>WNFO01007538.1_pt1 | contig 11029 bp, 8 predicted proteins | sample 5400251 | NCBI WGS metagenome assembly WNFO01 (sample SAMN13153354, study PRJNA577476) | soil metagenome | isolation source: 100 cm saprolite under Madrone tree | place: USA:California | collected 2016-06-14 | reverse complement strand
CTCTATCCCTTCGATCATCAATTATTTTGATGCTCTAAGTAAATTGTAGCACATAATGGAAGGGAAGTACAGTTTGCTGGCTTCTTTTTCAACAGGGCGGTTGCATAATCGGGGTGCTGGGTTGTCCCTCGCTTCTATGTATCTTTTGCTTTACCGCGTTGCGCCAGTTCTTCTAGATAGGCAGCCATCACCGCCTGGTGTTCGGGCGAACGCAGGCAATCCTCTACGGCATCGACAAACTCGGCCAGGAGCGTTGGGGCATCCTGTTCAAAGGCACGATCGATCTGGCGTTTGGTGTATTTTAGCGCTGTAAAGGGTATAGCCAGGAGTTCTGCGGCCATTGCCAGGGCACGCTCATCGAGCCGATCGGGTGCACAGGCCTCGTGTATAATTCGCAGCGCTACGCCTTCTTCACCCGTAAATCGATGGCCGAAGAAACAGAGCTGCTTGGCAGGGCCAGCCCCAATGATTCTGGCAAGACGCATCGGACCCAGGGCTGCAACGAGCCCTTCTCTGACGGCGGGAATGCTAAGTATGGCATCGGTGGTGGCAATACGCAGGTCGCAAGCCAGTGCAACCTGTAGTCCACCACCGAGACAGTAACCATGAATAGCGGCGATGGTGATGGCATCCAGGCTTGCCAATCCTATAACGCCGCGCTCCCAGGTGGCAAACCACTCAGGAGTAAGATTACCCTGGGCCAGTTCCTTCGTATCGAGACCGCTGCAAAATGCGCGCCCCTCGCCGCTGACAATCACCACGCGTATCTCGGCGCTCTGGGCCAGGTATTCAGTAGTGGTAACAAGGTCCCGTACCCAGGCCCAGTTGGCCGCGTTGAGCGCCTCTGGGCGGTTGAGGCGCAGCCGAGCCAGGTGTCCATCAATTTCGCAGCGCATAGTCTCAAGTTCTAAGGTTGGCATAAGGAGCTCTCCTATGGTTTCATTTTGGGAAAGGCCGACTCTCTCCCTAACATATTTTGATGCTACTTGCAAGGGAGGTCAAGGAGGACTCGCTCAACACGGCTTATTCCCACTTTTTGTATCGCTTGTGTCGCTTGTGTCAATTGTATCGCTTGTATCAGCTATGAAAAAAGGCTGATACAATGATTGGAAAGCCCTGGCACTGCAAGCGATGCTACGGCGTGATCGCAATTACGCGTAGCGGGCTGCCGGAGCCGTTGACGATCTTGAGCGGCGCGGCAATCACAATTGCACCGGTCGGTGGCAGCAATTCCAGGTTCACCAGGCTAGTAATGCCAAATTTGCCTGCGCCGTGCATGTATGTGTGGCTTGGAAATGGCGGGTCGAAGCCCCCGCCCTGGCCTGCATCGGTACCGACGGTTTCCACTCCGACGCCTAAAATAGCGCGCTCTTTCGCCAGGAATGCCGAACATGTTGGGTGAAAACCCGGCGAATGCGATCCGTCCGCCTGGACATTCAAAAACGCCTCGCGGCCTTGACGCTTACCCCAGCCGGTACGTACCAGCAGCCATGCTCCTGACGGGAGGTGGCCATATTCGCTTTCCCATTGCTCAACGTGTTCAATGGTCAGCAAGAAATCGGGGGACTGTGCCACGTCGGCAGTTACATCGATCACGCAGGCCGGGCCAATGAACTTGCCTGGCGGGATAGTATCCGTTGCATTATTGGGTAGGTCTTTGCCGGTGACCCAGTGAATCGGAGCATCGAAGTGGGTACCGGTATGCTCACCCAGGCTGATCACATTCCAATACCAGGCAGGACCACGGCTGTCATAGTGCGAAATCTCAGCGATTGTCAAACCCGGCGATGGTGCAAATATGGGTGGCAGGTCGATCACCGGCGTATCTGGCCCCAGCGGCGTGGTCAGATCAACGATTTTCAAACGGCCGGAGTTGAGTTCCTCCAGCAATTGCGACAAAATATTCGCCATCTTTTTCTATTCCTTTCAGTTTCGTAATCTAGGCCCCGGACTGCTTTCGCATCGCTTCCAGGCAACGCCAGAACTGGAAGCGGTTCTCGAGTAGCGGCAAATCCATGTGAAATGTCTTTGGTCCGATTGCCTCGACTTTTGAGACAATCGTTGTCAACGTGTTGCTCTTCAGCGCCTCCGTCACGCTTTCCTTGAGACTTTCGAGCGTATTGGCTTCTGTCACACGGGGCACTCCTGACGCTCTGGCGATGCCTGCAAGGTCGGTGCCGGTGGATGTCGCTGTGGGGAAGCCGCCAACGGAGAGCAGGCTCTCGTTATCGAAGACGATATGCAGCAGGTTACCCGGCTTGTAGCGGGCCATCGTGCTTAATGTGCCCAGGTTCATGAGCAGCGAGCCATCGCCGTCGATGACGATTACTTTGTGCTCCGGCATCGATAGAGCGATTCCCAGACCCATCGATGATGCGAGGCCCATCGCATGTTCGAGATAAAAGAAATTGGGACGGTGTCCGAGCATATATAGCTCAGCCGCAACCGCGCCCATGATGGTGACAACGATGCGATTTTCCAGTTCGGGATATATCGCCTGTAAAGCGTCTGCACGTATCATGCTCACTCCTCCCACATCAAATCGCGTGACAGCAAGACAGCTACTGGGTGCAAAGATGCGTGAGCCAGTGTTTGTGCGTCTTTGAGGCGGCGGTAGATATCGTTGGGATTGTTCAAGTGCCAGGTTGGAATATTCAATGCACGCAGGACTGGCTCGGTGACGAGGCCGCCCTGCGTCTGCCAGGGATCTTTTTCGCCCCAGTGCCCGCGATGACTAATCAACATGAGCAGGGGTATTTTGTAAAGCAATGCCAGTGAGACGATGGGATTGATCGCGGCCAGAAAACCGTGGTTTTGCATCAGCATGGCGGAGTTGATGCCTGCCAGGTGCGCACCCGCTGAAATACCAACGCCTTCTTCCTCTTTGGCCAGGCGTACAAGCGTCATGCCGGGGTCTTCGTCCGCCATGCGGATCAGGTGGACGAGCCAGGTTTCGGGGAGGGCCGATATAATCTTGACATCACACGCTTTCAGTGCATTGTAGATCAGCCTGGAATTGGTTACTGAGACGGGCATGCTAACACCCTCCATCAAATTATGTTTGCGACAGACTTTAGTATAGCATATAGTATCTCACGGAGCGTGACCGAGTTTGCCCGCTTCGAGCAGTGTAGCCAGGACCTCCATGATGACACGCCCACCCAGCAGCGAGGTAATATCCGCTACGTCATAGGGAGGTGAGACTTCCACCAGTTCCATGCCCTGCAGTCCCTCTCTTGCGGCCAGGCGCACCATTCTGAACACTTCTCGCGGCAACAGCCCTCCTGGTTCCGGCGTGCCGGTGCCTGGCGCGAAGGCGGGATCGACCGAGTCGATATCGAACGAGAGCCAGACCGCTCTGGCTCCTTTCCAGGCAATCTCTAAGGCGTACTCCATGATCCGTTCGATGCCGAAGCGCTCGATATCCTCAATTGTGATTACCGTGGCCTTGCGCTCGCGTGCATTCCCCATGCCGGCCTTGGACCCCGTCCACCCGCCGATGCCGATCTGCACCAGGTTCGTGGCAGGCGCGTTGGGGATGTTGGTGGCATGGAAGAAAGGCGAGCCGTGCATGCGCTCGTCGTATGTCTTCTCACTCAGATCACTATGCCGGTCGAAGTGGATGATGCCGATGTTACCATCGATGTAAGGTGCTGTGCCGCGAATATCCGGGTAGCCGATCGAGTGGTCGCCCCCAAGCACTACCGGAAACACGCTGCGTTCGGTGATGTAGCTGAGGGCAAGTGCAATCTGGTCAAAGCTCTTCTCGATATTGGCGGGGATGACCTGGATATCTCCGGCGTCCACCATGGTCAGGGATTCTTTCAGATCGATGCCCCGCTCCGGGTTATAGCCATAGCCGAGCGCGGAGATGCGCCGCAGGGCATCGGGACCAAAGCGTGTCCCTGGACGGACGGTGGTGCCGGTATCAAGTGGGGCGCCGACAAAAACAACGTCCTGGCCCCCAAGCTGGCGCATGTCCTCGAGAAAAGAGACCTGCATGAATGCGTTGCCTCCGCCCAGCGTCCAGGGTTCGCGGCGGAAGAGTGTGAGCGAACGATCAACGATGCTTGGGGCAGCTTCCAGGCCAAGCTCCTTGGCCCGCTCGGCACGCTCTCTGGCCTTCTTCCCGCTCAACTCCGCCTGCCTCTCCATAGCCCAGGTGCCACGGAGGTCTTCACGCCTGATGCCATGTTCGCGGCTATTGTCATTGTGTTTGTTCGTTGTCATACTGCCTCTCCTCGCTAGCCTGAAGTTAATTGATAGCGCTCGATTTTGCCATTATCGAGAGTGATGAGCGTGCCGCGCAAAATGCCTTCACCGTATTCGCTTCCGGGGTTAATACAGAGTGTGCGCCCCAGTTTGATGGCTCCCGCCGATTCATGAATGTGCCCGTGCAGCCCTAATAACGGCTGGTATTTTTCGATGGCATCACGCACGGCACGGCTTCCTGCACCGTACATTACAACCTGTCCGCCGCGCATAATCTGTTTTGGTGGATCGGTATTCCAGTCGAGCATGGGGCACGTATCGAGCGTTGAGTCAATCGGCGGATCATGGAGATTGAATATGCAGTGGCTCGTATCTGCTACGTTGTCTGCCATTGCTTCAATCGTGCTCGCCAGCGTTTCTTCATCGGTCTCGCGTGGTGTTTTCCAGGGCGTTGGGCCACTGAGGCCAAGGCTGATCATCGTATACTGATCACCGATGACTACTTCTTTACCCTCACACCCGATCACGGACTGCAAGTCCCCGCGCTGCAACGGCACCAGCGTGTCAACATAGTCGTCATTCCCCCCGGTAATATAACATTTCACGCCGGTATCTTTCAGGCGCGTTTCCGCAAAGTCGACCCAATCGGCCAGGCGCTGACGTGCTAATTCGTGAAACAGGTTGTCAAGCGCCGAGGGGTCAGCTTGTATTGCCTGGTATTCCTCCACGCTCATCACCTTGCTATACGCTCCCTGTGCTCCAATACGATTGAGCAGGTGCTCTAGCTCGGCTTCGGTTTCTACTTCTTCGGCTTCGCCCTGTACAGTCGCGCGATATCGCCCGTTGCGGTCTTTGACCACTGGGATAATTATCTTCCCCAGGACGTCGCCCCCCATAATCAACACATGCGCCTCGTAGAATTTCGCCGCGTTGATAAACTTGCGATAAGCACGCTCGGAACCGTGCAGGTCTGTCGCGAAGAAGATACGCAGTAACTTTCTGCTGGGTTTTTTGCCAAAAAGCCATGCCATGTCTTTCTGCCGTTCATGATCCTTCTCTAATTACTCTACGGGGATTTCCTTGTAGGAGAGATCTACATTCATGCCACGACGAGACTGGACCGCCTTAGCAATAAAGTAGAGCAACAAACCGGATAGGAAGATCGCGACGTTGAGCCATGCCATGCCATAAGGGATTCGCGAAAAGAACGGTGCTGTTGTCGTCTGCAAACCGGCATTCGGATCGCTCAAGAAGATCCACTCCATAAAACCACACATGATGAGGCTCAACGCGCCAAGAATAACGATGACCGGCACACCGAGAATGCGCCATCTCACAGGAGATGTTTCGAAAATCGTCTTTGCGCGATAAGGTATAAGTATCGCCGCGATGGATGTCAGGCCAAAGGTGAGGATGAAGCCAAAAATGCCGACGAGCGTCGCAAAGTACGGTGTGTAGACGTAAATTGCCAGCGAGATAAGCGAAGCGACGCACATCACTCCCAGGCTAAACGCTGGCGTGTGGAATTTAGGGTGCACTTCACCGAAGCGCCTGGGGAGCAACCCATCTATTGAATAGGCCACCAGGTTGCGCGAGCCGTTGAGAATTTGTCCGGGTAGCCAGGCATATGACCAGAACAAAAACCCAAACATAATGAGAAACGCAATAAAGAGATTACCGGCGCTATACGCTGCCAACTCGCTGTAGGTAGGGGTGAAGCTGAGGCCCAGCTTGGTCCAGTCTGTGATGAAACCAGCTGAGCCAAAAAATCCCAGTCCGATTGCATGATCGGCTGCGAAGATGGTCAGCATTACGACAGCGGCTACGACAAGAATTGCTACAGGTGCAGCCCAGAGTTGTAAACGTTTGGCGTTCTTGACTTCGCCGCCGATATACGCCGATGAGAACGAGAATCCAAGGTTCAAATAGATCCAGGTGATTGGGAGCAATGTGTAATAAAACGAGAACGGGGAAAGACCAAAACCACCTGATTTTGCACTGGTCACGATCCCTGAATAGAGGTCCGTTTGTCCCGAGACTTTGCCAAGTGTTCCGTTGAATGCCCCATGGAAAGCTCCGGGAGAAGCAAATAACCAGACACCAATCACGAGAATCGTGCTCAGCAGCGCCAGGAAGAACAAGATGTTTTGTACAACGAAAAAGCGCTTCAATCCAAGCACAAAAATCACGGTCAAAACGATGAGCAATAGCGCGCCGAGTAGAAATGTGCCAGTTGGCGAGGATACCGAATCGGCTGCCGATACCAATCCAAGATTGCCGGTGTATGCGCCCAGCACTCGCAACAGCGGGGAAATGCCGTAGCGCGCAAAAAACGCCGAAGGCACGCCGCCGTAAAAGAACCACCAGATGGTGATATTCCAGTTCGCCATTGTCCCCAATGCAGGCCCAAGAATACGGCTATTGTAGACGTAATCGCCGCCGGAGCGGGGCATACTTGCCGCCAAAAAGCCATACACCAGACCCGTCGGGACAGTTATAATGACGGCAATGAGCATGGAGAGATACATATTCACGCCAGGATAGAGCGAAGGCATAAACAGGAACATAAATGTGAGCAAGAGGCCGATCGAGATGAAGTTGATGTTGTAGGCCAGGACATCCATGGGTCCTGCCGTTCGCACTAAGCCAGAGGCTTTACGCACGAAAGTCCCCGGGTACGATGGCTGGGATTGTGCGGACATTGTTTCCCTCCTCGATGAATTGATGGGGCTTCAAACGGTGTGCCAGGCAATTGCCCGGATCGGTGAACCATCAAGCCCAGACAAAGCAAGCGGTAGAAAAGAAAATTGATAGACAACTCCAGGCAAAAGCTGGTGGAGTCGCGTGAGATTTTCAACGATTAGGATATCGTTTCCTAGCAAAGCGGCATGAGCGTGATCCGTTCCCTGCGCCGTGGAGTCCACATTCAATGCGTCAATCCCGACAATGCTCACTCCTGAGCCAACCAGGAGCTGCGTTGTTTCGCGTGTGAGATAGGGATGGCGCAAATAACGCTCAGTTTTCCAATAGTCATCCCAACCTGTACGGATTAGTAGAGCTCCGTGTGCAGGAAGGGCTGTGAGATACTGTTCAAAAGCATTTACACCGATTGGCTCATCGTCGTTTCGCCCGGGGACCGGCACAACGATCCCTGGCAAGAGGAAGCGCTCCAGCGGGTACTGGGATATGGTTTTGCCATGCGGGATAAAATGCGACGCGGCGTCGATATGCGTGCCAACGTGTGTACCAATGGGCAATTGGGTGACGCGCCACGGAGGAGTTGCGTCTGCAGGCGCAATGTAAGGTTTGGGGTCGCCTGGAAAGTACGTCATGCCGTTTTCGATCTGACGGGATAGATCAAGATATTCAGTCCGCATGTTGCCAGACATTTCAAAGGAGATGTTTCTCTGCATGCTCGATCCGCTCCTGCGTTCGTCTCCGTTTCTTCGGGCCATTTTTGTTGTTCTCAGATGTGCTCACTTTTTCAACTACTTTCAGCGGCTTAACTGTCAATTTGGGAGGGTGTCCAGTGCGTCCCGACGCGCTTTCTAAGCAACCAAACTTTAACGCACGGCCACAATATTGTCAAGCACAATATTGCGGTCGCCAAACGTCTCAAAAGCTTACAAGAGCCAATGGCGGTGAGCTGACGGCAACCGCAACCTTTAAACAGGATAGAGTAACGATTACTGCGCAATCAACAAAGCCAGTCCCCAGGTCAAAAGAATACCCATTCAAGAATGCTCTGTTTTGATGGGGAATATTATTGGTGTGAATGGGTATCGTGCGAACCGAGCCTTGCTTAGCGTGCTCCATCCACCATTGAAGCTTACTGTTCTCGCCTATTATGGTACTACCGTTTCCTCGATCAGCGGAATCCCCCGTCTGCCTACCTCTTCAATAAGGGTCAACAGTGAGACTTTCTAGCAAGATGCGCGTTTTATTATATAGCAGCCAGTAGAAATACCTACCCAGACGGTACACTGGATGGCATTCTTGTCCCCTCTGAAAGAGCATGTACAATAGAAGAAGTGAAGGAGTGCGCGTGTGCACATGCGTGCAGCGCGATAAAGTACGGTATGTTGCAGAAAGAAATAACGGAGAAACAACCATCAGGAGAAGCGAAGAAAGCATGCATCACGCTCTGGGATAGATTGCTGGCGCGTCAGGGCATCGTAGCCTATCTTCCTATCATTGTGGCAGTCATCTTGCTATTGCTGGGGGCGTCCTGGGAATATTTCCTGGTGCATGCCGCTGTGGCGCGTTACGCCTGCTATGCGCTCACCTTCTGGCACGGTGGGGGCGGGGTCAAGTTATACCCTCCCTTAGCACACTGCGATTTTTTGCCCGCCGCAACGTTGTCGATGCCGCCATTCCATGCGCTGCCGCTTGAATATCCACCGCTTTCGCTTGTCATTTTTTCGCTTGCCCTCTTCGCGCCCCTGCACTACTATACAGTAGTGTTCGCGATACTGATGGCATTGACAATTGTCTCTATTTACTGGCTGCTGCTGCGCTACGCTCCACGAGGCGCAGCGCTGGCCTTTGCTGTATATATGCTTATCGGTGCATGGGGAATAGCGGTGGGTCGTTTTGACCTGGTGCCGGCCGCGCTCACGCTGCTCTGTGTCATCGCAGCCGAACGCAAGCGCTGGACTTACGCCTATATTGCGCTGGCCTTTGCTTTCCTGTTAAAAATCTACCCACTGCTCTTCCTGCCTGCCCTTTTCATCGCGGAACAACAGGATGCGCGGCGCTTCTATACGCCGCAGCAATCGCTCAAGCTGGCATCTTTACCAGGAGAACTCTGGCAAACGTTACGTGGCATCCGTCGCTGGCGCTGGAAAAACACCATCATATTTTTCGCTACCCTGCTCGTCGTCACCGGCTTCTTCGCGCTGCTGAATTTCCAGGGCGCTGTATTGAGCCAGCTGAGTTACTTCGCCAATCGCCCGGTGCAGATCGAGTCTACGGGCAGTCCAATCCTCTTCCTGGCAGCCCATTTCGGTTACCCGGTCCAGATTGTCTTTTCCTTTGGCTCGACCAATGTTGTCAGCGGGTTGGAGAGATATGTGGAGTTCTTCTTAGATGTGCTGTTTGTGGCTGGCTATCTCTACGCTCTCTTCGTACAGTGGCGCGGTGAGCTGGATGTTACCCAGGCAGTTATTGCGATCTTGCTGGTCTTCATCGTGACGGGCAAGGTATTCAGCCCGCAATACCTCATGTGGCTGATTCCCCTGCTGGCCTATAGCGGGGCCTATAAGCGCTTCTGGCTCATTGTCTGGGTCCCCATCTCGCTACTTACCACTTATATCTTCCCCTATATCTATACAAGCCCGCTTAGCTTGCCGGTGCCATACAAGCCGGAGCAACGAGCTATTCAAATACCAGCACGTGTCACGACGCGTTTCCTACCTTTTGTCTTTCTTTTAATGATGGGAGCAGCTTTTTTACTTGTAGATGCAATACTGCCTTTGCAAGGGATCTGGTCTTGGGATGCAATGCTCTCACACACTAGTTCCGTCTTTCTTTTACCCACCCACATCCTATTTCCCGGTCAAGCAATCACACTCTTTTTACCCACCCTGCGCTCTGCAACACCAACAATTATAACTAGCTGGAGGGAAACAGCTTATCTCCTAAGCGCGTTCCTGCTTCTATTTCTGGTCTTTCTATTGGCCTTGCACTACCTGCCTAAATTAATTAGTCGCCGTTTCCTTTTCACCTCTACGTTGTTTTTGGGCATACTATGTCTAGTTATTCCCGTAGTCACATCGGGGGATATATTTTCCTATATTGCGTATGCTCGTATTGGTGTGATCTACCATCTGAATCCATTAACTACATGGCCAATAGCGATACACACTGATCCCGTCATCTCCTATACCTACTGGACTAAACAACCTTCAGCGTATGGCCCTGCATGGGCAATCATTACCTGTTTCTTCCAATGGCTCTTAGGTTTTTCAGGCTCTTCCGGCCTCTTGCGCATGGTACTGGTATTACGCCTATTCGGACTCTCCATGCATCTGGGTTCTACGCTACTCATCTGGTCTATAAGTGGTCATCTGCAGCGCTTAACGGCATTCATGTCACCACAGCAACGTATGCGGGCGACCCTGGCTTTTGCCTGGAATCCGCTCCTGCTTTTTGAAGCAGTTGTCAATGCCCATGTCGACGCGACACTCCTGTTCCTCATCTTGCTTGCCATCTGGTTCCTGGTTCGTAGAACACCACTGAACATCTATGCATATCTACTCGCTGCTGCTATGTTTGCAGTTGCTACCTGCGTCAAATTGAACACCGTCCTGTTGGTTCCCGGTCTACTTCTCTTTCTCTGCATGCAGCGACCCTGGAAAATTTCTCATGTTCTCGCTACTTTAGCAACCTATGTGAGTACCATCGTCCTGCTCTATATCCCTTTCTGGCAAGGCAAAGCTACGCTCAGTGTATTTCTGATCAACCCGGCAGCTACACGAGATATAAATAGCGTGGCTGCTTTTATCAGTAGTCTCTATAAGAGTATTGTGCACGGGAATGCCTATTCTCTTGCTTCAGCTATGCCCACGCCCTCTGAAAGGATAACTCACACCTTGAGTATTGTAATCTGCATCCTTGTCTATGCTATACTCTGCTGGCAAGCCACACGTGATCCAGATCGTATCAATACCATTCCAAAATTCATTCGTTGGATGGCTTTAGTCTGGTTACTCTATTGTGCCATTGGTTCTCCCTGGTTCTATCCCTGGTATCTTGTCACGTTTTTTGGTCTTTTTGCTCTCATTGAAGCTACCAGCCAACGTGATCAATGGCTTTT
>WNFO01005565.1_pt1 | contig 11040 bp, 14 predicted proteins | sample 5400251 | NCBI WGS metagenome assembly WNFO01 (sample SAMN13153354, study PRJNA577476) | soil metagenome | isolation source: 100 cm saprolite under Madrone tree | place: USA:California | collected 2016-06-14 | reverse complement strand
CAATCGACGACGTCCTCGCCCGGACCGTCGTCGCAAGTCGCCTTCCAGCAGAAAAGTGCGCCTTTCTCGACAAGGTAGAGTGCTTCCTCCGGCAAAAGCTCCAGCCTTTTCTTCAGAGATTTCCCGGAGGCCGCCGATGAGGATGAGAACAATGGGTGCTGGACTGAGTGACCCATAGAGATGAAATGGACGCCGCGAGCGACGGTCACATGCGCGCGGGCAAGGTTTGGGTACCAAACTCCGTAGCTGACAGACTTGCTATGTGCGTAGAGGGTCGGTAACGGACGCATTCGGGTATAGATGGATGGACACACCTCGATACTGTACGGGTAGATCTTAGTGCATCGAACATGGCTGAACGCGCTCTCTCGAGGTTGTGGTGTTGGAGGCCAGATCCGACACCTTGTGCAGGCTCAAAGTCCTTTTCACCGCGCTTTGGGATGACAGGACGTGCGGCGCCACTCCCCGTACTACAGTCGAAGGCGATTATGCTACAACTAATCAAGTGGGAGATGAACGTACGGGAGTTTGGTCCAGTCAAGCCCACCACCTTCATCACCGGAAGAGTCCTGCTCGCGGTCCTCGTCCCTTGTGCTGGAAATATTGAAGTTTGAAGGTTTTGGCTGTTCTAAAGTGTCGTCCATGTCTTGTTCTACGTCGCGTCCGGCCCGAGTTAGACGGGCCGACTGGATCACTGACTCGGATGAATGGGCCGGACTCGAACAGCCGGGTACCCTCCTTCGACCCTATGCTATGTCTTTGCTATCGGCTATTGAAGTAACGGTACCTCCAAGGAGATTCCCGCCCGACTACGTAGATGGCATCCGTCCCAGCCACCACATGAATGATGCTAAGACCAAGTTCGCGAACCCTTGCGCTTCTGGGGGTCCATCCAGTTCGTTATTTAGATAAACTTCCGAGGTCCTCGCCTACCGAAAAATATCAAGGCTTTGATACATAAACAGACTCCCACCTGGGGTGCGGCCTGGAAATGAGGGGAGCGTCAAGCCTACTTGGCTAGGGTATACCATTCTATTGGGCCGTGATGACAAGGTTGGGTCATGGTTCATGGTTCATGGCTACCTTTACAGTCACGCGTGCTACCTCGTTGAGTTCCCTACACCCCCGGGCGCAGCACGTGGAGTCTGTATCATATTCCCCGGTATTTTCGAAGCGCTGTTCGCCGTTTCAGTGGTTAGGACCTGCGCGTTACATCGGTATGAGCGTCGCGCAGCTGGTTTCGTTCCTCATCTTGCGACCAATCTCTTCCCCAGACCCTCCTTGCAAAATTGAAGAAGTTCCTGCAGTCGATGCTATTGTCCTTTCGGTGTGACCGTTTTTCTCACACGAGTTATCGTCGTTGATGTTTCCACCAGCATAATCATTATGACCAGTATACATAATCTCTTTGTCATTCTGACAAACCGTTCATAACATCCCAACCAACTAGCACCGATATATCGACACTTCGTTCCTTGCTCACCGAGCCTTCATCCTCTCCCCATGTATTCGTCCCTCTGAATAACGCGAATTACCTTTCCGACGCTCTCCGCACCCCTCTCTCGCGCTTCCACAGCTCGATTGGTGGGAAGAGCGTCTCCTGCAGGTTCCCCTCCCATCTAACACCGACAGCCCTGCCCTGAACGCAGAAGTGCGACTCTCCTGCACACCCTCGCAGCGTATCACTGGCCGCTCGATATTTGACCGAATTCACGCACTCTGGGGATCGTGGGTTGTGGATGACCTTCACTCACACAAAAATTTGTATTTTGCTGGCGACACCGCGTACCGTACCGTACGTGACGGGGAAGACGAGGACAAGGTTCCCGTTTGCCCTGCGTTCGCAGAGATAGGGAACGTTTTGGAGGCTTCGACATGACATTGCGTCCCATTGGGTTCGTATCGCACCTTGTCTGGAAACACCTCTGGATGACCCTTACCTGGTGTTTCAGCGCATACTCTCCATGCGATGTCATGTCCACTATGCATGCCTCCCCTGCAGATGCAGTACGCATATTCAAGGACGTGGAGGCCAGGAAAGCACTTACCATGCATTGGGGGTAGGTTACACTGCTCTATATCTACTCTTTATCAGCTGAACTTTGCCGAAGAACTTGGATCCTCACTACAGAGCCAGTACTCGAACCTCCCGCGCTTCTGAGGACGGATTGCGAGAAGGCGGTCCTTGGTCCAAATGACTTCCTCGTTCCTGCGCGCGGAGAGACCGCCTTCTTCTAAGCTGAAACGGTCGTACAGGTCATCGCGATGACCAGAAGCTTTATGTAAGCTTTCTTGGTGCCGCTGTGATTCGTCATTGCTTTCGCTTTGTAATTTTTGTTTAAATTGATGCGAATATTGGATGGACTCAATCTAACTGGGTTTCGACAATATGGCAATCCCTTAGCCTGCCGCAGACAATGGATTCCGTACTGTATGCAAATCGCGTCCAATAATTGTCGCCTCACACACGCGACCTAAGGCACACGATGCGATGTCGTCGTTCCAATTTATTCGGGTCAAATTTCATATACCGTTGCCAGGTGAGATCGGAAGTAAGCCTGGTGGCTGACTCAAACATCGTAGCTGCTGCTGGATGACATGGGCCAGTGATATCGTGAAGAATCAAATTGCGGCTGGGTGTCAAAGTCATGAGGCTGAGATAATATAACTGGATAATATAACTGAAGTCGCCTTCCGATGTCTCGCCGACAACCGTGTCCCAACAAGCATCATGTCGCCTCCAAGCCCAACCTACATCGAAGTTACGGATTCCCCGAGGAGGTTTCCACTCAGCAGTAGCGTAGATGGTGGCCGTCCCAGTCACCATTTGAACGACAGCAAGACCTTGTTCAGGAATCCCTGGCCATCCTTCAGGTAGAAAATGACTTTTAGGCACCCCGTCGCTTTGGTTCACTTTAGTGGCCCCTCTTCCTAGGTTCCAATCGTCCCTCCAATGGGCCTCCGTGCGTGGCTTCCTCCGGTGTCGCCTATGAGTGATATATATCTCTTAAGCATTATTACGCCATCTAGTTCTTCATCGGGATGTGGGTTCGGAACCCTCGCGTCCCAAAGAACGTCAAGTCGTTAGTTCCCACACAAACTCCTACATGGGGTGCGCAGCGCGGAAATGAGAGTAACGCGAAAGCTACTTGGCTAGGGTACGTTCCTGGTAGAAATGGTCTTCGATGCTAATACCTGAAGGTTATGTGTCGACAGTCATGCTTGCTATTTCGTTGAACTCCCCACCCCCCCTGGTGCAGCGCGCGGTGTCCGTATCATTTTTGACCCTGTATTTTCCAAACGTTGTTCTCCATCCAGCTTCCTAGGGCCGGCACGCTTTACTGGTAAGGCACTCGTACCAGATGCACGAGTACGATCTCACTTTCAGTGCCACCCTCTCACGCACATAAGATCCGCCTTGCGAAGTTGAGGACATCCCTGCCGTCGATGCTATTGTGCTTTCGGTATGTTTCCTCATTCCGATTGTCCTCTCTCTAGATCTGCATCACTGAGTTCGCCTCTACCAATAGCATAATCATTACGACCAGTGAATATATTCCCTTCGATCTATTCTGCCTCCAGGATAATTTAACGTTTTGACCAGCACCGATGTACCAACTGTCCGCGCGCTCCTTGCCAATCCTTCGTCCTCTGCCCATATATTCGTCGGGCTGAACAATGCGAAGTACCTTTCCGGCGTACTCAATACACCCCTCTCACGATTCCACGAACTCGACTGGTGGGACGAGCGCCTCTTGCACGTTTCCCTCCCTTCCAATGCCGGGGGCCCTACCGTGAATACGGAAGTGCGTTTATCCTGCACGCCCTCGCAGCATGTCTCTGGCCGCACAGCATTAGACAGATGGCAGGCGCTTTGGGCGGCGTGGGTCGTGGACGACCTCCAAACGCATAAGAAACTGTATTTCGCTGGCGACACTGGATATCGTACGGTCCGCGACGGCGAAGACGAGAACAAAGTCCCGGTATGCCCTGTGTTTGCCGAAGTTGGAGAACGCTTTGGCGGCGTCGACGTCGCACTGTTACCCATCGGGTATAGAGCTTTACGTTCTGTATCGTATTGACCCTTCTTTGACTGATGTTGTGTAGTGCCTATCATCCGCGCGCTATGTGGTCAAATTTGCATTCCTCGCCTGCAGATGCCGTGCGAATGTTCAAGGACGTGAAGGCCAAGAAAGCTCTTGCCATGCATTGGGGGTAAGCCGCACCTTAATTACCTCCTTACTTGGACTCAGGCCAAAATGCGTGTGTCTAGGACGTGGGTCCTGACTTCAGAGCCCATACTTGAGCCCCCGGAGCTTCTTAGAAGGGAATGCGAGAAGGTGGGTCTTGGTGAAGATGAATTCCTCGTTCCTGCACTCGGGGAGACCGTTTTCTTTTGAGCCGCGCTCGTTGTGCTTAGACATCTCTGGCACCTTTCCACTCTGAACATCAGACATGCCAAACACGAATCATGCCTATTTGTGTTACCTTTTCTTTTATACCTTACCAGCGGCTACTACCAGACGAGGGACCGTGGGTGCGATGGGGTTTCTGTAACGAACTTGATACCGTCGACACCTACGAGCATGGCACTACCCTACTATCCTAGATGCAATAAGTCCGGTCATGGCCCGGGTGAGTTCGTACACAGCATTACAAGTCAACTACACATAGAACGGTTACTTCCCACATATCACCGTGAGACCCGGACGCTCGTGGCGAGAGGTTACTTCAAAAACCGCGACACTCTCAGTTGCAACGCCCTGTACGGGCGTTAATTCACCCGAAGGATGGGTGTAGCAGTGACTCCTAACGTCCCTTTATCAATCAAACATTAGCGCACGTTACTATCCGCCGGTATCCATAACTTGAAAGTTACACAACATCTGTACATCCCAGGTTTTACTGTTTTAATACAACATTGGGCTGCTGCTATAACACAATGACGGAGTATTTCGTACAGTACTAATGTCTACCTTTTTCTCACTTCGGCCATTAAGATTAAGACCCACGCAGGGGTTACACGACGGCAGTTCGGTTGGGCAGCCAGCAGACAGGGTATGAGTACATCACGTCAAATCATAGAGTCCTGCATCTTTCACGGCTTCATGTCTACTTCAAGGTAATCCAGTACATCAAGGACGATGTATCCTGCCAGCGTCAAGTCTCAGGACGTGGACCAACTTTCAGGATCACACGCGGAAGCTTCTTCGCGACGGCAGCAGCAGGCGGAATTTCGGGGGTCGACTCTGGTGACGGAGCCGACGACGCGTCGGCGGTGGCAACCTCGCCCACAGGATGACCCTGATTAGCTGCTTCCTTCTGATCTGGCGATGCTGTGTGATCAGTAGCCGATGACGACGTTCCCTGGCTAGCCGGTTTGCGTGTGCGCAATGTCATAGAACTAGGCGGGATAAAAGTGTTACGACTCGATGATGTTTCCAAGCCGCGCGGATCGAGAAGGGCTAGTAAAGCCGACGTGCGATCGAACCATGGTGGACGTTTGGCGTCCGCCGCGTCGAGCGAAGACCGTGGTCCTCCCCGACGCTTCTTGACCAGATTTTCCAGCTATTCAGCCGAACAGGCAATCAGTCTTTCTAAGTTCTTCTTCTCTAAAGCTGAGGTCTCTCACCATCTGAACGTTTTCAAGGGACCACCAGTGTTCCCTCGAGTTATTAGTATCGGTATCTTTCCCGGATACTCTTCCTTCATCTACTAGGCCGGTGAGGTGGGCCATCACTCCGCTGAGCAAGGCTTTGTCACTGTAGCCGCCTTCGAGCACGCTCACAATTCGACCTTGGGCACACTTATTGGCAAATGCACATACATCTTGCGTGAAACGATAGAAAAACGAGGTAGGGACCTTCCGGTTGTGCCGAGACATTGACGGTGTTTCATGCTCCGAGGCGTCAAATCCGGCGCTGAGCAAACCCTCAGAATCGGGGGGCGATGAATGTCCGAAACGAACTTGCCTGATGAATACTAATATATCGTCTGATGCGCCACCAGTGCTCTTCACAAAGTCTTCTGCCTTGCTGAGTAACTTGCTGTAGGCTCTGGGGTAATGTACATGCCAGAACTGTTCTTCAGACTCAAATGACTCGAGGTGGACGTTCTCAATATACTGGCCATGAGGACCATGGATCGAGACAGATGCCGCTTGAACCATGTCCGGTTTGCCATCCTACGAAATTATAAGCTACAGCTCTGAGATTACCGGACGGGTGTTTGTTCACCTCGCACGGGAATGAGAGTATGTCATGTACAGAGCCGTAGTAAACAGAAAGGCCAGGCTTATGCGGGGCGCCTGCTTGAGCAGCTAATCTAGCTTGGTATGCTTCCTCGTTGATTTGCCAGACGATGGACTGTGTTCCGTTGCCTGTCAACAATGTCCCTAAGATGAATAGGCCGACGGTAATCACCACACACCGTGATGGAGATCAATGTCGAGTATCACGACTCGCCCAATCCCGTGTTTTAAATGTGCTGCAGGAGACGTCATTCTCAGACCTTGACCTTCTATCAGATCCGTTGCCCACCATGTGCAGCTCCGACGGCGACATTATTGACGAAACAAAAGCCACAAGGCGTATCTTCTCCACAGTGATGGCCAGGTGGCCGAACAGCAACGAAGGCACCACGCGGGGGTTCGGGAGAGCCAGGGACAGGTGACTTCATGATGGCGTCAACTGCTTCGCATACCGTGCCGAGAGCACCTTGAATCGCGTCAAGCGATGTCGGGCATACTATAGATCAATTTAAATGAGAAAGAGCTATGCCATAATTGACCAAAGCTGGAGGACTTAAAACTTACTGTATAAGTCACCCTGAGAAAGTCCCTCTGGGATTTCAGACTGGCCATTTGATATCCTTTCGATACTCTGACGAGCCAGACCAACGAGCTTCTCAAGATAGGCATCCCCGTCTACATCACCGTGTATATATTTCACAGCAGGATGATTGAGGATGTCAACCTTTGCGGAGCTCTGCATTACCTGAACGGGATGTCCTTTTGGTAAAGGAAGCTCCACCGAGTCCTGTCGTTCAAGTCGCAGATTTTCAATAGCCTCGACAAGCGACTCGGCTTCCGAGTCTTCCTCATGTGTAGTGGTATAGGTACTGGTCGCGACGGGAAGAGACTCTTCTAGGCGAGATATAGCCGCGCAGAGCCCGATCTTCACGGCTCGCAGTCGCTCGGGACGTTCGACGATGTGAGACGAGTCTTTGGTCCTGATGTACTTATGCTGGAGGCAGGCATCCTGGAGGAAGATGGTCGTGGAAGGACCTGGGTTGGAATCCATCATTGAGACTGACACGTGACTGAACGCGCGCATGATAACATCACGTGAAGCTGCTACTTACCATAAATAACTCTTCCTAACCCTTCATACAATGGCAATGGACAGTCCATTTTATCCTGGACCTGGACCGGCGACTCAGTCATCTACATCTACATACACCCAATATCACAGGCCATACTTCATTCCCTATGATGTCGTCAGACTCTCGGAGAAGCAGCGCGGAAAGTTGTCAACTTCCCAAGAGGAGAAGGCGAGACAACAAGCCTGCGGTTTCATAGAATCCGTTGGAGCCAAAATCGGATTGTGAGTGTTCCATTCACTCCACGTTGGTTCGTAGTTGACACAAAAAACCTACACTTTCTTCTCCCTTGAAAAAGCCCTCGAAAGACCACCGCGACAGCGCAGAACTTGTACCATAGGTTCCACCTCGTCTTTCCCAGGAAGGATTTCGGTTATCAGGTGGAGCTATCACCCTCTGTCGGACATTCCGATAGAGCTCATTCGCACGCGCATGTGGCAGGATGTAACGCTCGCGGCACTCTACGTGTCTTCAAAGATGCACGACACATTAAAGAAACCACGAGAAATTCTCATGGCCTCCTATACTGTTCGCTTCCCAGAACAAGCAGCAAAATCGAAGTCGATTGTCGGCGAGATTGATATGGATCCAGTGGTACGCGTCAGAGGGGTCCTGGACCTTTCTTTCGAACTAACGAGCCACCCCATCAACTAAAGAAATGTTTTTGAATAGGTCCTCGAACAAGATAGACAGAGGTTGTTAGCCGTCGAGCGACTTCTTGTCGAACTTATATGTTTCAACTTTACTTCCCGTATGCCATTCCCATACGTGATCAAAATTGGCAGGGAGCTTAAAGGTCCGTCTTTTCTACAAACCTCGAAATTATGGCATGACTGAAAGTGACAACACAACTTAGCATCGAAAAGGTTGACGAAGTTTGCGTGGCGCTTAACCATCGACAGGTGGGAATTACATTCTCCCTTCTCTTTTTTCCAAAACTGAAGCTTCCCGCATGGTCAGCCAGAGAACGTTAGTGGCATTGCAATTTCCGCCACATGTGGTTGCTTTAGCCTGCATCTACCTTGCCGCCCTCTTGTCCACATTCGAGCAGAACGAGGCAAATGCGTCGCCTGAATCTCAAAACAACCTCAAGATCGTGGCAACCCTGAGGGACTATGGCCCCTGGGAAAAGAAATTTCAAGCGCAGGTTGATGATCTCGAAGGTGAGCCTGAGTGACACTAACCGTCTACACTCGCTCACTGGGGCGACCCTCTTCGCCATCCAATCTTTAGCAATCTCTCATGCGCTTCTCGATCTGCTCATATCGCAGACACAGAATCCTTCCGCTAACACAACCCCAAACACGCCATCGTCCCCATCGCCCCACATATCGCGAGCCGCACTGCATATCGCTGCGCCGGCACCGCACACCTCGGACCAACTCATGCGGCTCAAAATAGCGATGCGTGAGAATGAACACCCACCTCGGAGTCGGTCCCCAATTCTTGGGGACGGATACCACGATGTCCCTGACGGTGCAGATGCTATCGGACGGAATGAGGGTACAGTTAGATTTTTATTTGGTCCCAACGGCGGGGCATAAGATATTGCTAAGGTATGACAATGCAAAGAGCGTTATGTATCGTTAGTACAATTGATTAAAAGCAATCAGTAAACCCAGTCTAGAAAGAACCTGACCAGTGATTAGAGGTTAACAGTTGTGGTATCTCGTGAACAGAGACATGGTGTATGCTGATGGCTTCTATGCAAGGAGTCTTTGAGCTGCAGGGATGAGGACAAGACGGGCTGGGCTGATCCATGGGGGGATAACCATTCCTCCACCGAGACCCCTCCGATGCCACGCGTCGACTGCAAGAACAAAAATAACTCGATGTCAGCCAGCCACCGCGCGCAGAATAATATGAAACACAAACCTAGAGGCTGACCAAGAATCATGATATCGAAATACACCCACAGCCGGCCGAGCAACCCATCCACGCGACGTCCGGTCACCTTCTTCCAAATGCGCTCACCGATGACCGAGCCACCTTGCAAGAGGAAGAAAAGAGGAACACGCGAGTCCCACTTGCACCCCATGGCGAGGATAGTACATTCGTGGAAAAGGCCAGACGCCAAGAACGTGCCAAGCACGAGGCCAACATCGCCTCCAATCTTGCGCCCGGGTATGCCTCCAAAAACGAGGAACGTCTGACGGAAAAGCTGATGCCAGCGCTTCGCCCAAAACTCATGCAGGGACTGGGAGGCCCAAGGGTTGTCCATCACTGGCGGCCAGGCGCTGGGCGAGTGACCGAGGACGGCGACGGCGACGAGTGTCATCAGTTCGTAAACCATCCTGAACCCGGCGACAAGTGCGGCGCCCGTTAGAACATGTATCGTGGTCGAGACAAGATAGCGTGTTGGAAAGGGGAGGTCTGGAAAGAAAATGCTTCCACCTGACGGGTCGCCGACGCCTGGGACCAACTTGAGGGCCGAATCGATGATGTCCAGGAGTAGGAACGCGACGAGGAACGAACTGAGCGTAGCGCGAAGGAACGGCTTGCGTTCCTGTGGCCGCGTGGTAGGCGGCGTGTATACGCCCTCGCCGAAATCCCAGCCCAGACCGCGCAGGGAGAACATGAGCTCGAGGGCATCCTGAAGCCATAGCGGGATAAGAGAGGTCAATTGACGATCGCTCGCGGACGCGACCTGCGGGGAATCTGAGTTGCCCTTGGCTGCGATGGCCGGGATCGACATGGTTCCTGAGACGGCTTCACGCTGCTTGCGACGACCTGTTTTGGCGAGAGCCAGATCGATGCCTTTGCCCATAAGGACAAAGGAGTAGGAGGCCACCCCCCAGTTGTACACATTATATTTTGGTTCGATCCAAACGTAGCCGTATGATGAGTGAAGGGCTGCGGTGATGAGTGTGGGGAGGACCAAGAGGCGGATGAGATGTGTGTCGGGTCTTTGGACGAGGTAGGACATGACAGAGAATGGAATGCACTGGAGTAGAGTGAAAGGTGCGGTCTGCCATGTCATTAGGATTCGGTCTTGGTGTGGAGGCACAAATGTTCGGAATGCCCTTGCTGGGCCCCAGGCGAGCCTGCTAAGAGGATCAGATGGCGGTGAGGGAAGAGAATGAAGAAAGAACGGACTCTTGGTTGAGGGGAACAGTCGCGGTGGTATTTGTCATGTCTGGGAGAGAGTCGGAGGAATGGTACTCGCTACACGCTATAAATGCCTGCCCCGCATCAGATGGCGGGCGGTATTTCAGCATCTCCACGCTTATACAGCTGATATGGTAAGCACCCCTTCGGAACTCGGAACAACGGAAACACATCGTCATTGGTAATAAACTACTTCATGAACTGCTTGTGGATTTGGAAAACACCCGCCGTCCCCCGTACCACCCTCCGACGACCAGCACAAAACTTCCGACGATGCCAGCACCGATATAACCCAAGTTGTCGTTTGCCTGTCGTCGTGGTCGCGGCAAAGTCTTGAGTCAGCGCATGTTCTGTAAGCACCAACAAAAGATCCCCGTACCTCCGCCCAGAATCTCCACCACCCGCCGGCCAAGCCGTGGTCGTTTTCTGCCGCCGCTCTGCACGTGACGCACTTGTCCCCGATCAATCCCATAATCGTGATTAGTGATATACTGACACAGGGAAGCGACGTCACGGTCTGTCTGGTTGCTACAGTAGCGGGTTGTGCGGTGG
>WNFO01020837.1_pt1 | contig 11041 bp, 8 predicted proteins | sample 5400251 | NCBI WGS metagenome assembly WNFO01 (sample SAMN13153354, study PRJNA577476) | soil metagenome | isolation source: 100 cm saprolite under Madrone tree | place: USA:California | collected 2016-06-14 | reverse complement strand
TTATCTCGGAGCAGACAGTCATCCTAGGCGAAGGCGCCAAAGTCGAGGGACAGATCGAAGGCAACCGCGTGGTGATTTCAGGTCGCTTCGATGGAGTGATTTTTGCGAAGGGGCGTGTTGAGATTGAACCGAAAGGCGTTGTCACCGGTGAAGTTCACTCCCCATGCATGGTGATCGACCCCGGAGGCATTTTCGACGGACGGTGCCATATGCTCGCCTCATCGGACGCCGTTTCAAGTGTGACCATTCCCATACGCGCCGCGAACACAGCCTGAGTCGTTCTTTAGCTAACCTTCTTATACATGCAACAAGGTTAGCACATCTGCAGGGCATATCGACCGAGACGCTAACCGTTATTCAGTCTTGAATTATAGGAAGGTTAGGTCTTTGCAGCGGGGATCTCAGGTGCCGCAGACAGAGCCTTTTGCGCTTCTAAAATTCCGCTTTGGATGTTCACTGCCCAGTCTAAGTGAGGAACCGGTGAATCGGCGGCGGCCTTGTAAAAGTGCAGGGCCTCAGCGGGCCGGTTCAACTTCTTTTGCGACAACCGTCCCGCGGCCATGAGCGCCAACAACGATTGACGTTCGGTCGGATAGGCGCGCGCCAACTTGTCGTATTCCTCCACGGCGCGCTCGAAATTCTGCTGACCTTCTGCGGCGCGGCAAAGTTCCAGCCAGGTGGAAGCGGGCATGCGCTCTCCGCCGGAGTTCAAGTACTCTCCGAAGTCCTGCCAAGCGGCTTCGACATTCTGTGCTTTTAGGTGCATCTGGCAAAGCTTAATGATCGCCTCGTGATACTTCGGAATGTCATTCTTGCGCCAATACAGTTGAGACAGGAGCGTCCAAGCGTCCAGGGAGGCCGAGCTGTTCGCCGTGTGTGCGTGCAGGATGGCGATAGCTTCGTCCAACTTTCCTTGATCCATTTTTTCGGTGGCTTGCACGATGGCAGGCTCTGCCGTCCAAGTGACCTTCGCTTCGATGGCCTGATTGGCTACGTGTTCCAGGCCAGAATAGCTGAGCCCGACCGCGCTGACCACGCCGAACACGAATCCGCCCACGTGCGCCCAATGCGCGACGCCGGCCGAACTTCCAAAGATCGCGCCCGAAAATATTTCCATCAGCAACCACAAGGGAAGCAACCAATAGGCGCGCGCATGGAAGCGATAGGACCGAAAACCAAAGCCAAACAGCCAAAGCATTTCGATCTTGGTTTTCGGATAACGCACCAAGAACGCCCCCATCAAAGCCGCGACCGCGCCGGACGCGCCGAGCGTGGGGACTATGCTGCCGGGGCTGGCCCAGGCGTAAAACTGAAGCGCCATCGCCCCGGAAACAAAATAGAAGACAGGATAAATGATGCGGCCCCATGTATCTTCGAGGATGGCGCCCGCAAGCCACAGAAACCACATATTGCCGATGATATGCATCCAACCGCCGTGCAGAAAATTCGCGGTGATATACGAAATTGGCTGCGGATGCGCGGGAATAAATGCGTAGCGTTCCAGAATCGAGTTGTGTTCAAGCTCCGCGTATTCCTGTGCCAGCGAATCCATCTGTCCTTGTAATTCAACAGGGTCTTCGATCAAGCGCATCTTCGCGTCCCACGCGTCAGCCACATCACGGCTCGGCGAGGCGACTCGACTCCAGACAGCCGGATTCCCTTTTTGAAACCTGGTTACGAATTCCTGCACTTCAGGGCTCTTGCCCAGTTCCGGGTGCATGGCCGCAAGCAGGAGGATGTGCGCCCGAACCTCCGAGCGCTTAGGATTCTGCGCTTCGATTTGCCAGTGAGTTCCCAGAAAGGCGAGGATGTTAATGGCAATGACGACGATCGAGATGACCGGCCAGCGGCGGCCCTCCATGTTTTCGTGGCGCAAAGGAATCAGCATGGTTTGGCACCTCGTGGCTCGAAGCGCCAGGAGTGTGATCTTCAGTTTAGGAGCAGGCTGTACCGCGAGAAGGCTTATTCCCGGCACTCCCTACAATAAGTAACGGTTAAGCGATACGAAACATCGCGGTGTCCTGCCCTCTTAGGGTTCGCGCGCGGTGGTTCGCGCCAAGTTGACACTCATGGCGGGCTGGCTCTATCGTTCCGAAGGACTCGGCCAAGAGGACACGGATGAAGGTTTTGGTTATCGGCAGCGGAGGGCGGGAGCACGCGCTGGTCTGGAAACTAAAGGAGAGCCCGCGAGTTGAGAAAGTCTGGTGCGCGCCCGGAAATGGTGGAATCGAAGCGGAAGCGGAGTGCCTAGCTGCGGATCCCGCAGATGTACCGGGACTCGTTGCTTTGGCGGAGCGACTCAGTCCCGATCTAACCATCGTTGGGCCGGAACTACCCTTGGTGAACGGGATTGGCGATGCGTTCCGGACGCGCGGCTGGCCGATCGTGGCACCCTCACGGGAAGCTGCGCAGCTCGAGGGCAGCAAGATTTTCGCGAAGGAGTTTCTTCACCGGCAAGGTATTCCAACCGCGCAAATGTATGGCGAGTTTGATTCCTCCCAGGACGCTATTGCCGCGCTCTCGAGTGTGGACTGGCCGGTGGTCATAAAGGCCGATGGTTTATGCGCCGGAAAGGGAGTATTTGTCGCTCAGGACGCTGCTGCAGCAGAAGATTTTATCCGGCGCGTGCTGGACAAGAATGAGCTCGGAGCCGGCGGGAAGCGGTTGCTGCTGGAGGAGACGCTCGAGGGAGAAGAGCTGTCCTTTATCATTGTTACGGATGGCCAGTGCTATGCGTCCCTGGTGCCGACCCGCGATCACAAGCGCGTCTTCGACGGCAACTGCGGCCCCAACACCGGCGGTATGGGCGCCTACTCCACAGACGAACTCCTGCCGCCTAAGCTGCGACGAGAGATCCTCGACTCCATTGTTCAGCCGGCGATGCGGGGGCTGGCCTCCGAGGGAATTCTGTATCAGGGCTTCCTTTACGTTGGCTTAATGCTAACCGCCTCAGGACCCAAGGTGCTTGAGTTCAATTGCCGGTTAGGAGATCCCGAGACGCAGGCGATCGTTGCGCGGATGGACTTCGATCTGGCACAGGTCCTTGCAGAGCTTGCCGCCGGAATATTGGAGCCTTCCAGGCTAAAGTGGGAATCAGGAGCCAGCGTGTGCGTCGTCATCGCATCCGGGGGTTACCCGGGCAAGTTCGAGGCGGGAAAGAGAATCGAGGGCCTAACCGCTACGGAGCGCATGAGCGGTGTGAAAGTGTTTCACGCCGGCACGCGGCGGCAAGGCGACTACATTCTTACGAGCGGTGGCCGGGTTCTCGGCGTAACCGCTCGGGACGCGTCTTTGGGGGATGCGCAGGCAAAAGCGTACGAGGCTGCTGGAATGATTCACTTTGAGGGCATGCACTATCGGAGGGACATCGGAGCGCCTGCAGGAAGAGTGCAGGCGGTTGGAGACTGAAGAAGATGGCAGCCGTGGTACACCTATTCCGGGCCCCGCAACGTCTCTCGCCAATGGAAGAGCTCGCAGAGGTTCGCCCGTTGCACCGCGTGATCGCGGACGGAATGATTCGACGCGGAGACAACATCGAAAGAATCCCCTAGCGGTTCGGGGGATTGGGCTTCCGGCGCAAGCTCGGCGCATCCGGGGGCCGGTTCTTGTCTTCTTCACCCTTCTTGGCTCGTTCTACAGGCTCGTCTGGCGGAACAATCCAGTCGAAGCCGTGCTGCTCTTCCATTTTGGCCAGGATAAACGGCTGCTTGTCGGCAATGAGCGGCAACACGGCGCGGAGGAAATCGGCGGCGTCTGCCGGAGCCGCTTTCTGCGCTTGCCCCTTGTCCACTGCCTCAATCACTTTTGCAAAGCGGGCGTCGGAACCGGCAAGCTGCTCGATTGTCGGGTCGTTCCCTTGGATTAGGGCCATCAGCGTGGGCGCTTTCAGATCCGCAGGATAACGGGCCTCGACGATCATGCGCGGAGCATGTTTTTCCGGTGGATACAGTTGCGTGAAGCGCGGGCGCAAAAGGCGCGTCTGCCAATACTCGCCGCGAGTCGCGACCTGCTGCTGCTGCACGCGGTACTCAACCGTCCACACTTCGGGCCCATAGTTATTTGGCGCATAGCCGATGAGCACCATTTCGAGGAGCGGCTCATCAGGCAGGAGGTCAATCTTGTGATGGAGCTGCGCGGTGAGAGGGCGCAATTTCTCAAGAACCGCCACGCCGATGGTCTCAAGATCCGGCTCTGCTTCTCCGGCATCGTATTGATATTTAGGATCCCGCGCGTGAACGCGCTCAAAGTTGCGGTCTAGCCGCACGGGATTGGGGTCCGCGGGAAGGCGCCATTCCGAAGCGCCCAGCAGCACGGCAACATGGGCAGAGTCGACTTCCACCACGCGAGGTGGGACGCCTCCCGCTTCCACGGGTTCATTGATGGCGGCGAAAACAATATTGCCGTCGCGCGCGACGTGAACAATTACGCGGCCTCCGGCAAGATTGGCGACGATCTCGTCCTCGGGGGCTTGCGTTTGTTCAGCCGCACGTGTGTGCAGGTACAAAAAAAACAGAATGAATGCAAAGCCTCCGGCAAGGGAACGCCGCGGATAGTTGTTGTGATTCATTACAGCTATATCGTAATGCCAGAGGCCATCACGCCGCACCGAGAATAATGTAGGGCACACGTAGGGCCCCGCTCAACCCTGGAATAGGTGCGTGGTCCGGCTTTCCGGTTGCCTCTGGCTTCAGTAGAATAGACGGGGCAGACACTAGAGATGGTGGGACGATCATGGGATTGAGGAAAACGAAAGGCATTCGGCACAACGGCAAGGCCGTGGCCGAGATACTCGAGGCGCACGCGCGTTTTTTTCAGGGGAAAGATGGCGGCGCAAGGGCCGACCTCGGCGGCGCGGACCTTTCGCGCGCGGACTTGAGCGGCGTAAACCTCAGCGGCGCCATCCTGCGCAATCTGCCCGGCGCGGACCTTACGGAAGCGCAAGCGAGCGGCATAGAGTTTTTTCGCTGCGACTTGTCCAATGCGAATTTCGAGCGGGCGCAATTGCGCAATGTCAACCTTCGCGGGGCCAATGTGAACGGTGCCAAATTCATGGGCGCGGATCTGGGTGTGGCCATCCTGCGCGAAACAGATTTGAGCGGCGCTGATCTTTCCGGTGTGGACCTCTCGACCACGCTGATGCCCAAGGGCTGGGCCGCGCAGGGCAAGCAAAAGAGCGCTTAGAATTGCAGGGGGCGCTGGCTTTTTGATCGCTCGCGGCAGTTGTCAATGGCAATCGGCGCTGCTGCATGGTAGCCTGCGCGGAAGAAGAGTCCTCCGGGCTGGAATTGTGGCCACCACCACGACACAACTCGACCGCTCGGTCACGCAAGAGCGCGTTCTGGAAATCGTGCGCGAAGTGCTGCAGGAGCTGGGCAGCTTCGGCGCGCTGCCGATATTGAACGCCGGTTCGCATCTGGATCGCGAGCTAGGGCTCGGGAGTCTGGAGCGCGTTGAGCTCTTGTCCCGGCTAGAGGCCGAATTTGGCGTGCGTCTTCCAGACCGCGCGGCATCCGAGGCCAATACTCCGGAGGACCTCGCGCGCGCAATTTTGGACGCGCCGCAGGCGCACGGCAGCCAAGAAAAGGCGTCTTCTGCGCTTCGGGCATCGCTCGCGGTCCAAACGCTGCATCGGGAAGCAGCGCAATCGGGAGTTTTTGCGGCGCAAACGCTAATCGATGTTCTGCGCTTTCGTGCTGCGCATGACGCCGAGCGCGCGCATCTGCTCATCAGCGAGGACGCCGAAGACGGCGCCCGAGACCTTACCGTGACGTTCGGCGAACTCTACGCGGCAGCGCAGCGCGTCGCCTCCGATTTGGCGCGCCGTGGCGTGCCGGCAGGCGGTCGCGTGGCGATGATGCTGCCCACCTCGCGCGCGTTTTTTGTTTCCTACGCCGGCATCCTCCTTGCAGGCGCAATCCCAGTTCCGATTTATCCCCCTTTCCGGGCGGATCGCATCGAAGAATATGCCGCGCGGCAGGCCGCCATTCTTAACAATGCGGAAGTCTGTTTGCTGCTGACCTTTCGCCGTGCCGAGACCGTGGCGCACCTGCTCAAGCCGCGCGTGCGCTCGCTTGCAACGGTCGTTGATGCGGAAGAGATGATAGAGGCGGCTGACAAAGCGCCACCTCCTGCGCCGGGCGCTCTACCCGCGCATTTGAGCGGGAGGCGCGCGCGAAAATCGGCGGACATTGCATTGCTGCAATACACATCCGGCTCAACGGGCGACCCCAAAGGGGTAGTGCTTACGCATGCAAATCTGCTTGCCAACATGCGAGCTATTGGCGAGGCGGTGCAGCTCGGACCCGGCGACGTCGGAGTGAGCTGGCTGCCGCTTTACCATGACATGGGACTGATCGGCGCTTGGCTGACGCTGCTGCATTACGGTGTGCCGCTGGTGGTGATGTCGCCGCTGGCTTTTCTGACGCGGCCTGAGCGGTGGCTCTGGGCGTTTCACAAGCATCATGGAACGATTACGGCGGCGCCGAATTTCGCATACGAGCTGTGCGTGCGGAAGATTGCGGACAAGGATATCGAAGGGCTCGACCTAAGCTCGTTGCGCGCGGCACTGAACGGCGCCGAGCCGGTCAATCCCGAAACATTGGACCGCTTCGCGGCGCGTTTCTCGCGTTATGGGTTTCGTCGCGAGGCGCAGCTTCCAGTGTACGGCTTGGCGGAAGCAGCGCTGGCGGTAACTGTTCCGCCGCTCAATCGCGGCCCGCGGGTGGACCACATCGAGCGTGAGGCCTTTACGACGCACGGAAACGCGGTGCCGGCGGAATCTGCATCGGCGTCGGTTATTTCCTTTGTGTCCTCCGGGCGCGCGCTTCCCGGCCACGAAGTGCGCATCGTCGACGAAAACGGAAAGGAAGTCCCCGATCGTACGGAGGGCTTCCTGTGGTTTCGCGGGCCGTCGGCGACCGCCGGTTATTACCAAAATTCCGCGGCGACGGAAACGTTGTTTCCTCTCGGTCGCTTGGCAGGCGAGAGCGAATTCGCATGGGTGAATTCCGGCGATCGCGCCTATCGCGCAGACGGGGAGATTTACGTCACCGGACGCGTTAAGGACATCATCATCAAAGGCGGCAGAAATTTGTATCCCCACGAAGTAGAGGAATTGGCTGCTCGCGCCGACGGTCTTCGTAAGGGTTGCATCGTCGCATTTGGAATCAAGGACGAAGGTTCCGGAACAGAAAAGCTCGTGGTCGTGGCCGAGGTGCGCGAACGCGATTCGCGGAAGCACCCGGCCATTGCCGCCGCGGTGACCGCGCAAGTGTCGCAAGGTCTGGGCCTTCCGCCGGATCGCGTCGAGCTGATTCCGGCGGGGAGCATTCCGAAAACATCGAGCGGAAAATTGCGCCGCGAGGAAACCAAGCAGCTTTTTCGCAGCGGCCAGCTTTGCGTCGCCAAACCGCCAGCGTGGATGCAAATTGTGAGGCTCAGCGCAGGAAGCGCGTTGCGAAGCTTCGGCAAGATCGCGGCCACTGGCTTTGGCCGAGCTGTTGAGATTCTCTATGGACTGTACGTCGGAATCGTCTTCTTGTTGTGGATCGTGCCCGCCTACTTGCGTGTATGCCTGATCAAAGACCAGCGCGCGGCAGGGCATTTTACCTCTTCAACGCTAAAGATTATGTTCGCACTGGCGGGCTGTCGTGTCCGGGTAGTCGGCAAGGAGCACCTGGATACGCCCGGCGCTAAAATATTCGCATCGAATCACACCAGCTATTTCGACGCGCTCCCGCTGATGTTGGGTTTGGGCGTGCCCTATCGCTTCGTCGCGAAAATGGAAGTGCACGGGATGCCGTTTATCGGAACGTTTCTACGCCAGATGGGGCACCTCTCTTTCGATCGTACGGATTCGAATTCACGGCTGCGACAAGCGGAGGAAATGGAAGACCTCTTGCGACGCGGCGAATCGGTTTTCGTTTTTCCCGAGGGCACCTTTACTCCGGACGAGGGCATTCGCCCATTTCAACTTGGCGCCTTCAAGGCCGCGGTGGCTGCAGGCGTGCCGATTGTTCCAGTGTCGCTTGCGGGCACGCGCAAGTTTCTCCGCGACGGCACGCACCTGCCGCGGCCGACCAGTGTGACGATCACTTTGTCTCCGCCTATTTATCCCCGCCAGGATAACCCTGCACACGGCGGCGAATCGTCGGACTGGCACGAACTCATCCGCTTGCGCGATGAAACGCGTGAGGCAATTGCTCGCCACGTTCCCGAGCCGCTGCTTTAGTCGAATTTTAGTGACTCCCCACGTACAACTCTCAATCACTCTCAGGTAACTTCCGCCGGGGTTCGCGCATCTGTATGTGCAAGTAAAAACATGGACAAATGCGGATAGCTGCCTTCCTGCCTGAGGCGCTCCGCGAAACGCGCGGCCGAGCAGTGGTCTGGCCGGCCTGCGCTGAAACATAAATCTGAATGGAGGTTCTATGAAACTCAGGGTCTTTGTGTCTTTACTCGGTTTTGCTTCGCTTTTCGGAGTGACCACGCAGGCACAGGAGGAGCGGAAGACCATCGATGTTTTCGCCGGCTACTCCTACGTTCGTGCCAATCCGGCCACCTCCGGCGCGGACAGCTTCAGTTTGAACGGCGGCAGCGCGTCCATCGCATACAACTTCAATGGTTGGCTGAGCGGAGTCGCCGATCTCGGCGGCTACCACAACACCAACATACTCGGCAGCGGCGTGGACGGCACTCTTTCCACGTATCTGTTCGGTCCGCGCGTTTCTTATCGCCGCTTTGGACGCGTGACACCGTTCGGTGAAGTGCTCTTCGGTGTTGCGCATACCGGTGCCAGCCTGCTGGCAACAGCCAACAGCCAGAATGCCTTTGCGATGACCGTGGGCGGCGGGCTCGATTATCGTCTCAGCTCGCACGTCTCGATTCGTCCAGCGAAAGTCGATTATTTGCTCACTCGTTTCGACGAATTCAACAACCCAAACGCCAGAAATCAAAACAATCTGCGCGTATCGACCGGAATCGTTTTCCACTTCTAGCGCAAACGCGGAAGCGGCGACCGAGTGTCGGTTGCACGGTGCTGGCAGAAAGGGCCGCGCGGGCAGAGCGCGGCCCTCAGCACCGCTTTCTACGCTTCGGGACTCCCTCAACGATCGATGTTGTAGATCACGGTGATGAAGGTGTCGATCTCCACGGGCTCGCCGTTGAGCACCGTGGGCCTGTAGCGCCACTGGCGCACTGCATCTATAGCCGATTGATAAAAGAGAGGGTCTCCGCTCACAACTTGCAGTGATTGAATTGTGCCATCCGTCGCGATGACCGCCCGGAGCTCAACGCGTCCGGCTCGACCCAATTGCCTCGCCAAGGCCGGATACACCGGCTCCACTCGATGAATAAGCATCGCCGGGTCGACATGCGTGTGAACTAGCTGTGGCTTTTGTCGCCGCGGCTCGCTAACGGTCGGGGCCTGCGGCCCGGCAGTCCGGATGTCGATGCAACTTGGGCACGGAACCGCCGGAATGTCATTTCCTGGGGAGTTCGCGAAAGGATCCGCGGGCTGGCTCGATTCAGCCGTCGCATTATGTGTCAGGTCCGCAGGCCGCGAGTTGAAGCACTCCAGACAAACTCGCCTGTCACCCGGTGATCTTGGCGTGTCCTGTGAGCGCGCAGCGACGTGCCGATAAGGCGGCATCGGCGTCGCGATTGCCGTGACCAAGCGCGCCGGCTTGGCAAACAAGGGCACAAGTATTAGCGCAGCGAGAACGCTGGCTTGCAGAAGAACCGATGTGATCAACGATTTCCGGCGCACTCTTCGTTCGCGAGCGCGTTGCTCGGGATCGCCTTCCACCAAACAACTCTGTAATGAACCGAAACCTTGCCGCGTTACGAGTTTAGGATCGAGCGACATCACACACCTCCGCAAAGTTGCTGCGAGCGTATGCACCTAGGATTTGCGACGCCGGACCCCTGCCTGTTTCTGCAGCAGCCCGGCGCCGCGCTCGCAGGGATGTGAGGTTGCGCGCGTCCTCCCTGCGTTGGACACCGGCACTGCGGACAAGTTCCCGTCTCCGGGCGGATGGAAAAGCCTTCACTGATGTAAAGATTTCCAGTGAAAGCTATCTCGTCGTGTGCCGCAAATTCGTATCAGCCTGATTCTGTTCGTGTTAAGCCTCGCAAGACCATCGCGCCCCTTTGGTAAGGGAAGTGCACTTGACGAGTGAAGGTGCGAGGTTCGACGGGGCCGCCGGGGGGCGGAGATATGAGTTGTCGTGATACTATCCATCTGATTTGCTGGTACTTAGAGGGAAAGCTCTCGCCATCGGTGGAGTGTGAAATCGAGAAGCACCTCCGAGATTGCCCGGATTGTCACGTTGTTTTGGACGCCGCCACGACTACGCTAGACCGCTATTTCGGGCCTGCTCGTGCCGACGAAGCCGCCGCAGACGTAAAAGTCGCCTAGAACCTCAAAAACAGGCCTTGCGAACGCTGTCGGTTACTCCAGTTTCTCAGTCATCCTGCAAGCAGATTGAGTCGCTGTATCGAAATGGCACGACTAACGGCCGCGCGGAGGCGCTGCGTAAGTTTTACTAGTCCTAGTACTTATGAGCCCTGTCCCCTTCCTTGCACATTTGACTGCTAAGTCCCAGTAATTCTTACACTTCGGGCGGTCTGGCTCGCTTCGCGACGTTTGGTGCAGCAGGTGCTCGTTTCTAACAACGCAGGGTATTGCTGTACAAGGAGACGAAGTCAATGAGCGAGTATCAAGAACCGATTCAGATGACCTCTACCACAACGCCGCGCTGGGTCGGAATTGCCCTGGCGGTGTTAGCGGGAGTATCGCTGCTTGGTATCGGAATTGGATGGAGCGCCCTCAACCACGCAAATAACGTGGAGCAGGCGACGCAAACCACGGTGAGGCAGGCCAATGATGCATTGGCGCAAAAACTCGCCAAGGAAGATGATATTAATCAGCAACTCCAGAGCGACCTCAAGGTCGTCACCGATAAGTTGAACGTCACGCAAGCGGACTTGGTCAAGGCCCGCAAACAGAACAAGCAGTCTTCCGTCGCCGTGGACAAGAAGA
>WNFO01005564.1_pt1 | contig 11041 bp, 4 predicted proteins | sample 5400251 | NCBI WGS metagenome assembly WNFO01 (sample SAMN13153354, study PRJNA577476) | soil metagenome | isolation source: 100 cm saprolite under Madrone tree | place: USA:California | collected 2016-06-14 | reverse complement strand
GGAAAGCAGAAGACGCGAAGCTGCCGGGCGCAGCAATTATCCCGAAGCCGTGCCCAGGAAAATGAACGGCAGAAAAAGTTTACTTATGGAAATAAATGATAAATTCGTGATAAGGAGCTGAGTGGGCCAAACAATTAGTGCGAACTACTCATAACGCAGCGCCACCATGGGATCGACGCACATCGCGCGTCGCGCTGGGGCGTAGCACGCTGCCACTGCTACCACGGAGAATAGGATAGCGACTGCAAAGAAGGTTGGCGCATCCGTTGGCTTGACCTCGAACAGCAGACTGGTCATCAAACGCGTCAGCCCCCACGCACACGCTGACCCCGCTATAATTCCTGAAAAAGCAAGTTTCGCCCCCTGCTTTAGCACCGAACGCATCACGCTGCTTCGCTGTGCTCCGAGTGCCATCCGGATTCCTATTTCCGCGGTTCTTTGACGGACCGAGTAGCCAAGCAGCGCATACAAGCCCACGAGAGACAGGACAAGCGCAATTCCAGAAAAAGCGGACAGGAGCAGCGTCTGAAAGCGGCGCGCCGCTGTTGCCTCGGAAACTAGCTGACCCATGGTCCGAATATCCGCGGCGGCCAACGTAGGATCGAGAGCACTCAGTTTTCTACGAGCCGCAGCAGCAATCAGTTCGGGACTCGTGTTCGTTCGAAGCACTATGGATACGGCTGGCACACTCGACTGCCAGAAAGGCATGTAGGCTTGGAACTGCGGTTTCTCCTCCAAGCTTCCGTTGCGTACGTCGTCGACAACACCAGTGATCGTCCACCATGTCGGTTGAGGGGCGCCATCAATGAAATGGAAACGCTTCCCAAGCGAGCTTTGACCCGGAAAATACTTTTCTGCGAACGTCCGGCCGACAATAGCCACGTTCGGACGGCCAGCGGAATCGTCGTCCGTGAAGAAACGCCCCTCAAGAAGGCGAATGCCCATCGCTGCAAAATAGCCTTGTGTGACGGACCTCGTTTGAAAAAACACTTTTTCGTCAAAGTTGTGTCCGTCCACCGTCAGCCAGCTGAGAGTCTCTCCCTGCCCGAGAGGCAGCTTTGTGACTGCGCCTACCGCTCGCACGCCGGGGAGTGCGCGAAGTGCATCAATGAAATTCCGATAAAACGCAACCTGCCGCTCAGGCCGATCGTATCTTGCGTCGAGTGAAATATTCATGGTCACGGTCGAGTACGGGTCGAAGCCTTTCCGGATGGACTGGACTTTCATCAAACTGCGAACAAGCAAGCCAGACCCACTTAGTAGAACAACGCTCAAGGCTATTTGACTAACGATGAGTCCCTGGCGAAAGCGGCTGCGCATGCCTTTTACATTTCTAGTTGCTGATTGATTCAGGACCTCGGAAGGGCCGTGCTGCGAGACTGACCACGCCGGAAACGATCCAAAGAGCAAGCCTGCTAGCATCGACATGGCTAGCGCGAAGAACAGAACATGAGTATCAACGGATGACTGCTGCAGGCGAGGAATGTTTCCAGGATCAATTCCCAGGACAGTGCGAATCGTGGCAAACGCCATGGCGACTCCCAGCGCACCACCTCCGACAGCCAAAAAAAGAGACTCGGTAAGAAGCTGGCGAATTAAGCGTGCACTCCCGGCACCGAGGGCTGCTCTCACCACCATTTCATGGACTCGATCAGTTGCGCGAACCATAGCAAGCCCCGCAACATTGCCACAGGCAATAAGCAATAACAGCCCCACGGCTCCCATGAGAAGTAGCAGGGCGCGGCGCGAGCGGCCTGTTACAGAATCGAAGAGAGTTACAACCTTTGCGCCAAATCCTCGATCCTTCACCGGGCGGAGCAAGTCGATCCTTGCCATGAGCGTACTCATGTCCGCCTGCGCCCGTTCCTCGGAAACGCCTGGACGCAACCGGCCAATGGCATTTCCAGCACTGTCTTCACGGTTGGCCCTTTGTTCCGGCGTCATGGCCCAAGGGATCCAGACATCGGTCTCTTTTGGTGCGTCCAACACGTCGTCCGCTGCGTGCGGGAACGCAAAACCAGCGGGCATGACTCCGATGATCTGATAGGGCCGCGCATCAAGGAGAAGGATCTTGCCCAATACGTCCCCCTGCGCACCGAATTGGTCTCGCCACAAACGATGGCTAATGACAGCGACCTGAGCTTGTCCCGGCCGGTCATCTGTAGGATTGACCACGCGTCCCAACTCCGGAGCGATTCCCATTACCTTGAAAAAGTCCCCTGTAACACGTGTTCCGCCCAAGGCATCCGCGCGCCCATCTGCTGCAACGTTGAATTTCGTAGCGCCAAACAATGCCAGGCTTGCAAACGAGTGATTTTCCCTTTGCAGGTCGAAAAAGTCCGCGGTCATTGGTGTCAGATATTCGATCGGCAATGCAAACCGTGGATTTGGAGACCAGAGATACACAAGACGATCGGGATGGGGGTACGGGAGCAACCGTATCAGGACCGCGTTGACTAGGCTAAAAACCGAAGTGCTGGCGCCGATGCCGAGAGCGAGGGAAAGCACGACAACTGCCGTGAAGCCGGGAGATTTGCGCAGCATGCGCAGGGCGAAGCGCAAATCCTGCCAACACGTTTCAACAAAGGATTCCCAGCCAGCAGAACGGACCACTTCCTTCGTGACTTCGAGACTGCCTCGCTCCAGGCGCACGGCGCGAAGCGCATCGTTGCGGCTCATCCCCTGCTTCATCTTTTCTTCGGCTGCCATCTCCAGGAAGCCGTTTAGTTCCTCGTCAAGGTCCTGGCTGACCCGTTCCTTTCGGAACAGTGTTCGTAGGCCGCTTGCAATGTTTCGCAGGAGAGCCATGAATTACTCGTAACGCAAGGCCACCATCGGGTCGACGCGCATCGCGCGCCGCGCCGGGATGTAGCACGCGAGTACCGCAATGGCGCACAGGACTAACGCCACGCCGATGAACGTCGTTGGATCGGTCGGCGCGATCCCGTAAAGCATGAACGAAAGAAGCTGCGCCGCTCCGAGTGCAATGCCGAGGCCAATCACCAAGCCAGTGACCGTTAGGAACAGCCCATGCCTGACGACGAGACTTAACACATCGCCGTGCCGCGCTCCTAGTGCCATGCGCACGCCGATTTCGTGCGTGCGTTGCGAAACAATGTAAGAAATGACCCCGAACAGTCCGATGGACGTTAGCGCCAGCGCCAGAAATCCGGATACTCCGAGCAAGAGACCAGTCGTTCGTGCTGGAAAGAGAGGGAGGGTCATATACTGCTGCATTGTTTCCATATCAGTCGCGGCGATATTGGGGTCCACCGCATGAATTTCGCGCCGGATCGGGTCTAACAGAGCCATTGGATCACCGGACGTGCGCACGACCAGCGTGCGCCTCGGCGACAGTCGAGGCAGGTAGGCAACAGGTATTGGGTCCTCACCCAGCGTTCGATATTTGCCGGTCTTCACGACTCCAATAATTTCCGTGCCGACTTTTTCCTCGTGAAAGCTAATTCGCCGCCCCAGGGGATCTTGGTTCTTCCAGAGCCGTTTTGCCAGGGCCTCGTTGATGATTGTCACACCGCTCCGTTCTTCGCCCTCGGAAGAAGCAAAGTCGCGGCCGCGCAGCAGCGGAATACCCATCGTCTGAAAATAGCCGGGGGCAACACGCAGTACGTCGATGGGCACGGCGTCCTTCTTGTTTGGCTCTGGGCTCACAACATCGGTCACGGCGGTTTGCTCGCGTGCGGGTCCAAGCGGGAGATGGTTGACGAAGCTGGCCGCTGTTATGCCAGGCAGCGCGCGTACGTGCTGCGATAGTTGCTCATAAAAGCCGCGCACTTGCGCTTCGGAATATCCCAGGCTGGCGGGATCCAGAGTAGCGGCGATCACATGCTGGGTGTTGAAGCCGGGATCGATCGAACTGGCGTTCTGCAGACTCCTCACACACAAGCTAGCGCCAACAAGTAGTACGGCACATGTGGCGATTTGGCCAGTGATAAGCATGCTGCGCAATCGCGATTTCCGATACCCAGCTGGCTGCGTTTCGTCCTTGAGATTCGAAGCCACCTGGACTCTTGCGCTGCGGAGTGCCGGAGTCAGCCCAAACGCCACACCGCAAATCAGCGAGACCACCATCGTGAAAACCAGCACTCGCCAGTCAACGGGGAGCCTCAGCGTAATAGGCAAACTCGCTGGTTTCAACGCCAGCAGGAGCGGGGCCGTCCAATACGCCAAAATCAGCCCCGCCAAACCTGCGAGGCTGGCGAGGAGTGTACTTTCGACCAGCATCTGCCGGATCAATCGTCCCCGCCCTGCGCCCAAGGCGGAACGAACGGCCATCTCCCGCGTTCGTCCGGTCGCGCGCGCGAGGAGGAAGCTGGCCACATTCGCACACGCAATAAGAAGTACCAGTCCAAACACTGCCATGAACAACGCCGTAAAGGCGCTGACGTAAATGCGGTACGGACCAGGAATGAGAGTTGCAGGAAAAACGGTTGCGTCCAGGTTCCTCTTCAGGTCGGGATGATCTAGTTCGATCTGGTGCTCGAGTACGCTCACCTCGGCACGCGCTCCGCTTACGCTGGCCTCCGGTTTCAGGCGTCCGATGGCGATGAGCCAGTGGCCATGCCAATTGCTGAGCCTGCCTCTATCCCGTGTGATCTGCTCAACCATCGTTGTGGGCGCCCAGAAGTCCGGCTCGATACCTACCAGCAGTCCGGCGAAGCCAGCCGGCGCCACTCCGATAACGCTGTAGTTCACACCATTCAGCATGAGCGCCTTCCCGACAATCATGGGATCAGAACCAAAGCTTTGCTGCCAGAAGGCATGGCCAAGGACCACCACGGGTTGAGAATTCGTCGGACGGTCATCCTCCGGAGAGATCGTACGCCCCAGAACAGCATTCACGCCGAGCAGCGAGAAGAAATTCCCTGAAACGAGTTGGCCCATCACAACCTGACCCTCGCCCGATTTGTTCCAGATGACGGATTCCGGGTCGCCATCAAACGCCAGCATCCCTCCGAAGGACTGATTATGGTCACGGTAATAAAGATAGTCGGGATAGGTTAGTGGCAAATAGCCCTCCGCGCCGGAGGAACGTGGATTGTGTATCCAGACCTCCAACAATCGGCCAGGCGCTTTCACACCTGCAGGTGGACGGAGTAGCAACGCATTGACAAAGGTGAATACCGTTGTGTTCAGGCCAATGCCCAGGGCCAGCGCGATCACCACGGCGGCAGTGGAACCCGGATTCTTGCGCAGCATGCGCGCGCCGTAGCGCAAGTCCTGCCAACACGTCTCCACCAAAGATTCCCAGCTGGCCGAGCGGACGACTTCCTTCGAAGTTTCGAGATTCCCTCGCTCCAAGCGCACGGCGCGAAGCGCATCTTTCCGGCTCATTCCCTGTTTCATCTTTTCTTCGGCTGCCATCTCGAGGAAGCCGTTTAGTTCCTCGTCCAATTCCTTGTTGACCTGCTCCTTTCGGAACAGCGATCGCATTCCCTGTAATAGGCTTGTTAGCAGCGACATGGGTTCACTCGAATCGCAAGGCCACTATCGGGTCGACGCGTGACGCGCGGCGCGCGGGGATGTAACAGGCTGCAATCGCGACAACCGTCAACACAAGTGCCACCGTCGCGAAGGTGAGCGGGTCAAATGGGCTTACACCGAAAAGCAGACTGCGCATTAGCCGAGTCACCAAGAATGCGGCCGCGGTTCCAACACCCACGCCCGTGGCTGTCAACTTTGCCCCGTGCGCCAGAACCAGGCCAAGAATTTTGCGGGAATGTGCGCCAAGGGCCACGCGGATTCCAATCTCGTGATTCTGTTGCGTCACCAGGTAGGCCATGACACCGTAGATTCCAACACACGCAAGCGTCATTGCGAGAGCAGCGAGCCCGCCGAGAAGCACCGCCTGAACGCCTCTCTGCCCCACTTCGCGATCAAGAACGCCGTCCATGGTAACGACTTTGGAGACCGGTTGGTCGGGGTCAACAGACCACACGGCCTCGCGCACAGCGCCGGCAAGACTTGTGGGGTCGCCTTTTGTATGAACAACGAGTGTGCTGGGGACCATGTAGTTTCCCTGCGCCTGCCAATACGGGAAATACATCTCTTCTTTCGGAGGCTCGTCGAGGCCCATCTCCTTCACATCGTCTACAATGCCGACGATCTGGAATAGGCGGAAGCTTCCGCCAACAAGGGTGAAGCGGAAACGCTTGCCGAGAGCATCTTCATTCGGCCAGAATTTTCTCGCCATCGTCCCGTTGATGATCGCCACTGACGGAGCATCCGGCCCATCGTGGTCATCAAAAAGCCTTCCGCGAAGCAACCGAATCCGCATGGCCTCGAAATAGCCTGGGGAAACTACACGATCAAGGGCTCCATACTGTAGGTCGGGCCGCACGACTTCGTCTGGTTGAAAGCCAGCCATCCCGAGAAAGCCCCCCATGCCGCTCTTCCAAGTAAAGGGAAGAACGCTGGTAAAGCCCGCGCTGGTTACGGTTGGCAGGGCCCTCACGCGGCCCAAAACCGCTTGGAAGAACTGCGTTCGTCGAGCGAAATCCGGATATTTTGTATCGGGCACATCAATCTGAGCCGTGAGCACATGATCGGACCGAAACCCTGGGTCAACTGCACGCAGATTCGCAAGGGTTTTCAGTAGCAGACCCGATCCCACGAGCAATACGACAGAAAGTGCAACCTCGCCAACTACAAGTAAATTACCCAAGCTCTTGTTGCGGGGGCCGCTACCTGCCCTTGCGCCCTCTTTCAAAGACTCGTTCACGTCAGTTCTTGAGATCCGAAGGGCGGGCGTTAGCCCGAACAGAAACGTGCTGACGAGTGAAATTAGAATCGCAAAACCAAGTAGCGGAAGATTGAACGTCAGAGAAACAGTGCGCGAGAGGTCCTCTGGGATCAAAACCTTAAGGAAGGTGAAGCTCGCCTTTGTCAGCAGGATGCCAAGCATACCCCCTGCTGTTGCTAGCACGGCACTCTCAGTCAACAACTGCCGGACAATGCGCGCACGACCTGCACCAAGGGCAGTGCGGAGAGCGATCTCGCGTTTTCTCACCGTGGCGCGCGAAAGCAAAAGGTTCGCGATATTGGCGCAGGCAATCAACAGAATACACGCGACGGCGACCAGGAGTATTGTGAGTCCTCCGCGCACGTCTTGCGTGTAGACCTCCTGTAACGGAACAGCGACGAAGCGGTCAACGAATCGCATGATGTCCATGTGCTGCTGCCTGAGGTTTTGAGACAATACCCGCAGTTGTGCGTTAGCTCGTGCAACGTCCACTCCTGGCTGCAATGCCGCGATAATCGTAAGGAAATGTGCGCCGCGATCAGCGAGTTGCTGAGGCGTAAAAGCCGTTGGTACCCAAAGGTCCGCGTCCTTGTTGGGAAAAGAAAACCAGGGAGGCATAACGCCAACAACCGAATATTTCTCGCCATCGAGAAGTACAGTTTGGCCGACCACGTTTCGGTCTCCACCGAATCTGCTCAACCACAACCTGTAGCTGAGAAGCACGACGTGTTCAGAACCCGCTGTATCCTCCTCGGGTAAGAAAATTCGACCCAGCGCCGGCTTGACCCCCAAAATCGAAAACAGATTGTGGGTCACGCCCTCGGCTGAGAGTCTTTCCGGCGTCCCTGCGTTTCCGGCCAGGTTGTAAAAGCGGTCCGCATCGATGGCGGCGATGTCTTCAAAGATGGCCGTTTGCGCTTTGCAATCCACGAAATTTGCCGGTGTGAACTGCCTGCGATGAAAACCGGTACTGCTTCTGTCCTCGTAAAGTGAAACAAGGCGGCTTGGGTTGCGATAGGGAAGACGTCGAACCAACACAGCATCAACTACGCTGAAAATACTCGCGGTCGCGCCAATGCCGAGTGTCAGCGTAAGGACTGCGACGGCAGTGAAGCCGGGACTCTTGCGAAGCATGCGAGCCGTGAAGCGCAAATCCTGCCACAACGTCTCGACAAAAGATTCCCAGCCGGCAGAGCGGACGACTTCCTTCGTAACTTCGGGGCTTCCTCGCTCCAAACGCACAGCTCGAAGCGCATCCTTGCGGCTCATACCCTGCTTCATCTTTTCTTCGGCTGCCATATCCAGGAAACCACGCAGTTCTTCGTCCAACTCCGCTTCGACCCGTTCCTTTCGGAACAGCGATCGCAATCCGCCTGAGAGGCTTCGCAGCAGTGACATGGGCCCTCACTCGTAACGCAAGGCCACGATGGGATCGACGCGCATCGCTCGCCGCGCGGGAAGGAAACACGCTGCGAGAGACACCGCAACGAGCAGCAACACTACGCTCCCAAATGTCAGCAGATCTGTGGGCTGCACGTCGAAAAGCATGCTGGCCAAAAATCGCGTGAGCGCAAGGGACGCAATTACGCCGGCAATCACGCCGCAAGCCACCAACAGCATTCCCTGGCGGAGCAACAATCTGAGGAGTTCCCCGCGCTGTGCACCGAGGGCAATTCGGATGCCGATTTCACGTGTACGCTGCGCAACGCTATACGCCGTAACACCATAGATCCCGACCAACGAAAGCGTCAGCGCAGTCGTAGCGAAGGCACCGATCAGAATCAAAGCGAATTTCCGGCTTTGCACAGAAAGGCCCACATAGGTTTCGAGCGGCATGATGCGTGAAATCGGCTGCGTCGCATCGATGGAGTGAATGGCTTGTTGCGCGGCAGAGGAAATCGCAGCGGGACTGCTTGCGGCGCGAACGACAAAGACCATCAGGCCGTCGGGAAATGGCCACTGCTGGTGCGGGATGTACATCTGCATGTCGGGATCGGCCTCGAGCCCAGCGTGGTGCACATCTCCGGTGACGCCGACGACTGTCCACCAGGGCTGATCCACGCCGCCGAGCTTGACGCGCTTGCCGATTGGATCTTCACCGGGCCACATACGGCGCGCCGTGGTTTCGCCGATGAGAAGGACTTGCGGCGCAGCCGCAGTGTCGGCCCGAGAAATGTCGCGGCCACGAAGCAAGGGAATTCGCATCGTTTCGAGGAATCCCGGAGTGATGCAGTAGCGTTCGGCGCTGGGGTCTTCTTCGGGATTGGCGTGTATTTTGCCTTCGACATGGAAACCGTACTTGTCCATATTTCCAGCCAGCGGAATCTGACTCGCGGCAGCGGCAGATTGCACGCCGGGAAGCGCACGAAGGCGTTCGATGGCATCGGCAAAATATTGACGCACGACGGCGTTGTCATTGAATCGTTGGCCGAGAGCGGAGGTTTGCATGGACAATACGTTCGTTGGATCGAATCCCGGTGAAACTACCAACAACCGGCTCAAGCTGCGTAGCAGAAGGCCCGCGCCGATCAGAAGCGTCAGGGAAAGCGCAACTTCGGAGACGATCAGCAGCCCGCGCAAGCGGCGGCTCGCCACACTTCCGCTGCCGCGCAGGCCCTCCTTCAAAGAATCGTGCATATTGTTTTTCGAGAGGCGATACCCAGGCGCAAGACCCGCGGCGATGCCGGTGAGCAGCGCAACTCCAACGGTGAATAACAAGACCCGCCAGTCGAGATGCACTTGATCGAGACGCGGCAGATCGCCCGCGCCCATACTGGCCAGAACTTTAGGCGTCCAGTAGGCGGGGATGAGTCCCGCTGCGGCGCCCAGCAGGCCGAGAACGCAGTTTTCCGCGAGCAGTTGGCGAATGATCCTGCCGCGCGTCGCGCCCAGCACGGTGCGTACGGCAACTTCACGTTCGCGGTCGGTGGCGCGCGAGAGAAGCAGATTGGCAAGATTCGCACACGCCACCAGCAAGACGAAAGAGACGGCCCCGAGCAGGACGTAGAGCGGCGTACTGGCCGGGCCGAGTAGTTGCTCGCGGATCGGGGTGAGAATTACGCCGATATCGTCATATTCCTTGGGATATGCTTTGCTCAAGGCGGCGGAAATTGTGTCCATCTCGGCGTTGGCTTGGGTAATGGCTACACCGTCGCGCAGTCGACCAATGGCCACCAGGTGATGGCAGGTGCGGCAAGCCCAGGGCTGCGAAACGTCGTAGCCGAGCACGCGCCAGATCTCCACGACGCCCCCGCGCGGATCTTGGTTCATCAGGGATTGATACCTCGCAGGCAAAACGCCGGCCACGATGTACTGGGTTGCGTTCATATTGATGGGGTTGCCGACGATGTTGGAGTCGGAGTTGAATTTGCGCTGCCACAACGAGTGACTGAGCATCACCACTTTGTTGCCGGTGGGAGCATCTTCTTCGGGCAGGAAATCGCGTCCGATTTCCGGACGGATGCCGAGGGTGCGAAAATAATTGCTGGTGACGCGAAGGCCGTTGAGCTGTTCGGGCTCCCCAACTTGCAGCACGGGCTGCCAGGAACTGTAAATGGCAATTTCCTCGAAGCTCTTATTCTTAGATTTCCAATCGAGGTACGTCGCGTAGCCGACGTTTTCTCGGGAGCCGTCGCGGCTTTTCTCCCATACCATCGTAAGGCGGTTTGGGTTGCGATAAGGGAGCGGCCGCAGCAGGACTCCGTTGACCAAGCTGAAGATAGCAGTGTTCGCGCCGATGCCGAGAGCGAGGGTAAGGACGGCAACGGCAGTGAAGCCGGGAGACTTGCGCAGCATGCGGAGGGCGAAACGCAAATCCTGCCAGCAGGTTTCCACAAAAGTTTCCCAGCCGGCAGAGCGGACGACTTCCTTCGTAACTTCGAGACTCCCCCGCTCCAGGCGCACGGCGCGAAGCGCATCCTTGCGGTTCATCCCCTCCTTCATCTTTTCCTCGGCTGCCATCTCCAAGAAGCCGTTGAGTTCCTCGTCCAGTTCTCGGCGGACGCGTTCCTTTCGGAACAGTGATCGGAGCCCGCCCGCCATGCTTCGCAGCAGTGACATGGAACCTCCCTACGACGTCTCCAAGATTCTGGCGATCGCCGCCACTTGCCTTCCCCATTCCCGCGTTTCGCTGTTGAGCCTCTTTCGTCCCTGGTCTGTTAGGGCGTAATACTTTGCGCGCCTGCTATTCTCGGTGGCTTTCCATTCGCTTCTGATCAGTCCATCTCGTTGCAGCCGCTGAAAGGCGACAAACAGCGAACCTGCATTGAGGCGGAAAACGCC
>WNFO01005561.1_pt1 | contig 11044 bp, 17 predicted proteins | sample 5400251 | NCBI WGS metagenome assembly WNFO01 (sample SAMN13153354, study PRJNA577476) | soil metagenome | isolation source: 100 cm saprolite under Madrone tree | place: USA:California | collected 2016-06-14 | reverse complement strand
CTGCCGAGCAGGCTGTGCCCAAGATTCTAGTGCTGTACCACCATTCAAATCACGCGGGACTCTAGGCTAGAGACTCTCAAGGAGTTCCTGGCTCATACAACCACCCCCAAGGGGTGGCCGGCGCTAATGTCGGTTGACAGTGTGCGGTTTAACTGTTGACAACCCGACCGCCTGAGACTAGGGTGACGGGTGAGCGTGGACCCGTCTTCCGCTCGTTCAGGTCTCCTGAGCTAAGTCAGCCCATCTGAAGTTCTCCCTCTTAGATTACTCATCAATCCCTGGAGGTTGACTATGTACGCTCGCAATGTAGCTCTCCGTCTAAAACCCAATACGCTCAGCGATTTCACGAAGACTTTCGACAGCAATGTGCTTCCCATCCTGCGGAAGCAAAAGGGGTTCCAGGACGAAATCACTTTTTCCACGAACGGCGGGCTGGATGTAATCGCAATCAGTCTGTGGGACACCAAAGAGCACGCGGAAACCTACAACACGACGGGATACCCCGAGGTGCTTAAGAGCCTGGACAGGGTGCTGGACGGAACTCCCAAAGTGCGGGTCTCGGATGTGATCAGTTCCACCATGCATAGAACCGCCGCGGGCGTATCCGCCTAAGCCGTTCGTCGATGGGTATGGGGACGGCTGCGGAGCCGTCTCCCTGAACTCTAGCCATTCTCTTCCTTGGGGGCTGGCTTTAGCTCAACTTCGATAGTCGGCACATCCGTCAAATCCTAGTCCCGTACTGTGCGCATTGGAGAATGAGGTGATGGTATGACGCCCTCTCGGCAAGGGCGGAAGCCGTCTCCCCATCTGTCAAGCGCCATTGAACGGCTCGCCCGAGCTGGGGAACAGGCAGGGTTCAGTGTCGAAGAGGTGATCGAGATGCTCAACGCTGGCCTCAGCATCGGAGCGTTGCTCGACATGATCAGCTATTCCTTGTCACACGATGCACTGGAATGCACACAGCAGGGGGTAGAGGAGTCCACCTCCGCCAGTGCATGGTTGCGCATACAGGACCGCTGGAGGGATACCCATGAATTGCTTAGAGTGCAAGGATCTGGAACAAGCTTTTGAATGTAGGCTTAGCAAGTTCATCGAAGCCCGTTCTGCTGCCTATTATCGGGTGAGCACAGAGCTTGCAGCCAAGAAAAACGTCGATATGGAGCGCGCTAGGAACGATTTGGAAGAGCACCAGTTAATATGCGCATCCGTCGCTGAGGTCAGACCGTCTGGGCCAAGGGCCATTCGAGCGGTTTACTCATATCAAGGACAAAGGATAACGCCCGGTGCGCTCCGGCTCGCAGAGTCCGTTAACTACAAGTTTGCTTCCGCTGACTGGTCCACTTGAGCGGCGACGCGGAGTATCATGCGTGGGCATGGCGCAACTGTTCGCCCATCCAGGCGGGCACTGCAAACGCGGAAATCCGAACTGGGGACAGCCAGCTCAGCCCTGCCCAGCTACGGCTACTGAGTTCGAAATGCAAGTTCGACAGTTGGGACTCATCAAGAAAACGTATGCCGATTCAAAGGAGTTGCACAGATGGTGCGAGCGCAACAGAAATCGGTACTACGTTCCGGAATGGCTCCTTGACGTGTGGCGAATCCGGGTGAATCCAACCTTCCGATGAAGGAATCGCTGAACACTCTGGCTCGGGCGCTGGTGACTGAAGAACTCTCGCAGCAGCCTCCGCCCAAAGACCAATCAGTTCCACAGTTTGCTTCTCAATCAGGAGGGGGAATGAAAGCGAAAACGATTGTACTCACTCTGGTGCTGTGCTTTGTCGGGGTAGCGGTGTGCTTCGCCGACGACGCCAACATGGGCACCTGGAAGTTGAACGAGGCCAAGTCGAAGCTCGCCCCTGGGGCGCCGAAGAACAACACCGTTGTCTACGAGGCCGCAGGCGACAACGTGAAAGTCACGGTGGATGGCACCGACAAGGACGGTAAGCCGACGCATAACGAGTGGACGGGCAAGTTCGACGGCAAAGACTATCCGGTCACCGGCGATCCGAGTTCGGACGCGCGGTCGTACACGAAGATCGACGACCGTACGTTGGGGCTCAACGTCAAGAAAGGCGGTAAGGTCACCACTAGTGGTCGCATTGTCGTGTCTGCCGACGGCAAGAGCCGCACGGTTACCACGAGCGGCACCGATTCGAAGGGTAAGAAGGTCAAGAGCACCGCAGTGTACGACAAGCAGTAGCGGAATCTCTCCTTTCGCTGTATCGCAAATTGACCAGTAGTCCCACACCGGTCCATTTGCCGTAGTTTTTGATAGCAATCCGCTCCGCCCAGCGAGAAAATTGTGGAGGTGGTGTCCCATGCTCCACAGCGACCTTATTCCCGAGCTGGGCTGCGACAGCGAGTTGATTCAGATCGATGGGAGGTACAACGAAGTACGTCACCGTCGTCCGTTGCTCGATTTGCGGAACGGATTTCACCTATGAGCCGGACTCTACTTGGGTGACCATTGTGTCGCCCGGGATGCGAAACCCATTGGAGAAGCGAAAGAGGGGCGCCTGATCTCGCCCGACGGGGAAGGAATTACGGCTGACTTCTGTTGCTTCTTCCAAGTTAAGGCCCGCCATCTGCATCGGCTGTGGTATCTGCTCCTGCTGACGGCAGGGTGATTCCCCCTCAAACTGCGGGTTAACACCCCAGCCTGGATCATACTCCCGCAACGACCAGCGTGGCCTGCGGGAGCCGCCGCCAGAATGCTTCCTCGAACAGGGTTGGAGGTCGGACTCCATGGCTGTCCTGGATTTAGCGATGGGACCTTTGACCAGCATTTGGTGGCTGGTCCTTTTCGGACCTTGCTTTGACCGCGACACACATTAGGTACGAAGGAGCCTTCATCATCGGGTTAGGAGGGTCAACCGATTGGACGCGATAGCCTGGCGGGCAAGTCTTATGGGGCAAGAGCTCACAGCCGCTGACGCCGTAGTGTTTTACAGGCTTGCACGGAGGCGATGAATCTGATCCGGTCACGAAACTCACCAGAGCAAGCATGGTCAGTAGTCGGATCATCGGACTGTTCCTCGTCAGATTGTCAGTAGCGGACGAAGAAGATCACGTCGCTTTTTGTTGCTTCTTCCATTTCGCCCATCTCGCGGGCTGCGCTGCCGCGATTTTTCTACGGGTGGCTGCCGACATCTTGCGTCCTTTGCGGGCTCCGTTGCTGCTTGTCCCGTTCAGCGCTGAGAGTGCGTTGTTGAGATTTTCAAGTTGAGAAGCGAGACGGATGCGTTCCTGCTCCAGTTGATTAAGTACCGGGGTGAGATCAGCCATGCGCGGCATTTTAACGCAGTGTCGGCTCAAGCGCTGACCTGCTACCCATGTAACCTGAAACGCTTCTTGCCAGCGAAAACATTACATTGCCTCACTCCGAGTAGCCGTCGTCGTCTTCGTCATCATCGTCATCTTCTGGCTGCACACTCCGCAAGTATCTGCGGAATTGCTGGAAGCGTCGACGGCAGGGCGGGAATCGACTGATCAGGTTTTCTGAAGTTAAATGCGCTCGTGAGATCGCCAACGGTGGCACGCCGCCATGCACTCAGGTCGGGCACTTCGGCGCCAAAACGTCTCTCGAGGAATCGCACCACTGAGGTGTGATCGAAGAGAGCCGACGATACAAATCCACCCCGGCTGAACCTCCTGATCGGTCGGTGGCTGCCAATGTCCTCGTTCGAGAAGAGCCAGCCGAGGAAGAAGACGAAGAGGAAGACGAGGGTGATGGCGCAGTACTGTATTCGCCAGGTGTGCCTGGGGGCTGAGCAGAATACATCCAGAATGCCCCGACTCAGGTGCCCAATGGTACGCCCCGCAGCCTTTGGCAACCCTCGGCTGTTCCATTGATCGGGCGCGAGGAGTTGTTCGAGCGGAAGCGCGGGCCGAAAGAAGGCTAATCAAGCCGTATCATCGAACCAGTGACATCATTTATCTCAATGCTGAGACACTTGGGTGGGGTTGGGGTGTTTATTCTTGCCGCCCTCGATAGCTCGGTCTTACCCACTCTCGGGGCAGTTGACGCGCTCACGATAGTCTTGGCCGCGCGGCACCCAGAGCTATGGCCCTATTACGCCATGTGCAGCACGGCAGGCTCGGTCTGCGGGGCTTCAGTCGCTTACCGCCTGTCACGTCTTGGAATCCTCCATCGACGTATCAAGGGAGTGGTATTCGACAGAGTCACGACATTCTTACATCGTTTTGGAAGCCTTTCTCTGTCGCTCGCCGCACTCCTTCCGCCACCGTTTCCGACTTCCGCTTTTGTAATTGGTGCTGGTGTAACACGCTATCCCTTCATTGCGTTTGTGCTGTCTTTCGGCATGGGACGGGTGTGCCGCTTTGCCCTGCTGGCGTACCTCGCATCTGTGTTCGGCAGGCGGTTCGTGACAAGCATGTGGTCGGCGCACATGCTGGTACTTGTAGCGGCTGTCGGCGCTGCACTGGTTTGTGTCGGACTGCTGGCGTGGCTCGTCCTCAGGAAATCTGAACCGCATACACCTTTCGGTTTGTAGCTCTATTTGGCTCTAAAGACAGTTGATTGCACTGGTTCAACCAGAACGGCTACATCGAACTTCGAATAATACTTCTTCACGTCCTTTGCCCCGTGCTTCGACGGCAACTTCGCACAATCCTACCGCAGGGTGCCGTTCCCTTCGCGAAGAAGAAGCTGTCCTGATGGGTTCGAGTTCCGAGGCAGTATGTAGCCCCAGCGATTAAGGTATGACCGACGAGAGTTCACCCGGCTTCTGCATCGATGCAATCTCGTAGTGTGTGGCCATGGTGTCGTACCGTGACAAATGCTTGCGTCGTTCCTCGGGAATAACGGCAGTTTCGTAGCCTGGCCCTGCCACGGCGCGAATTGCATCCATCGAGTCCCAGAGCATGATTGTGATGAACTCGACCTCGTCTCCGGCCTCTCTCCGGAGCAAGTAGCTACCCCAGTAGCCCTTTGCCTTGCTAATACCGGGCAGAAGCTCGGGCTTCAGCATGGCCTCGTAGGCGTCGGCGTGCTCAGGCTTCGAACATCCGTGCCAGACTCTTGCGATCACTGTGACCTCCGGTTGAAACGGCAGACCTTATAGAGCACAAGTGCGACCTATAGATGTACAAGTGTTCCCGCTAATCGAACCAATTCTACTGAAGCCCTAGCTCGGTTGAGGAGACCGCAACAACCCAACACCCAGCGTGACCACCGCAAGGGCGAGAATCACCGCCCCGGCGTATATGAGGGCGACGGCTCCACTGGCCGAGTAGCAGTCGGCGACAGTACAGAGAAAAAGAACCCCGACGAAATGAGAATTGCGGAAAGTGGGACTCCGACTTGGACTGCCCAAAGCAGGCGCTCGGGAGGGCTGCTCCGTCCGCGAGTATCTGGCACACAAGCGACAGAATCACAATGACGCCCTCGTGGGCGTGCCCGGCGCGGAAGAAATTTTGGCGCAGCGGATTCTCAATGTAACCGCCGCCTTGTTCATCAAAGAGGTCAGCAGGAAATACCCACCATATTGAATCGTCGGCACCGTGATGAGGATGATCCCGGAAATCAACCTGGCCTCGCGAGTCATGGTCTCTCCGTCAGGGCAACGGGCAGGTCGAAACCCTTTGCAGAATCAGCAGTTTTGAAAACCATATAAAATATCACTTCTCACATCGGCGTGACCTGTTTGGATGAGAAAGCCGAAGTGTGGTCGCTGAATCGAGCGGCCTCATGCCGACGCGGCTTCAGCGCCGTCTCCGCCAACCCAGCCACATACCGAGCCCCATGCCTACTAGAACTGCTCCTGTCAGCTTCTTGCGGTCGGTAATCGGAACGAAACGGGTCTGCTGGTCACTGATCTCTATAACGCCCACAGGAACAGCCCGTACTCCTCCACCGCCACCCCCGCCTTCACCCCGAGCACTGGAATCGCCCACCCCGCCAGTACCCGCCCCGGCACCGTAGCCATACATTATTTTTGCAACTGGGATGACCGTTTTCCCTTGGGCGACGATGGGTTCGCCGTAGATGGCCTTCACGCTCGCTTGGCTGAGAATGCTTTCCTTCAGTGATTGCAAAAGGGCTAGGGTGCTCATTTTAGAAACTCCTTGTGGGCAACTGATCAACCTCCCTCGAGGGGGGATACGTGGTGCGAATAATTCCGCTTCGATTAACGCACTGCGAGGCTGAGCGTCAGCATTGCAAACCCTACGATCAATCCTAGCGTTCTGAACCAATGATATATATCCCACCGATGTTCCTGCGCTTTCCAATCGGGAGGTAACGAATCCAATGTCCACCGCCTGATCCGGTTGTTGATAGGCACGGGTAAAGATAAGGGAGAAGATGACGGCGCACACTTGTATTGCGAGAGCAAACGCTGCGAGACGCCATGCAGACGCATTCAGGTGCTCGAATGGCACCATAGGACTGAACTCCATGACATTGATCAGAGCCAGCTTGCTCTCCAGTTCTTCGGGAAGGGATTTCGGCACGCGACAAAGATACCAGTACTCGAACCGAGTGTCAGGGAAGGGAGCACACGGCCGTTTTACATTTAAAATCCAATGCGATGGAACTCAATGATGAAATCCTGACCATTCAAGAACTCGCCGAACGGCTGAAGGCTAAAGAGGAGCACGATTTACGAACAAGCGATAGGCAGAGCCTAGAACAGGCCTCTTCCGTGCATCGAGGTAGAGCGACAACTGCGGTACAACTGGTGCTTAGTCTGCCAATGGCTCACTGAGTTGGAGGAGGCTCGGAAGAAGTAATATCGGATTTTGCGAAGACGGTGAGCATTAGGTTCGCCTGCGTGCGGATTCTGCTTACGAACAAACGCAAGCCCACGCTTCAGTTCGGCACTGAGATCGGTGGCTTCGGTGGCAATCTGGACAGGCTCGGAGACCTCATGTCCCAGCCAGCGGTTCAGGTCTTCGGGCGAAGCCTGCACGTGCCGACCCTCGCGGGTGACTGGCATGCCGGATTTTGCCCAACGTTGAGTCACCGAAAGCGGCTGACCCAAGAATCTCGCGATTTCCTGCCAGCCCTTCAACCGTTCGGGTTCAGTTTTGTGCTTCGCCATCGCGACCAACGATCCTCACGGCGTCCTAGGCACGAATCGCTCTAACATCCAGATACTCCGCGTCGATTCTCGTGCGGCCATCGCTGGCAGTATTGTGCTCGGCCCACAACGACTCCAACCGTGAAGCCAACTCCCATTGACCTTGTTTGTCGAGTCTTGAGAACGTTCCATGGGGAGGTCCCAGTGCGCAAATTCTGGGGTCATTCATGCACGTCGTCGAGAAATGCCTTGAGTGTCCGGGAACGCGAGGGCTGGCGCAGCTTGCGCAGGGCCTTAGCTTCAATCTGGCGAATACGCTCGCGGGTGACGGCGAACGACCGCCCAACCTCCTCCAGCGTCCGCTCCGAGCCGTCCTCCATACCAAAGCGCATCCTGATGATCTTCTCTTCCCTCGAACTAAGAGTTCGCAACACATGCGCGGTGCGCTCCTTCAGGTTCACGTTCATGACCGCCTCGGCAGGCGAGATTTCGGTGCGGTCTTCGATGAGGTCGCTGAGGTGAGAATTCCCCTCCTCGCCAATGGGCGTCTCCAGCGAGATCGGCACCCGCATGATCTTGAGCACCTTGCGCACCTTGGCCTCGGGGATGTCCATCTGTTTGGCAATCTCCGCCGACGTAGGTTCGCGGCCCAGCACCTGGACCAGTTGCCGCGACGTGCGAATCAGCTTGTTGACGATCTCGATCATGTGCACCGGGAGGCGGATGGTGCGGGCCTGATCGGCAATCGCTCGGCTGATTGCCTGCCGAATCCACCACGTGGCATAGGTGGAAAACTTGTAGCCTCGCCGGTACTCGAACTTGTCCACCGCCTTCATCAGGCCAACGTTGCCCTCCTGGACAAGGTCGAGGAACTGAAGCCCGCGGCTGGCATACTTCTTAGCGATGGAAACCACGAGGCGCAGGTTGGCTTCGACGAGCTCGTGCTTGGCCTGCTCCACCTCCATCTCGCCCTTGATGATTTCGCGCTGCGTGCACCGCAGCTCCTGGAACCTCACGCCGGCATCGCTTTCCAGCCCTTCCAAGTCAGCGCGATGCTGCCGCTGTGTCTTCCGATAATTTTTCTTCAGTTCTGCGCTGCACGTGCTGGCAATCTTCTTTTCCAGGTTGCTGACCTGACGGTCGAGAGAGCGCATGATGTCCACGCTTTTATTCACTCGATCGATCAGGCGTTTGCGCTCGAAGTTGGTAAAACCAAGGTTGCGGACGATGAGCGAAATCCGAACAATCTCGCGGCCCAGCGCGGATCGGCAGCGGCGGCATTCGCGTGCTTTCTGTTTTGTCGAAATGGTCGGTAGCCGTCCCGCCAGTTGGCTGGCTCTTTTGTAATGCTTCTGTAGCTCGTCGATGCGGCGCGTGATGCCATAGACTCGGTTCTGCAGAATCTCCTCGGTGATTTCTTCCTCATCGAAGACGACAATTTCCTTGATCGAACGGACGCCACACTTCAAATCCTCACCAATGGCCAGGATCTGTCGGACCACAATGGCCGAGCGCGAAAGCGCCTTCAGCGTGCGCAGCTGCCCAAGCTCGATGCGCTTGGCAATATTCACTTCCCCTTCGCGGGTGAGCAGAGGCACCACACCCATCTCGCGTAGGTATATGCGCACCGGATCGTTGGTCTTCTCAAGAGCGTCTGCCGCCAGGTTGAGCTCGACTTCATCGCTGGCCTCCGCTTCGTTCTCCAACTTCTTTTCGAGAGCTGATGGCAGCTTGGGCCGGCCATCAAGCACGTCAATGCCCTGCGTGCTGAAGGTGGTCAGCAGATCGTCCATGGCCTCCGGGGAATCGACATCATGTGAAATCAGGTCATTCACCTCGTTGTAGGTGAGATAGCCCTTTTCTTTTCCGGAATCAATGAGTTTCGTGATGTCGTCAAGAGCCAAGCGGAATCCCTTTCAGCCCCGTCCTGTATGGAAATGAGACTCTGGGTGTAGCAACAACTGATTACTTCTGCCCTTGCCGGTTGAAGAACCGCGGCAAACCTCGGGAAATCTGCCGGGTAGCTTCCAGCAGAGTTCCTGCAGTATACCCCTCCCAGCAGGTTGGGGCTCTTTGATCGCGGCGCTATATACCATCTTCTTTGGCTGGAGGGAAGCACGGAGATAAATCGGACGGCCGCTGGGATCAGAAGGGAGTACGATGAAAGCGCGCTAGATCTGAATTGGTGGGAGGCGCTCTCGCTTTACCAGCCAGTACCTGCCCAGCATTACCCCCGGCTCCCCTCCAGCGTAAAATCGATTGAAAGGAACACCAGTAACATGGAACAAGGTACAGTAAAGTGGTTTAACGACGCCAAAGGCTACGGTTTTATCAGCCGCCAGAATGGCGAAGACGTTTTCGTGCACTTGTCGGCTATCCAGGCGGGCGGCTTCAAGAGCCTGCAGGAAGGTCAAAAAGTGGAGTTTGAGGTCACAAAGGGACCGAAGGGATGGCAAGCTGAGAACGTTCGACCTGCCTAACGGCAGACGGTTATGAGAAGGGCGGTCGCACGTCGCGAATCGCCCTTTGCTATTTGGCGCAGCGATCATTCCTTTTCGACGTGGTGAGCGGAAATCACATGAGAACGTGAAGAGCACCTGCGGCTGTGGGTCGTCGTTCAACGTCTAATCGGAATAACGCGAAAACTACGGAACCTCGTCGCGGGACGATGCTCTGTCTTTTGCTCGCCCTTTTTCATTGACCGCTGGATCCTGGACATAAGGGGAGATTCGATTGTCAGGCACCATAAAGGCAGGCACCATCATGATGAGGTCGGGCACCGTCATTCCCCAGCTCTTGCGAGTAGAAACGGAACCATATTCACAGGGCTGGGAAATAATCAAGAATTCCGACGGCAACTCCGTTGATCGAGAAGTCCGACGAGCTGACTGGAACTTCTTTTTTCTGGCTGCCAACATTCATGCGACCGCCATGGGCTATGGGGGAGAGAGAACCGTGCGGCGGGCAGTGGAGCGAGTGCTGGCGAAGGCGGCACTCTCGAAATTTAATTGCTTGGAAATAACGGACGTCTCCGCTAAACAATTCCTGGGCTTTCCCTACGTGCATGTCTCGGCGCACTCACGGCATATCCAGAAGAGCCCATTTCTACAAGAGCCTGCCGAACGGGCCGAGCAGTAGTGGATACCGGCTGGGCTACTACCCGAACTTTTCGTATCGTAGCGAACAATCTGTTGGAAAACAGTGCAGCGACAGGTCCCCGACGTCTACCGCTCGCGCGCGCAATCGGGAGGGGGTTTCGGCCAGCAAGAGTTGCATCGAGTTTGACCTCTGCGATACCGCTGCGTCCGCAATAATCCAGAGCCGTGCGCATAAGGTGCTTGCCAACTCCTCGGCCGCGATGTTCCTGCGCGACCAGCATCATGCCAATCCAGGCCAGGCTGTTGACCCAGTTAAAAATAGTCCCAACGGAGCGGCAATGGAACAGGAAGGAATCGCGATCCTGGCGGATCGCAAGATAGGGCACTGTCCGACGAGTACATGCGTTGTATTGGGTGAATTCTAGTGAGTTTATCCAGCCCACGCGCCACTTGACAACACCATGGTTCGGTATGGGCGGGCGACATGGAAGGGGCATCTAGCGGGTTTCTTTTTTTGTGCCATTATTCTGAGCGTATATAGACGTACAGACAAGATGCGTTACAGATAAGGAGACCCTTATGTCTGATGATCTCGCCAATTTGGAGACCCAAAGATCCAAGCTCCTGGAGGAGTTCCTCCGCTTGGGTGATCTGCGACCAGGCTCCATTACCGCCGTGACCCGACGCCGCGGCGAGTGAGGCGAAATTGCGGATCATGTCCCGGGTCGTCACGTTTGGCGCAGTGGCAGGAAGGCTTGCCGCAGGGCGAAATTTGGGATAACGCATCCGCTCTGCATTTCTTTCGAAGTAATCTGCCTCGGTGCGAATCTTCTCGGCCATAAGGGGGATTGCCGGCGGGGATGGCCCGCAGCGCGTCCACCAGTTTTTCGATTTTCCCCTTGT
>WNFO01018093.1_pt1 | contig 11045 bp, 13 predicted proteins | sample 5400251 | NCBI WGS metagenome assembly WNFO01 (sample SAMN13153354, study PRJNA577476) | soil metagenome | isolation source: 100 cm saprolite under Madrone tree | place: USA:California | collected 2016-06-14 | reverse complement strand
TTCTTATTCGGAAAATGGGATGTGGAGGTGGCTTTGCCCTCGCGCGGACTCATTGTGCTTTGCTTGTTGCTGGGCGGGCTGGTCCTTGGGTGGCTCGCGTGGCGGAGCTCGTCATCGCGACGGCAGGCTGGGGAAACTTCCGCGCCGACGATCACCAAGCAGCCGGTTGCTTTCGCGAGCCGCACGTTTGACCCTGCTGCGCCGCCGGCCGATATGCCACCCCTGTCCATGGGGGAAAGCGCGGAGTGCGAATCCAATTTCGTCTCCAGCGCGAGTGTCCGCGGGGAGACGCGACAAACGGATGCTACACACGCGACGGTCACGATCACGCAGGTCAGTGTGACCCTGCAACTCAACATCAACATCTGGGTGCCGAGCGGGGCAACCCAAGCGGTGATCGAACATGAGGAAGGGCATCGCCAAATCTCGGAATACTACTACCAGACCGCCGACAAACTGGCCGAGCGAATCGCCGCGAGCTACATGGGCAGACAAATTGATGTCAGCGGCGCGGATCTGGGAGCCGAGTCCAGCAAGATGCTGCAACAAAAGGCCGCGGATATCGGTGGTGAATACAACAGGGAACTAAACCCGGGGCCGACGCAACTGCTCTACGACTCCATCACCGACCACGGGCGGAATGAAGTGGTGGTCAAGGATGCGGTGGCGCACGCGATCAAGAACGTGGCCATCGAGGCAACGCAGCCGGCGACTAATCCAGGCAATTGAACGCGTCTTGCGCGGGGGCTGGGATTTTATTGCGGGGTGTTGGGATTTGGGGTGATGCGGGGGTGACGGGGGGAAGAGTGCCGCATCCCGTAAAACCACTCGGGACGCAGAAGGCGCGCCTCGGGGGCTTGGGAGAAAGAGGCCTAGCGCCCACAGAGTGGCGTTCGGCGCAAATCAACTTCTTCGGCAAGAATCACGCGGCGCCCTGAATTTCGAGCGGGAAGACGGTGTCCATGACCGACGCGCCGCCATCCACGTGAAAGATCTGGCCGGTCATCCAGCTCGATTCTTCCATGCAGATGAGCATTACGGCGTTGGCGACGTCCTGTGGTGTTCCCGTTCGGCGGGCCGGGCACCAGCCACTTTCATGCCAGGACTTGATCGCGCGCTGAACCTCGGCGGGAAGGCCGACGAGCACGCCTCCGTCCACGGTATTGGGAGCTCCGAAGATGACTCCCGGGCTAACGGAGTTCACGGTGATGCCGCGCCGGGCGAGAGCAACCGCAAAGTAGCGCACCAGCGACTCCATGGCGGCTTTCGCCGATCCCATCCCGACCCAAGGCTGCCAGCTGCCGGTGCGCGCCCCGGGCGCGTGCGTGATGGCGATGATCCTACCGCCGTCCCCCATAAGGGGAACGGCCAATTGCGCCGCGACCAGGAAAGCGGTGGCCTGGGAATTGATGGCCAACTGCCACTGCTCGACGTTGATCTCCAGCGGCGGCTTGTAGAATCCAGGAATTTCCGGTCGCGCGTTACTGACGAAGAAATCGAGAGTTCGGAACTCTTGCTTCACGCGATCCATCATCTGACGGATTTCTTTGGGCTCGTTGACGTCCGCACGGACGATGAATCCGCTCGAGCCTCGCTCGCGAACTTTCGCGAGCGTGTCGTTCGCCGCGTCAACGTTCTTGTAATAATGAATGGCAATTTTGACGCCGCTTTCGGCCAACTTCAGCCCGATGCCTCTTCCAATGCCGCGCGAGCCTCCGGTGATCAGGGCATGCTTTCCTTTTAGCGACATAGCTACTCCTCCTTCTTCGGGGAACGAAAGGGATGGAATGTATGGGCCTTCCTTACACCCGAAAAAAAGAAGGGTCAAGAATATAGGTTGGTTTGCGGTGACGGAGAGGGCGAGGGATTTGTGGGACCCACCCTCAGAAACCGAGGATGGGGCGCCGGCCGAACATCGCGGACCGTGGCTAAAGCCATTTCTTGGCGACAGCCTGTTTCGCGGCGCCTGAAAGGCGCAGCTCCCCCGACTTAAGTCGGGGGCTTACACCCGGCGCAGGATGGCGAGATGAGCCTGCCTGCGGCGGGCAGACTCGTCGCTACAAGAGAAAAGCAAAAACGCCCGCCACGGTCGGCGGCCGCTACGTAAAGGCAAGAACGTAAAGCTGCGGCGGCGGGTGATTGCGGCGGCGAGTTCGAGCTATGGATATTCGCAGGCGAGGCGCAAGGCTTTGGTCAGTGCGGCGACCTTGTCTTCGAGTTCGACCTCGGTGACGCGCGCGGGGATGGGCGGCTGAGTGTTAAGCAGGGCCGGAGCGCCGATGTTAAACCCCGAGAAGCCGGGCTTGAAATTCTTCATATCGAGGTCGTTGCCGGAGATGATCTGGGGCTGGGTGTAAAGTTCGCGGCGAAGCTGATCGAGCTGCTCCTGGGTGGCCTGCAACTCTGTCTTGAGCCTCTTGGCCTCAGGAGTGTCGCAGCCTGTTGCCGGCGGAGTTGGCGCTTCGGTAGTTGCGGACTGTAGGGGAGAAGCTGCGCTCGGCAATGAATACTGTATCCCGAGGTCATCGTTCGTGATGATTTTCGGATGCCGAGTGGAATTGGCTATGCGTTCGCGGGTGTTGCGCGCAGCTTCGGTGACGGATTGCGTCGTGGACCGCGATTGCTTCGAGCGCGCAGGCACGACAAAAGCGAGGGCCAGAGAGGCAAGCAGCAGAGGTATGGCGAGCAACGACGTACCTATGTGCGATCCCAAGAGCCCCGGGAACATGTTCTTAGACATAGCGGCACCAGGCGCCTGAAGGGTCAGGCTATCACGTGAGATGCAAAATCGGCGAAAAAAGGTTCAGAAAAAAAGGTTCGCGTGAAGATGGCGAGATGAACCTGCCTGCGGCAGGCAGGTTCGCCGCTGCGGGGGGGCAGCGTCGGTCGAGCAGTGTCTTAGATTGGATAGACATCAAGGGGCTAATGTGGTCTGATACGCGCTTTAGCAGGCGGGGGCCAGCCTATGATTCCGCGATTCGACATTTTCAGGGTGGAAAGCGGCGGCCCTCGCTGGCTGGAAGCGGCGGCAGACCTGGAAGGCGCCAGGGCGCGGGTGAACCTACTGGCGACCGCTTCGCCTGGCGAATACCTGATCGCTAACCACGAGACCGGCGAGAAGATTTCCATCAAGCCGAAAACGAAGCGAATCCTGTTTCAGATCGGGTACGAAGCAAAAGGGTTAAACGCGCGGGCGGAACTGTTGCGGCGTTTCGGCCATGAAGTGATCTCGGTGACGAACAACGAAGCGGCCAAGGTTGCGCTCAGTTCGTATCATGATGTGGAGCTATTTATTGTTGGCCACACAGCACCGGAAGAAACCAGAAAAGAAATGGTCGCTTGGCTGAAAGCGAACTATCCCAAGGTCAAAATTGTGGCGCTCAATCCATCCAACGACCGACTTGCCGGCGCCGATCACAACGTGGTCGTGAATGACCACGACGAGTGGTTTGCGCTGCTGGCGGCGGCGGCGAGTTGAATCCGGCTGCTACGGAAGTCCCGACCTGCTAAAGACATCCAAGGAGTTGAGGGCGAGGATGGCGAGATGAACCTACCTGCGGCAGGCAGGTTCGCCGCTACAGGGACAGACCACAGGCGGCCGCTACAGGGGCGAGAGGATTGCCGGGGGGCGGAGTTAAGGGCTAGAATGTAGATGGAGGAATGGCTTAGTGCTGACGATTCGACTGTCGAGGATAGGCAAGAAGAAGAGACCGTTTTATCGAGTGGTGGTGATTGAAAGGACGCGGCCGCGCGATGGCCGGGTTCGCGAACTGGTGGGGACGTACGATCCGCTGAAGAAGCCCGCAGAGATCAAACTGGATGCCGAGCGCATCAAGTATTGGCTCGGAGTCGGCGCACAGCCAAGCGACACCGTGCGCAGCTTCCTCCGTTTGCAAAAGATCGCGTAAAGTTTCCCAGTGTTTGTTGGTCCAGTGCACCCTCTTCCTAGTCAGGGCGCCTTTTCCCAGGCTCATGTTGGTACGTTGATGAAAAGTCGCGTTCGTAGAGGTGCCCTATGAAGGAACTGGTGGAGTCGATCGCCAGGGCCCTGGTGGACCATCCCGAGGAAGTGCAGGTGAGGTCCGTCGAGGGTTCGCAAGCTACCATTTTAGAATTGCGCGTGCATCCGGAAGATCTTGGCAAAGTGATCGGGCGGCAGGGCCGCACGGCCAAGGCGGTGCGCACGCTGCTGGGCGCTGCGGGAATGAAAGTGCGCAAGCGCTTCACGCTGGAAATCCTGGAAGAGTGAGCGGCGCGGCGCAGGAGTGGGTGGCGGTCGCGCACATCCTTCGTCCACGCGGGAACAAGGGCGAAGTGGCGGCGGAGTTGTTGACGGATTTTCCGCGGCGGCTGACGGAATTGCGCGAAGTTTTTGTGGGCGACGCGGGCAAGGGCGAGCCGCGGCGGGTGGCGCTGCAGTCGTGCTGGCTGAGCCAGAATCATCGCGGGCAGGCGGTGTTTCACTTCGGGGGTTGCGCTTCGATTTCCGAAGCTGAAAAATTTCGTGGCTTGGATGTGCTGCTTCCTATCGAACAGCGGGTGGTTCTTCCCGCTGGACACTACTTCATTACGGATTTAATTGGGTGTTCGGTCTTCGAGTGCGGGCGGGAGGCTACGCCTGTGGCTTCTTCGCCGTGCGCGATGGCGACCGCGCCGTCGTTGCTCGGCGGCGTCACGGATGTTCAGTTTACGGGCGAAGGTGTGGCAGGAACGCCGCTGCTGGTGGTGGATACGCGAGAGGGTGAATTGCTGATTCCGCTGGCCGAGGATATTTGTAGGCGAATCGACGTGACGGCGCGGCGAATTGAGGTCGTGTTGCCGGAAGGGCTGCGCGAGATTAACCGCCCGGGGTGATGTCTCTCCGTACATCACGGCGCGCCTTCGTAAGAGGCCGAGTGTTTCAAAAAAAGCGCTCGCCACGGCCGGCGGCCGCTACAATTGCACGGACATGCGGTCGTGCAGGCGTAAACGCAATGCGATTTGACCTGATCACAATTTTTCCGGAGTTCTTTGCGGGGCCGCTGGAGCACGGAATTGTACGGCGAGCGCGCGAAGCGGGGCTGATTACTGTGCGAGTGCAGGATTTGCGGGAGTTCACGCAGGACCGGCACAGGACGGTGGACGACCGGCCGTTTGGCGGCGGCGAAGGGATGGTGATGAAGCCGGAGCCGCTGTTTGCGGCGGTGGAATCGCTGTTGGGGCGTGGCGTGGGAGACGCGTCGGGGAAAACGGCGCCGCAAACGGGAACGGCGATTGTGCTGTTGTCCGCGGCAGGGAAGCGGTTTACGCAGGAGACGGCGCGACGGTATGCGGGGCTGGAACGGATTATTTTTCTCTGCGGGCGGTATGAAGGAGTGGACGAGCGCGTGGCGGAGCATTTGGCTACGGAGGAAATTTCGGTTGGGGATTTTGTCCTGAGCGGCGGGGAGTTGGCGGCGATGCTGGTGGCGGATGCGGTGACGCGGCTCTTGCCGGGGGCGCTGGGGAATGAGGCTTCGGCGCAGAATGAATCCTTCAGCGCGGGGGATTCCGGACTGGCGCAGCTTGCTGCGCCACTACAACGGAGGGACGTCGGGGACATGGCCATGAATCAAGGCGAAGGCAATGGAATTATGCTGGATTATCCGCATTACACGCGGCCGGCGGAGTTTCGCGGATGGGCGGTGCCGGAGGTCCTGATCGGCGGGAATCACGCGGAAGTGGCGAAATGGCGGGAGAAAGCAGCGCTGGAGAAGACGCGGCGGAACCGGCCGGATTTGCTGTTGCGAGGATAATTTGGCGCGATATACTGATGCCGTAATGAATGGCAACGCTGAACGGGCTTGTGGGTGTCGGTGCGGTTGCGCGTGTCGGTCGACCGCGAATCGCGGCACAGGATATCCTGCGAGTTAGCGCGAGGTTCAGCCAGCAAGGATTCCAGGCCGCTCCCGACGAGCGGCTTTTTTGATTTTATGCGGAGCATGGCACGGCGTAGCCGCAACCAAACTCCGGAACGGCGACGGCGAAATACCAACGTCAGAAGCTAACGCAGAGACCCGCCTGCGGCAGGCAGGCGCCGAGAACGCTGAGGAGCGCAGAGAGGAACTGCGGAATTCGTCGCGTGGAATAAAGAACCTGGGGATTAGGTCAGAGGGACTATGAGCGAGACGACTAGCAGAAACGGGAGCGAGCGGAACAAGCCGATTGCGATTTACTACGAGCAGCCGAACTGGTTTGTGCCGCTGTTCCAGCAAATGGACGCGCGCGGCGTGAATTGGATCAAGCTGGACGCGCGGTATCACCAATATGACGCGGCGTCGCCAGAGCGCGAGTATTCACTGCTGTTCAATCGCATGAGCCCTTCGGCGTGGCAGCGCGGTGTGGGGCACGGAATTTTCTATACGCTGAATTCGGTGGGGTACCCGTTGAGTGTGAAGCCGAATATCGGCGGCAGCGGGGCGGGCATCAAGCGCTTTTCGTCGCGAAGCGAGCTGCAAGGGGCGGTGGATGAGGGCAGCTTGTATTTTGGGATTGATAACACCGCGCTGGTGCAGGAAAGCTTCACGGCGCGGGACGCGATCATCACGCGCGTGGAAGTGCTGGGCGGGAAGCATTTGTATGCGATACAGATTCACATCACCGGAGAAACATTTGATTTGTGCCCGGCGGATATTTGCAAGAACACGAAGGGCGAGGAGCTGACGCGAATCGCTTGCCCGGTGGACGCGCCGAAGACGGGAATGACTGTGGAGGTTTACGAAGCGCCGCGGCAGGTGATTGCGGACGTCGAACGGATCATGCAGAACGCCGGGATCGAAGTAGGCGGCGTGGAGTATGTGTTCGATGAGCGCAGCGGGCGGCAGATGTATTACGACATTAATGCGCTTTCGAATTTCGTGGCGGACCCGGAGCGCATGCTGGGATTCAATCCATACGGGCGCCTGGCGGATTTTTTGATCGAAGAAGCGCGCGTTAACGAAGCAAAGCGGCCGGCGCGGTTGGTGGCGGCGGGAGAAAAGGCATGAGGTACGGATACTGGCTTCCAGTGTTTGGCGGATGGCTGCGCAACGTCGCGGACGAAAACATGCAGGCGACGTGGGCGTATGTGAAGCGGCTGGCGCAACGCAGCGAAGAATTGGGATTTGACGTCACGCTGATTGCCGAGCTGAACTTGAACGACATCAAGGGAGTGGAGTCGCCGTCGCTGGATGCGTGGTCGACGGCGGCGGCGCTGGCGGCGGTTACCGAGCGGATCGAGTTGATGGTGGCGGTGCGGCCGACGTTTCATTTGCCGGCGCTGCTGGCCAAGCAGGCGGCAAACATCGATCACATCAGCGGGGGACGGCTGACGCTGAACGTGGTGTCGTCGTGGTGGGCGGATGAAGCGCGGAAGTATGGCGTTGGCTTCGAGCAGCACGACGATCGTTACGCGCGGACCGGCGAATGGCTGGAGGTGCTGAACGGCGTGTGGTCGCAGGACCATTTTTCGTTTACGGGGAAATATTACCGAGTCGAAGACAACGTTCTGGAGCCGAAGCCGGTTTCGCAGCCGAGGCCGACACTATATGCGGGCGGCGAATCGCCTGCCGCGAAGGAATTGATCGCGGAGAAATGCGATGCGTATCTGATGCATGGCGATCCGCCGGAGCGCGTGCGCGAGAAAATTGCCGATTTGCGGGAGCGCCGCGCGAAACATAATTTGCCGCCGCTGAAATTTGGCGTGGCGGGATATGCGATCGTGCGCGAGACGGAACGCGAGGCGCAGGACGAACTGCGGCGAATCACGGACGTGCAGCAATCCGCGGCCGGGTATGAAAATTATCAGCAATGGCTTGCGGGAACGCAGTTGGAGCAGCGCGTATCGCTGGAAGATTATTCGGTATCGAATCGTGGGCTGCGGTCGGGCTTGGTCGGGACGGCGGAGCAGGTAGCCGAGCGCGTGGCGCAGTTTGAGGCGGTTGGCGTGGATTTGCTGCTCCTGCAATTCAGCCCGCAACTCGAGGAGATGGAACGCTTCGCGGAAACCGTGATTCGGCGGCGTCGTGCGGTCTCGGTGGCGTAGACTGGTCTTGCTTATGGGCTTGGGCTTGAAAGCGAGAGCGAGGGTGCGACGGAGGAAACTACTCGCGGTTTCTCAATGGACCACTTTGACCCAGGAAAAACTCGGATCATACTGTCGGCCAATCACCAAATTATCCCCGTCGGCGCCCCAAAGCCTCCAGAACGTATTCTGCGCTACGCCTTCTCCCTCGCGGTGCGAATTGAAGGTAGTGGCCACAGGTATCCACGAACCCGTCGCTTTTCCGGGTTCCGCTTGCAGCACAAACAAACCGTGCACTTTGGTTTCACCAGGTTGCACCGCATAAAGGCTGGCGTAGATGCAGCCGTTCTCGGTCAGTCCCAATCCAGTAACTTTCCCGCCTTTTATGAGTGACATGTCCATCGTCCAGCGCTGCATGGATTCCTTAGCGGCATCAACCTGCACAAATTCGTCGGTTTGATTCAGATAAACAGACACTATTCTTTTTCCACAATCCAGGTAGCTGCCTTGCGGACCACCTCCTCCCGCGATTGCGGTCCTGCGCAGCGCAACCGAGTCTCGCGAAAGATAACCGTGCAAAGGGCCTCTCTCGAAACTGTACTGACGCAATAGAAAATAGTCGTTGCCGTTCGCATTGTCATCAGCATTGACGTTCTCGTCGTCGTTCGCGTTATGGTTCGCAATCTCTTTTTGCACATCGCGACCGAGAACCCACACTGTGCCGTCAGATTGCTCGCATACGCGCGCGGGCCAAAAGCTCTCTGTTTTTATTACTGCAATGACGTTTCCGGAGTTATCGGTCTTAGCCACAAAGTCAAAAATAGTTTCGTCCGTGGTCGCCTGGCCGGATGCCAAAACACCTCCGCCCTCGAGCGGTGCTGCGTCGACCAAGAAAACCTCAACGGCTTCGGGAAACCAGATTCTTGCATCGATCACATGTTTTCCGTCGCTGTCATACACGTCCACACTGGCCGATCCAAGAGTTGTGTTGCGCGTCAATTGCGCGAGGCGACCGTGATTCCAGTTTGGTCGGTTTCCGCTAGAGCGAACTGCTACCAGGTACGTCGCACTGTGAAGCGGCTCGGAAAGATGGCCTGCCCCGGCACAGGCATTATCGGGGTGAGGTAATGCCTGTATGCGGACGGCGGCGGAAAGGCATAAAAGCACGGTGGCAGAGAGGCTGACGTTTAGGAATGTTGGCCTTAGGACCATGCTCGCGAGTGCCTCTTGCCACCAGGTTAATGGCAGATGAATTACACTCCCGTCTTACGTCTGCGTCAAGAAGATGGGATACCGACCGTTCGTTTGGGGAAGAGAAGGAACTGAGAACTATACCGGACCGAGACGAGCGACATTGATTCTGCTAGGCAAATCGCGGCAAATTCCCTATAATTGAAGTCTGGCTTTGGTGTGCTGGCCCCGCCCGAGTGGGTCTGCAGGGAATACGAACATGAATCCGGTGATTGCGAAACTACATGAAGCGCAACTGCGCAAAGACCTCCCGGACTTCCGGCCCGGCGACACGGTGCGCGTAAACGTACGGCTGAAAGAGCGCGAAGGCGATAAGGAAAAAGAGCGCCTGCAGGCGTTTGAAGGCGTGGTGATTTCGAAGAAGGGGCGGGCTTCGGGCGCGACGTTTACGGTGCGGCGCGTGAGTTTTGGCGTGGGCATCGAGCGCATTTTCCCGCTGCACTCGCCGACGATCAGCTCGATTGAGGTGGTGGGGAAGGGCAAAGTGCGGCGCGCGCGGCTGTATTATTTGCGGGATTTGCGCGGCAAGGCGGCGCGCATCAAGCGCGCGGACCGCGAGGAAGCGCCGGCGGCCGCTGCGGTGGCTGCGGGAACGGAAACGAAGGCGTAAAGGCGATTTCATTCCAGCGTTGTCGAAAGCCCCGGCTTGGCCGGGGCTCTTTTATTTTGCGCGAAGCTCGAATGGTTCTTCGGCCGGGCGACAGGGCCTCGATTCTCTCCTGACGAAGGGCGCCCGCGAAAGCCCGCGGCCGCTACACGTGCTTTCAGATTTGATCGTCGGGTAGCCTCAGGATGACACGGTTTTGGAAGCGTGCTGACACGTTGCCATGAATGGGTAGCAAAGCTCAAAAGGTGCCCAGGACAAGGATATTTCGCCCAGCGTTCAGGGCTGGACGGTTGGTTGTGCCTTCGGCGCCGGGCTTGGGGAAATGCTTTTCGTATCAGGCGATGCAGCGGTTGGTGGACAGCGTCAACTTTGCTGAAACGTTTGCGGGTTGTGCGCGTCTATGAGGGGAGGCGACCTGTTGACAATCAACAGGAGACAGCCTAGGCTCCTGTTGCTTATCTAAAGGAGTGCTGATGACCCCGCCGCGCGGTGAAGTACTGCAGGGAACGCTGGATCTGATCGTGTTGAAGACGCTCGATGCGCTTGGGCCGCTGCATGGCTATGGCATCGCGCAGCGCATCCAGCAAGTGTCCGAGGACTTGCTGAAGCTGAATCAGGGCACGTTGTACCCGGCATTGCTGCGGCTGGAGCAGGGCGGGTGGATTACGTCCAAGTGGGGCGTTTCCGATAACAACCGCAAGGCCAAGTATTACTCGCTGACGCGTTCGGGCCGGAAGCAACTGGCCGCTGAGACGGAGAGTTGGGAGCGCATGGCCGGGGTCATCGCGCGATTGCTGGGCGCGGAAGGGGCGTGAGATGAGCCGCTTGCGCATGTTCGGGTGGCGAGTGCTGGGCTTATTTCGCAAACGCAGCGGCGAAGAAAATCTCGACGCAGAAATGCGGTCGCACTTGGAGCTTCTCGCGGAGGAAAACATCCGGCGCGGCATGAGCGCTAACGAAGCGCGCTACGCGGCGCGGCGCGAATTCGGCGGGGTGGAGCAAGCGAAAGAGTGGTACCGCGAGCGGCGCGGGCTGCCTTTTCTGGACACGCTGTGGCAGGACCTGCGCTTTGCGACGCGCATTCTGGCGAAAAAGCCTGGATTTACGGCCATTGCCATTGCGACGCTGGCGGTGGGCATCGGGGCGAACACGGCGATCTTCAGCGTG
>WNFO01005556.1_pt1 | contig 11045 bp, 12 predicted proteins | sample 5400251 | NCBI WGS metagenome assembly WNFO01 (sample SAMN13153354, study PRJNA577476) | soil metagenome | isolation source: 100 cm saprolite under Madrone tree | place: USA:California | collected 2016-06-14 | reverse complement strand
CCAGAAGTCCGAGCTCCGCGAGTTTGGGTTGCAACTCAACGGGGAAATGCTGGGCCTCGTCCCATTCGAGCACGTGCGGGGCGATTTCCGCTTCAGCGAACTCGCGCACGCTCATCTTCATCTGCAATTGTTCTTCTGTGAGTTCGAAGTTCATCTAATATGTTTCAGAGCCGCGAGCGGTTTCACTGCTTCCTTCTAACACTCAAACGACAGGCAATGATGCCTGTCGCGACGACATGAAGCGATAACATTGTAACCCAATGCACTCGCGAGTCAGAACCGCCTGCGGTAGCGGGCGGTTGATCTTTAGTCATAGAGAGCTAAACAACACCAGCATCAACCGGCCGCTACCGCAGGCGGTTCTGACTCAATCGCTTAACTTCAATTTCCTTCAGCCGGCGCCATTTGCCTAACGGCAATCCCTTATCATCCAAAGTTCCGACTCGCGTCCGTCGCAACTTAACCACTGAATGACCAATTGAATCGAACATGCGACGAATTTGCTGATTGCGCCCCTCATGAAGAGTTAATTCAAACCACGAGTTCGCCTTAATCTCACGCAACCTGCGGACTACAGCCGGCGCCGTTCGTTCGCCCTTACCAATCGCTATACCTCGGCGCAAGCGATCAATTGCGCCCTCTGGCGGAACGCCTTTCACCTTAACTTCGTAGACCTTAGCAATTCGATTCCTGGCGGAGGTAATTAAATTTGTAAACTCGCCATCATTGGTGAGCAACAACAAGCCCTCGGTATTGAAATCCAGGCGGCCCACCGGATGCAAACGACCGAGCCGCGATGGAATTAAGTCGGTCACCAATGGCCGCCCCTCCGGGTCCGCCATGCTGCTCAGATAACCCTTCGGTTTGTTCAGCAGAATGTAAACGTGTTCATGTTTCTGAAGGAGAGGATTGATCAGACGGCCTCTAACTTTGATGTGATCAGTTTCAGGATCAGCTTTGGCCCCCAGTGCGCTAACGATTTTCCCGTTAACCGTCACCTCGCCAGCAGCGATCAACTCTTCGCCGTGCCGTCGTGAGGCTATACCCGCGGCGGCGATTAGTTTTTGAAGACGCTGCTGCATCACTCGACATCGCCAGGAGATGAATCAGACTTATCCAAATGCATTGTACGCCGAATGACTTGGCGCACCTTCTGGCATTTTTCAAGGGCTTCGCGAGCTTCGTCTAGGTCGGCAGACTCACCCGGATATCTGTACTCTACGGCGAAAGCGCTAAGCGCATTCAAGTCTGCCTTCATCAATGTCCACGCGGGTTCGATTGAAAGGGCCGAGTTAAGCAGATCCGCAAGGTCGTGAGTCTTTCGGAACGGGATATCAGCCTCCTGCAAGAACGCTTTTAGGTATTTCTCGGCACACTGCTGGGTATGAAAGCATACAGCGTCGTAGTTCGGATGGTCTATCGCGTCTAATTCGCGCTGAGCCGTAGCGAAGTCTCCCTCGGCCTTGTCGATCCATTCACTGGTGATTGGCTTCATACAAGGTACGGCCCCTCTCGACAATTTCGCGCATAAAACAATCGTTCATGGCTATCCGCTCCGCTACTTGTTCCGGCGTGCGGACGATTAGATCGAGCGGCATGTGGGCGTTGACTCGGTTGCGGATTTCAATCGCTTTACGCACGGCTTTTCCCTTAAAAGGGAGCACGACCAAGATGTCGACATCCGAATCATCACTGGGTTGACCATAGGCGTAGGATCCAAAGAGAATGATTCTCTCGGGGTTAAATTCCCGCGCTATTAGCGACGTGAAATCACTTATTTTCTTCATCTCAATCATGGAACCTCGGACCTCTTTTACGAATCGGATCCGCCGGCTAAGTCCTGAAAGTCTTCGACGCTCGGAAGCTCGGAAAGATCTTTCAACCCAAATTGAATCAGAAACTCTTTCGACGTGCCATACATCATCGGGCGGCCCACAGTTTCCTTTCTGCCCTTCGCTACGATCAGCCGTTTATCGAGAAGCGTTTTGATGGCCGATGGCGATTGCACACCACGAATCTCGAGAATCTCGGGCACGGTCACGGGTTGTTTATAAGCGATGACTGCCAACGTTTCCAGCGAAGCCAGCGACAGCTTCGCGCTTGGCTTCGATTTCAGATACGCGCGCACATTTTCGTGGTGCTCGGGCCGAGTCCCGATTTGCCAGCCCCCGGCAATCTCGCGCAACTGCAAACCACTCGCGCGAGCATCGTATTCTTCGGCCAATTCCGCGACTGCTTTCTCAACGGCCGCTCGATCGGCATCGATTACATCGGCAATCGTTTTGGCGTTGATGGGCTCATCCGCGACAAAGATCAGCGCCTCAACAATCGACTTAAGTTCGGCGCTGCTAATTGAGCGCCGGCCTTCGATGGCGCTGTCTTCATGCGCGATTGACTCCGCTGCGGCTTCACTTGCTGCTTTTGCTTTGCTCATAACGCTTGGGCCGGTCGCTACCGCTCGCGGTTTCGGTAACTATGCTGGGCTCGCTGACCGCGCAACGATTTCACCAAACGTTTCGTGCTGCAGTAACGAGATCTCGCTCATTCTTACCAATTCAAGCACTGACAGAAACGCGGTAACCAACTCTCGTCGCGAGCTGGCGCGCTCGAAAAACCTCATCAAATTCAACTCGCCGGCGGAGCGCACCATGTTCCGCAAGCGCTCGATCATCTCAGCCATGGTGACTTCCTCGCGCTCGATCTCCATCATGATCTCTTCTTTTTTCCGGGCGAGAATCTCCTGAAACACGCGCAACAGATCAAACAAACCAACTGCGACCTCCGGATTATTCTTATCGGTCTCAATCTCCGCGCGCCTGAAGACGGCTTGCTCGACAGTCGCGCGCGACCAGAGCATCTCCGCCGCGGCTTTGAATTTTTCGTGTTCGAGTAGCAGATTTATCAACTCGGCGCGCAGATCGATTTCTTCGTCCGCTTCGGCAAGCGGATCTCGCGGCAAAAGCATTCGCGACTTTAATTCGATTAGCTGGGCAGCCATCACCAGGAAATCGCCGGCCATCGTCAGATCCAGCTCCCGCATAAGATTCAGATAGCGGAGATATTCATCCGTGATGCGGGCGATCGGTATGTCGTAGATGTTTATTTGCTCCTGGCGAATCAGGTACAGCAGCAGGTCGAGGGGACCTTCGAACTCACCAAGCGTGATCTTTAATTGATCGTTATCGCGATCGGTGGCGATCTCCGGACTGGCGCCGGCGACATTTATAGTGGCGGGAGTTTCTTTCGCCGCAGGCGTCGCACGCTTGTCAACTTGAGCGGTGTCTTCCATCACGGTTTAGAATCTAATTCCCTCTCCCTCTTGGGAGAGGGAGTATCAACCATTCTTCGCTCCAATCAAGCCCATATTCCGTTTGACTTGATCAAGCGTCGGGCCGGCGATCGATTGCGCGCGCGCGGCCCCTGCTTTCAGAATCTCGTCCAGTTTATCATCATCGATACCACGCACGCGCTCCTGAAATGGTTGCAGGAATTCGGTGGTAATGTCGGCCAACTCTGCTTTCAGTTGCGCATAACCTTTGCCGGCAAAGTGTTCCTCAATTTCTTCAGGACTCTTCTGAGTGAGCAACCGATAAATAGTGAGCAGGTTATTTATCGCCGGCCGGGTCGAGACGAACCGAATCTCGGTGCCTGAATCAGTCACGGCGCGTTTGAATTTGCGACGCACGGCATCAGCGTCGTCAAGCAGCATGATACAACCGGCTTCAGTCTCTTCATCGGACTTCGACATCTTCTTTGTCGGGTCGGCCAGAGACATGATGCGCGCGCCGACCTTGGGAATGAACGCTTCGGGCACGCGAAACATCTCGCCATAATCGCGATTGAATCGAATCGCGAGGTCGCGGGTCAATTCCAGATGCTGCTTTTGATCCTCGCCCACCGGAACGAGGTCTGTTTGATAAAGCAGAATGTCTGAGGCCATCAACACTGGATAATCGAACAGGCCGACGCCGACGTTCTCCTGCTGCTTGCGCGCCTTGTCCTTGAACTGCGTCATTCGTTCGAGTTCCGACATGCGAGTAATACAGTTCAGCAACCAGGTCAGCTGTGAGTGTTCCGACACGTCGGACTGCACAAAGATCGTCGAGACATTCGGATCAATTCCGACGGCCAGGTAAATGCGCGCCAGCTCGCGTGTTTTCTCGGCGAGAGTTTTTGGATCTTGCGCGTTGGTGATCGCGTGCAAATTGACGATGCAGAAGAAACTCTCGTACTCCGTTTGCAGCGCCACCCAATTTCGTAACGCGCCAAGATAATTGCCGAGATGAATGTTGCCGGTCGGTTGAACGCCGCTAAAGATTCGCTTACGCATCAGGGTACTGTCAGAGTTCGAGAAGGTAAAGAACCAATCTCATGACCGGTGCAAACAGTGTGCTTAAGACGCCGGAACTGACCATCAACAGCAGAATTATGAAACCAAAGCGCTCCAGGGCTTCGAGGGCAGGTTTCATACTGTCGGGCAGGAGCGTCCAGAGCACTTTGCTGCCATCAAGCGGTGGAATCGGAACCAGGTTAAAGACAGCGAGGGACACATTGACTCGCAGACAAGTGAAAAGAAATAGCCCGACCGGTTCGGACACCGAAGAGAGTGCGGCCCCCTCGTCGAACAAATGCGAATACTGAAAAGCTATCTTGAAGAGAACCAGAGCGACGATCGCAATCGTCAGATTCGCCAGAATGCCGGCAATCGAGACCATCACGTTCGCCAAGTCTTTGCGGCGCCAACGCAACGGATTCACCGGCGTCGGTTTACCCCAGCCAATCAGGGGAATCCTCGCCATACCACCGCCCATGCTTCCGAAGATGAAACTCGCGATTGGAATCAGCAGCGTCCCGATGGGATCAGTGTGGGCAACCGGATTGAGCGTGATGCGGCCAAGTAGTCTAGCTGTATCGTCGCCGAATCTGTTGGACATCCAGGCGTGCGCTGCTTCGTGTGCCGAAATAGCAAACAGCAACACGACCATGTAGATGACGAGCTGGGCGATTAGTCCGGAGGTGATCAAGATAGATTCAAAAGAAGGCTCAAAGTAACATTGCGGCTTTTGAGAGTCAAAACCTAATCCAGAAGTGCTCCGTAAATTCCGAGCGGCAAGCTATACACCGCTTCATTAGTTGCCACGGCTATCTCGCCGTTCGGACCGAATGCTAGACCAACGAGATTCATTCCCGCGAGCACAATTCTTGCGTCGCCGCCGTCCAGCGAAATACGCACGATGCCGCGGCGCCCTCGTAAGGAAGCTGCTACGTACAGATTCCCATCGCGATCGAAAGCCAAACCCTGAGGCCGTCCGAGACCGCGATAAAAGACGCTTCCCTTTCCGTCCTCATCGAAGCGCATAATTGAATCGAAACTAGAAACCGTCGGGCCAGTTACGTAAAGCGCATGGTCGGGGCCGAACGCCAAATGATAAGCCGACACTGAAGGCTCGTGTTCGGCCCACGGCTCCGCTTCGCCAATCTCATTCACGCGATAAATCTTACCGCCGCGATCTCCGACGAACATCTCTCCGTGTCGATTGAAGGCAAGGCCCGTCGCGATGCCCAACTCTCCTGCAAACATGATAACTTCCTTCAAGGGAGTTACGCGATAAACGGTCCCGTCGAGCCTGCTTGTAACGAACATGCGTCCGGTTCGATCAAAAGCTATGCTGGTAGGATTGATGATATCGCCGGAGAACTCTTCGATATCCCCATCTGAACTGATTCGATAGAGCGACACTGGAACATGCTCGCCGCGCGAACCTGATTTCGTGACAAATAGCGAGCCTTCAGTGGGATCGAAAGCCGGGTTCGCGACTGGATGGATGTCGCCCGCTAACTTTCGGCCGGTGATGAATTGCATGGTCTTACCCGATCTTCCATTCTCATCGATCGAAACTCCAATCTCAGCGCCATTACCGAGTTCGGGAACCAGGACCAGTGCACGGCTTCCGGTTGCAGCCACGACATGTGCCTGCTGGTCGCCAAACCAAGCCTGTAAAGGTTGGCCGTCTTTGCCGTTTGAGCCGCTGACTTCGATTATCACTTCGCCACCGGAAATGCCGGCGGGTGGATCGATATGCTGAATCTGTTTGGTCTTGGCCATTCCGCTTCCAAATCAAAGTGTACATGGTAGCTAGAGTGGACGTTGATGTCTAATTCGCCGGCCCGATCACTGTGTCAGAACCGCGAGCGGTCCGGGGTCCCCAAGCGGGCAGCCCGCTTGGGGTGGTGGATGCGACCGGATCATGGATGGAGCTTGAACGCGGACCGGGTGGCCTGAATGATCCGGTCGCTACCGCTCGCGGTTCTGACACCATGTCTTCGACAACTGAAGTATCAGACGGTGCTATAATGCCGGCAGTCCACTGAATGAAAAGTCTTCACGGCAATAAACAAGGCCTCAAGGCAAATCAATTACGGCGTATCGAAAGGCTGTACCAACGTCGCATTCCTCCGCACCAAATCGTCACACCGGAATTTGCGCGGCAGCTAAGCGAGCTTTCTCACGAAACGCGACGACAAATTGGCGCGCTGATCGATCGCAAAGGCTATGTTGAATACGTGATCGTTGGCGATGCGCGCCGAATCGAAATGCCTGATTTCAAACGAGTGCGAGTTGCGGGCGATCGTTTTCGCGGGCTGCGCTGTGTGCATACCCATCTGCGGGGTGAAGAGTTGACGCGGGATGATTTGACCGATCTGGCTCTGCTGCGACTGGATTTGATGGCGGCCATCGATGTCGATGAAGCGACGGGATTGCCGGGCGTGGTTCGTTCGGCGCATTTATTGCCAACGAGCGCGGCCGAGTTGAGGACAAACGGCCAAGCGAAGCATTTCGAGTTTCTCGATCCAGTGGCGCCGTCTCGATTGGACGTCGATTTTCTGGCGTTAATGGACGCGCTGGAAAGTGAAATGGCGCGTAACCGCCGCGTGGCGCGCTACGCTTCAGGCGCCGAAAGAGCGATTCTGGTTAACGTTTCGACCGGACCTCGTGCTGACGCCGAAGATTCGATAGCCGAGTTGCACGAGCTGTCAAAATCAGCCGGCGTGGTTGTGCTGGACGAAATGATCCAGAGACGTCCTAGCATCGACCCACGAACGGTTTTGGGAAAAGGCAAGCTCGATGAGTTGCTGATTCGCGCAATGCAACTTGGCGCCGATGCGATCATCTTTGATCGCGAGCTGCAACCCGCCCAGGTTCGCGCGATCTCCGAAGTAACTGATCTAAAAGTCGTCGATCGCTCCCAACTGATTCTGGATATCTTTGCCCAGCGCGCACAATCGCACGAAGGCAAGATACAAGTCGAGCTAGCCCAACTCAAATATATTTTGCCGCGCTTGGTCGTCGGACAGAATTCAGCATTTTCCAGATTGGCAGGCGGCATTGGCGGCCGTGGACCAGGCGAAACAAAACTCGAAACTGATCGGAGACGCGTGCGCGATCGCATTCATCGTCTCGAAACTGAACTCGCGTCGCAGCGAACCCGTCGGGAACAGCGGCGCAAGGAACGCCTCCGGCACGGCGTTCCGATCATTTCAATTGTTGGTTACACGAATGCCGGCAAATCAACGTTGCTGAATGCGCTCACCGCGAGCGAGGTTCTGGCTGAAGAGCGAATGTTTGCGACCCTCGATCCGACGACGCGCCGGCTGCGACTGCCGCGCGATCAGGAAGTAATCATCAACGATACTGTCGGTTTTATTCGCGATTTGCCTCCGGATTTGCTCGCCGCATTCAGATCGACGCTCGAAGAAATCGCGGGCAGTTGCCTGCTGATTCATCTCGTCGATGCTGCAAATCCTCGATACCAGCAACAGATCGCTTCGGTGGATCGGATCCTGACCGAACTGGAATTCGATCAAATTCCTCGGCTGCTGGTCTTCAACAAGGCCGAAATGGTCGATGTGGCAACGATCGATGCGATGATGCGAACCTGCCAGGCTGAAGGCGGGAGCGATTGCCTCGCGATATCCGCGCTTGAGCCGGCAACATTTGAGTCTCTGCTGCGGAGAATTGGAAGCGTCTTGCGCCCCAATCGAGATAGCTACCAACACTCGTGGACGCAGGCGAAAGGAGGACGATGAGTTCGCGCCCCCCTTTAATTTCCAGACTCGCGATAATCCGGAATCGCGTCCTCAACGTTGCCTTGCGACCGTTCCGCTGGTTTTCCGCCGTGACTCAGTTAGTCGTCGGATTTGTCACGCTAACACTGCTCACGACGTTGCTTCTCGCCCGCTGGCCGCTGACTTTGAGAACAGTTGGGGTCCTGGTTCTCGTGTTGGCGAGTTATTTCATCGTCTGGCGATTTGTTGATTACCGCACGAAGGTTGTCGATCTCTTCATTTCTAAACGAAGAGCATTCGCTCTTGTTGGCTCCGCAATTTTAGTCGAAACAGCCTTGATGCGACTTGGGTTCATTGTCGCCAGCGGGCTGGCCGCACAAAGTACTCGCGCGCCGCTTAACGATCCGGTGGTTTGGAGTTTTGCGATTCCGTTTGCGGCCGCCTCGCTGCTGGTCACCATGCTTTTGGATCGTCAACTCGGATTGTTTACCGGCGTGGTGGCGTCAGGTTTTGCCGCCCTGCTGGCGCCTAATGAAATACAAGCGACGCTCTATGCATTAATTTCGTGCTCAGCCGCGGCCTACGGCATCAGGCAATATCGCGAACGGCAGTCGGTGACGCTGGCGGGCTTGGTCGTCGCCGGAGTTAACTGCCTCACCGCTCTGGCTCTGACCTTGTTCGCGCGATCGTTGACGATAACCGGCGACTTGGTCACTGCCGGCACCGCCATTGGCGGCGGTTTACTGACGATTATCTTTGCGTCAGGCGGCGTGCCGATAAACGAATCGTTGTTTGGAATTCTCACCGACATGCGATTGCTGGAGTTATCGAACGCCGATCTGCCGTTATTGAGCCAGCTTGCGCTGCGCGCACCGGGAACAAATCAACATTCGCATGCCGTCGGACAGCTCGCCGAAGACGCTTGCCGCGCGATTGGCGCAAATACCCTGCTGGCGCGCGTCGGTTCGCTTTATCACGATATTGGCAAGGTCGCCGCGCCCGATCATTTTGTCGAGAACCAAACCGGCAGCAATCCGCACGACCGCCTACGTCCGGCAACCAGCGCGAAGATAATCACCAGTCACGTTACTTACGGCTTAAAGCTCGCCAAAGAGATTGGTTTGCCGCAGCAGGTCGCCGGTTTCATTCCCCAACATCACGGCACGCGCACATTGCATTTCTTTTTGCGCAAAGCGCAACAGCAGGCGACCAACGGGGAAGTTATCAACGAGGCCGATTTCCGATATCCGGGGCCGAAGCCGCAATTCAAAGAAGCCGCGATTCTGATGCTGGCCGATTCGTGCGAGGCTGCGGCGCGCTCGCTGGCTCATCCCGATCGGGAAAGCATCCGCGCGATTGTGGCGCGCATCTTTGACGCGATTCTCACCGATGGCCAACTCGATGAATCCAATTTGACATTGCGAGAACTCACCAGCATTCGTGAAGCGCTGATCAATTCTCTAACGGCCATCTATCACCCAAGAATCGATTATCCAGGCTTCAACGTGCCGCAGATGCCGCCTGACCAAATCGAACGAAGCATTGCCGGCGTCACTTACGAAAAACCTGCTGACGTTCCGATTAACCCTTCCGGCGAAGTTGAAGATGAAGCGATCACGCGCAAAGGATAGCGTTCTTGCTGCTCAACCTCCTTCACGATCAATTGTCAGCTTCATAAGGTACACAACGCAGGCGCGGATTAAGCCGCCGTCAATTCAGCTTCGAGAGGCTGCTCTTTCGTGAAGCGGCTAACTCCGAGAATACTAAAGCCAATGATGTCGCCCTTGGCGTCGACACGCTCCATCACGGCGTCGTGCGCAGTTTCCTTCATGTAACCCGGAGCTTCTTTGAATCGCACTTCAAGGTAATCCCCTTCGCGATCGAACCAAACTTTCACTTTGTCTGCCATAAATCTTCTCCAGCTTTCGGCCTGTTTGTCAGGTACGCGGTAACGGCGAAGGCATCGGCTTCCGCATAACGTTAGCATCAGAACGGGAGGCTCGCACTAACTGCGGTCCATTAACAACAGCCTCAATCTCAGACTCTACGCTTCTCATCTCCGGATGCTCAAGAATATGAGCGAGCCGTTCGTCTGTGAGTCGCACTCTACGACCGAAGCAGTCAGTGAGAACTTTCATAGCCTATTCGTCACATGCCAGTCATTCAAGCGGCGCCTCCCACGGATCGCAATCTCTGCGGGCGTCAGTTCGTAGAGTTCATATACCAGATTATCGATCTCTTGGTCGAGCGCGGCACACGAGGTCAGTACAAGGAGTAGCGACTGGGTATGCGTGCGGCTGACAACAACCATCGCATCGGGGCCGCCAGGATTTCCGTGGTTATCAATTCTTCATAATCTTACCCGGTCGCTACCGCTCCCGGTACTGACTCTCCGATCGCGCCATGCAGCTATTTTATGATCCCGGTCCAGGCTTCGAGTCCGATCGGCACAAATAGACTACCAATGATTATGTGCACTTTCCGGTAAAGATTGGCCCAACGACGATAATATTTGGGAGTCCAAACGTCAGCTTCTCCTAATTTAATGATGGGCAGAAAGAGATCTAGGCTGTACCAAAAGGCGTGGTACTTTCCTTCATAGTCCTCTGCGTCCTTGGCATTCTTAGTTCTCATACCCTTCTCGCTGCGGAAGACGAACGTTCCGAGAAGTAGGAAACCCAAGCTCCAGTAGAGAAGGTTCTGAAGACTCTTGCCATAACCTGCCAGCATGTCCTCAAACATGCTCAAGGCCCACGCCCCTCGCTGGCACTGGTGAAAGAAGCTCTTGCAGTTCTCACGTCGTTCCGCACGCTTGCCGTCGATAAATATCTTGTCCGCCTCGTTCGGATAGCCATGGGATCGAAACGATGATTCCATCGCCGTATAAAACTCTGCGTCGTACCGTGTTAGTAACCAGCTCAGCTTTTGAGCATTCATCGGCTCAACGTTTTGAAAGTCATTTGTTGATGAATGATCGT
>WNFO01005552.1_pt1 | contig 11048 bp, 10 predicted proteins | sample 5400251 | NCBI WGS metagenome assembly WNFO01 (sample SAMN13153354, study PRJNA577476) | soil metagenome | isolation source: 100 cm saprolite under Madrone tree | place: USA:California | collected 2016-06-14 | reverse complement strand
TCCGCGCGGCGCTGGCGCAGCTTGCGGCCGGGCCGCAGGGTGCCGGTACAGCGGAACTGGCGTCATGATCGTTCTCGCCAACGGCGCAGGCCTGCCAAGCAACGGGATTAGCACAAGCGCGGCCAATACGCTCATCTGCAAAAATATCGAGGTCGCTAGCGCTTTGCGTCGCACGCCGCGCTCGCGGCAGCGCTGCTCCGGATCGCCTTCCACCAAACAACCTTGCAGCGAACCAATGTGTTGCGCAGGCGAGGACACGGATCGGGAATCGAGCGGCATTACACACCTCCACAGATTTTTGCGAGCGACATGCAAGAATTTTTGCGACGCCGGCCCCAGTACGCTTCATACGGAACCGGCGCCGCGCTCGCAGGGATGTGAGGTTTGCGCGCGTCCTCACTGCGTTGGACACCGCAATCAGCAACAAGTTCCCAGTCGCCGAAACCAAGCGACGAGAATCAGCTGAACACTCGGGCGGAACGGTAGCGCCAGCATTTTGCTGGCGAGTACGTGTCTGGCATTGCGCTGCGCGGCAGGTCTACGGAAGCAAATTCTTCCTGTCGGCGGATGGAGCCGAAAGCATACCTCATGGCCGGCCATTCTGCGGCTACCGCTGTCCTTAGATCGATATATCGCAGGACGCCAGGAATGATGTAGAGTCTAACGCCACAAGCAGCGTCACGGTGGGCCGCTGCATCTTATCGACTTGCTGGCTTCGCGGACATTCTGCGGAGTTCTGCGTCCATGGGCAGGGGAAATTTGAGCACTGAACAAGCGGCCTCCGGGTCGCAGCAACAAACCAACTCGGCACCGTGCTTCATCGCGGCCACTGCTACCGCGCTTCCTCCGCATACCATCACGCGCGACGATGTGAAGTACTACATGGGCCGCGTCTTCGACATTTCCGACCGTCGCCTCGAAGCGATGATGAGCATCGTCGACAACGCCCAGGTCCACAAGCGCCACGCTATTTTCCCGATCGAGTACACCGTCGAGCCGCGCGCGCTGTATCAGACCAATCAAGAATACATCGAGCACGCCGTCAAGCTCGGACGAGAAGCCGCGGAAAAATGTTTGCAGCGCGCCGGCGTGCGTCCCGATGAAGTCGACCTGATCATCACTGTGTCCTGCACCGGATTCATGATTCCCTCCCTCGACGCCCACCTCATCAACTTGATGGGCTTTCGCTCCAACGTCCGCCGCATGCCCTTCACCGAGCTCGGCTGCGCTGCCGGCGCCATGGCCTTGGGCCGCGCCGCGGATTTCCTCAAAGCGAATCCCGGCGGAAACGTTCTGATCATCGCCGTGGAGCTCCCTTCGCTCACTTTCCAGCGCAAAGATATCTCCCAGGCTAACTTGATCTCCTCGATTCTTTTCGGCGACGGCGCCGCTGCCGTGCTGGTCACCGGCAAGCAAGAAGCGCGCGGCCCCAAGATCATGGTTTCGGAGACCTACACCTTTCCCGATTCGCTGGGCGCCATGGGCTTCGACCTCCGCGATTCCGGTTTCCACATTTTGCTCGCCAAAGACGTCCCGGAAATGATCGGCGAAAAAATCCGCGATCTCGTCGACGGTTTCCTCGAGCGACACGGGAAAACTTTTCAGGACATTAAGGGTTGGATCCTGCACCCAGGAGGCGCGCGCTTGCTCGGTAACGTGGAAACCGCTCTCGGGCTAACCAAATGTCAGACGCAACCCTCGTGGGACATCCTCTCGAACGTGGGCAACCTGTCGAGCGCCACCATCCTCTTTATCCTCCAGGAATGGCTCGAAAAACGGCCATTGAAGCCTGGCGACTACGCCCTGGCCGCCGCCTTCGGACCCGGTTTCAGCGCAGAATTTTTGCTCCTGCAATGGACATAACCGTTATCGCGTTCCTCGCGCTTTTACTGGCCGTTGCGCTCCTGCGCATCTTCGAGCTCGGCATTTCCCGCCGCAATCGGCGGCAAATGCTCGCGCAGGGCGCAACAAAAGTGGACAACCCTCCCTTCCGCTGGGTCGTGATGGTGCACGTCGCCGTTCTTCTTGGCGCCGCCCTCGAAGTCGTCTTTCTTCGCCGGCCCTTCGTTCCCCTGCTCGCGGCCATTATGTTTGCCATCTTCATCGCCGCTAATTTAGTTCGCCTCTGGGTTGTACGCGCCATGGGCCAGCACTGGAACGTGCAGGTCATGAACTCCACTTCCCTTGGCGTTGTCACTTCAGGCCCTTTTCGTTTCGTTCGGCATCCAAACTACGCGGCGATCTTCCTGGAAATGTTTTCGCTCCCGCTGATTCACACTGCGTGGCTCACCGCGCTATTCGGGTGCGTCGGTTATGCCGTCACTATTTCCCAGCGCATTGCTGTGGAGGAAAGCGTGCTCTTCGCGAATCCGGACTATCGCGCCGCCATGGGCGGCAAGCCCAGGTTTTTGCCTGGATTGTTTTGAATCGTAAAGGAAACATGCACAGCCGCGCCTATGCCCTGGCCTTTTCCTTGCTGCTCACTCCGGCAATCGCATTCGCTCAGGAAACCACCGTCGCCGCGCCGGCCGTCGCTGTGTCGCCGGCCTTCACTTCTGTCCCGGAGCTCAAATCCGGTTTCAATCTGCTCTACGAACACAAGTTTCCGGAAGCCCGCGAGACCTTTGAAAACTGGGAATCGCGCAACCGGGAAGAGCCTTTCGGTCATATCGCTCTGGCAGCCTCTTTTCTTTTCGAGGAGCTCTATCGCCAGGGCGTGCTCACCAGCGATTTTTTTCTGAATGAAAAGCGCTTTCTTCACGGCATCGAAGGCAAGCCTGATGCCGTTCGCATGAAGAATTTCCACGATGCTCTGACGAAAGCCCGGGAACTTGCTCGCCAGCGCCGAGCCACCAACCCCAAGGACCCCGAAGCGCTCTTCGCGCTCACTTTGGCGGCCGGAATGGAGTCCGACGCCCTTTCCATTCTCGAAAAAAAGCAGCTCGATGGTTTGAAGCGCATGAAGGAAGCCAACGAGTACGCCAAGCAACTGCTCGCGCAACATTCCGACGCCACCGACGCTTACGTCGCGCCGGGCATCGCTAACTATATTATCGGCTCCTTGAACGCCGGCTTTCGTTTTGCACTTTGGTTCGGCGGCATTCACGGCGACAAGAAGCTCGGGATGGAGCAAGTTGCCAAGACCGCCGAGAACGGCCGCTACCTTCGCCCCTTCGCCAAAATCATGCTGGCCCTGGCCGCGCGCCGCGAAAAGCAGACTGCCCTGGCGCAAAGGCTCTTGCGCGAACTGAAAGAGGAATTCCCCGAAAACGAATTGTTTGCCTCGGAATACGCCAAAGCCATGGGCTTGCCCGTCCCGGCCATCATCACCCGCTGATGACTCTTTCCTCGATCAAGAACCCAGTCACAAGCGAGACGCTCTGGCCCGTCCGTGGCCGCAAAAACGTCAATCTTCGTCGCGTCGAATGCACTAGAATTCCATCGCCGCAATTACGGAAACAGCGGCACTCTCACTTTAGGCGGTGCTTGCGTGTTTCAACAGGATCTGCTGCAGAATCGCGCCATCTTCCTGACCGGCGGCGGCACCGGCCTTGGACGCTCCATGGCTTTGCACTTCGCTATGCTCGGCGCGCGCATGTTCCTCACCGGACGCCGCGAACAACCTCTCAAGGACGTCTGTGACGAAATTCATCGCGGTGGTGGCTCCGCGGCGTTTGCCACTTGTGACGTCCGCGACTACGGCGCTCTCGAAACCGTCGCGAATCTCGCTTACGAGCAATTCGGCCGCATCGACACCGTCATCAACAACGCCGCCGGCAATTTCATGGCCCGCACCGAAAAACTTACGCCCAATGCCTTCAACGCCGTCGTCGGCATCGTCCTCAATGGCAGTTTCAATTGCACTCAGGTCTTCGCCAAAAAATGGATCGCGGAAAAACTCGGCGGCAATGTCCTGAACATTGTCACCACCTACGCCGCCGCCAATTGCGGTTCCGCCTTCGTAGTGCCGTCAGCCTGCGCAAAGGCCGGCGTATTGGCCATGACCCGCTCGCTAGCCGTGGAATGGGCCAAATACCACATTCGCCTGAACGCTATAGCGCCTGGCCCGTTCCCCACCGAAGGTGCGTGGTCGCGCCTCATGCCCTCCAAGCAATTCGAGGAACACTCCAAGGAAACGCATCCTATGAAGCGCTTCGGCCGTCATGAAGAGCTCACCAGCCTCGCGGCCTTCCTGCTTAGCGACATGGCCGAATATATCAATGGCGAGTGCGTGGTGATCGACGGTGGCGATTGGCTGCGCGGCGCCGGTGAATTCAACGACCTGTTGCTCCTCCCCGACTCCGCCTGGGAGAGCATGGAAGCCGCGCGCGCGAAAAAGTCTTAGCCGTGCTCGCCTACTCCGGCAGCGCACGCTGCCTCAATTCCACCCGCAGCTTCACGACTCCTACGTTTTGCCCGTTCGATTCCCCGCGCACGGTGACCTCGCGCAGTTCCTGCTTCCCGTGCGCCCCCTCGTTTAGCGCCGGCAAGTCGATCTCCACGCGCATCGCCGCCACTTGCTGTGCAGCTACCACGAATTTTCCCGCTCCGCCGCTGAGCTTCCAACCCGCAGGCAAATCCGCCGTCAGCATTATTTCCCGCGCCGCTGCCGTTTCATTCCGCAGCCACAGCGGAATCACCAGCGGCGTTCCTCCTTGCAGCGCGATCTCCGGGGGATCCGGATGCCACAGGTGCGTCAGGCCATGCGCTCGGCGAAACTCGTCGTAAAAACTCCACGGCCCCGCAAGCGCAACCGCAACTTCCGGCGGCTCTGGCGCCGCAGGTGCGCTCGGCCGAACAAATGCCATCGCTCCCGGCTTCACATTCTCAAAAATGTCGCCGGTCACGCTGCCTCCCACCAGCGATTTCCCCAACACGAAGCGCTGCGCGTCGCCCCATCCATCCGATATCGCTTTCTTCTCCAGTTCCGCGTCGCTCAGTTTGCTCAGCGAATCCAGGTAGCCTTTCGCTTGCGTCTGGTGCATGCGAAACGATTCCAGCGCCACTCGCCAGTACGCGTGCTTTGCCGATTTCGAAATGTCCTTGACCGAATACTCCGGCCCTTTCCCGCGAAACATTTCGTCGTTCGCGGCATCCGGGAAGTAGTAGATCTTCTTCGCCTGCCACGGCCGGAGATTCTCCAGAAATGGTTCGAGCCGCCTCACCGGCGCCGCAACTTGCTCCGCGAACGCCGCCGGATCACCGGCAAGATCAAACGCTTCCGTCGCCAGCACACCCGCGGCTTGGTGGTCGCCATGGTCCTCGCCAATAAATGTTCCCGGCAAAAACGTCAGCACTACTTCCGGACGTGTGAGTCGCACCAGTCGCACCAGTTGTTCCAGCGCGACGCCATGATCCCAGTTCGCCAGTGACTGCAGGACGTTCTGGCTGGCGGTATCCTTGCCGCCCAAAAACCAAACATTGTGGATGCCCAGCGTCGCCAATGCGCGGCGGGCTTCGATCTCGCGGATCGCGCCAAGCGCCGCTGCCTGTTCCGTTCCCGCTTCGTTGGCCCCGCTGCTCCCGCGCGTTCCGAAGGCCACCGCCACTCGCTTGCCCTGATCCAGCGCCCGCGCCAGGTACGGTGTCGCTGCGCCCTCGTCGTCCGGATGCGCCACAACCAACAGAATATCCGCCTTGTATCGCTCGTCCGGAACCGGCAGCGGCTTCGCTTCTTGCGCGGCGATATGGAGCGGCGCCCACAACAAAGCAAACAGAACTATGGCGACTGGCTTCATGAATTGGCCTCGAAAATGATGAGAATAACCGCAGTACGAATGCGCACGAGAGAAAGAGTGTACCTTGCGCTCGCTCCGCCGCGAAATCGCAACCGCGCCACCTTCAATCGGAAACACCCCTTGCACGTCTATAATGACCGAGTGTTGAAACTAGTGATGTCCCTCGCCGCCGCGTCCGCGCTGGCCGCTCCCTCCGTCGCCCAGCAGAATCCCGGCGTATCTGAGGCTTCGTCTCTACACCCCGGCGTGGTCAGCCCAAAAATAATTTGCGCCGCCAACCCTGAACAAAGCTACGCACTCTACCTTCCCTCCAATTATTCACCCGCCAGAAAATGGCCGATTGTCTATGCCTTCGATCCCGCGGCGCGCGGAACCTATCCCTTGGCGCAAATGAAGGAAGCAGCGGAACGCCACGGCTACATCGTCGCTGGCTCCAACAATTCGCGAAACGCTTCCTGGAAGCTGGAATCCGAAGCCGCGCTGGCCATGTTCGACGACACGCACGCGCGTCTCGCTATCGACACCAGGCGGCAATACTTTGCCGGATTCTCTGGTGGTGCGCGCGTGGCCTCAGCGCTCGCGCAGCGCTGCAAATGTTCTGCGGGCGTCCTGCTCAACGGCGCCGGCTTTTCCTCGGGCATGCCTCCTGCTCGCGACTCCGTGTTCCCCGTCTTCGCCGCCGTCGGCCTCTTCGACTTCAATTACGGAGAACTCAGCCAGCTCCAGGAGCAGTTGGATGCGCGGCATTTCCCTCACTTCTTCCGAAGTTTCGACGGCTCGCATGAGTGGGCTCCACCCGCGGTAATGGAAGAGGCGTTTGCCTGGTTCCGCGTGATCGCCATCAAGGAACATCTCGAACCTGGCGACGATGCGTTCATCGCCGCGCAAGCGGCGCAGGCCATCGAACGCGCGCGCAACTTTGAGCAAAGCGGCGATCCCTACGCTGCGTGGCGCGAGTACCACCAGGCCGCGGATACCTTCGACGCCTTCCTGGTTGCCGCGTCCTTCAGAAAATCCGTGGCATCCCTGGAATCGGAGAAGGCCGTCCGCGAGGGCGCCAAGCGCGAACGCCAGGAAATCGAAGAGCAGTCGCAGCTTACGAGAGAAATCTCCGCAGGCATGGCCTCTTTGCGCGAAAACGCCGCCGCGCGCGTTGACACGCGCAACGATCTCGAGCGCCAGATCACGGCGCTCCGCGAACGCTCAACCCGCGAAAAACGCCCCGAAAAGCAACGCGTCCCGCGCCGCGCTCTGGGCGGCTTGCTGGTCCAAGCCATGGAAGCAGGCAGCCAGCTCTTCGACAGCAAGGATTTCGCGCTAGCCCGAGACTATTTCCAGCTAGCCACCGCCGCCGACCCCGATTCCGTCTGGGCCCTGGGCAATTTGGCCGCGGCCCAGGCCCAGACCGGAGACCGCAAAGCCGCCCTCGCCGCTTTGCGCCGCGCCCGCGAAAAAACAAAAAATCCCGCCGCTTTCTCAGCGTGGTTGCACCGCGAACCAGCCTTCGCAAAACTCCAGGACGACGCTACCTTCAAAGCCCTTGGGCAGTAGCATCGAAATGTTCGACTTTGACCGCACACGAGGTCTTGATCGATCCATTGTTAGTAGCACGAGAGCTATATCGATCTGAATATTGACATACGGAGGTCGCATCGATACTATGGTCATGGAGCGTCTGCCATGGACACCGTCAAAGTTTCCCCAAAATTTCAGGTAGTCATCCCCAAGAAGGTCCGCGAAGCCCTCAAGCTCGAACCCGGCCAACAACTCCATGTCTACGTTTTGGACGATGTGATACGTCTTCACAGACCGCGCTCGATCAAAGATCTCCGCGGCATAGCGAAGGGAATGAAGTGGAAGGATGTCTACCGCGATCACTCAGACCGTTTCTAGTCCCGTCATTATCGACTCGTCTGGCTGGCTCGAGTACATTACGTCCGACACCAAGGCACAGTTATTCGCGCCCTATTTCGAAGGCCGCCGGCCAGTTCTCGTTCCGACGATTGTGCTCTACGAGGTTCGCAAGACCTTATTGCTCCGGCAATCCAAGGTCCTTGCCGATCTCTTTGTCTCGGAGGCACTGCAGCGGACCATCGTGTCCGTCGACGAGGATATTGCTCTCTCCGCAGCCGCGGTCAGTGTTCAACATAAGCTTGCGATGGCGGATGCTCTCCTTTATGCAACGGCTGAACGCGAGGGCGCAGAGTTCGTCACTTCAGATGCGCACTTCAAGAATCTCCCCCGGGTTACGTTCCTCTAATCTCTCCGCCTTGACCCTACTCTCCCGCGCCGATAAGCTTTACTCTTCTCCTCCCAGGTGAATAGCACATGGAGCCGATTCACATCACCTTGCCGGACGGCAAGATCCAGGAAGTGCCCAAGGGCACAACGCCCGCCGACATCGCCAAAAAAATCTCGCCTCGCCTGGCCGACGCAGCTTTGGTCGCCCGCGTAGCCGCTCCTAACGATGGCGCCGGCGAACTAATCGACCTGCGCCGCCCGCTCGACCGCGACGTCAAGCTCCAGATCCTCACCGAAAAAGATCCCGACGCGCTCTTCGTCTTCCGCCATTCCGCCGCGCACCTGCTTGCCGCCGCGGTCATGGAGCTTTATCCCAACGTAAAACTCGGCATCGGCCCGCCCATCGACACCGGCTTCTTCTACGAGTTTCTTCGCGACGAGCCGTTCACTCCCGACGACCTCGCCAAAATCGAGGCCAAAATGCACGAGCTCGCCGCTCAGGATCTCCCCAACGAGCGAAAGCTCATTCCTAAGCCCGAAGCCCTCGAGCTCTACAAAAAATCCAATCAAGTCTTCAAATGCGAGCTGGTCCAGGAAAAAGCCGTAGAGCCCATCGTCTCCTTTTACACCACCGGCAAATTCATCGACTTCTGCCGCGGCCCGCACATCCCTTCCACCAAGCGAATTCAGGCTTTCAAGCTAATGAGCGTCGCCGGCGCTTACTGGAAAGGCCAGGAAGGCAATCCCCAGCTCCAACGCATTTATGCCGCATGCTTCTTCACCCAAAAAGAACTCGACGAATATCTCCATCGCCTCGAAGAAGCCAAGCGTCGCGATCATCGCAAGCTCGGCACCGAGCTCGAACTCTTCAGCATCCAGGACGAAGCCGGCCCAGGACTCATCTTCTGGCATCCCAAGGGCGGCCTGATTCGCAAGATCATCGAAGACTGGCTGCGCGACGAGCTCCTCAAGCGCGGCTACGATCTCGTTTACACCCCGCACATCATGCGCCTCGACCTCTGGAAGACCAGCGGCCATACCAATTTCTACAAGGACAGCATGTTCGGTCCGATCGAAGTCGAAAAAGCCGATTACCAGCTCAAGCCCATGAACTGCCCCGGCCACATCCTCATTTACAAATCGAAGCTGCACAGCTACCGCCATCTCCCCGTGCGCCTCGCCGAACTCGGCACCGTCTATCGCTATGAACGCAGCGGCGTACTGCACGGCTTGCTCCGCGTTCGCGGCTTCACGCAAGACGACGCGCACATTTTCTGCGCTCCATCGCAAATTGAAAAAGAAGTGGAAGCCTGCGTGGATTTTGCGTTCGCGGTCATGAAAAACTTCGGCTTCGACAAATTTGAAGTCGAACTCTCCGATTGGGATGCCGCGCATCCGGAAAATTACGAGGGCAAGGCCGAAGACTGGCACCGCGCCTCCGCCGGCCTAGCCAACACCTTGAAGCGGCTCAATATCCCTTACAAGACGATTCAAGGTGAGGGCGCTTTTTACGGCCCGAAGATCGATATCAAATTAATTGACGCCATCGGCCGTCCCTGGCAGCTCACCACCGTACAGTTCGATTTCAATCTCCCCGCGCGCTTCGGCCTCGAATACGTCGCTGAGGATGGCGCGCGCCACGAGCCACTGATGGTCCATCGCGCGCTGCTCGGCTCCGTCGAGCGCTTCTTCGGCATTCTGGTCGAGCATTACGCCGGAGCCTTCCCGCTCTGGCTCGCTCCCGTGCAAGTAGAAATCTGCCCGGTCAGCGAAAAAGTTTCCGACTACGCCAAGCACGTCACCGAAACCCTGAAGCGCCACAACATCCGCGTCCATCTCGACGACCGCAACGAAAAGCTCCCGGCAAAAATCCGCGACGCCCAAATGCAAAAAATTCCCTACATGTTTGTCGTAGGAGCCAAAGAGTCCGAGGCCGGTACCGTCTCCGTCCGCCACCGCAGCAAAGGCGACCTCGGCCCCAAGCCCTTAGCCGAAGTCATCGCCTCCCTGCAGCAAGAAATCGACTCCCGCGCGACGAGCTAAACCCTTTCGCGATGGCCAGCCCAGCCCTAGTTGCGCAAACGACGAAAGTTATTTTGGATGATCAGTTCTTTGCGCAAGCGGCGCGCGAACTTTCTGAACGCGACGCCGACCTGGCCGCCGTAATCAAGAAATACGGATTACCGCCGTTGTGGACGCGCGAGCCAGGTTTCCCCACTCTGGTCTACATCATCCTGGAACAACAAGTCTCCCTCGCCTCCGCCCGCGCTCTGTACGAACGCTTGCAAGATGCTGTCAAGCCCTTCATCCCTCGCCGCTTTCTCAAGCTCACCGAAGCCGAAATGCGCCGCCTCGGCTTCAGCCGCCAGAAAACCCGTTACACCCGCCTTCTCGCCGAAGCCATCCACCGCAAAGAATTCGCTCTGCACAAGCTGCACGAACTCGAAGACCAGCGCGCTTGCGAGCAACTGATGGCTCTCAAAGGGATCGGCAACTGGACTGCGGACATCTACCTTCTCAGCGCCCTGCGCCGTCCCGACATCTGGCCGGTCGGCGATCTTGCTCTAGCCACTGCCGTGCAGGAAGTGAAGCGCCTGCGTAAGCGCCCCTCCCCGGAAAAGCTCGAAACAATGAGCACGCCCTGGCGTCCCTGGCGCGCCGTAGCCGCCCGCCTCTTCTGGCACGCCTACCTGTGCAAACGCGGCCAGCGCTCCGCCACCATCACTCTCTAGGCTGAGCCAAATCTTGTTGCGTTCAGCGTTCTCATAAACCCAGCTGATTTCGGCAATCGCTCGCGCCATCGCATGACGCGCCTTTCCCTCGGCGATCCTTTGCGTACTCTGCGTCTCTGCGTTATCTTTACTCCTCCTTCCGAGGCAAGCGTCATGACGATTCCGCGGCGGTCCTTCATCGCTCTCGCAGCAGGGGCAGCCTTCGCACCCTTTCCGAGTTGGGGCGTTGAGGTTCCCGCCTTGCTCGATCACTTCATTCTCGGCTGCGACGACCTCGATCGCGGCATCGACTTCGTCGAAAAGCACACTAGCGTCCGCGCCGCATTCAGCGGCGTTC
>WNFO01005551.1_pt1 | contig 11048 bp, 9 predicted proteins | sample 5400251 | NCBI WGS metagenome assembly WNFO01 (sample SAMN13153354, study PRJNA577476) | soil metagenome | isolation source: 100 cm saprolite under Madrone tree | place: USA:California | collected 2016-06-14 | reverse complement strand
AAGTGACAGAAACGCGCGAAGATCCCAGCCGAAATTAGCCCAGCTTCGGCTCACTTCACCCCATGTGGGGCTATCCATACCGACATCCTGTCTGCTCTTTGACATAAGAAAAGTCTTGTCAGTTGAAGTTGTAGCCAAGCTCGAAATAGAAGAAATGGTTTCCCTTACTCGCATTGGCGTTGCCAACTGAATAAGCTGCATAGCCGGTTAGCTTCCTGGTCAGCTTGTAGTAGCCCCCGGACGTAAATAGACCGTTTGCATCGTGTAGGCATATGTCCCAAAGTTATAAGATTTGTTCCGAACGGGAATGAACAGATTGTCGCCGACCGCAACAGCCCACCCGTTGTCTTTGCCGTCATAGACTTTCCATTTGACCGCCGGCGCGAGCGCGGTCGAATCTGGTCCCGGTTGAATGTTACCGAAGATATTCAAACCTACTTCCACGCGGCTTCCCGCGCCTATTACTACACGCGGTACAAATGATGAGAATTTATTCAAGGCGGCGGAATTGTTTGGCTTCGCACTGATATCCAACTCAAAATAGGCCTTGCCCTTGTCCAGCACGTCTGTGGTGGGAACGTTGAAAACGGTCTCTTGTCCTTGAACCAGCGACAGCAGCCCATAAAGCAAAAGCAAAGACACAATACTAATTCCCCTGATCATCATGTCTGTCCATCAGATCGAGACAATGAGCGCCGAAAATGAGAAGGGGAATAGTTAGAAAGAGCAGGACGGTGCCATAGCGCTGTATCGCGAATCCGTGCCACTCGGGCCCGGTGAACCAACTGATTGCGGTTAGAATCGATCCAACGAGTGGCGAGATAATGCCGAAGCCCAGACCGCAGATCGCTCCTCCGCTCCTCCAGGTCCAGCCATGAACACGCAGTTGCTCCATTACACTGCGCGGCATCAGTTTCATCTTTAGCAATGAAGATTCAGTAGTCATAAGTTCGTTGCTTCCTGCCCAAAAAGAAAAGACGCGAAGCACAGGCTCCGCGCCTTCCTAAAGGCGTTTTTTCGTGCCCTTCCCTTAGCCTACGGGGTTAGCTGACGGGCTCGAACGAAGAAGTGTCCTACGTGAAATTCACGATGCGCCCCTGTCTCGCGTTGGCGAGACGATTGGTTCCCCCGCGCTGCCCCTCTCGACGCTCTAGCGCCCGTGAACAGCTTCGGCAGACAAATTGTCAACAAAGAAAGATTACGACCCGGGATATAAAAAGGGTGTAAAGAGTTCATAAAAAGTTTGTAAAGACGGCGACTAACTCTTAGAAAGTTCTCGACCGTGAGAAGGCGTCGGAACTATCGCCTTCCGTTCATGAGAGGTCACTGATGAATTTTGATAAAAACCGATCCAGGAAACTCGGTTAGGTGCTGGCTTCGAGAGCCCTTTTTTCTACCCTTTGCTCTCCAATGAGCAGTTCGTCGTTCTAAGCCGGAAGCAACAAATAAGCAAGGCGCTGGGCTGTGAGGGAACGGTCCTTCGCTACAACAGGGTGCCTCGCAAAAGCACAACTGCGACGCTGAAATAGATCACCAGCCCGGTTACGTCCACCAGCGTCGCCACGAATGGCGCTGAAGAAGTTGCCGGGTCGAAGCCCAGCCGACGCAGTATGAATGGCAGCATCGAACCGGCGAGCGTGCCCCACAACACAATGCCAATCAAGGCTAGGCCAACAGTGAGCGCCACCAGCAGCCAGTGTGGTCCGTAGATCTTTGAAAAACCCGACCAGATCGTGATCCGCAGGAACCCAATCGCCCCGAGGATCAGGCCCAGGCCCAGGCCCGAGAAAACCTCCCGCCGCATGACGCGCCACCAATCCCGCAAATTGACTTCGCTGAGTGCGAGTGCGCGGATCACCAGGGTCGAAGCCTGAGAGCCGGAGTTCCCTCCCGACGAAATAATCAGTGGCACAAAGAGCGCCAGCACTACAGCTCGTTCGATCTCCTTCTCAAAAAAACCCATCGCCGTCGCGGTCAACATCTCACCCAAAAAGAGAATGACCAGCCACCCGGCGCGTTTCCTGATCATGAGCGGCAACGCAACCTGCATGTAAGGCTTGTCCAGCGCGCCCGGCTCGACCGCAGCCATGCGCAGGATGTCTTCCGTTCCTTCTTCGATCAGCACGTCGATCACGTCGTCCACAGTCACGAACCCAACGACGCTCCCGTCCTTTTCCAACACGGGTATGGCAAGCAGGTTGTATTTGCCGATTTTCTGCGCGACCACTTCCTGGTCATCGAGAGCGTTTACTGTCACAGGTTTAATGCGCATGACTTTGGTAAGCGGCGTCTCGAGATCAGCCATCACAAGGTCCCGCAGCGAAACCGCACCGAGCAAAAGGCTCGTGCCGGACTCCATGACATAGCAGGCATAGATCGATTCTTTCTCTTGCGCGACCGAACGGATGTGTTTGAGCGCAGCGCCCACATTCATTTTTGGATCGAGCCGAACGAATTCGGTCGTCATGATCCCGCCGGCTGTGTGGGCGGGATATTGCAATAGACCCTCGAGTTCCTTTCGTATTTCGGCACTCAGTTTTGGCACGACGCGATGCCGTTCGTGCAGTCCCATCTTTTGTACGATGTCGGTGCGTTCATCCGCCGAGAGGCCAGCGAGGATCTCCGCGACGCGGGGCGGCTCAAGCTGTTCGAGGATTGCGGCGCGACGGCGCATTGTGGGTTGGTTGCATATTTCGATGGCCCGCCGCAGAGGGAGCATCGATACGACCGTAGCGGCTTCAGCCAGTGTCAGTTGATTGATCACTTCCGCCAGATCGGCCGCATCCAAATCAGAAACCATTTCTCCGATGCCGACAAAGCTTTCATCAAGCCGGGTATGGATGCGCTCCAATAGTGCTTTTAGGTCTCGCGCGGGCATGGATCACCTCGTCTTGGCTGTTACGGAGTGCGCTCACAGGAAGAACCTGATGGAGGACTCACTTTCAGTAATCTTGGCCTACTCATTCGGACTGAACCGATAACCTACCCAAGGCTCGGTAAGAATGTAGCGCGGCGAGGCAGGATTGGTTTCGAGCTTCTTTCGCAGGTTGCCGACGAAGACGCGCAGGTACTGGTCCTGCTCGACGTAATCGCCACCCCATACGGCAGCCAGCAGGGTGTGATGCGTGAGCACCTTTCCGGAGTGGTTTATGAAATAAATGAGGAGATCAAATTCCTTCGGCGTCAAACGGATGTCGCGACCACGAACGGTAACATTGCGAGATTCCAGATCAACATGAAAGTCTCCCTCTTCCAAGACGGTTTGTGTGGTTTCGTTTGAAGGCGGCGCATTAGCGCGGCGAGGCAGGATTGGTTTCGAGCTTCTTTCGCAGGTTGCCGACGAAGACGCGCAGGTACTGGTCCTGCTCGACGTAATCGCCACCCCAGACGGCAGCCAGCAGGGTGTGATGCGTGAGCACCTTTCCGGAGTGGTTTATGAAATAAATGAGGAGATCAAATTCCTTCGGCGTCAGACGGATCTCACGACCACGCACGGTAACATTCCGAGATTCGAGATCAACATGAAAGTCTCCCAATTCCAATGCAGTTTGTGTGGTTTCATTTGAAGTCCGAGAGCTTGCCCGGCGCAGCGAAGCGCGAACGCGTGCGAGCAGTTCGTCGATCCCAAAAGGCTTGGTAACGAAATCATCTGCACCAATATCCAACGCTTCGACCTTGATCTTTTCCTCGCCCTTCGCTGAGAGAATAATGATCGGAACCTGCGAGATGGTGCGCAGACGTCGGCAAAGTTCCAGCCCATCCATATTCGGCATCGCCAGGTCAGTGATTACAAGCTCCGGATGCCAATCGCTGAAGGTCTCAAATCCGGCCAACCCGTCAGCAGCAACGCGCACATCATAGCCACGCGACTTGAGTCCGGTGCGAAGCACGCGTGTCAGTTGCGGCTCGTCATCTACCACCAAAATGCGCGGCTTATCGTTCATAGATTTTCAGTAGTCTACATGAGCGGCGTGTTCAGGCTGTTCTGTTATCTCTTCATCTCCAATGGGCAACGTGAACACGACTCGCGTTCCCCTGCCCCCAGCACCAGAATCAATCCAGATCTTTCCCCCGTGGGCTTCAACAATTCCCTTGGCAATCGCCAAACCCATCCCTGTCCCGGAAGGCTGGTGAGTACTGATATCTCCGTCACGAGTGGCACGGAAGAATTTATCAAACACCCGCTCGCGCAAATCAACTGCAATACCGTCCCCTTTGTCCTCTACCGCCATCATGATCATCCCGTCGTCGGCACGCTGAGCACTAATGCGAATGCTTGTACCGACTGCTGAGTACTTCGCAGCATTATCGACTAGTGTATAAACCACCTCGCTTACCGCGCGCTCGTCAACGGAGACGACGGGCAATTCCGTCTCAATGTCGACTTCAACCTCGCGACCCTCCTTAAAAGGCTCAGCGCGTGCCAACGCCGTTGAGATGATTTCATCCACCGTGCCCCAACGGCGACGAAGCCGCAATTCACCAGCCTCAATCCGCGCCAGCTCGATTAGCCCGCCGATGAACCGATTTAACCTATCACTCTCTTCGTCGATAACTTCCATCATTTCAAGTCTGGATTCTGAGTCGAGCGTGACTAATTGTTCCTCTTGCGATCGGCCTCGAACTTCATCTAACAACGTTGTGATCGAGGCCTTGATCGAGGTAAGCGGCGTGCGCAGATCGTGCGTGACGGCATCAAGCAAGGCCGACTTGAGTCTCTCGCTTTGCCGCAAGGCTTCCGCCTGACTCGCCCGCTCAAACACTGCTTGTAGTTCCTGGTACAGTCGCTCGATCTCGCGCCTTCCCTCTTCTGCTTCCTCGGCTCGTCGTTTTGCGCGGGCTGAAAGCTGACCCACGGCAAGCGCAGTGGTGAAAAAGGCCGTCAAGGCAACCCAGTTCTGAGGATGCGCGATTGAAAGAGTGTAGAGCGGAGGAAGAAAGAAAAAGTTAAGGCAGAACACTCCCAACACTGACGCCAAGAGTGCCGGCCTACTTCCCCAAAACAATGCCACGAACAGAACCACCAGGAGGAAAGTCAGGGCGACCGTCGTAGAATTTATCTGCTCATGAAACGGAGCGAGGGAAGCCGTGACAATGGCAGTCCCGAAGATCGCTCCAACGTACCCAGCCCACCTCAGGTTCACAGGTTCCACGCACTTATTGTAAGGCAGTTTATGGAGAATCGCTCAGGAGGATCGCTCCGCACTAGCTGACACGGTCAATACTGTTCTAGAATGAATTTGATAGGCACTTCTTAAGCGCTTTCCAAAAAGTCTCTTTGCAAGATTCTTTTCGTGTTGGCGGACCCAGACTCCATTACGCATGAGACCAAACCTTTCTCCGGCGCTCGTTTAGGCCGCTATGAAATCAAAACCAAATTGGCGGCCTAAGTGGCATTGGTGAAGTACGCCAACGCGCAGCACTCCAAACATGAGATGCTGTCATATCAAGATTGACCTGCACATTGATCCTTCGATCCGCGTTTTTCAAGAGCCGGGGCGGCGACTCCGATTTCCTGAATCAACGATTGCCATATGAGTGAAACGCTTCCATCCAATTCCAACCTTTCGCATTACCGCATCCTCTCCAGGATCGGAGCCGGTGGAATGGGAGACGTATACCTTGCTCAGGATACAAAACTCGACCGCCGCGTGGCGCTTAAACTTCTGCCACAAGAGTTCGCAGCCGATGCCGACCGTATGCGCCGTTTTGTGCTGGAAGCAAAGTCTGCCTCGGCACTCAATCATCCCAACATCATCACGATCTACGAAATCGGCGAAACTGATGGCACGAACTTTATCGCTACGGAGTACATCGAGGGTAAGACCTTAAGTGATCGGGAATCGCTTTCTCTCATCGCGGCGCTGGATGTGGCAACCCAAATTGTCTCTGCTCTTACCGCCGCACACTGTGCCGGCATAATTCATCGGGATATCAAACCTGAAAACGTGATTATCCGTCCCGATGGCGTGGTCAAGATTCTAGATTTCGGCATCGCTAAGCTGTCAGGGCCTGGCGCCGTAGCGGATGGGCTCAACCAGGGAACTGACCCGGAAGCCGTCACGGCGGTTAAATCCGGCACGAGCACTGGAATGATCATTGGCACGGCAAGCTACATGTCGCCGGAACAGGCCCGTGGGAAAGCGATAGATGCGCGGTCGGATATCTTCAGCTTCGGAGTAGTACTCTACGAAATGCTGGCTCGGACAAAGCCGTTTGGCGGTGAGAATGCGATGGATGTGATCGGTGCGATCATCGCCGACGAACCCACACCATTAATTCAGCTTCTCCCTTCACTTCCTCGAGAGATCGACCGGATAGTCAACAGAGCGCTGAGGAAGAATCTCGGGGAGCGATATCAATCAGCAAATGAACTGCTGGTTGACCTAAAGGGTATTCAGAAGCGTCTTGAATTTGAAGCTGAACTCGAACGCGCCGGCTCACCGGACCAACCCTTTGAAGCACCGACGCAGATCGTCAGAGCCGAAGCGACTGCTCCAACAGAACCGCGAAACTCAATTGCGGTGTTGCCCTTCGCAAACATGAGCAACGACCCGGAGAACGAATACTTCTGCGATGGGCTGGCAGAAGAACTCCTGAATGCGCTGGCAAAGATTGATGATTTGAAAGTCGCCGCGCGCTCGTCTTCATTCTCTTTCAAAGACAAGAACGCAAACGTCAGCGCTATCGGACGTGCCTTGAGTGTCAATACGGTTTTGGAAGGGAGCGTGCGAAAGTCTGGCGATCGCGTGCGCATCACCGTTCAGCTCATCAATGCGGCGGACGGCTACCACGTGTGGTCCGAGCGTTACGACCGCCAGATTCAGGACATCTTCGACGTGCAGGACGAGATCACACTCGCGGTCGTAAATGCCTTGAAAGTACGGCTCCTTGGCGAGGAGAAAGAGGCGTTGTTGAAACGTTATACCAATAACGCTGAAGCCTACCAAATTTATATGCGGGGACGCTTTTTCTTCTACAAACGGACGCCTGAAGGGTTTGGGAAAGCGATAGCGTATTTCGAACAGGCGATTGAGCTTGACCCCGAGTACGCATTGGCCCATTCAGGCCTCGCAGATTGTCATACGTTTCTCGGGTTTTATGAAATCGCGAGGCCTTCCGAGGCGCTCGAAAAAGTACGCTCCGCGGCATACAGATCCGTTGAACTCGACGACAAGCTTGCAGAAACGCGCACCTCTATCGCGCTGTTCAAGATGCTTTATGAATGGAGCTTCCATGGAAGCTTGGGAGAATTTGAAGAAGCAATCAGGATCAATCCCAAGTATGCTCTTGCTCATCATCTATATTCTGCGAGCCTGGTGGTATTGGGGTTGAATCAAGCGGCGATCGGAGCCGAAAGCCGCGCGACAGAACTGGAACCCTTCACCGCGATCTTCGGCGCGAGCCTGGGTTGGTGGCACTATTTGGGTCATCGATTTGAAGAAGCGGTGGCGCAGGCGCTAAGGACAATCGAGATCGCACCAAATCATTTTTTTGCTCATTGGGTCCTTGGTGTTACCTATGGACAGAAGGCACGGTATGAAGAGGCCATTGAAGAACTACAAAAAGCTGCTCGGCTAACGGACGGCAACCAGCATATCAACGCCGACCTCGCCCGCATCTACGCGCAGATGGGTCGTCAGCATGAAGCTCGCAAGATTCTCGACGATCTAATTGCTCAGTCAGCACATCACTATATCTCAGCGGTCAATCTCGCCAAAGTTTTCGTCGGTCTCGGTGACAATGAGCGAGCCCTCGAGTTTCTGGAGAAGGCGTGCGATGAGCGAGCAGTACGTCTGCCTTATTTCCTGCCTGATCCGTGCCTCGATGAGCTTCGCAGTGATCCGAGGTTTCAGTCCATTAGGCGTCGTGTTGGTTTGCCGGAGGAAGTCGCTACAAAGAAAGCGTTCGAAGTGGATACGGCGCTATTCAATTCGGCCAAGAAAGACAGCGATGGCGAAAACCTCGCCAGACGTCAACCAAATGGAATTGGTAATGAGATCTCGTTCGTCGAGGACGTGGCAGGCACTTCTGTCCGGAATCCTGGAACAACCAACTCGACACCTGAGTCTTTAGCGCGCACGTCGCCCAGAAACATAGTCGTCATCGCTTTACTTATCTTCGTGCTTGCCGGGATCGGAATTCCGGGTTACTGGTTTTTCAGAAACCATTCGACTAAGCAGATCGAATCCATCGCGGTGATGCCATTCGTAAACGACAGCGGCAATGCGGATGTTGAATATCTATCAGACGGCATGACTGAAACGTTGATTAGCAGTTTGTCGCAACTGCCGAACTTGAATGTGAAAGCGCGTTCGTCAGTCTTTCGTTACAAAGGCAAAGAGACTGACGCGAAGACAATCGGCAAGGAGTTGAATGTACCAGCAATTTTGAACGGACGCGTCACTCAGCACGGTGACCAGTTAACGTTGAGTTTGGAATTGATTGATGCGCAGACGGAAAACGTCATCTGGAGTGAGCAATACGATCGCAAACAAGCCGACCTTATTTCGCTCCAAAGGGAGATCGCCCGGGACGTGTCGAGCAAACTCAAAACGAAACTGTCGGGAGCAGACCAACAGAAGCTCGTGAAGACTTACACGACAAACCCGGAAGCATACAAACTTTATCTGCAAGGTCGTTTCTATTGGAACAAACGCGAGGAGAAGGATTTTCGGAAAGCGGTCGAGTACTACAATCAGTCAATCGCGCTCGACCCAAATTATGCTATGGCTTACGCAGGTCAGGCCGATACTTACGCGTTGCTTTCCACATTTGGCTTCATGCCGACGTCCGAAGGGGTACCAAAAGCGCGCGAATTCGCCCGTCAAGCCGTGTTGCTGGATGGCGGTCTGGCAGAGCCGCACACCACGCTCGGATACCTGTCGCTCACATACGATTATGATCTTGCCGGATCGGAACGCGAATTTAGGCGGGCCATCGAATTAGATCCCAACTATGCGACGGCGCATCAATGGTATGGCGAAATGCTCCTCAATGCTGGCAGGCTCGACGAAGCATCTACCGAATATCGGCGCGCCTTAGAGATAGAACCGCTCTCACTTCCCATCAACTGGGATCTCGGCAGATTCCTTTACATGAGCCGAAGGTATGACGAATCGATGGCGCAGCATAAGAAGACGCTCGAATTGGATCCCGGTTTTGCGCGAGCGCATCGTACTCTGGGTGAGGTCTATCGGGTCAAAGGCGACTATGCGAACGCCGTCGAAGAACGGGCGAGATTTTTCGACCTGATCGGGCAGTCTCAAAATGCCACATTGATTCGAGCTACCTTTGCAAGAGATGGCTGGCTCGGATTCTTGCGATTAGTGACCGCAGAAAACTCCCCGCTCAAGGACAGTAACAATAACTGGGTCGTGGCTAAAGCATATTTAGACCTTGGCCAGAAAGACAAAGCATTTGCGGAATTGAACAAGGCTTACGAGAACCGCCTCTCGAGTTTGTGCTGGCTTAAGGTTGAGCCTCAGCTTGACTCGTTGCGATCGGATCCGCGCTTTGGTGAGTTGCTGAAGAAAATGAGCTTTCCGCAGTGATCTCCCTTGGACCACTTGAAGGAGGAACAAATGGCAGCAAAGGAATTAGTGGGCGCCGTCGCTGGTCTGTGGCGGTTCCCCGTCAAATCAATGTTAGGTGAACAACTCGAGACGGTGGCGTTAACCGGCCGAGGTCTGCTGGGCGATCGTGCTTATGCGCTCATCGATGTGAACTCTGGCAAGGTCGCCAGTGCGAAGAGCGTCAGACTGTTTCCCGATTTGCTACGATGTCGGGCAGCTTTCGTCGAGCCGCCGCAATTCAACCGCGAGCTGCCACCAGCACGAATCACATTGCCGAGCGGAACTTCGGTGAACAGTGACTCGAGCGAAGTCGACAACGTACTGTCGGCATATTTTCGAAGAGACGTTAGGTTGGCTCAGGCAGCGCCTGATGATTTCACCATCGATCAATACCATCCAGACCTCGAGGAGCTGGATCCAGCGGGCCACCGAGATACTTTCGTCGAACAAAAGCTCGGCGCAGCCTTCTTTGCTGAAGCCGGTATGGCGTCACCCGTTCCCGTCGGATCATTCTTTGACCTGTTCCCGATTACTGTCTTGACTACCTCCACACTCAAACAATTGAACGCGCTTCAACCCGAAAGCCGCTTTGACCAGAGGCGCTTTCGGATGAACATCATAGTCGACACGAAGGTTGAGGGGTTTGTGGAGAACGACTGGGTCAATCGCGAGCTAAATATCGGAGATGAGGTACGACTCAAAGTATCACTGCCCGATCCACGATGCGTGATGACCACGCTCGCGCAGGAAGAACTTCCCAGGGATACTGACGTGCTCCGGACACTAGTTCGGCATAACAAAGTACAAGTGGGCGCCGCCGGTCAGTTTCCCTGCGCGGGTGTATACGCCGTGGTCGAAGCCTCAGGGATTATACGATTAGGTGACCCGGTGGGAGTTAATTAAGCCTTTGAAGATTATTCAAGACCTGCCTCCCGGCACATTTCTGTCGCATTACCGGATCGTTTCAAAAATCGGCGAAGGTGGAATGGGAGAAGTCTACCTGGCCCAGGATACGAAACTCGATCGCGGCTGGCAGGGTTTGCAAGCCGAGCAATTTATTGGTTTCTTGAAAATAGATCCTTTCATGAAACCCTTGCGCGACGATCCGCGGTACCAGGAGTTATTGAAGAGAGTCGGTTTTCCACAGTGATCTGAAACGCAAACATGAAAGAATTGCTGCCCGGTACGACTCTTTCGCACTACCGCATCGTCTCCAAAATTGGAGCAGGCGGGATGGGAGAGGTGTATCTCGCCAGGACACCAAGCTCGATCGTAAAATAGCGCTGAAGATACTTCCCGCCGAAGTCGCTTCGAATCGCGACCGCATGGACCGCTTTGTGCGCGAGGCAAAATCCGCAGCGGCGCTGAGCCATCCCAACATTGCGCAGATCTTCGAGATCGGGGAGCACGAAGGCACGCACTTCATCGCGATGGAGTTTGTTGACGGCGTTACGTTGCGCATGCCGCACACAA
>WNFO01009440.1_pt1 | contig 11049 bp, 9 predicted proteins | sample 5400251 | NCBI WGS metagenome assembly WNFO01 (sample SAMN13153354, study PRJNA577476) | soil metagenome | isolation source: 100 cm saprolite under Madrone tree | place: USA:California | collected 2016-06-14 | reverse complement strand
GGATCATGCGCTTGCCGCGATTTTCGCCGGCGAGTAGTCCGATCAGGGCCTGCGCTGTGTTCTCCAGGCCGTCGATGACGTCCTCCTGCACCTTCAATTTGCCGGTGGCGACCCAGGTTTGCAGGTCGGCCAGCGCCTTATCACGCTGATTCATGAAATCCATCACGATGAAGCCCTGCATGATGAGGCGCTTCACCACGATCAGGCCGGGCACGCCGCGCGGTCCATGCGCCGACGGCACGCCGTCATATTGCGAGATCGCACCACAACAGGCGATCCGGCCATGATTGTTCATCTGCGGGAGGCAGGCTTCGAGAATGTCGCCGCCGACATTGTCGAAATAGACGTCGATGCCATCAGGCGCCGCCGCCCGCAATGCCTTGAAGACCGCGCCGTCCTTGTAGTCGACCGCGGCGTCAAAGCCGAGTTCGGATGTCAGCCAGTGACACTTGTCCTTGCCGCCGGCAATGCCGACGACGCGGCACCCCTTGATCTTGGCGATCTGGCCGACGATCGATCCGACCGAGCCGGCCGCGGCCGACACCACCATGGTTTCGCCGGCCTTCGGCTTGCCGATTTCGAGCAGCCCGAAATAGGCGGTCAGCCCGGCGATGCCGTAGACGCTAAGCAGATGCGTCATCGGTTCGACCCGTGGCATCTTGGTCAGGTGCTTGGACGGCACCGCGGCATAGTCCTGCCAGCCGGTATCGCCGAACACGATGTCGCCGGGTGACAGGCCGGGCGCCTTCGAGGAAACCACTTCGGCGATGCCGCCGCCGGCCATGACCGTATTGGCCTCGACCGCCGAGCGATAGGTCGCGCCATGCATCCAGGCCCGGTTGGCGGCATCGAGCGAGATGTAGCGCACCCGCAGCAGTGCCTCGCCGTCCTTGGGTTCCGGAATTGCGCCGTTCTGCATCTTGAAATGCTCGGGCCCAAGTTTTCCGGCTGGCTTCTCCGCAAGCAGAATCTGGCGATTGATGGTTCCGCTGGTGACGCTGTTCATGAGCCTCTCCCTCGTTCGCGATTGGCGATTATTGATGCAGCCGTCGCGCAGGAAACGAGCAACTGCTTTTATTGTGCGTTGCGCCGACGGTATTCGGCGCGCGCCCATCTGACAACGGGAACATTCCGGCAAAGCGGCGCCAGGGTACGGAGCTGTTGTGCGAAGCGTGTTGCGTCGCTGTCAAAATCTGCCAAACTTCAAACCGCCGGATCTTACGGGGGTAAGCGAATGTCGAACAGGTTCACGCAATACATCCTGATCGCGATGGTGCTGGGCATCGTGATGGGGACGCTGATCTTTAATTTCTTGCCGGACAGCCGGGTCGAGCTCGCTTCCGACATCAACCTGATCGCAATGCTGTTCCTGCGCCTGATCAAGATGATCATTGCACCCCTGGTGTTCGCAACGCTTGTCGGCGGCATCGCTCACATGGGCTCTGGCGCCAAGCTCGGGCGCATCTTCGCCAAGACCATGGGCTGGTTCGTCAGCGCGTCCTTTGTCTCGCTGCTGCTCGGCCTCGTGATGGTCAATCTGCTGCAGCCCGGCGCGAACTTCCCCGGCACGCTGCCCGACAAGACGCAGTCGACGGGCCTGCCGGTCTCGGCTTTCTCGATCGAGAAATTCCTGACCCATCTGATTCCGACCTCGATCGCGGATGCGATGGCGCAGAACGAAATCCTGCAGATCGTGATCTTCGCGGTGTTCTTCTCGGTCGCGATGGGCGCGCTGCCCGAGCGCTCCAAGGGGCTGTTGGCCCTGATCGATGACATCGGCCACATCATGCTGAAGGTCACGGGTTACGTCATGCTGTTCGCGCCGGTCGCGGTGTGGGCGGCGATCACGGCGACGGTGGCGAAGAACGGCCTCCTGGTGCTGTGGAAGCTCATCGTGTTCATGGGCGGCTTCTATCTGTCGCTGTTGATCCTGTGGGGCATCCTGGTGATGGTCGGCTTCATCGTGATCGGGCCGCGCTATAGCCACCTGCTGCGGCTGATTCGCGAACCCCTGATGATCGCGTTCTCGACCGCGAGTTCGGAAGCTGCCTATCCGAAGACGCTGGAGGGCCTCAACCGCTTCGGCGCCTCGTCGCGGATTTCGAGCTTCGTGCTGCCGCTCGGCTATTCCTTCAACCTCGACGGCACGATGATGTATTGCACCTTCGCCTCCATCTTCATCGCGCAGACCTACAAGATCGAAATGTCGCTCGGGACGCAGCTTGCGATGCTGGCGACCTTGATGGTGACCTCCAAGGGCGTCGCGGGCGTTCCCCGTGCCTCGCTGGTGGTGATCGCCTCGACCTTGAGCCAGTTCGGCATTCCCGAAGCCGGCCTCCTGATGATCATGGGCATCGACACTTTCCTCGACATGGGACGCAGCGCCACCAACGTGATCGGCAATTCGCTCGCGACCTCGGTGGTGGCAAAGTGGGAGGGCGAACTCGCGCCGGAGCATGCGCTCGGCCCCGACGATGTCGTTCCGCCCGACATGGTTCCGGGCGAAGTGCCTGCGATGGCCAGCCACTGATCGGGAGCACACGATGCGCCATGGTTTTGGCATTCGGGCCGGGTTTGTCTTGCTGGCGGCGTGCCTGCTGACGACGGCAGCCGCCGCCGAGAGTGATGGAAGTAGTAGTGGCGGCAGCAGCGAAGGGCTCAGCCCGACGCTCGCCGCCATCAAGAGCGCGCACGTCGTGCGCCTCGGCTATCGCGAGAGCTCGCCGCCGTTCTCGTTTCTCGACCAGGCCAACCGGCCGATCGGCTACAGCCTCGAACTCTGCGAGGCCGTTGTCGACGAGATCGGCGTCGAAGTTGACGATCCGAATTTGAAGATCGAATACGTCAAGGTGACCTCCGACGACCGTATCCAGGCCGTGCTGCAGAACAAGATCGATCTCGAATGCGGATCGACCACGGCGAACGCCGAGCGCGCCAGGCAGGTGGCGTTCTCGCCGCTGATGTTCGTGGCTGGCACCAAATTGATGGTGCCGAAGGCCTCCGGCATTTCGTCAGCGACCGATCTGAAAGGCAAGACCGTGGTGGTGACCAAAGGCACTACCAACGAGCAGGCCATGCACAATGTCGACAAGAAATTTTCGCTCGGACTCAACATCGTCACCTCGCCCGATCACGAGCAGTCCTATCAGATGCTGGTCGACGGCAAGGCCGATGCGTTCGCAACCGACGATATTCTCCTCTACGGCCTGATCGTGCGCCATAAGTCGCAGGACAAGTTTCGCGTCACCGGCGAATATCTGTCCTACGATCCCTATGGCATCATGTTCCGCAAGGGCGAGCCGCAATTGACCGCCGTGGTCGAGCGCGCCTTCCGCAAGCTCGGCTCGAACCATGATCTGATTCCGCTCTACAACAAATGGTTCGTCTCGCGGCTACCGACCGGCGAGAGACTCAATGTCGCGATCTCGCCGCAGCTCGAGGAAGCGTTTCACGTGCTCGACGATTCCGCCGGCGCGAACAATTGAGGCGCTAACAATTGAGATGTATGTCGTCCCCGCGAAGGCCGGGGTCTACGCGCGATCTCGCAATTCGGGGCGGTCGGGGTCGATACCTCCCGCAACAGAGAACGTCAGTGGTTATGGGTCCAGGCTCAAGGCCGGGACGACGTGGGAGTGGGCGGCGCTTAACCAGACCCCGCACTGAGCTGCGGATGTCGTGCCTCTAGCCCTTCAACAAAACTCGCTGTCGTCTCCGCGAAAGCGGGGACCCATAGCCACCGGCGCTTGTGGTCACACAAGCCGGCGGCCCCAGCTTGATACCAAACAAAGAGTTGGGGTTATGGGTCCCGGCGTTCGCCGGGACGACGATCATTCGAATACCGATCATTCAAACACCTTGTCCAGCGCGGCACTGTAGGTCGCGTAAACCAGCTCGGGATGGAGCCTGCTCAGCGCTTCCATCATCACCCCAGAATTGATTTCGAGCACGCGCCAGCCGCCATCGACGCGAACCACGTCGACCGATGCGAAGCGGATGCCGATGGCCTTCGCGGCTGTCACCGCGAGCTGAACGCAAGTTTGTCTGATATCGCCGTCGTCCAGCACGACGGGCACAGCGCCGGAATCGAGATTATGGCGCCAGTTCAGGACGCGACGGCGACCGCGTGGCAGGATCGCATCAAGTTCGGCACGGTCGATATCGGCGAGCATGCCGGGGAGCACGGTCGACCGCCGTTCGGGCGGCGTGGCCGCGAGCGCCAATTCAAGCAGCGAGAGCTCGCCGTCGCCCAACACCGAGGGACGGTCCTTGCGGTAGACCACGGCGGCCATGTCGTCGATCAGGACCACGCGGATCTCGTCTTCGATCTCGACATAGGGCGAGATCGCGAGGCCCGGATGCGACGAGAAAATCCTGTTCACCGCGAGTTCCAGCGCCAGCCGCTTCGTCGCCAGGACGAGGTCCCTGCCTGACGTGCCTTCATTGGGCTTGACCACTAGTCCCCGGGGATTTTCGTCCAACAGACGAAGCATCGCCTCCCATGATCCCTGCGACGGAATGTGTGCGTTCAGCCTTGGATGGAGAAACAGCGTGTGAGGGACGCAGGCGATGCCGGACAGCGCCAATACCTCCGCCGTCGCCGATTTGTCGCTGGCTATTCTGTGAGCCATCGCACTGTTCAGACCGACGTCATAACCGAAGGTGAAGCGCGTCCTGAGTTCAGTCTTGAGTTCAGTCCTGAGTTCATGACGCATGACGATGAGCCAGCCTTGGGATCGGACCTCGACCGCGATCCCGTGATCGGAGCAGTACCTTTTGACGGCATCGACGAAAATTCGCTGGCTGTTAAGCATCGCTCACTCGTTCGCTTCGGTGCGGCAACTAAGTGCCGGATCGAGGTACGTTCCGGCAAGTAAATTGCGTGATCCAAGGCGCGTGAATGCGCGCGTGACTGGGAGAGGATCAAACCACCGGCGCGGATCAATCGGCATGCGTTTGACGGGCCTCCATTGCGCGTCGGCGCGGGTTGATTATCTCTCCAAAGCGGGTAGATCAAACGCCAAAATCACCAAATCCTTCAGGGAGTTCGTACCTTTTCGGGGCGAGGCAGTTCGTTCGTTCTAACGTCAGGTCAATCGGAAAAATCAAACATCATGAGCGCGTTCTATAAAGAGAAAGTTCTTTCCGTCCAGCACTGGACCGATACGCTTTTCAGCTTCAGAGCCACCCGCGATTCCGGCTTTCGGTTCCTCAATGGGCAGTTCGCGATGATCGGCCTCGAGGTCGACGGCCGCCCGTTGCTGCGCGCCTACAGCATGGCGAGCGCCAATTACGAGGAAGAGCTGGAATTTTTCAGCATCAAGGTCGCCGACGGCCCGCTGACCTCGCGGCTGCAGAAGATCAGGGAGGGCGACACCATCCTGGTCGGCCGCAAGGCGACGGGGACGCTGATCGCCGACAATCTGATCCCGGGCAAGCGCCTGCTGCTATTGTCGACCGGCACCGGCCTTGCACCGTTCGCGAGCCTGATCAAGGACCCGGACGTCTATGACCGCTTCGAGACCATCGTGCTGGTGCATGGCTGCCGGCAGGTCTCCGAACTGGCCTATGGCGAACAGGTGGTGGCTAAGCTGCGCGACGACGAATTGTTCGGCCCGTTGTTGTCGGAGAAGCTGGTTTATTATCCGACCGTGACCCGCGAGCCGTTCAAGAACCGCGGCCGCATCACCGACCTGATCACGTCGGAGCAGTTGTTCAACGATATCGGCCAGTCCGCGCTCGATATCGCGACCGACCGCATCATGATGTGCGGCAGCCCCGGCATGCTCGAAGAACTGAAGCAGATGTTCGAGGCCCGCGCCTTCCTCGAAGGCAGCCACGGCGAACCCGGCCATTTCGTGATCGAGAAGGCATTCGTCGAGCGCTGATTCCTGAGCCGTCATTCCGGGGCGACGCGATGGCGTCGAACCCGGAATCCCGATATTCCGGGTCTGGTCCTTGGGACCATCCTGGAATGACGGTTGGACCGACGCAGCTCTCCATCCATATGGTCGTCAATCGCCGCAACGGGACGATCTACACGGCGACGATGCCCTGAAGGGGCCGACGCTAATTCCTTCCCATGCTGGCGCTGACGCCGCGCCAGCGCTCTTCGAATGTGATGGACTCGTCGAGTGCAGGCCAACAGCACCTATCCAGATCTTGGTTGTCGGTAGCGAGGCTCACAGCTGCTCCACCGGAACCCGATTGTGCAGGAGCGTGCGTGGGCCACCGCAACGATGATTTCGGAAACAGGGGCTTGCCTTCGTACCAGCATTTTCGTCCATCGATAATCCGATAGGACCACCATTGCCCGTGGTGATTTGATGGCATCGCGACGCTGCATTGTTTTGCGTGCGCCGCCGGCATGTCAAAGAAAAAGATCACGCCAATTGGAAAGAGAGGAGCAACGCAAGCGGCGAAAGCGATTGACTGAATCTGTTTTGTCATCGACCACCTCAAAAAAATACACGCGAGGTTCAACGAAAGAAAAAGGTTTCGCTCGTAGCCTGTCGATCAAATTTGGTCACAGTGGGTCGAAAATTTGGCGATGATGGAAGAACCATGACGTCAAAGGGGCGTCGGGGGGCTGCATATAGCCGGCAAAATCCTGAGCTGCGGGGCGGGGATAGTGGAAGCGATCGTCGCCTCCACCGCGATCCCCGGTGCCTTCACGCCGATCCATTATAAGAACCACTATCTCGCGGACGGCGCTATCTCCTCCAATACGCCAATCAAGGTCGCGGTCGAGAAGGGCGCGACCCGCCTGATCATTCTGCCAACGGGGCATGCCTGCGCGAACCAGGCGCCGCCCGTTGGCGCGGTCGCGAACGCGCTGCACGCGCTGACGCTTATGATCGCACGGCAATTGGTCAGCGAACTGGAAAGCCTCGATCCGGGAATCGAATATTATGTGGTCCCGCCGCTCTGCCCGCTGGTGGGGTCGCCTTATGACTTTTCGCGAACCGCCGATCATATCGTGCGCGCCGCGGAGAACACCGAGGCTGGCTCTCGCAAGATGGTTTGAGCCAAAGCACGATACCGGGCGTACTGCGTCCGCACGGTCACTAATTTCAGCTGCAAACGCTTCGCGTCTATTGCAATGGAAAGCCGGAACCTGCCCATTTGGGCCGTAGCCTCAGGGCGCGCTTTCCTGGATCATGCTCTAACCCATTCGTGATGACGCGGGCTACGTTGCACTGCAAAAAAGGGCGTCATCCCGGTGGATTGATGACCCATCGCGGGATTATGTTGACTCGATGCGCTGTCATATCCATGACCGCTGCGCCGGATAGCGTTGGCGGGATCGTTCTGATCGTCGGATCAGGCTACGGCTGAAAAATCAGAATTTGTCCGAGGGGGTGCCATGGAAACGCTGATGCTTCCGTTCTCGCCACGCTTCATCGTCCTGACGATTTGCGCCGTGGTCACCGCGCTGTTGTTCGGCATCGGGATCGTCGACCGCAAGGTGTTCGATATCGTCCTGGTCCCCATGATCATCTTCGGTGGCCTGACATTGCTCGGCATCCGCGATCTCCTGCAAAAGAGCCACGCGGTTTTGCGCAACTATCCGATCTCGGCGCATATGCGCTTCCTGCTGGAAGAGATACGCCCCGAGATGCGGCAATATTTCTTCGAGAGCGAAAAGGACGGGATGCCGTTTTCCCGCGACATCCGTGCCCTCGTCTATCAGCGCGCCAAGATGGTGCTCGACAAGCGCCCGTTCGGGACGCAGGAGGACGTATACCGCGAGGGCTATGAGTGGATGCACCACTCGGTGGCGCCGAAGGACCGCGCCGAGGAGCAATTCCGCATCACCATCGGCGGCCCGGATTGCACCAGGCCATACTCGGCCTCGGTCTTCAACATCTCGGCGATGAGCTTCGGGGCACTCAGCCCGAACGCGGTGCGTTCGTTGAATGCCGGCGCCAAGAAGGGTGGCTTCGCGCATGACACCGGCGAGGGCGGCGTCAGCCCCTACCACCGCGAGAATGGCGGCGACATCATCTGGGAGATCGGCTCCGGCTATTTCGGCTGCCGCCATCGCGACGGCAGTTTCAATCCGGATGAATTCGCGCGCGTCGCCAGCGACGACCAGATCAAGATGGTCGAGCTCAAGATCAGCCAGGGTGCCAAGCCCGGCCATGGCGGCGTGCTGCCGGCGGCGAAAGTGTCGGAAGAGATTTCCAAGATCCGCGGCGTCCCCATAGGCGAGGATTGCATTTCGCCTGCGACGCATCGGGCGTTCTCGACGCCGTTGGAGATGATGGCCTTTGTCGGCAACATGCGAAAGCTCTCCGGCGGCAAGCCCGCCGGATTCAAGATGTGTATCGGCCACCCCTGGGAGTTTCTGGCGATCTGCAAGGCGATGCTTGAGAGCGGCATCTATCCCGACTTCATCGTGATCGACGGCAATGAGGGCGGCACCGGCGCTGCCCCGCTTGAGTTCATGGATCATCTCGGCATGCCGATGCGCGAGGGCGTCAATTTCGTCCACAACGCCTTGGTCGGCATCAAGGCCCGCGACCGCATCAAGATCGGCGCGTCCGGCAAGATCGCGACCGCCTTCGACATGGCGCGGGCGATGGCGATCGGCGCCGACTGGTGCAATTCGGCGCGCGGCTTCATGTTCGCGCTCGGCTGTATCCAGTCATTACCACCACGCGACCTTGCACGCGCTGGCCGAGCTGATCGCGGCGGCTGGCCTCGAACATCCGCAGGATCTGCGGCCGATCCATTTCTCGCAGCGAAGCTCCACCACCGAGGTCTGCACGTTCGCACAGCTTTATTCCGCGCTTCGTCCTGGCGAATTGCTGGAGGGCACCGAAGATCGCCGCTTCCGCGACGCCTGGGCCATGGCGCGGGCGGATTCGTTTGCGCCGGTGGGATAGCCCCAACGCCGTCATTCCGGGGCGCTCGCAAAGCGAGCGAACCCGGAATCCAGAGGTTGTCGGCGCGAGATTCCGGGTTCGTCGCTGTCGCGACGCCCCGGAATGACAGCCTAAGTAGAACCGCGTCAGTGCGGATTTTCGAGGCTGAAGGTTTCCGACTGCTCGTCATAGGCGAACAGCTCGGCATAGCGTCCCCACGACACGATGGTCTTCAGCGTCTCGTCGGCATAGTCTTCGGACATGTAATCCTCGAGCTCGTTGCGGAAGCGTGCCGCGGGCGCGGTGTGGGACGGCCGCTCGTCGAGCACGCGCCGGATCAGCCCCATGACAGGCACATGGTCGAGTAGATGCTGGGCGAACAGCTTCTTGCGGGCGTCCGTTTCGAGATTGGCGAAACGCTTGCCGGCCTCCGTCAGCATCAGATCGCCCTCGCTCAATTGAGCGAACCTCAATAGCTGCAGCGCTTCGCCGAGATGAAATATCTCGTCGGCTTCCAGCTGCAGATGGTTGGCGAGCACCGGCAGGTCGGCATGCCCGTGATAGGGCGGCGCCGCCAGCGTCTCGATCAGGCCGGAAAGGACGTTGGAGGAAACGTGGTTGAGCACCATGCCGACCCCGGGCCCGGGCGTGTCTCCGACCGCCGGGGCCTTGGGCTCGGGGCGCTGCGTCATGCGCGCGTAGAGACTGTCGACGAGCTGCCGGAACACCGGGTCGTGGCGGCTGCGTGGATGCGGCAGGTCGATCTTGAATTCGGCGGCCACCCGCCCGGGGTTCGACGAAAACACCAGGACGCGGTCGCACATCAAGACCGCCTCCTCGATATTGTGCGTCACCATCAGTACCGACCTGATCGGCAGCCGGCCGTCGACCCAGAGATCGACGAGGTCGGTGCGCAGCGTCTCGGCGGTCAGCACGTCGAGCGCGGAAAACGGCTCGTCCATCAGGAGCAGGTCCGGATGTACCACGAGCGCGCGGGCGAACCCGACGCGCTGGCGCATGCCGCCCGAGAGCTCCTTCGGGTAAGCGGATTCGAAGCCGTCGAGGCCGATCAGGTCGATCGCGGCCAGCGCCCGCGTGCGGCGCTCGTTGCTGTCGATCCCGAGCGCCTCGAGCCCTAATTCGACGTTCTGCAGCACCGTCAGCCACGGAAACAGCGCGAACGACTGAAACACCATGGCGACGCCGTTCGGCGGCCCCATGATGGTCTCGCCACGGCATCTGGCGTCGCCCGAGGATGGTGCGATCAGTCCCGCGATGATGCGCAACAGCGTCGACTTGCCCGAGCCGGAACGTCCGAGCAGACCGACGATTTCGCCGGAACGGATCGTCAGATCGACGTTTTCCAGCACCAGCAAATCCTCGCCGCTGCCCTTCGGAAACGACCGGCAGACGCCGCGGATGTCGAGAAGATTGGCCTGATTGACTTGATCGAGCATGAGTCTCCCCTTGGATCAGCCAAGCCTTGGATCAGCCAAGCCGCAGGCGGCGTTCGCCGAAGGCATAGAGCGGCCGCCAGAGCAGACGGTTGAACAGAGTTACCAGAATGCACATGACGGCGATGCCGAGCACGACGCGCGGAAAATCGCCGGCTTCCGTGGCCTTGGCGATGTAGGCACCGAGCCCCGTGGCGGTGAGATGGGTGTCGCCCCAGCTTGCGACTTCGGCGACAATGGAAGCGTTCCATGAGCCGCCGGAGGCGGTGATGGCGCCGGTGATGTAGTAGGGGAAGATGCCGGGCAGCACGACCTTGATCCACCATCGCCAGCCGTTCAGATGGAAGCTTGATGCCGCCTCGCGCAAATCGGTCGGAAAGGCACTGGCGCCCGCGATGACGTTGAACAGGATATACCACTGGGTGCCCAGGATCATCAGCGGACTCAGCCACACATTCGCGTTGAGCCTATAGTGGACGATCAGGGAGACGAAGACCGGGAAGGCGAGATTGGCTGGGAATGCGGCCAGAAACTGCGCGAGCGGCTGCACGCGCTCGGCCAGCTTGGGCCGAAGACCGATCCAGACCCCGACCGGCACCCATATCAGTGTCGCCAGCGCGATCAGCACGATCACCCGCCCGAGTGTGATAAAGCCATATCCGACGGCGCTGAGGACGTCCGGCAGGGTTAGGCTCGCCGAAAGGTATTCATAGGCCCGCCAGGCCGCG
>WNFO01005550.1_pt1 | contig 11049 bp, 7 predicted proteins | sample 5400251 | NCBI WGS metagenome assembly WNFO01 (sample SAMN13153354, study PRJNA577476) | soil metagenome | isolation source: 100 cm saprolite under Madrone tree | place: USA:California | collected 2016-06-14 | reverse complement strand
AGCGACCGGACTCGGCTGGTTGAGGCTGGATGGTTCCCCGGTTCGCCTGCATGCAGCGATGCAAGAGCTGCGCACAGAATTGGAACGTGTGGGCGGCTCGCTCATCGTTTTGCATCGCCCCGCAGGAATCGGGCCGCTCGATGCTTGGGGAAACGCCGGAGATGTTTTGCCGCTCATGCGCGCCGTAAAACAACAATTTGATCCGAACTGCACTCTGAATCCCGGACGTTTCGTGGGCGGAATCTGATGGCGAATCAGAACACGACGTCAGCTTCTCTCTCCGCATTCGACGCCCGCCACCCTCCTTCAGACAAGATCATCGACACGTGCGTGCATTGCGGTTTTTGCCTGCCGGTTTGTCCCACCTACGTCCTTTGGGGCCAGGAAATGGATTCGCCACGAGGCCGAATTTATTTAATGAAGTTGGCGAGCGAAGGGGCGGCAGCGATCAATCCGCGGTGGGTCAGCCACTTCGACTCGTGTCTCGGTTGCATGGCGTGTATGCCCGCGTGCCCTTCGGGTGTGGACTATGGAAAGCTCATCGAGGCCACGCGCGCCCAGATCGAGCGCAAGCACAGGCGCTCGATCGGCGAGAAGCTGCATCGGCAATTTATTTTGTCCATGTTCACCCGTCCGGATCGCCTGCGACTGATGCGCTGGCCTCTCCTCGCATACCAAAAGTCGGGGCTGCAAACGCTGCTGCGCGCCACGGGCGCGCTGAAGCTTTTGCCCAAAAAGATACAAGCCATGGAAGCGCTTCTCCCAAACGTGTCTTCGAGCGAGGCTGTCGCCGAGGTGACTCCCGCCCAGGGTCAGAAGCGCCTGCGGGTTGGCCTGCTGCTAGGATGCGTGCAACGCGAATTTTTTCCGCAGGTAAATGCGGCCACGGCGCGCGTGCTTGCCGCCGAGGGATGCGAAGTCATCGCGCCGCAGGAGCAAACTTGCTGCGGGGCCTTGCTAGTCCACGCGGGTGAGGAAGAAGCCGCCCTCGCGCTGGCTCGGCGGACGATTGAGGCGTTTGAGCGCGCTGATGTAGACATCATCGTCACAAATGCGGCTGGCTGCGGTTCGAGCGTGAAAGAGTACGGCCACCTCCTCCGCGACGATTCGCAATATGCCGCGCGCGCCGCGCAGTTCGCGGCAAAGTGCAAAGACGTGAGCGAAATTCTCGTCGAGCTCGAGCCCAGGGCTGCGCGCCACCCGCTACGCATGCGCGTCGCTTTCCACGATTCGTGCCACCTGCAACATGCTCAAGGCGTGCGCTCGCAGCCCAGGTCCGCGTTATCAAAAATTCCGGACTTGGATTTGCTGGAAATTCCTGAATCGGCCATCTGCTGCGGTTCGGCGGGAATCTACAACCTGGTTCAGCCGGGCACAGCTCAAGAACTCGGTGACCGCAAGGCGCAACTCATTGTCCCTCTGGGTGCCGACGTGATTGCAACGGGAAATCCCGGCTGCATTATGCAGCTTCAATCCTCGCTGGCGCGTGCGGGTCAGAAGACACCGGTCGTCCACACCATCGAGTTGCTCGATGCGTCAATCCGCGGTGGAAAGCTTGATTTCTTGAGATGAGAAAACGGGTATTTGCAGAGCGGGAGTTCATCACCCTATCTGCGAACGTCCATCTTTATCGAAGCCTGGCAAATCTAGGCGGATTTCTTCGTCCACGCGCCGAGAATTGCGCCCATCAAGCACAACCCGACGAGCGGATAGAATTCATTGATTGCGAAGAGTTCCCTTGGCCGCATCTCATACATGTAGGTTGTGTACGTAACCGGACCCAGAAAGCCGACCCACACCAGCACGCCAAGCGCGGCGCCTCGCGCGGCGGTGCCGGCATTACGCCAAATGCAAAGCTGCGCGAGCACAAATGCGACGACTAAATTCAATACGAACGAAATGATGTAGGGCAGAACGGGATTCATGCTATGCGCCTGCTCCTCGGTGATATGTTCGAACGCCATCCACGGTTTGCTGAACAACACTCCGAACCACACAGCTCCGAGAATCCAATAAGCTAAAGCCGAGACAAAAACCGCAGCGTAATTTGTCTTCATCGTCTCTCCCTCCGTTTTTCATCCAGTGATTACATTTGCCGCCATATCTGCCGACTGGTCCCGGAAATCTCTTTTACCTGGTGATGGCGGAAAGTCTCCTTGTTGCGCCAGCGCGTTGTCAAGCGTCCGCGCGTCGAATCAGGCTTTCAACACCGCCGCCAGCAGCTCCATCGGGTGCAGCACCGGACGCTTCAGACCTGCCTGGAGCTGCTCGGTACATGATGTCCCACTGGCGATGAGCGCTCTTCGCCCACCATCTTTTTCCGCGGCCGCAACCTGCTGCATCAAATCCGCCCCCACGACCATGCTGAGTTCATAGAATTCTTTCTTGTACCCGAAGCTTCCCGCCATTCCGCAGCATTCCACCGAAGAAACCGCCACGTCAAAACCAATCTCGCGCAACAGCGCTTCGGTGGGAGTGGCGCAGCCGATCGTCTTTTGTTGGCAATGCGCATGGAAGAATATTCTCGGCCCCACTGGAGAACGTTTCACATCGAATGCCGCTGTAGCTCTTCGACCTGATTTTCCCAGTAGTCGCGCGATGTATTCGACCGGCTCGAACGTCCTCGCGCGTAGCCGTTCGAACTGATCCCGGTCATCGAGCAGATGGCGATAGTCGCGCCGAAACATCGCCAGCGCGCTCGGCTCGATGACCAGAATATCGCGGCCCGCGGTGAGATACGGCTCGAGCGCCTCAGCGGCACGCCTCGCTTGGTTCTTCGCCGTCGCGATCATGCCCTGCGAAAGAGCCGCTCGCCCTTCAGGAATCGCTTCGCTTACAACGACGTTAACACCGAGGGCGTGCAGAATCCGCAGTGTCGCGAGGCCACGCTCGAGCAGTCCCTAGTTGGTGTACACGTCGGCGAACAGCACGGCTTTCGCTCCCTCCTGCTTCCCTGCTGTTGATCCGAGATCCCGCGCGGCACGGACCAGCGTCCGCCGTGAAAATACCGGTAAAGCGCGGCGCCGGTCGATGCCGAGCCAGCGCTCCATCGCAATACGTGCGAGCGTTATCCCGGCGATCGTGTTCGAGAACGGCGCGAGCCGCGCGCCCCATTTCGCAAAGAAGTGAAAGTTGCCAAAAAAAATCTTCTCCGCCGGTATTTGCCTGTCTTTCTCTGCTGCGGAGCTGATTGCTCCCAGGAAACCACTCACGGCTGACTGCTCGTTTGCATGATTCAGCCGCTCGCGCAGGTTTTCGTTCAACCAGGGAATATCGATATGAACGGGACACGCGCCCACGCAGCGCGAACACCCGGTGCACAGCTCGGAAAAGCGCGCGTTCTCGAGCTTCCCCGTCCCCGCCTCCCAGGCTCCGCCCATGCCGCCGGAATAAGTTTCTCCGCCAAAGGCATGTCCGCCCACCACCTGAAAATTTGCGCAGGCGTTCAAGCACGCACTGCACCGGATGCAATACAGCGCCTCCCGCAACACGGGGTCTTCGCGCATGCGAAGACGGCGGTTGTCAATCAGGACGAGATGAAACTCGCGCGTCTTTCGCGGCTTCCCGGGCATCGCGAAGGGCGGGTCATCCAGCGGCGGACTCAGAAAACTGGTATAGGAAGTCAGCTTTTGACCCGTGCCGCTGGCCGCGAGGAGCTCTAGAAACGGCGCCATTTCGCGCCGCGCAGCAATGATTTTCTCCACTCCGGCGATCGCGATGTGCACCGGCGGAAGAAAGCTGCTCATGCGAATGTTGCCTTCGCTCTCAACCAGCATCAGCGTGCCGGTGTCAGCCGCAATCAGGTTCGCGCCGGTGACGCCAACGTCGGCCCGCAAGAACTTTTCGCGCAGCCGCTGGCGCGCGAATTTCGTCAACTCTTCTCCCGTGTCCAGCGGCAAATCCGTCTGAAACTTGCGCTTGAAGAGCGCCGTGATCCGTTCCCGGCTGTAATGGATCGCCGGCGCTACGATGTGCGATGGCTGCTCGTCCGCGAGTTGCAGGATGAATTCCGCAAGGTCGCTTTCAGCCACCTCGATCCCTGCTGACTCAAGCGCGCGATTCAGCCGGATCTCTTCCGACGTGATGCTCTTCCCTTTCACCACAAGCCTCGCGCCATGCTCTTCGCAAACATCGAGAACGTAGCGGCAGGCGTCTTCGGCGGTGGCAGCGACGAATACACGGCCGCCGCGGCCGCGCACGGCTTCTTCGAGCGCGCGCAGCAGTTCGGGCAATTGCGCGATGGCCTGTTCTTTGATTTTCCGCGCTCTGTCTTTCAGCGCGTCGTAGTCGGGCAGTGCTTCCGTGGCAGTGTAGCGCCTGCGGTTGTGGTCCTGCGTATTGAAGCGGATCGCGGTGCTTTCCGTCTCCAGCGTCATTCGAATCGCGCGAAGCAGATTTCGTTTGTCGCTCTTATTGGCGAATTCGCGTGGCGACTCGATTTGCGCGCTCTGTGATTTCACACTCGCCATCGGTCACTCCAGCAACAGGACGTGTAAGCGGTGAGGGCCGTGGACACCGTGCACCAAAGGCCCCATATCTGCCGTAGCACTCGGACCGGTGATGAACACAAGATTGCGCTGAAGCCCCCCGCCGCCGAGGCACTCTCCATCGAAAAGATCCCGCGGCAGCGCCACAATGCGCCTCGCGGCCAGCAAAACGATATGCAAGGGCATGAGCAGACTCGCCGCTGCCGTGAGCGGCATCCCCAACGCAACGCAAATGGAGCCGCTGCTGGCAACCCCCGCAAACGCCTCGGTGATTCCCACATCGGCTCGGGCGAGCTGTTCATCGGACGGGCTGGCAATCACGTTGGGCAAGTCGCGCGCAACGGAAAGAATTTCCGGCGGGAGCCATTCGCCTGCCGCCACCACGATGCTGCGTGCCCCTTTTGTGGCCCTCTCGAGTGCCTCGAAAACTGCTGCGGGCGACGCTGACACGCGCTCGACAGTGGCGGCCGCATCGCGAGCGTTCGTTAGGAAAAGGTCGGCAAGCGGTGGTGATTGGTTCACAGCCATAAGACTACGCGAATCGCTCAATAGGCTCGCACGAGGAAAACAAGGCTTCTTCGACCGGTAGCTGCGCTGAGCTCGCCGCCCAGTGAACCGGTGAGAAAAGGATAGATGGCATGGTGAATGTTCAAACCCATTTTGTACCACGTTTCCGGCGCCCGGCTCCAATCGCTGTCATTCTCCCCGCCACCTCACGAAGCAGTTCAATTTCACAGCGCACGATTCTGCGCGTGCAGTTCCCCGCTCCCTCGTCATAGAATAGGCTGATTTTTCAAGAGAGAGTTACCACCGTGCCCAAAGCTCGCGCCAAAAAACGCGCTCCCAGAGACGCAAAGAAGCATGAACGCAAGCCTGCAAAGCGAGTAAACGAAGCGCAAATCGCGGTGCACTGGAAGGAGGAAGAGTATTTTTATCCTTCCGCAAAATTCATCGCCCAAGCTAATCTCTCCGATCCCGCCGTCGTCGAAAAATTCAGCGAGGAGCATTTCCCCGAGTGCTTCCACGAGTATGCGCAGCTCTTGGACTGGGACCACTATTGGCACACCACGCTCGATACCAGTCATCCGCCGTTCTGGAAGTGGTTTGTCGGCGGCAAGCTCAACGCCTGCTATAACTGCGTCGACCGCCACCTGGAAAAGCATAAGAACAAAGCCGCGCTCATTTTTGTGCCCGAGCCGGAAGGCGAATCACCCGTCGTGCTCACCTACCGCGAACTGTACTGCCGCGTGAATGAAGCCGCCGCGATGCTGTGTGATTTTGCGGAACTGAAAACCGGAGATCGCGTCACCATCCACATGCCGATGATCCCGGAGCTTCCCATTACCATGCTCGCCTGCGCGCGCCTTGGCGTCGTTCATTCCGTCGTCTTCGGCGGCTTCAGCGGAGAGGCATGCGGTCTTCGCGCCGCCGACTCCGGCAGCCGCGTCTTGATTTATGCCGACGGCTATCATCGCAACGGCAAGTGGGTCGATCACAAGGCCAGCGCGGACCTCGCCGTGGAAACCGCGAAAAAAGAAGGACAGCCGATTGACAAAGTGCTGATCTGGAGACGCTACGCGAACAAGTACAGCTCGGACGCTCCCATGATCATGGGCCGCGATTTCTACATCGAGGATGTGCTCAAGGACTACGCGGGCCGTATTGTCGAGCCCGTCTCGCAGGACGCTGAAGCCCCGCTCTTCCTCATGTACACGAGCGGCACAACCGGCAAGCCGAAAGGCTGCCAGCACCGCACTGGAGGATATCTCGCCTATGTGACGGGCACGGCAAAGCTTTATCAGGATATTCATCCCGAAGATGTCTACTGGTGCATGGCCGACATCGGATGGATCACTGGGCACTCCTACATCGTCTATGGCCCGTTGGCGCTCGGCGCAACCAACGTGATCTACGAAGGCGTACCGCAGTTCCCCGATGCGGGCCGTCCATGGCGCATCGCCGAGCGCCTCGACGTGAACATTTTCCATACTTCCCCTACGGCGATTCGCATGCTCCGCAAAGCCGGCGCGGACGAGCCAAAGAAGTACAACTACCGCTTCAAGCACATGACCACCGTGGGTGAGCCGATCGAGCCGGAAGTCTGGCGCTGGTATTACGACGTCGTGGGCAAACGGGAAGCGGTTATCGTGGACACCTGGTGGCAAACGGAAACGGGCGGCTTTTTGTGCACCACAAAGCCGGCGCTCGATCCGATGAAACCAGGTAGCACAGGGCCTCCGGCGCTCGGAATCTATCCGGTGATCTGGGACGAGAACGGAAAGGAAGTCAAAGCCGGCTCCCACACTGCCGGAAATATTTGTATTCGAAATCCCTGGCCGGGCATCATGCAAACGATTTGGGGCGATCCTGAGCGCTTCGTCACTCAGTACTATAAGAAGTACTGCAAAGACCCACAGAGTAAAGATTGGCGCGACTGGCCGTACTACGCCGCCGATGGCGCCGTTCTTCCCGCCGACGGTTACTACCGCATTCTCGGCCGCGTCGACGACGTCATCAACGTGGCCGGTCATCGGCTCGGCACCAAGGAGCTCGAATCCGCTTGCCTGACCGTGGCGGAAATTGCCGAAGCCGCCGTTGTCCCTGTGGTTGACGAAGTGAAGGGACGCGTTCCGGAAGTTTACATCTCACTCAAACCCGGCGTTCTTTCCAAGAAAGCCGTGCAGGACAAGGTCGTCTCCACGATCGAGACCATGATCGGCAAAATCGCCCGCCCCAAGCGCATCCACATCGTTCCGGACATGCCCAAGACGCGTTCCGGAAAAATCATGCGCCGCGTCTTGGCCGCGATTTCAAATCACATGGACACGGGAGACATCACCACGCTCGCCAATCCCGACATTGTTGCGCAGATTCGCCAGCTCGTGCAGGGCCGCGCGGTCAAGCCCCTCAAGGAAGGCCCTGAAGATATCAAGCGCTTCGGTGAAAACGCTTAGCCATGTTTTGCTCACGTACGATTTCTCCGCTTGAAATCCGGATAAACTCACACATCAAGTATTCGTATTAAGTCGGTTTGACATAACTATCCAAACCGTATTGAATTATCCACTTTGAATGGTGACGCTTTGCCCGGCGGATTTTCACCGGGCGATTCAGGGAACTTCTATTTTCCCTCGGGGGATTTCTACATGCATCGCGATGGAGCGTCGATAGTTCGCAACAATTTTCCCGCAAGTCTTCAGCCTCGCAGGAAGCGATTAACGCGGGCGTTGTACGCCTCCATTCTTCACGCTCTGTTCCTGATCTTGCTCTGCCTGCTCCCAGCCCGCGCCCAAGTGTCCGCCAGCCTTTCGGGAATCGTGACGGACCCCTCCGGCGCGCCGGTCCCTGCGGCGGCGGTCACAACCAAAAATCTGGAAACGGCGGCGGTACGCAACACGGCGACCGACGATGCCGGCCGCTATCAAGTGGTCTCCCTTCCCGTCGGACAGTACGAAGTGAAAGTGACGAAATCAGGCTTCCAGGAAGAGATCCGCAGCGGCATCCATCTCGTTGTGGGGCAAGAAGCGAGCGTCGATATCCGGCTTCACGTGGGAGAGGTGCAACAGCGCGTCACCGTGACCGAAGAAGTGCCAATGGTGAGCACGACGACGAGAGATATCTCCGGCTTGGTTGGCGAACAGCAAGTAAAGGATCTCCCTCTTAACGGGCGAAGTTATGATTTGCTCCTGCCACTGAATCCCGGCATCGTGAATTTCACCTGGATGAAAACGGGCGGAACAGGAATATCGAATTCCACCACGGGGAACAACTTCGCCGTTTCCGGGAATCGGCCACAGCAAAATCTTTTCTTGCTCAACGGCGTGGAGTTTACGGGCGCGGCTGAAAACAACATGCAACCCGGAGGAACGAGCGGGATGTTGCTCGGCGTGGACGCGGTGCGCGAATTCAATGTGCAGCGCGACTCTTACGGAGCCGAATTTGGCAAGCGACCCGGCGGGCAAGTGGTCATCGTAACGCAATCGGGAACGAATCAGTGGCATGGGACAGCATTCGAGTTTTTGCGCAACAACGTGCTGGATGCGCCGAATTTCTTCGACCAGGGGGATGCTCCACCGTTTCGGCGGAACCAGTTTGGTGCTTCCATGGGAGGGCCGCTTCAGAGAGATAAGACGTTTCTGTTCGGCAACTACGAGGGATTCCGGCAGAGCCTGCATCAGACCTCGGCGGCCTTCGTTCCGGACCTGCGATCGCGAGCGGATGCAGCGGCAAGCGTGAAACCGCTGTTGAATCTGTGGCCCACGCCGTCTCCCACCGACAAAGACTTTTCGACTCCAGCGAACCCGGATGGAATCGCTGAGATTTTCAGCAGTCCCCTGCAAACGATTCGAGAGGATTTTGGGACAGCGCGGGTGGACCACATTTTTTCGCAGCGGGACACGCTCGCGGGGATCTACACCATCGACGACGGCCAGGACTTCACGGCTACGCCGCTCGATCCTTTCAGCAGCGACGTCGTGACGCTGCGGGAACAGGTGGCGACGCTGGAGGAGACGCACGTTTTCTCGCCCGCACTGGTGAACAGCGCGCGATTCGGTTTTTCGCGCGCAGGCTATTTTTTTACGGGAGAGCCGACGCCGGGGACGCCAGCGGCGAGCGTTCCTGGGTTTCTGATTGGACATCCCGTGGGAGCGGTAGTGGTTGGGGGCAGCGCGGCATCGAATCCGCAAGCGCAGCTCGGACTGGCGGGAAGCAATAACGGAAGCAACCTGAGAATCGTGCGAAATCTGTACACGTTCGAGGATCACGTAACGCTGACGCGGGGGCGGCATCAGCTTGAATTCGGCGCTTGGTTCCAGCGTTTTCAATCGAACGAAACCATTGCGCTGAGCCAGTTTGGACAGGCGACGTTCACCAGCCTGCAAACGTTTCTGAAGGGAACGATTTCCAGTTTCTTGTTCGATCCGTCGCCAACGGAGATGAATTGGCGCTCGCTGCTGGGCGCGTGGTATGCGCAAGACACCATCCGGATCAGTCCGAGACTTACGGTGACGCTGGGTTTTCGGGACGAGTTTACGACCGGCTGGAACGAGGCGCACGGCCGGGCCTCGAACTATACGTTTACGAATGGAGTGATTTCAACGCAGCCGCGCGTCGGAGATTCGCTGTTCACTGTGAATAACGCAAAGTTTTTGCCGCAGCCGCGGATTGGAGTGGCGTGGAGCCCGTTCAGCGCGAAATCCGTGATTCGCGCGGGATTTGGGATATACAACGATCTTCAGGATGCTTTAGGATACCGCGCGGATCAGAATGCGCCATTCAATGCGACGTTTACCACGCCGCTGACGGTGTCGCAGCTACCGATCAACCCTGCTGGCCCATTTCCTGCAGCGGCGAAGCTCATCCCCGGAGGAGTCCAGCCGGATATGCAGACACCGACGCTGATTTCCTATTCGTTGAGGATCCAGCAGCAGCTTTCACCAAACACGTCGCTGACGGTGGGCTACGTGGGATCGCATGGTTATCACGAGCTGGTCGGCATTGATGCCAACGAGCCTTTTCCCGTGATCTGCCCGGCGTCGCCGTGCCCCGCAACCTATCCCAAAGGGTTTCCGGCGGGGATAGCGAACACGCCTGTCCCGGCGGGAACTTTCTTTGTGCCCACAACGACGAGGGCCAATCCCGCAATCGCGAATACGTGGACCTGGTTTTCGGAAGGAGACAGCTCCTACAACGCGCTGCAAGTGGATGTGAATCGCCGCTTTAGCGGAGGCTTGACGCTCCGAGGAGTGTACACGTTCTCGAAGGTTCTCGACGACGGGGACTCTCTCAACGCGACGACATCGGGAGGCGGACCGGCGCTGGCTTCGAATCCGTTCAACCTGCGGTCAGATCGGGGCTTAGGGACTTTCGACGTCAGACACGTTGCGGTGGCGAATGCAACTTATGCGCTCCCGGTTGGCCACGGGAAGCGTTTTCTTGGTGGTTTGGAGGGATTTGCAAACGCGCTGGCGAGCGGTTGGACGGTGAACTCCATCGTGACGTTGCAGGGCGGCTTCCCGTTTTCGCCGCAGCTCAGCTACAACCCGTCGAACAATGGGGACACACGGAATCCGGTGCGCCCGTTCGCAAATCCAGCCTTCACAGGGCCGGTGACTCTTGGCAAGCCGAACCAGTGGTTTAACCCCAATGCGTTTCTGGCTCCGGCGAACACGGCTGCAAATGGTGGGTTCTATGGAAACGTCGGGAGAGATACGTTGATCGGACCGGGCCTGGCCACGTGGGACTTCTCCGTGCTCAAAGACACGCGGATTCGCGAGCGGCTCAATCTTCAGTTTCGGGCGGAGATATTCAACCTTCTCAACCGGGCGAATTTCAACCTGCCCAATGCCGTTGTCTTCACTCCCTCGGGCGTCTCGCCAACGGCGGGCGTCATCACCAGCACATCCACGACTTCGCGGCAAATCCAGTTCGGCCTGAAGCTGTTGTGGTAGGACATTCGTGTCCGCGCTTCGCCGCTACTCGTAGCGCAACGCGATGATCGGATCCACTTTCGTTGCGCGCCTCGCCGGAATGTAGCAAGCGAGAATTGCCGCACTCACCA
>WNFO01005549.1_pt1 | contig 11049 bp, 10 predicted proteins | sample 5400251 | NCBI WGS metagenome assembly WNFO01 (sample SAMN13153354, study PRJNA577476) | soil metagenome | isolation source: 100 cm saprolite under Madrone tree | place: USA:California | collected 2016-06-14 | reverse complement strand
CGCCGCGCGCTCGAGCAGGAGCGCGGCGGCCTCGCCGAGCGCGGTGGGCGGCCCCGCGTTCGCGGCGAGCGAGTCGACGTCCTCGGCGCCGAGCAGGAGGCCGCCGCCGGCATCCGGCCTGAGGTGGATGCCGGGAGCATGCACGACGCGGTGGAGCGGCTGGGCCGGACGCGCGGTCACCGCGAGAAAGCCGGGAACACGGCCGACCGGGATGACGACGCGGAGGGGATCGAGAAACGCCTGCGTGGCCGGCCCCACACAGACGAGGAACGACTGGGCGACCATCTCGGTGTCATCGCCGACGGCCGCCTCCACGCGGCTCCCCCGCGAGCGCAGCGAGCGAACGGGCGCCCCCTCCCGAATCTCGGCGCCACGCGCCCCGGCGGCGGCGAGGAGGCGCCCGATCAAGCGCGGCGCGTCGAGCCAAGCGTCAGCGGCGTAGAAGGCGACCTCCCGGACATGGTCGGGAATGGCCAGGCCGCGCTCGAGGCCGGTGGCGCGCTCTCGAGTGATCCACTCCGCGGGGTAGCCCCGGCTCGCGAGCCGGCGGACGCGGTCACGGAGCTCGCGCTCCTCATCGGCCCCTTCGGCCCATTCGAGCGAACCACCATCGTGGTAGCCGGCATCGCCCCCGAGCTCACGCGACAGCTCACGATGGGCGGTCATCCCGGCGGCGTTCAGACGATGGTAGGCCTCCGGCTCCTTCCGAACCGCGTTCAGCCAGGCGAACGACGCGCCGCTCGTGCCGCCACCGGGAACTCCGGCGTCGAGCGCCAGCACCCGCGCGCCCGCCCACGCGGCCGCATAGACGGCCGAAGCGCCCACGATCCCCAGACCGATGACGGCAACGTCGAACTGTTTCATGGTGACCTCCTGCGCTGGCCTCGTCGTGCACGGCAGGCGCATTATAGGGTGCCGCGGGACCCCGCGACACGGAAGGAGCGACCACCATGGCAACCGTCATCGTCCGTGGTCAGGCGTCGGGATTCGCCCAGGACATCACAGCCGGACCGCATCGCCTGGCGGCCGACGAGCCTTCCACCGCGGGAGGCACCGAGACCGGCCCCAACCCCTACGAGTTCCTGCTCGCGGCACTCGGCGCCTGAACGTCCATGACCATCGCGCTGTACGCGCGACGCAAGCAGTGGCCGCTCGAGGAGGTGACGGTGAGGCTGCAACACTCGAGAATCCACGCGACCGACTGCGCCGAGTGCGAGACCAGGGACGGCATGCTCGACCGGATCGAGACCGACATCGCGCTGACCGGGGCGCTGACGCCCGAACAGCGGACGCGACTGCTCGAGATCGCGGAAAAGTGCCCGGTGCACCGCACGCTGACGTCCGAGATCAGCATCAAGACGCGGCTCGCGTAGGCGGCGAGCCCCTGTGCGGATCAGGTCGCGCTCGACGCGGCCTCGATCTTGATGCCTCCGCGCATGAACGACGCCAGCAGCGCGACGATCATGAGCACGAGGCACGCGAAGTACGTGACGTTCATTGCGGCGACGAAGGCCCCGGGATGCTCGGCGCTCGGCATGGCGTCGGCGGCTCCTGCGTAGTAACGGAACGCGAGGGTCAGGAGCACGCCCCCGAGCGAGATCCCGAGCAGCGCGGAGATGCCAAAGATCGTCTGGACCATCCCGGTCGCGAAACCTCGGTATTCCCGGGGCACCGAGCCGATGATCGCCGCCTGGTTCGGCGTGTTGAAGAACCCCGAGCCGACGCCGACGAGCCCCAGCATGATCGTCGGCAGGATCCAGTGCGAGTCCATTCGCAGGAACAACCCGATGGCGAAGGCGCCCATGGTCGTCAGGACGCCGATCGAGGCTGGCACCCGCGGACCGATCCGGTCGGTGAGCTGGCCGCTCACCGTCGCCAGGCCGATCGTGAAGACCGGTGCCGCCAGGAAGATAAGGCCCATGAACGATGGGGAGAAGTGGAGCACGTCCTGGATGTAAAAGGGCATCAGGAATCCGAGCACGCTGGTGGTGGTGGCGATGAGCAACAGGCTCACGATGCTGAATGTGAACATTCGGATCTTGAACAGTGAGAGGTTCACGACCGGATTGACCGAGCGCCGCTCGTGCGCGAGAAATCCGAGCACGGTGGCGCCAAAGACCAGCACCAGGACCCCGGTCCGCTCGGCCCCGATCGTCTCGGCGCTCCGTCGATCGAGCAGCAAGGTCAGCGTGACCGTGAGGACGATGAGCAGCACCGCGCCGAGGTAGTCGATCGACGGTGCTCGTCCGGTCGAGGTGGTCCGGCCCCCCTGGGCGCGCAGGATCGTCAGGATCACCCCGGTCAGCCCCATGGGCACCAGGAGGAAGAAGATCCAGCGCCAGTCCAAGAGATCGATCACGAACCCGCCGAGCGGAGGCCCGATCAGCAGCCCGGAATGAAAGCCCATGGTCATGTATCCGTTCGCCCGTCCTTCGGAGCCTTCCGGCATCGCCTCCATCGCCAGCACGCGCGTCGCCGACGAGATCATGGCGGCGCCGAGCCCCTGGATGAAGCGGAAGAGGACGAGCTGCGTGGCGCTCGAGGCGAGCCCGCAGAGCAGGGAGCTGGCGGTCATGATGCCGAATCCGAGGCCGTAGATCACGTGCCGACCGTGGATGTCGCCGAGCCGCCCGAAGACGACCGACAGGCTGATCCCGGCGAGCTGGTAGGCGATCACGGCCCAGGAAATGGCGAGGATGTCCGTGTTCAGGACGCTGGCGAGCGTGGGAAGCGAGATGCTGAAGATCCGCGTGGCGACGCCGGTGAGGAACTGGCCCATGATCGCGTTGGCGAGGAGGAGCCGGTCCGTGCGAGCGGTCACGGATCACATTATCAGCCCGGGACCGGCGCGTTGTCGTAAGATTGGCGGCCATGAGCGAGGAGACACTCCGGAAGCTTGCGATGCAGGTGCGGAACTGGGGTCGGTGGGGCGCGGACGACGAGATCGGCACACTGAACTTCATCACGCCGGAGGCGGTCGCCTCCGCCTGCCGGCTCGCCACGACCGGCAAGGTGTTCGCGCTGGGCATTCCGCTCCAGCGTGAGGGCCCCCAGAGCGGCACCCGCCAGCGCTTCAACCCGATCCACACGATGTTCCGCGACGGCGGCGATGCGCCGCGGACGCCCGCCGAGGTGGTCGCGCTGCAGGGCTACGGGGGATCGGACGACTGGATCGTGATGCCGCTCCAGTGCGTCACCCAGTGGGACAGTCTCGCCCATGTTTTCTACGAGGGAAAGATGTACAACGGCTACGATGCCGCGCTCGTCACCAGCAGCGGCACCGCGAAGAACAGCATCGACAAGACCAAGAGCCGAATCGCCGGCCGCGGCGTCCTCCTCGACGTCGCGCGCTGGAAAGGTGTGCGCGCGCTCGAGCCCGGATACGCGATCACGCCGGCCGACCTCGACGCGACCGCCGCGGCCCAGAAGGTGGAGGTGCGCCGCGGCGACATCCTGTTGATCCGGACGGGCCACATGTCGCGCTATCTGGACCGGCACGACTGGCGCCATTACGACCTCGACGACTCGCCGGGCGTCTCCGTGCACACGGCGCCGTGGATGCACGCCAGGGAGATCGCGGCGGTGGCCGCCGACAATTACGCGGTCGAAGTGCGACCCTCGCAGCTGCCGCCGTTTCGCAGCCCGTTCCACATCTGCGCCATCCCGAACATGGGGCTGACGCTGGGCGAGATCTTCTACCTCGAGGAGCTGGCGGCGGACTGTGCCGCCGACGGACGGTACGCCTTTCTGCTCGTGGCGCCGCCGTTGCCGGTCACGCGCGGCGTGGGCACGCCGATCAATCCGTACGTCATCAAGTGAGCCGGCCGCCGCGGTGTTGATCCGCGAGGTTCTGGCCGACCACTACTCCATCCCGTTGCCGTGACGAGCTCCGGCCCCGCTCTCCCGCTCCTGCCCACCACCGTGGTCGGCAGCTTCCCGCAGCCGGAGTGGCTCGTCGACCGGGCGGCGCTGCTCGCGGGCGGCGTGCCCCGGGTTCCCCGGCCGACGCTCTGGCGCGTACCCGAGGAGCTCCGGGAGCAGGCTCACGACGATGCGGTGCGGCTGGTCGTCCGAGACATGGAGCGGGCCGGCGTCGAGATCGTCAGCGACGGCGAGGTCCGTCGCGAGAGCTACTTCAGCTGGCTGGCGCCCGCCCTCACCGGGCTCGATGTCGTACGACCGGGAACCGCGATGAGCCGCGTCGGGCGACCGACACCGGTGCCGCGGGCCGTGGGCCCGATCACGCGTCCCAAGCCCGTGCTCGCGCGCCACACCGCGTTCCTGCGCGCGGAGACGAACCGCCCGATCAAGATCACCGTGCCCGGGCCGTTCACGCTGACGGCGCTGACTCAGAACGAGTACTATCCCGACGCGCCGAGCCTGGCGCTGGCCTACGCCGCCGTCGTCAACGAGGAGCTGCGCGATCTCAAGGCCGCCGGCGCCGATTTCGTGCAGCTCGACGAGCCCTATCTCCAGGCGTGGCCGGACCGCGCACGAGAGTACGGGGTGACGGCCATCGACCGCGCGCTGGACGGGATCGCCGGGCCGACCGTCGTGCATCTCTGCTTCGGCTACGCGCACACCGTGCGCGAGAAACCGAGCGGCTACTCATACCTGCCCGAGCTGGAGCGCTGTCGCGCGACACACGTCTCGATCGAGGCGGCCCAGCCACGGCTCGATTGCGCCATCCTGCGCTCCTTGCCGTCGAAGACCGTCGTCCTGGGCGTGCTCGACCTGGGCGATCCGAACGTCGAGACTCCGGAGGTCGTGGCCGGCCGCATCCGGCAGGCACTGGCGTACGTGCCGCCGGAGCGTCTGGTCGCGGCACCGGATTGCGGGATGAAGTATCTGCCGCGCGACCGCGCCGTCGCCAAGCTCGAGGCGCTGGTGGCGGGCGCGCGTCTGGTGCGCGCCGAGCTCGCCACGGGAGAATCGCGCCGACCGCGCGGCGGGTAATGGTCTTTTTCACGGACTTCTGCTATCGTCCGGAAGCCTCAAAGTCCGCGAGGGAATTGCAGCCAGGGGTTGACCGACAGGAGGCGAGCATGAGCGATCACACGAGTGAGCCGGAGCGACATTCCAGCGTTGACCGCCGGACGTTCCTGAAGCGAGCGGGCGCCGCTGGCGCGGGTGCGGTCATCGCGTCGCGGCTTCAGGCGCCCGGGTCCGCCGCCGCGCAGGACGCCACGGTTCGACCCGACCCGGCCTCCAAGCGCGGCGGCACGCTCCGCTACGGGGTCCACACGGCCCCGGCTCACTTCGATGTTCACCAGTCCGGCACCGTGGCCAACATCGGGGCCCAGAGCCCGATGTATGACACGCTGCTGCGGCGCAGTCCGAAGGACGGACAGACGGTCATCCCCGACCTCGCCTGGAAGTGGGAGATCTCACCGGACGGCAAGAAGTACACCTTCCACCTCCGCAAGGGCGTGAAGTTCCACGATGGCGCCGACTTCACCGCCGACGACGTCAAGGCGACGTACGATCGTATCGTGCATCCGCCCAAGGGCGTGGTCATTCCGCGTACGCCCCTCTTCGCCACGGTAGGCGACATCGTCGTGGTGGATCCACACAAGATCGAGTTCCGGCTCACCGAGCCGCGGCCGAAGGCCTTCATGCTGGGCGCCTTTGCCAGCGGCTGGAACATCATCGTACGGAAGAAGACGCTCGACGATAACCAGGGCAATCTCCGCCAGGTCATGACCTATCCGGGCACTGGGCCCTTCAAGCACGTCTCGCGGAAGGACAAGGAAGTCTGGATCATGGAGCGGAACCCGGACTACTGGAACAAGGGGCTGCCGCTGGTCGATCGGCTCGAGGTCTACCACATGCCGCCGTTCTCGGCAGAACTGGGCTCGGCCTTTCTTTCCGGGAAGCTCGACTACGCCCGCCTCTTGGACCCGGTGTCCTGGCGCAAGGCGAAGGGGATGTCGGGGGTGACGGCGGCGGCCTTCAATCAAAGCGTGATCCAGGCTGTCTGGATGAACATGAAGAAGAAGCCGCTCGCCGACGTCCGCGTGCGCCGGGCCATGCACCTCGCGATGGATCGACATACCCTGGTCGAGGTGGTCAAGGACACGGCGCCCATGCAGGTGGGCGGCTTCGTCTATCCGTTCCACGAAATGTCCACACCGCTCGCCGAGCTGGAGAAGAAGCTGGGCTATCAGAAGGACATCAAGCCCGCGGTGCAGGAGGCGCGCCGGCTCATGAAGGAGGCGGGCTACGGCCAGGGCATCAAAGGGCTCGATTTCGTGGTGCGCGACGCCAACACCTTCAAGCTCTGGGCGGTCGCCATCCAGGCCATGCTCAAGGAGCACATCAACATCGAGTGCAATCTGAGAGTCGTGCAGATCTCGCAGTGGTTCGACGAAGTCGGCGGCGGCAACTTCGATCTGGGTATCAGCGCCATCGTCTCCTCGCTGATGGATCCGTCCGACTACTTCAGCGCCTGGTACGGCAAGGACGGCCCGCAGAACTACTCGTACTGGACGAACCCCGGCTTCCACGATCTCGCCAACCAGATCGAGCGCGAGCTGGACGACAACAGGCGCAGGGCGATGGTCCGCAAGGCGGAGGACATCCTCGAGCAGGATCCGCCGCTCATCCCGGTGTCCTACGAGCAGATCTACGACGCCTGGTTCAACAAGGTCCACGGGCAGAATCCATCCACGTACTTCGGGATTTACGACGTCGTGCGATGGGACCAGGTCTGGCTGGGCTGAGGGTCGGCGCCTAGCGCGTGCGGAAGTACCTGGCGCGTCGCGCGGTGTACGCCGCCGTCACATTGCTCGGCGTCTCGCTCAGCGTCTTCGTGATCCTTCGGGTCCTTCCGGGAGATCCGCTGGTGGCCATCCTCGGCGTCGAGGGCCACGCGTCGATGAAGCCGGCCGACCGCGCGCGCATCATGGCCGACCTCGGGCTCAGCGACCCTCTGCCAGTACAGTACGTTCGCTGGCTCGGCGACATCGGAGCCGGCCGCCTCGGCAAGTCGTTCTTCCGGGGCGACACCGTGGCCGCGCTGATCGCGCACCGCGGTCCGATCAGCGCCGAGATCGGCGTGCTGGCCCTTATCGTCTCCTGGCTGGTCGGTCTTCCCGTGGGGATCCTGAGCGCGTTCAAGCCGAACAGCCTTCCCGACGGCGTCGCGCGCGCGTTGTCGGTGTTGTTCATCGCCATCCCGGGCTTCTGGCTCGGCATGCTCATCGTCCTGGCGCTGCTGTTCTGGTTCGGCTACAAGGCGCCCATCGTGATCGTCCACTTCTGGCAGAGCCCGTGGGAAAACTTGCAGATCGTCATCGGGCCCGGCATCGTCCTCGGACTGGCGCAGGGAGCCTACATCGCCCGCATGGCGCGCTCGTGCCTCCTGGAGGTCATCAGCGAAGACTTCGTGCGGACGGCGCGGGCCAAGGGGCTTCGCGAAGGACTGGTCGTGCTTCGGCACGCGCTGCCCAACGCGCTCCTGCCGGTCATCACCATCTCCGGCGTGCTGCTGGGCTTCGTGCTGGGTGGCTCGGTGGCGGTCGAGCAGGCGTTCGGCGTGCCCGGCCTCGGGCGCGCGCTCGTCATCGCGGTGATCGAGCGCGACATCATCGTCGTGCAGAACCTCGTCCTGCTCTACGCCGTGATCTTCGTCGCCGTCAACGTCCTGGTCGACCTCAGCTACGCGTGGCTCGACCCGCGCATCCGCTACAGCTAGGCCCGTGATGACATCCGTGCTCGGCGAGCTGGCCCGCTTCGCCCGCCGTAACACCCTGTCCGCGCTCGGCGGCTTCGTCGGCGTCGTGATCCTCTTCGTCGCCCTGGCGGCGCCCTTGCTCGCGCCCCGCGACCCGCTCAAGGCGGACTTCCGGCGCATGAACAGGCCGCCCGACGCTCAGAGCCTGCTCGGCACCGACCAGGTCGGCCGCGACACGTTGAGCCGTGTGATCTACGGCGCCCGCACGTCGCTGTTCGTGGCGTTCTCCGCCGTGATCATGGGAACGACGGTCGGCTCGCTGTGGGGCGTCGCCTGCGGCTATCTGCGCGGGCGCTTCGACCTCGTGAGCCAGCGCATCATGGAGATCCTCCAATCGTTTCCCGACCTGATTCTCGCCATGGCCATCTCCATGGCCATCGGAACGGGGCTGCCGGCGGTGATCTTCGCCATCGCCATCACGCGCATCCCCTTCGGCGGCCGGGTGATTCGCTCGGTGGCGCTGTCGGTGCGCGAGATGCCATACGTCGAGGCGGGGCGGGCGAGCGGGGCTTCCTCGCTTCGGGTCATGACCTTCCACGTCCTGCCCCAGTGCGTCGCCCCCTATCTGGTCCTGGCGACGACGCACCTCGGCGTCGCGATCGTCATCGAGGCCGCGCTCGGCTTCCTGGGAGTCGGCGTGCCGCCGCCGACGCCGACCTGGGGCAACATGCTGGCCGACTCGATCACCGCGCTCGTGCCCCCGTGGTGGCTGGCCTTCTTCCCGGGCCTGGCCATCACCGTGTCCGTGCTGGCGTTCAACTTGCTCGGAGACGGCATCCGCGACACGCTCGATCCGCGGCTGTCGCCGGCGTTCTTGCGGATGATGACGGGCGGACGGCGCGGCTGAAGCCGCACGAGGGTTCTCAGCCGGGAGTCCTTCCGACGCAGAGCGCCACGACGTACCCTTCGTGCACGATGTGCCGTCCCCGCAATTCCAGGCCATCGGCGGTCGTGACCCGGTGCCGCCCGAGCGCCGTTTCCTCGCAGCTCACGTCGCGAAACGCCATAGCCAGGCCGTTGCCCCGCACCTTGGCGCAGGCCTCCTTCAGCGCCCAGAGAATCGTCAGGCGTTCCTCCGGGGGCCGTGATCCGATCACGACGTCGCGGTCATGAGCGAACGCATTGGCCAGACTCAGCAGACGTGGCGACACTTCCTCCACATCGATACCGATTCTGATGGCGGGCGTGCTCGAGGCTCCGGCACAGGCGAAACGCCCCTTGTGAGACAGAGAGCAGTCATACCCAGGGTGGGCGGGCAACCCGGGCGCAAAGGAGAGTCGGGGCCGCCCGCGACTGTCCTTCACGATGGCGCACTCCCGCGGATCGCCGAGGCGCCGACACCGCAGGAGCATGGTCTTGAGGCAGACCCGTGCCGCAAGCCACTCCCGGCGGCGCGAGGGATGCCGCAGCCGCTCGTATTCCTCGTGCTCCTCGGGAGTCAGAAACCGAAAGGCCTTCGATTCCGTGTCGGCCAGTCGTGTCACGTCCAGTAAGGACACCTCGACGTCGCCTTCCCCCAGGGCGAGCGGTGTCAGCTCGACGTCTTCCGCCAGCACAGATCGGCTCCAGGAGTCACGCACCCGACGACTATACCGGGGTCCACCGATCAAGGTCGGAAGGAAGTTCTGAAATAGCGCCCGGGAAGAGTCAACCGTCCTGCCGGTGTCGTAGCCCTCGGACTGATCGCGCTGGTACTCGGCCTCGAGCTGGCCCCGGCCGGTGCGACGCAGGCGGCCGAGCTGCTCGTCGACTCCGCGCGCCACTACGGTCAGGAAGCAGCGTTCGAAGCGTTCACCAGGAAGACCGGGATCCAGATCCCAGCTCTCGTCAGCTCCCTGCCGCGGCGCCCGCGTAGTCCTTTCGGTGGAAGTAGTTGGCGTTGTAGAACTCCAGCACGAGGTCGCGGTAGACGGCGCGGGGATAGCGCGGCGGGTCGCCGGCGCACATCGGAAAGCACTCGATGACGGAATCGACGTTCGGGCTGTAGAAGAACGCGATCGAGTACCGGTCCTTCCCCGAGTCGTTCAGCACCCCGTGCGGCGTCGACAGGAAGCGGTCGTTCGACCACCGCTTCATGATGTTGCCGAGATTCACCAGAAAGGTCCCCGCAATCACCGGGGGCGCCATCCACTCGCCGCTCGGCAGACGGACGGCGAGGCCCGGAACGTCCTCTCGCGCGAGCATCGTGATGAACGAGTTGTCCGTGTGGGGCCCTTGCCCGAACTGCTCCGAGTCGTGCGTCTCCTGGGGCGGGTAGTGCAGGAAGCGGAGATTGATGTGCGCCTCGTTCCGGAAGAACTGGCCGAAGTGGTCCGCGGGCATCGCGAGGGAACGCGCGAGGACCGGGAGCAGGCGCTCGCCGAGTCCCTCCAGGGTCTTGAAGTACGCCACCATCGCCGCCCGCATTCGCTCGTGGCCCTCGGGCCACTGATTCCTGCCGCGCAGGGGCGTGCCGGCGACGACGTCCGGATGATCGGCGCTCCGGTCGTGGCTGATGAAGAAGCTCTCGTTGAAATTCGGCCGGGTCGCCTTGTGGACGGTCGAGTGTCGCTGCATGCTCTCGTTCACGGCGAGGTATCCGATATTGTTCTCGTTGATCTTGAGCCGGAGCTTCGAGTCGAGCGGTACCGCGTGAAACTCGCGGGATGCCGCGAAGGCCGCGTCGATCAGCGTTTGCGGCACCCCGTGGCCGGCCAGGTAGAAGAAGCCGACCGTCTCGCAGGCGCGCCGCACGTCGCGCGCCGCGCCTTCGAGCGCCCCGGGCTCCGCGCGGAACGCAGGACCGACGTCGATCAAGGGGATCGCCTGGGTCGCCTCGTCGACGTCCTTGACCGCCAGAGCCTTGAAGATGCTCATGTCAGTGCCTCAGTTCGCTCGCCCACTCTTTGAGATCCTAACGCCGCCCCGGGGTGGGGGCCAGCAGGTTTTGGCGCCGGCGGCGCCGTTTGACAGCGGCGGGAGCCAGTCACTAGGGTAGTTACCGAAATGGGGCCTGGGAGGGGTGGCGACATGAGAGCAGTTCCAACGACGTCGCGTCGCGGGTTTTTCAGACTGGTCGCCGTGATGTCGACGGCGCTGGCGGGGATCTGGACGGAGGTCACGGCGCAGGCGCAGCCACTCCGGCCGACGCCGAGTTGTCCCGACGCTCCGCAGCCGACGCCCCGGCAGACCGAGGGCCCCTACTTCAAGCCGGACTCGCCGAGGCGGGAGTCGCTTCTGGAGCCTGGGATCAGTGGAGTGAGGATCGTCGTGGCCGGCGTGGTCCTGTCCACGAGCTGCCAGCCGGTCCCGCGCGCGCTGATCGACGTCTGGCA
>WNFO01008573.1_pt1 | contig 11050 bp, 9 predicted proteins | sample 5400251 | NCBI WGS metagenome assembly WNFO01 (sample SAMN13153354, study PRJNA577476) | soil metagenome | isolation source: 100 cm saprolite under Madrone tree | place: USA:California | collected 2016-06-14 | reverse complement strand
TCAACGTGGTTTTTTATAACCGATCACCGGCTACGCCGTTGCCATCATTGGGCGGAGCGCCACATCATCGTGTGTTCGATGACCCTCGAAATTTGATCAACACACGCAACCCCAACGGCGAGTTCAGAGAGCCATAAAATTCGCCTCTTATCGCTTCGGGGTCATCGTCCACGGAACACCACCCCGTTTAGAGGAGATATACCTTTTTCACCTTTACGGATTGCTTGTTAGACCTTCGCCCAGGGCAGCAATGCTCAAAGCCCGTCACTCCCCGAAAGTGAGCGCCCGGGTTGAAGCGAGCAAACCTGCGCCGCAAACGGTGTGCCTGCCCGTCGTAGCTTTACGAAGGCGGGAATAACCAGTGGAATTGCTGAGCGCTACGGCTCTGTAGATCGCCGCATTCTTTGGCGAAGGTGGGCCCCCCGCGCCCGAAGTAAGCCGACCGCGGATTACCCGCCACGGCGGGCAGGTAGCGGATAACACGCTATCCGTGGCACCCTACAACGCTTCAACGGTTTAACAATTTAACGTGGCGGAGCCATTTTTTCTGAAACGCTCCTCAGTTTTTTCCTTTGTAAGGGAACGAACCCAAAAAAAGGAAAAACTTATGAATTACATGATTAATCTGAAATCGTTAGGATTGCTTCTAGCGTGGTTTGCGCTTTCGCCGCTCGCCCAAGCGGCCCCAGGATCGGAATCCGAAGATCGCAGCAACGGCAACAGTGCAGCCGAGAACGTCAAAGAACTTCCGGCACAACCGGCAACCGTCGACCCTTTGACGGTGAATCCATTGCAGCTGGCTCTGCTGAAGTGGGGCACGTATTCCGGAGTTAAGTTCGCGGTTGGGAGCCCGAGCAGGTTGGCGTTTGATGGCACCCATATTTGGGTGACGAACTTCAACGCGAATACGGTGTCGAAACTGCGTGCAAGTGACGGCTTCGTCGTAGGCAACTATCCCGCGGGGAGCGGCCCGGCGAGCATTGCCTTTGATGGCGCCTTTATCTGGGTGGGGAACCCCGGCACCCGCAATGGCATTGTAACAAGACTACGGGCCAGCGACGGAATGTTGATGGGCACCGTTCCCAATGTGAACGGCGGCGACAGCCTTGTCTGTGATGGCGCTAATGTCTGGGTGGCAAACTTAGATGAGAGCAAGGTGACCAAAGTGCGTACGAGCGATCTCACAGTCCAGGGCCCGTTTTCCGCTGGGGGTCCCGCGGCTGCTTTGGCCTTTGACGGCGAGAACATCTGGGTGGCAAACCGCGGGTTCGACAGTCTGACTGAATTGCGCGCCAGCGACGGCGGATTGGTTCGCAGGGTCGCCCTTGGCCGTCAAACACAACCGCAGGGCGTTGCGTTTGACGGCGCCAATATCTGGGCCGCGGGAGCCTTCGGCTTTATATTCAAAGTGCGCGCCAGCGACGGCCAAGTCTTGAACAGCTTTCCCGTTGGAGGCAACCTGCGGGGGATTGCCTTTGACGGCGCCAATATTTGGGTCGCAGAAAACGACGGCTCTGCGGTGAAGAAAGTGCGTGCCAGCGACGGCCAAGTCTTGGGCACATTTAACCCCGGCGTCGGTGTGACAACATTTGGGTTGCATGCTTCGGAAGCAATTGGGTGAGCAAACTTTAACTCCATTCGGTTCCTGCTTAATGTTCGCGGTTCCTCATCAATGCGAGGGCCCGATTGGCGATTTTGGCCCTTGAATTTTCAATCCGCGATTTGCCTCAAAAGAACGTGCGTTACGATGAACACTACCTCGGTTATGTTGTTTGCGGGCACCCTTTGAGGATCCGTCTAATCTCCGGAAGTGTAAACGGTCGCCGCTTCGATTCGCTGGTTGACGATCGATCACAACCAAGGACACGAGAGTCGCCAAGAATTAAATGAAAAATTGTCTTCGTGTGCCTTCGTGCTTTTCGTGGTTAATTAATTCGTCTCGATTCGCGGGAAGAGCGGCACCGGTTTGCCGACCACATGTCCATCGGGCAATCTCCCCCACTCCGCATCAGCGAGCGAGAACCGGTGATCCTGTCCGCTCAATTCCATTTTCCAATTAAGTTGATCGAAAATTCCATGCGCCGCCTTCGGCATCACCGGCGAAATCAAAATCGCAATGATGCGAAGAGATTCGGCGAGATGATAGAGAACCGCGTCCAGTATTCTTTCCTGCTGCTTATCCTTCGCCAAGTTCCATGGTTCACTAGTCTCGACAAGCGCATTGCATGCAAGCGCCCTTGCAAGTGGTGCTCTTAAAGCATTCGATGGACGAAAGTCAGAAAATTTATCTCGATAAAACGTCTGACCAGCTTTAAGTTCGTGGTCAGACCAAGTTTGCAGGTGAGAGCGTACTTCACTCTCCGGCAGCGCCATGAGACCGATCGATTTGATCGTACCTTGTCGAAAACGGTGGATCATGTTCAGCGTTTGGTTCGCTATGACCAAGTGAACGCGATGTTACTCAATGAGTTTCTCAAGGAACATCGTGAAGTTCAGGAATTGCAAGCGACGGTCGCCCAGCAACAGAAGAGCTTTCAGTCCAAGCTCGAGGCGCAGGAAAAGCAGATGGCAGTACTGACATCGGGTCTTCGAAAGATTGATGCGCAGTTTGAGCTGAGGAAACCCGAGCAGCGACTGGCATTCAAGAACCACAGAACGCGGGTTTGTGGTAACCCGTGAACTTTTTATAGGAGAGCAGCCATGCTAACGAACGCCGCTAATGTGACAACCAGTCGATCCGCCGCTGATTACGCGCTGGGCTATACCGATGCGGAGCAGGCACGCCTGATTCGACAAGCCACGGTGAACGCTCCTCATACCGAGCGCCTATTCCGCCAAGCAGGTATCGGAGTAGGTCATCGTGTGCTCGATCTTGGATCGGGAATGGGGGACGTTTCCATGCTGGTTGCCGGGTTGGTCGGTGCTTCGGGCGAGGTAGTCGGAATCGAACGTGATGCGACTTCGATTGAACGGGCGCAGGCCCGTGTGGCGACGGCGGGATTGCGCAACGTGAGCTTCCTCAACGCCGACGTAAACAACATTGTTACCGATCGGCCTTTTGACGCTGTCGTCGGTCGTTTCATTCTGATGTTTCTTCCCGATCCCATTTTCGTGCTGCGGTCCGTTTCTCTCTTGGTTCGTCCTGGTGGGGTCCTTGCCTTTCAAGAGCCATCGTGGATACCGATGCTTGCACTCGGTGACCGACTGCCCCTTTGGTCTTGTGTGCTTCGTTCGATCCACGAGACTATCTTGCGATCTGGCGCAAACCCGGAGATGGGACTCGCTTTATACTCCATCTTTCAAGAGGTCGGGCTGCCTGCGCCGAGGATGCATCTGGAGATACCGCTGGGCAGTGATACCGGTTTCGTACGAATCATCTCTGACCTGGTTTGCAGCCTGCAACCATTGGCCATGCAGCACAATGTTTCTCTGGAAGAGCTTGGCGACCTTAATACGCTTCGAGACAGAATCTGTGCTGAGATTGCGGCAGCGAACACGGTGGTAAGTGTCGTGCCGCTACTTGGGGCTTGGTCACGCAAGCCGGCGGACAGCCGAGCCTCGGTTCAATAGGCAAATGGAATCGCGAAAACTCGGGCCGTTCGCGCTGCCGTTTTTGTTGTTAGTCCTATCGGTATTAATCAACTACATTGATCGCGGCAACCTCTCGATTGCTGCGCCGCTACTGAAGGATGAGTTAGCCCTTTCTGCCTCACAACTGGGTATTTTGTTCTCGGCCTTCTTCTGGACCTATACCGTTATGCTGTTTGTCTGCGGCTGGTTTATCGACCGCTTTGATGTTAATCGCGTACTGGCGTTGGGCTTTCTACTCTGGTCGCTCGCCACGGCAGCCACAGGCGTCGTTTACGGGTTTACAATCCTCCTCGCGATGCGGCTGCTGCTTGGCATTGGCGAATCCGTGGCATTCCCATGTTATTCTAAGATTTTGGCGCAAAACCTACCTGAACACCGCCGCGGGTTTGCCAATGGAGCCATCATTGCCGGGATGAAGTGCGGGCCCGTGGTAGGGACCCTTGGCGCGGGAGTCCTTATGGCAAACTACGGCTGGCGTCCAGTGTTCATCGGGATTGGACTACTCAGTCTCGTCTGGCTGCCTGCATGGATGAAGTGGATGCCGCGCACCACAGCCTCGGCGCATTCAGGCGTTTCCCCGCGTGTGATCGACATTTTGCGGCAGCGCTCGTTCTGGGCGACTGCCGCAGGCGGCTTCTGTCTTGCCTATCCGCTGTATTTCATGATCACCTGGCTTCCTTTCTACCTCTCGCATGAGCAGCACCTCTCGATGCGTGACATGGTCAACACCGCCGCGTTGTATTACGCGGTTGATGCTGCCGCAGCGCTTGTAACCGGTTGGATGACGGACTTCTGGATTCGCCGAGGCCTAGCTGCTGGCATTATCCGCAAGGCAGCCATGGCGCTCGGATGGACCATGGCAGCCGTGGGTTTTCTGGGTTGTTCGTCTGCTGGACCCGATTCTTACTTAGTGTGGCTGATGGTGACCGGCGTGGGGTGCGGAGTCGGCAATTCGGGCATTTGGGCGTTTTCTCAGACCTTGGCGGGGCCGGAAGCCGCTGCAAGGTGGACCGGATTGCAAAACGGGTTTGCAAACCTGGCAGGTGTGGTAGGACCGGCGCTCACTGGGTTCATCGTGGATTGGACCGGACACTTTCAAGCGGCACTCCTCATAACGGCGGGAGTCTGTCTATTGTCAGGGATTAGCTGGGTGTTCTTGGTAGGTCGGGTTGAGCCGGTTACTTGGATAACAAACACCGAGCCGTTAATAGCTGCAGTCGAAATTCCATAGGAAAGCGTCCTCCAAGTTTCGAGCTCATAGATATATTTAAGCTGTGCCGGAAATCAGCATTCGATTCGCGGGAACAGCGGCACCGGTTTGCCGACGACATGTCCATCCGGCAGCCTCCCCCACTCGGTGTCCGCGAGCAAAAACCGTTCTTCTTTGCCGCTCAATTCCATTTTCCAATTAAGTTGATCGAAAATTCCATGCGCCGCCTTCGGCAACACTGGTGAAATTAAGATCGCAATTATGCGCAAGGATTCTGCAAGGGCATAAAGGGCCGCATCCAGTGTGCTCTGTGATTCGTCACTCGTATCCTTCGCCAGCTTCCAAGGGGAACTCACTTCGACAAGCGAATTTCCACAGACAGCGATTTCAATGGCGTTGTGAAGCGCGTAATTCGATGCAAACAAATCGAAATTGTCTCGATACAAAATAACTTGTCTTCCGGTGACGGATGCCTGGTTGGCAACCGCGTTCATCTCGACACTTTCGGCCTCGAGTCCCTGCTCGTGCATTGCAACACGTTTTCGAAAGTCGATGACCGGTCTCAATCGGCCTTCGCGGTATTTCTGAATCATGTTGAGCGTACGGTTCAGTAAATTCCCAAAGTTATTAGCAAGATAAATATCGTAATGCATCACCAAGCGATCTTCACCGAACTCGGCATCACGCCCGATCGTGATGTCATTCATCAAGTAATATCGAAGTGCGTCGGCACCGTATTTATCGATAAGAACGAATGGATCGACGATGTTGCCTGCGCTCTTGCTCATCTTTGCGCCTCCGAGATTCCACCAGCCGTGCACGAGCAATTGCGGCATTTGATCATCGGGGAATCCGATCGCATGCAGCATGATGAGCCAGTAGATGCCGTGCGCTGGTACGAGAATGTCTTTGCCGATGACTTGGAGCGCAGGCCATTTGTCACGGAAAGTTGATGGCTGAGAGCTGAGAGTCGATTGAGACGGATCGTAGCGTGCAAAACTGATGTAGTTCGTTAGCGCGTCGAACCAAACGTAAGTCACAAAATCTTTGTCGAACGGCAGTTCGATTCCCCAGTCGAGCCGCGATTTGGGACGCGAGATGCAGAGATCGCCGCTGATTTTCTCGACCGCGTTTCGCAGTTCCGTCTGACGAAAATCAGGCACGACCGCATCTGTTCGATTCTCGAGATATCGGAGCAACCAGTCTTTGTGCTGGCTGAGCTTGAAGTAATAATTTTCTTCCTCGCGAAACTCGATCTCTCCCCACTCCGGGCCGAATTGGCCGTCGGGACCACGTTCCTTGTCAGTAAGAAATTGCTCCTGACGAACCGAGTAATAGCCGGCTTGTTTGTCCTTATAGATTTTACCCTCTTCGAATAAGCGCTGCAAAATTCCTCGAACGACTTTCTTGTGGCGATCGCTGATCGTCTCCGCCCAGTCGTTGTATTGCACGTCGAGTTTTTTCCCGAGATCGACAAACTTTTGTGAAATTCCTTTGACGAATTCAGCCGGAGGAACGCCTGCTTTCGCTGCGGACTGCTGCACTTTCTGTCCGTGTTGATCGACACCGGTGAGAAAAAAGACTTTTTCACTTTTCAGCCGATGATAGCGCGCAATCACATCAGCCAGCACCATCTCGTAAGCGTGCCCGACGTGCGGCGAGGAGTTCGTGTAATAGATCGCGGTGGTGATGAAAAACGTCTTTGGCATCTGTTTGGGACAAACTGCCGGACTCGCGCGCTGCGCGCAACCGCAACTGTAGCCACGCGCCTGCGGAGCGTACACTGGAACGGCCCACGGTGCCGTGGCTACATGTGATTAGCGCCGAAGGCGCGGTCGTCACTTGGCTAGCCTGGGGCAGCGCCCCGGGTATTCAGGTGATGCCCGAGACGCAAGCGCTGACAGCGCGATTCATTTCGTCTCTTGTTTTGTCGTTGCAAAATTGAATCGCGCTTTCAGCGCTGATGAATCTCTGGCCACGATACCTGGGGCGTCGCCCCAGGCTGATATGAATACCGCGCCGTTGGCGCTAAACAGATACGGCCCACAGCGCCGCGGCTACAGCTACGAAACCGGCACTTTTTTCCAGGCGCCCTTTTGTTCTTTCCAGTTGTATAGCGGTTTGCCGTTGATTTTGTGAACAGAAGTTTCCGTGACGCTCAATTTGCCGGGCTGTACCACCATAAAGAAATCGACGTCGTAGATTTTTCCGTCCCTGCCCTTCATATCGACACAGGCGAAGTATTTGTCTCCGCCGAGACTCGAAAACCGGTCATCGTGGAGTTTGACCAGGTCCAACGCGAGATCTTTACGCTGATATGGCATGTGAAATTTCTTGTCGGGGGATTTCGCAGCGTAGCCGCTGATGAATCTCTTCAGTCCATCTGAAACGTCGGCCGTGCTCGCTTGCATCGTTGCAGCTTGAGTAGTTCCTCTTGTCGTCTGCGGCAGTTGTTGGGATTGGGATTGCTGCGGCGCCCTTGGATGTTCCTGCGCAAGGAGTGGCGGGATCGGTGCAAGCAGCAACGAAATGGATATGGCGATAGCAAGTCGTGTGATCATAGGTTCCAGCGTTTTCATAAACGTCATTCAGAGCGGATCGAGAATTTTTGTAGGGCGTCTGTGTCAGACGCCAACCCAAAGCTCATATTATGTCTCCTACTCCATGTGCGCCATCATTTTCGGCCCGCCGGTTCTGAAGAATCGGACGAGAAGAAGCGCTGCAATGGCGAGGAAAATGATGTTCAGAACGGTCGTGTAATTGAAGCTGATCGACATCTCGACGATCTGAGCGGTGCGCTGAGAAGGGATTAACCCCAGCAGGTCAAAAAGGAATTCGATCACCAGTGCAGCAACGGCCATGGTGATATAAAAAACGCCGACAATAAGGCCCGCGACTTTCCAGCCGTAATACTTGCGATAGATGTCGATGATGGGGAGCACGATCAGGTCGGCGTAAATGAATGCGATGACGCCCCCGAAACTGATGCCGCCGTTCCAAAGCACCGCAGCCAGCGGAACGTTGCCTACCGAACAAACGAATGAAAAGATAGCGACGATCGGCCCGACGATTGGTCCCCAAATCTTCGCGGCGACTGGATGCGAGACCAGGAAGAATTTCTGCCAAAAATCCGCGGGAACCCACGCAGCGAGCGCGCCCGCTATGAGCAGACCGGCGGCGATATCTTTCCATACTGCCGCTAAATCCATGACGAAGTAGTGACTTGTTGCGGTAAAACCATCCTTGGATGTGATGCGCTGCCAGAGCGGGCCTTCCGCCACGCTCATGTCCATTTCGGCGTGACCTTCCATCTTGCCTTTTAGTCCCCTCCCCGCTTGTGCCCGGGCTTGAGCAATAGCTTTGTGCGACAGAAACATTCTGAACAGCAGCGCCATCAGCAAGACCATCAGCGGCCCGCCCAGAAATTCAGCGGCCGCAAACTGCCACCCCATCAGGACAATGATGATAATGGTTAGCTCAGCGACCAGGTTCGTGGATGCAAGCTGGAACGCCATCGCGGCGGTAAAGTTCGCGCCTTTGCGAAAAATCGAGCGTGCCAGCGCAACAGCCGCGTAGGAACAGGAGGATGACGCCGCGCCCAGGGCGCCGGCAATCGCGAGCGATTTCGGGGAATCATCGGGCAACAATTTCGTCATTTCGCTTTTGGAAACGACGGCCTGCACAACTGCGGATAAGCCAAAGCCGAGAATCAGCGGCCACAAGATTTCCCACAGCATGGCAAACGCCATCCAGAGCGCGTGGCCAAGAGCGGCGATTACGTCCATCGTTTAGTTCCTGAGCTGCGCGAGTCGCAAGAGGAATGCCTATAAAATGACGAAGCACGAATGTCGAATGACGAAGGAATTCGAAGCCATCACTTCTGGGGAGCACAGGCTGCCAGCCTGTAGTTGCCGGCAACCCTGCCGGCAACATCTTCGTCACGGGATTCCGAAATAACACTGAAATTACCCGGTCTCGGCAAGCTGTCGAGACCTACAGGCTAGCAGCCTGTGCTCCCCAGAACCACGATGATGGAACGCCTGCTGCGCGTCGGCCACTCTCGCCGGATCGCCTTTCCAAGCTTTAAGCACAGGAGCTTGCAAAGCGCGCCCGAAAGAAAAACTCAGCTGCCACGGTACCTGATTCAGACGATTCATGGCATTGAGATGTTCGGTGGCTTGCTGGTCACTTTGCCCGCCCGATAGAAATACAATACCAGGCACGGCCGCCGGGACCACGCGCTTCAGGCAACGAACTGTGGCTTCAGCGACTTCCTCCACTGAAGCTTGCTGCGGGCAATCTTTTCCAGAAAGCACCATGTTCGGTTTCAGCAGCATTCCTTCCAGTACAACCCGATGTTCATACAAAGCGTGAAAGACGCTTTCCAGAGTCTGCTGCGTGACTTCGAAATACCGTTCAATCGTATGCGTGCCGTCCATGAGCACTTCCGGCTCGACGATCGGTACCAAGTCTGCTTCCTGGCAAAGTGCCGCGTAACGCGCCAACGCCTCCGCGTTCGAGTCGATGCACGTGCGCGTGGGAATTCCTTCACCAATGGTGATGACTGCGCGCCATTTGGCAAACCGCGCGCCAAGTTTCCGGTATTCGGTCAATCGCTCGCGCAGTCCGTCCAAACCTTCCGTGATCTTTTCGCCGGGAAAATTGGCCATGGCCTTGGCGCCTTTGTCCACCTTAATCCCGGGAACGATCCCCTGCTGCTCCAGCACTTCGACAAAGCTTCGTCCGTCCCGAGTCTTCTGCCGAATCGTTTCATCAAACAGAATCACGCCGCTGATGAATTCGCCGGCACCCTTTGTGGTAAACAAAATTTCACGATACATCCGCCGGTTCTCCTCGTTCGAAGGCACATTAATGCTTTTCAATCGCTTCTCGATTGTCCCCGAGCTTTCGTCTGCTGCCAGAATCCCCTTGCCCGGAGCGACCAGTTTTCTTGCTATAGTTCCCAAGGTTTCAGTTTTCATGTTTGTCGTCTTTTCGTTGAAATAAATTCTAGCCTCCTTCCTCGCAAAAACCTTGTAGAAAAGCAAACGAAAATCGGCGGCTGTAGCGTCCGGTGTCTCAGCGGAACTGCAGAGCGTGCCCATCTGATGCGCTGAACGCTTTCCTCGACGCGCGGTCTAACTTGTGCTATACGCAAGTCAATGCTGAGCAGGATCATAATCTCGATGGCAATGGCCGCCGCGCTTTTCACGGCTCCGGTGGGCCTCGCTGCGCGATCGTGCATCCTCTCCAACGCACCAAGTGAAAAAGCTTGTCACTCAAGTTGCTGCGCTAACAAGACGTGTTGCGCGACATCGCCAAACAGAACAGCGCCGCCGTCGCAGCCAATTACGCAAACCGATTCCAGCTACAAGCTGAATACGGCGTGCGTCGGGTTAGTCTCCGCAGTTTCGCCAAGCCGACAATTTGGCACTCAACAGTTTCTGCTTACCAATGCTGCGTCTAGCGCGCATTCGCCGCCAACGCTCGCGTTGATCTGCATTCGCCTCATCTGATCCAGGCCCGCTGACGCCCGAGGTGTCCCCTGTAGCCACGGCTCTGTGAGCCGTCAAACGCGTCATAGGCGCGTGGCTACAAAACTTCAACCGCAGTTCTGGATCAATGAAAACGACAACTTTTTTACTCTTATTAACTATATCTTTAGCAATTCGAAATCAGATCGCCGCTGATGGCGGCGAATACGGAGCTGCTTCATCGCGGCTCTCGTTAGGCGAAGTCACGCGCGCAGTGCTGGAGAATAATCCGGCGATCAAGGAAGCGGAGAGTCGTTGGCAGGCCGCAATTCACCGCGTACGGCAAGCGAACGCGTGGGACGATCCCCGTATTGCCGGCGAATCGCGCGTCCGGCGCTTTGTCGATATTCCGCCGAATGCGTTCATGGATCAAACGCTCGCTATCGAGCAGCTGATTCCCATTACCGGCAAAAACCTCGTGCGCGGGCGTATTGCCGGAGCCGAAGCGCTTTCGGCATTTGAGGAAGCGCGGCGCACTCAGCTCGATGTAATCGCGAAGGCGCGCGGCGCCTACTTCCAGTTGGCGAATGCTTACGATCAGCTCGATATCAACAGCAAGAATCTCACTTCGCTGAAACAAATCGCGGATATCAGCCGCTCCCGATACGAAACTGGTTTGGAGAGCGCGGCGAACGTGCTCGTTGCTGAAACGGATTATAGCAAGCTGCAGGAAGCGCGGCGGGATCTGGAGCGGAATTTGTCCGATGCGCAATCG
>WNFO01027651.1_pt1 | contig 11052 bp, 8 predicted proteins | sample 5400251 | NCBI WGS metagenome assembly WNFO01 (sample SAMN13153354, study PRJNA577476) | soil metagenome | isolation source: 100 cm saprolite under Madrone tree | place: USA:California | collected 2016-06-14 | reverse complement strand
CGTGCGCGTCGAGGAAGCGAACCTGGTACACATATCCCGCGTCGAGGGCCCTGGCGAGCAGATCCACCGCCGTGTCGCGCTCGCCCAGGAGCGCCGCGATGCATGCCCGCCAATAGAGAGCCTGTCCGCGCCCGAGGGGACGCTCGAGCGTCACCAGCAAGCGGTCGAGGCGGGCGGCCTCGGAGCGGTCGCCGCGCTGCGCAGCCAGCACGCCGACCAGCCCTGCGTACTGCTCGTTTTTTGGGTGCGCGCGGGCCAAGTCGGCGGCGATGGAGCGGGCGGAGTCCGCGTATCCGGCCGCATAGTACGTCTCGGCTCGCTCGAAGCGCATGGCTTCCTGCGCCTGCTCCGTCTTCGGCCGGCTCGCGTACCAGGCGAGCGCGCGGGCGAGGGCGACCCGCGCGGCGACGCTATCGCCGTGGGCCGCGAGATCGAGCGCGACCTCGCGCATGACCGGGGCCGGCAGGCGGATGGGATCGGGGGGGAGCGTCTTGATCTCGTCGAAGCGCTCGGTCACTTCCCGCCCACGCCCGAGCGCCGCTAACGCCAGCAGCTCCATGCGGAGGGTGGCGAGGTTTCTCGGAAACCGTCGGCGGGCACGCTGGGCGGCCTCCAGCTCGCGGTCGTGCTCGCCGAGCAAGTGGTAGGCGTTGGTGAGCCAGTTGTAGTAGCCCGCGCGCCCGCTCAGGGCGCCGCTGTCCGGGTGCAGCCGCTCGAGGATCGTGACCGCCTCGCGCGGACGATCGGCGTCCAGCGCGTCGCGGGCGAGTTGTTCCTGCATCAGCTCCGAGCGAGGAACCGCCTCGGTCAGCGCACGTCCGAGCGCGTAGGCGGTTGGGAGGTCGCCGCGGCATCGCGCCATCACACGGTCGATCTGCATCCGCTCGAGTCGAGTGAGACGCATGCCGCGCAGGCGGCGGGCGATCGTCGCGGTCGAGTCGCACTGATCGAGCGCGGTCCCGCTGTGGGCCCAGGCCGCCCAAATCAGCGGCAACGCGTACGTCGAGTCCAATGCGGCGGCGCGCTGGAAGTACGGCAACGCTGCGCGTGCTTCTCGTCCGCCGTAAAAGATCTCGACGCCGGTCGAGAACGCGAGGTAAGCCTCGTAACGCGGCGGCTGACCGGCGACCGGTAAATCGCGGAGTCGCGCGTCGACCGCTTCGGCGAGCACGGCCATGATGCGCTCCCGGAGGAGCGTGAGCGCCGGACGCGGCTCCTGCGGAGGCCCAAGCACCGGCTCGAGACTGTGCAGGATTCTGCCGCGCGCCTCGTCGGTGATCTGCGCATCGAACTCGATGCGATCGTCGCGGCGGTACATCGCGCCCGACACCGCGAGGCCCGACCCGCTTGCAAGCGACAGCGTCCGTACATCAGCGGCCTCGTGGCCTGCCCGACTGGGTCGATCGGCGGCGCTGGTTTTGCCGCCCAGCACCAGCGCGCCAGGGGCAGCGATCTCGAGCACCCCGGTCAGCGCCAGCCCGTGCGTGATCCAATCGGCGGCCAGATTCCCGAGCGGGTCAAGGGTGCTGTCGCCCGTGTGGTTAGCGAAGGGGACGACCAGAACTCGCTTCGGATTCAGCGGTGTGCGTTCCCGCGCGCGCCGGCCGACGGCCGCGACCACGACAGCCACAATGAGCACCGCCAGGGCCGGGCCGAGCCAGCGGAGGCGATGGCGGGAGTCACCGGCGACCTTCAGAAGCTCCGCGGCGGTCTCAACTGGCGGCAGCTCAGGGTCGGAGGACAGCGTGGCCACACGCTCGCGCACGGCGCCGGCGAGCGCCAGCGTTTCCGGCGCAGGGTCGGCCTCGAGCTCCGTCGTCAGGCGCTTCGCGAACGTTTCGTACGCTTCCAGCGCCCCTGCCCGGTCGCCCAGCCGGTCGAGCGTCTTCATGAGGCGACGCAGCGCCGGCTCGTCGAGCGGGGCGATCCGCAACGCCCGCCGTGCCCACTGGGCTGATTCGATCAGGCCGCCGCGTCCTTCACACTGCTCCGCCAGCACGGTCGCGCCGCGCAACGCGACGGTCTTCAGGCGGGCCCGCTCGTCTTCGAGCCATTGCTCGAACTCCGGCGCGCTGCGGATGAAGAACCCTTCGAGTAAATCGCCGCGGTAGAGCTCGAGGGCGTCGGCCAGACGGCCTGCCTCGGCCGCGCGCTCGAAGTCGATCACGTCGCAGCGGATCTGCGCCTCGTCGAGGCCGATGTCTTCGTCACCGCGAGTCACGAGCACGCGATCACCGAGGGCGTGACGCAACCCGTGGAGCGCCTGGCGCAACGCGGCGCGGGCATGCTCCTGGTCGAGCTCGGGCCAGAACAGAGCAACGAGGGAGTCGCGCCGGTGCGGTCGTCGGGGTGTGGCGGCCGCGAGGTAGGCGAGCAGGGCGACGCGCTTGGGCTGGGCCAGCACCGATGTGAGCTCGCGCCCACCGGCCCCGAGCAGGTTCAGCGCGCCCAGAATCCGAAACTCGACCACAGGACCCTCTCCCAACACCTGCAGCACCGCCCATGCCCAAGCTTGAGCGGACAGCGTCATCGCTCCGTTACGGCGAGCGTAACGCCCCGCTCACACGGCGCCGCTACTGTGTCGCGTCGACCGAACGTACGGCGTCGGGAATCGCTCCGCAACGATGCCGTCGCTCGCACGAACCACAGACCGGAGCGCCTAACAGGAGGTGAACCATGCTACGCGTCGCACGCTACACACTCGCTGCTGCTTCGATCACCCTCACGCTCGTCGGCTGTCAGGATGCCGCGGCTCCTGACGGCGCCCCAAGCGCGCTGAGCGCAGGCGCGATGATGACCGGAGAAGCGAACGGAGCGGCACTCCTCGTGCCACGCACCGTCGAACCGCGGACCACGGACCCAGACATCACCTGGGCGCCCGCGACCGATCCCCAGCTCGCATTCCATAACATCTGGCTCGACCCGTCCGCGCGCCGCAACGGGAAGCTGTTTGTGTTCATGCCGGGCACCAGGAACGTGCCGGCCAGCTGGCAGCACCTAGGATCAGCGGCCGCGCGTTTGGGCTACTACGTGATCGGCCTCATGTACCAGAATGAGGTGGAGGTCGTCGGCGTCTGCACCGGTAGCTCCGACCGCAACTGCTCCGGAAGCATGCGCTTGGAGATCCTCGACGGCATCGATCGATCAACCTTCGTGAACGTCACACCGGCCAACAGCATCGACAATCGGTTGACGAAACTCCTCGTCTACCTGGACCGCCAGTTCCCGGACGAAGAATGGTCGAGGTTTCTTAACCACGGCGAGCCGCGGTGGTCGAGGATCGTAATCAGCGGCCAATCGCAAGGGGCGGGCGAGGCGGCGTTGATTGGGACGCTGCGCCACGTGAATCGCGTCGTCATGTTCTCGGGACCGCCAGATGCGCGCGTCCCCGACGAGGCCGACGCGTGGGTCTCCATCGGAGCGACGCCAGCGGCCAAGTACTTCGCGCTGTTCCACGATCGTGATCGCCTCGTGGCTGGGATTCGCGCTAACCTCACTGCGTTCGACATGGAGCGGTTTGGTACTCCGATCCAGGCGGAGCTCAGCGAGTCGCCGTACGGTGGGGCGCATATCCTTTTCACGGACCTCAAGCCGACGCTGGGATACGACGCTCCCAATGCGCCGCACCAGAGCACGGCCAAGGACAACAACACGCCCCTCGACCCGGAGGGGACGCCGCTCCTGCTTGACGCCTGGCGCTACCTGCTGGGTGCGCACGAGGCTGACGAGGACGTGGCTGATCAGGACGAGCAGGACGAAACCCGCGTCGGGCGGGGGGTCGTAAAGACACTGCGGTAGCTCCAGAACGAAACGGCTCGCTCGGCACCGTGCTTGAGCGGGCCGTTCCGTCCTCGGCGTCCAGCGTTCCATCTTGACACGTCCTGGGGCAGGGTTATCTCTTCCCACCGAGAGGTACTGTGGCACCCCGCGCCGTTTTGCCTCGAACAATTGCTGCGACCCATCCGTGAGCCGCCCGGATGGGTCGCGTTGTTTGCTAGGGGTCCCGCCACAGAAGGAGGTTCGATGAAGACAGCATCAATACATCACCTGCCGCTCATGACGCTCGCCCTCGCGGGCTGCCGCGACGACCCGACCGGCACGCCCAGAGCGGCCACTTCAAGCCCGATCGCCTCCCGGCACGAGGCCGATGATCCGCCACGGTTCTCCGGCTGGTCCACACCGGTCAACCTCGGCCTCCCGGTCAACACGTCCTTCATCCAACAGGGTGTCTCCATCTCGAAGAACGGATTGAGCCTCTACTTTCAGTGCGGCAACTGCCCGGGGAATATCGGCGGCGCAGACATCTTTGTGTCGCAGCGAGCGAGCGTGGGTGATCCTTGGGGACCACCGCAGCCCCTGGGCCCAACCATCAACACGGTCGCCAACGAGCAAGCCCCGAGACAGTCTCGCGACGGACATCGCTTGTTCTTCAACAGTGACCGCCCGAATGGGTTTGGAGGCCACGACCTCCACGTTGCTCGACGGCGCGACACGCACGATGACTTCGCGTGGGAGCCCGCGGTGAATCTCGGGGCCGGCGTCAATACGATCATGGATGACCTGCAAGCGGACCCGTTCGAAGACGACCAGGCCGGTACCGACATCCTCTACTTCGCTTCCGGCCCCGGGGGCAGCGGCGGTACGGACATCTACGCCAGCGTGCTTCTCCCCGACGGGACTTACGCACCACGCGCCTTGGTGCCCGAGCTCAATTCCTCCTCCATCGATCGGACCCCGTCTATCCGACGGGACGGCCTGGAAATGTTCCTCGCCTCCGATCGACCGGGAACGCTCGGCGCCATCGACTTATGGGTTGCGACTCGCGCGAAGACGTCCGATCCCTGGTCCGCCCCCGTGAATCTCGGGCCGGTCGTCAACACCACGCAGATCGAGGCTCGTCCGGCCCTGCCGTTCGACGGGACCACCCTCTACTTCCAGTCGACCTGCCCGGGCGCCGTGGTGTGCGCCAGTGACGCAACATCGTGTGTCTTCGACCTCTGGGTCACCACGCGCAGCAAGCTGAAAGGACCGGACTAGGCCGTCGCGATGCACTCGATTTCCACCCGCGCGCCCCCCGCGAGCCCCTTCGCGGCCACCGTGGAGCGCGCGGGTGGATCGTTCGGAAAATACGGAGCTGCCCGCGAACGCGAGCACCGCCTTGATGTTCTCGAGCGCCTGGCGCGTCTGCCCCGTAATCCCCCCCTCGGCGAGCTGGCGCGTTCCAGGGACATTTCCGATCTGTCCTGAGAGAAACAGCAAGTCCCCGACCCGCACCGCCGACGAGAACGGCAAACCCGGGACCTCTCCAGGGCCGTGCAGCACCTGCCGATCGATCGTCATCCTGCCCTCCCGAAACGGGCCGCGACAAGCGGCCACACGAGTACGAGTCCAAGACCGCCCGCTGCGCTCGCCAGAAACGCGGGGCCCGCTCCGTAGCGCTGGAACACCGCGCCCAACACCACGCCGCCCAGCAGTGCCGCGAACCCCGTGATGCCGTGATATACGCCGAACCCGCTTCCCTGGTGCGTGCCCGCGAGCCGCGCCACCAGCGCCCGCTCGGGACTTTCCGTGAGGCCCGACACGAGGCCCAGCGCCAGGAACAGCCCCCACGCCGCCCCGACCGTTCCGGCACGCGCCATCCCGGCCGCGAGCAGCGCGTACACGAGCCACCCCGCCCACATCGTTCGAGCAGGCCCCAGCCGGTCGGTCGCCGCCCCCCCGACGAAACTCGACGACGAGCGCACCACGTGCACCGCGGCCCACAACAACGGGACGACGGCCACCGGCACACCGAGCTCCTGCGACCGCAGAATGATCAAGGTGTCCGGCATGCGGAGGAGATAGAAAAAAGAAATCGCGAGGAGGGGCGAAACCTGTGCAGGTTGGCGGAGGTTAGGGGAGGTTGGGGAAGGTTGTCCCGCCCGGTCGCTACCTCCCCCAACCTCCTCTAACCTCCTCCGACCTCCCCCATGGCGCACCGCCCAACTGGCCAGTACCAGTACGAGCACCCCCGGCGCTATGCTCCATCCGATCACCGCCCGCACGTTCGCGGTCCCCGACGCGAGCAGCCACCAGGCGAGGATCGGCCCCAGCACCGCTCCCGCGTGATCCATGCCGCGCTGCAGTCCAAAGGCGCGCCCCCGCAGCTCCACCGGCGTCACGTCGGCGATGAGCGCGTCCCGCGGCGGCGTGCGGAGCCCCTTCCCCAGCCGGTCCACCACCCGCAGCCCGATCACCTGCCACGCCGCGCCCGTGACGGCGATGACGGGCCGCACCACCACCGCAATGAAATAGCCGAGCACGATCATCGGCCCGCGCAAGCGCGGCCGGTCGGCCAGCCGCCCCGCCCCGAGCTTCACGCCAGCACCCCCGTGACGAACGCGGGGAGCAACGGGTAGATCATTTCGCTCGCGAAATCGTTGAGCAGCGAGACCCAGCCGAACAGCTTCACCTGCCGCGGGAGCCGACTGGGGGCCGACTCCCTACTGTTCATTGAGGCCGAGGCCCCAGCGGATCAGCGTGACCGGGAGGCCGCCATAGCGCAGCAGCGCATCATGGAAACGGCGCAGGGTGAAAGCCTTGCCCTGTGCGGCGCGGAAGTCCTTCCGTAGCTCGAGGATCTCACGACGCCCCACCGCATAGCACAGTGGGTACGCGGGCTCGGCGCAGTAGCGCCGCACCTCCGCTTCCGCATTGGCACGGTCCACCCGCAAGTGCGTCGTCATGTACTCCACCGCCTGCTCGAACGTCATGCCGCGGGTGTGCAACCCCACGTCGAGCAGGATGCGCGCCGCGCGCCACAGCAGGTGCACGCGCTGGAAGAACTGCTCCTCCTCCGAGCGGTAGAACCCCTCCTCGCCCATCATGTCCTCGCAGTACAGCGCCCACCCTTCGACCGTGAGCGGGGTCCACACGATCTTGCGGGTGTCGGACGGCTGTTGCTGCGCGTGCACCAGCTGGAGGTGGTGCCCGGGATAGCCTTCGTGCAGCGCCGTGACCCCCACCTCATAGCGGCAGTGGTCGCGCAGGATGCGCTCCTGCGTGCTGGGCGGCAACGCCGGATCGGGGAGGGTCACGTAGAACCAGCCGGTACGGTCGCGCGAGTAGGCGCCAGGGGGGTCGTAGGCCGCGAACGGGATGACGGGGCGCATGAACGCCGGCGTCGGCACCACGTCGAGCGGCGCGTCGGGGATCGGCGCCAGGCCGCGCGAGGCCACGAAGTCGCGCGCCCGCGCCATTTCATCCGCGTAAGCGTCCACCAGCCCGCTGGCGGGCGGATGGTCCGCGCGCAGCCGGTCGGCGACGTCCTGCCATCCCTTGCCGCGGTCCAGCCGCGCCGCCCGCGCCCCCAGATCCGCCTCGAGCTCCTCCTTGAGATGCAGCCCGTAGCGCCACAGCTCCGGCGCCGTGTCCCGCAAGGAGTGCTCGTAGTGCAGATGAAAGTTGAAGTCGTCCTCACCGAGGGCGAACTGGTCGGACGCGCCCTCGAGCCAGCGTTCCAGGTCGTGCGCGAACGCGGCCATCGCCGCCGCCGCGGCGTCCGCGGCCGCCGCGACGCGCTCTCCCAGCCCGGCCCCGACCTCGCGCACCAACGACAGCCCGCCCTCGTTGACGCGCAGCGCCGTCTCCACGAACACCCGCACCGGCTCGACCAGCGCCACCCGAGCGTCGTCGAGCAACCGCGGCACGTCCTCCAGCCGACCCGCCAGCGACGCGGCTCGCTCCTCGGCAGTCCGGTCGCGCCGGCCCAGCAGGAAGTGCAGCCCGCCCAGGAGATGCGACAGCCAGAACGCCGGGTTCTTCGCCTGGGGGCGCTCGCCCTCGAAGCGCCGCAGCGTCACCCGGATCTCGTTCAAGAGCGCCGTGCGGTCGATTTCGTCTTCCAGCTCGGCGGTCGTGGTCTCTTCGAGGGCGGCGGAGATGGACTTGAGCGCGGCGAGGTGGGGAGCCAGGGCGCTCGGACTGAACCGCCCGTAGCGGTCGTCGTAGGTTTTCACCCCCGCCTGCGTCGCACCGACGGGATCCAAATGCCACCGGAGATCAAAGTAGGACCGCTCGATCTCCCGGAACGGCGCTACCGCCATGCCGCCCGCTTGAGCAGCCGGTGGCACTCTTCGTCCGACAGCACGCGGTCGGTGCGCTTCGCCGCCTCGAACAGCGCGCGGCATGCGGCCTCGTCCTCGGGGTCGTAGCCGTGCGTCTCGAGCCAGTACTTCACGTTCGACAGCCCCGAGACCGGCGAGATCTCGATCTTCTGCTCGAGCCCGAATTCCTGCGCCGGCACCGAGCTGTACACCCGGTCGGCCAGCCACGCATGCCCCTTCTTTTTCGCCTTGATGATGGCCGCCGCGTGCACGCCCGTGCCGGTGCGAAACGCGTCCGCGCCCATCACCGGGTAGTTCACGGCGATCGGCACGCCTACCGCGTCGGCCACCAGGCGGCAGTACTCGGGCAGCTTCGAGATATCGTGGCGATGGGCGCCCAACAACTTCAGGTTCACGATCAGGAGGTCCATCTCGGCGTTCCCCACCCGTTCTCCCACCCCGAGCGCGGTGCCGTGCACCCGGTCTACACCCGCTTCGATCGCGGCGAGGCAATTGATCAGCCCCAGGCCGCGGTCGCGGTGCCCGTGCCAATCGACCTTCACACGGTTTTTCTTGACGATTTCTCTTTTTACGAATTCTACCAACGCCTTGACGCCGTCCGGTGTCGCGTGTCCCACCGTGTCCGCCAGACAGATGCGCGTCGCGCCGCACTCGATCGCGGCCCCGTACAGCGCCTTGAGCGCCTCGGGCTTGGCGCGGGTGCTGTCCTCTGTGACGTACATGACGGGGAGACCGTGCTTTACGGCGTAGGTCACCGCCTCCACCGTGGACTGGACGATGCGGTCGAGCGTCCAGTCCTCGGCGTACTGCCGGATGGGCGATGAGCCGATGAACGTCGCGGCCTCGATCCTGATCCCGACCTCGTCGGCGACCCGGACGATCGGCTCGACGTCCGCGATCACCGTGCGCGCGGCGCAGTTCGGGGCGATGGGCAGCTTGGCGTCCCGAATTTCCTTGGCCAGCGCCCGCACCTGCTCCACCACGCGCGGGCCCGCCCCCGGCAGACCGATGTCGGCCGCCACGATACCCAGGTCCGCCATCAGGTGGAGCAGCCGCTTCTTAACCTCGAGCGTGGGGTCGCGCACGGAGGGGGATTGCAGGCCGTCGCGCAGCGTCTCGTCGTTCAGGTCCACGCGCACGCGGGACCAGTCGAACGCCGGGCCCGCCGCCCCGCCCGCGCGGTTCCAGTCGTAAATCAGCTCGCGCTCGTCCATGAGCAAGTGTTCACCCACTCGCCCCCCACCGTCAAGCGGGTTAGTGTGAAGAGCCATGGACCACGCCGTCTCTCGCCTGCTCGCGCACGAGCGCATTCGCGCGGCGCGCCATCACATCGAGCGCACCGACGAGGTGACGCTCGCCCGCCAGGCCGCGCTCTCCGCCATCCCCGCGCCCACCGGCGCGGAAGACCGGCGCGCCGCGCGCCTAGCGGAGCTGTTCCGCGAGATCGGGCTGACCGACGTGGCAGTCGATCATGCGGGCAATGTCCACGGATGGATGCGAACGAATGGGGACAGGTCGTCTGCGCCGGTCGTCCTCGCCGCGCATCTCGATACGGTGTTCGGGGCCGATGTGGACGTGGCGGTGGAGCGGCGCGGGCAGCGGCTCGAAGGCCCGGGGATTTCGGACAACGCGCGCGGCCTGGCCGCGCTCGTGACGGTGGCGGAGGCGATGGTCGTGGCCCGCGTGCCGGCGTCGCGGCCCATCCTGTTCGCCGCGACAGTCGGAGAGGAGGGGTCGGGGGATCTGCGGGGGGTGAAGTACTTGCTGAACGGGAAGCATACTGCAGGGGCGCAGCATGCTGCGCCCCTACCGGTTGCGTTCATCGCCCTGGACGGCGCCGGGCTCGATCGCGTGATCCATCGCGCCCTCGGCTCCAAGCGCTATCACGTGACGTTCCGCGGGCCCGGCGGCCACTCGTGGGCGGCGTTCGGCGTCGCCAATCCCGCAAATGCCGTGGGGCGCGCCGCCGCACTGCTCGCCGATCTCCCAACCCAGCAGACCCCGCGCACCACCTGCGCCGTGGTGCGGCTGGGCGGCGGCACGGGCCTCAACTCGATTCCGCAGGAAGCATGGCTCGACCTGGATCTGCGCAGCGAGGACCCCCGCGCCCTGGCCCAGCTGGACGTCACGGTGCGCACCGCACTCGAGCGAGCCGCCGACGACGAGAACCGCCGCCGCACCGTCGGCTCGCCGGCGCTGCGCGTCGAGATCCAGCTGCTGGGAGACCGGCCCTCCGGCCTGACCCCGCGCGCGCATCCGCTGGTCCAAGCGGCGGTCGCCGCCAACCGCGCCCTGGGCCGCGACGCCGAGCTCGCCAGCGCGTCCACCGACGCGAACGTACCGATCGCCCTCGGCATCCCCGCCATCGCCCTGGGGGCGGGCGGCAAGGCGGGCGACGCGCACCTCGCGACCGAATGGTACGAAAACGTCGAAGGAGCGCTCGGAATCGTCCGGGCGCTCCTCGTGACCGCGGCGATGGCGGAGGTGGGCTAGGCTCGGTCCCCGGCAAGCGCCGAGAGCACCATCAAGGCTTCCCGCGGGTGGCGCGTCGCGCGCAGCTGAGAGGAGTACACATGCCGCACCGTACCGGTCTGGTCGATCACGTACGTGACCCGCCCCGGCAAGAGCCCCAGCGTCTTCTCCACGCCGTACAGGCGGCGCACCGCCCCGTCGCGATCGGAGAGCAGCAGGAACGGCAGGTTGTGGCGCTGGGCGAACCGCCGGTGTGACCGCACAGAATCGGAGCTCACGCCGACCACCTCGGCGTCTTTGGCGCTGAACTGCTCGTAATTGTCCCGGAACGCACGCGCCTCGATCGTGCAGCCGGGCGTCTCGTCCTTGGGATAGAAGTAGAGCACGACGGTCTTCCGGCCGATCAGGTCCTGCAGTCGCACCGGCGTGCCGGTCTGATCGGACAACGTAAAGTCCGGTGCGAGGTCGCCAACGC
>WNFO01010571.1_pt1 | contig 11053 bp, 11 predicted proteins | sample 5400251 | NCBI WGS metagenome assembly WNFO01 (sample SAMN13153354, study PRJNA577476) | soil metagenome | isolation source: 100 cm saprolite under Madrone tree | place: USA:California | collected 2016-06-14 | reverse complement strand
TGTTGTGAGAAGTTCGGCTATCGCCGCTGTAGGCTGTCGCGCCATGACCGCGGCAAAGGCCTTGCCGGTGGCCTGGCGCTCCGAGTTGAATGAGGTGCCGTCCATCCGATCCACCGAGACCAGGTGGCCGCCGTCATCCAGGACAGCGACCGACATCCGCATCTTCAAATTCCGGGCATAAGCCACCGCGCCATCGATGATGATGCGCGCTTCCGCCAGCGGAATCGAAGACGAAGAGACGATGGGATTTGCTGGTGGAGCGGTTGGTTCAGACCCAGAAGCGGCCGGGCTCTCCCCGGTCGATCCAAAAATCACCAATAGACTAACTAACGACAAAAACCGAAAACTTTTCATAGCATGCCTCCTTATGGTTAAAGTCGTGAATGGGAGAAAGCATGTCAATCTACGTCAAATCCAAATTCGCCGCCAGGGTTTTTACTTATGAGACGAGAAGTGTCACCGTCTTAGAGATACGAGCCAGTAACGCAGGTCTCGATCTGATCGCTTCTTCGTCTCGTACTGGTGCCCATGCCAACACTCGTAAATAATCCTCATCTCCGTTTCACAAAGCACGGTTCCCACCACGCCACAACGCGGGCAAAGTTTGCCCAACACCCTCACCGGAGAATCAGACTCCGCGACCTTCGGTTGGCGATCTCTGATCTCCTCGCCAACATGGTTTTGTACGGAATGCGCTAGTGGGAAATGACCAATAGTCAACCTGCAAACTTTCTGGATCGCCATCATATACGCCCTTTCCTTGTCCGTTAGGTATCGCCATTATTAGGTACCGCCATTTTCTTTCGCGCCATCCACGACCCGACGCGCGCGCAAAAACCTTTTAGCGTACCACGGCTGACTCAGATCGGTGATGATCACTCGTCCGGCCTTTTTCTCGGCGTGTAAGAATTGATGGTTGCCCATATAGACGCCTACATGAGTGGGTATCCCGCCATCAGACGAAAAAAACACTAAGTCGCCTGTTTCCAGCTTGTCCATCGGAATGTCCTCACCTGACTGAATTTGTTCGCGCGAAGTCCGTGGCAGCTCGACATGCAGTTTGGCGAAAATCATTTTGACCAAACCGGAACAATCCGCGCCCCGCCGTTCCGACATTCCCCCCCAACGGTACGGTAGCCCCAAAAATGTCCGCGCCATCTTCGCCAACTTGTAACGAACCGTCTGCGAATTTGCGGTCGACTCCTCTGCCGCAAGAATGCGAACCTTAGACGCAAGCAATAAGCTCAACGCCAGAAATAAAATCATCATCTGTTGTCTTTCCATTACAGTTCCCCCAGTGAATTTTTTCAAGCCTCTTTTTCTCCCTTGGATCTCAATGAGAATCGCCATCGAATAGGTTTCGTGGAACAAACCGATCCCGGACTATAGCGGATGAAAGTTCAACGAGGCGGACATCGATACCGTCGAGCGGGATCTTGGCTAACGGCCCAGAGCGAGTTGTCTCCCGGAATTGAATTCCGAGAGTGAAAGCCATGCCTTAGAGAAATCTCGACGGTGAAATGAAAGAGCTAAACGGAATAGGGAGGCCCGCGGGCAGATTCAAACTCGACATCCACTTTGAAAGTGGCTTCACGCGTGTCAAAGACCACCAGCGAAAAATCAGCAGAGAGGACCAGAACCAGCGGAACGGGTCCTAGGCCTGTTTGGGTGCACGTTCCACAAACACAGCTACACTCCTGGCTAAGCTCGGCACCTGAAGTAATTGGATGAAAGTGAAATGGAAGAAAAAAGATAAAGATAAAAAAGAGCGCTCCGGCGAGCCGACACCGCAGAAGAGACATGCGTCTAGCGCTAACGGAGTTACGCATTGTTGTCAAGCCAAAGTTTTGCTAAGGCAGTGCATTTTTTCACAGCGATAGTCACTGGCGATCGTGAAGGACGCGCTGCTCGCGGCGTTTGTTTTCTTTGTCTCGATTCAATAGCATGGCGATCAAGGCACTTATCGAAAACTCTAATGAACTAAACAGATCATGCGCCGCTCTCAGCAACGTAAAACTCTCGTTGTCTTTCTTTACGCGGGCATTCTTTTAAGCGCACTGCATTGTTTATCTTTCCCCGCCCAATCCACTTGCCGGGATCCTGACGTGGTGCGCGGGTTTGGATCTGTTGCCCACGCGGCAGAGGGGGATGCAACGATTCAGTACTTGGGCCACAGCTTTTTCCTCATTACCACTCGTCTGGGAACCCGCATCGTCACTGATCCCTTGGGGCCCGGATGGTATCCGACCACGAGCGTAGTGGGCGACGTGGTCACCGTCGGGAAAGAAACGTACAACCACAACTATGTGCAAATCGTGCAAGGGAATCCGCTGATCCTGCGCGGACTCAAAAACTTCGGAGCCGATTGGAATAAGGTGAGCATGAGCTTTAAGGATATCTTCATCTATAACATCCCGATCCATCAAAACGCCGAAAGCCTGGAAGGTATTAAAGGCTCTGCATTTGTATTCGATCTGGGGACTCTGTGCATCGCTCACCTGGGAGATCTCAGCCAAAAGCTGAATCCGGAACAGATTAAGGCCTTCGGCAAGCTCGACGTCGCTCTCACCCCCATTGGCGGTTACCGCACGATGGCGCCGGATCTCGCCAGAGAAGTCTTAGGACAGCTCAAGCCCAAGATTGCGATCCCGATGCACTACCGTGATAACCCGTACCTGATCAAAGAGTTTACTGCGGGTTACTGCGGGACTGCAAGCCCAGATTATGAAGACAGACACCCTGGTGGTAAGCAAGGGCGCGCTTCCCGCCTCCCTGGAAATCAGAGTTCTGCAACCTCGCGGCGCGTTCAGCTACGAGTGACTTCACAGCGAGGCTCGGGGCTGCGAAGTTTAGATAATCTGAGCCGTCCTTATCTAAGTAAGCCCAAATCCAGGAGCCGAGCAAAAGACTTGGCTTTCGTTTTTCGGGTTGAAAATACACCACAAATCCTCCAGTTTCTTCTTCAATCCCGGGTTCGTTGATCGTTAACTGCTCGTATCTCACAATACGTTACACTCCTCGATGTAAACTTTCCGAGCCGGGTCCCGTCTAATCTGAGGAAAACGGTACCCAGGGGCAGTAGGGAAATTCGCGGGGATCGCCAGGGGGGTTGCGCGGCGACTTCACAGAGCTTAAAGGAGACCGGAAGGATCTACGCAACGATATAAAGACCGGCGCCGGAAACACAGAGATCGCGCAGGATCACAAGGAAATCCGTGGTGACCGGCGGCACCTCCGTGGTGATAGACGCGATCTGCGACAGGACATCAAAGACTCCAACGCGAACGAGTAGTCCGCTTTGACTCCATGGTCTTTTTCGGCCCGCCGCCTCCTAAGTTGTGGCGGCAATGTCTCGGCCTTCGGACGTGGTATAATGATCTCTCATGAGTCAGAGTCCAGCTGTGCAGCCCGGAGATGAACAGCTCGTGGCCTTAGCCCGAAGCGGCAATCACAAGGCGTTCGAGGAACTCGTGGAGCGGCACAAACAGAAAGCCTACCGAATTGCGTTCGATTTTTCGCGCGATCGCGAGGAAGCCAAGGACCTTTCGCAAGAGGCATTTTTGCGCGCCTACACGCATCTCGGCAATTTCGATGGCCGGTCCGCCTTTTACACCTGGTTCTACCGAATCCTCGTGAATATTTGTCTGGACTATAAACGACGCAAACAGCGCACCTCTACAGAAGAGTTTAATGAAAACGTTGAAAACCAATTGGAGGCAACCCATGTACCGCAAAGGCCGCCTGCGCCTGACCAGATGGTCTTAGCCGGACAGCTGTCGCGCAAAGTCAGCGACGCGCTTGAAGCGTTGCCGCCCAAGCAGAGGACTGCATTCATCTTGAAAAATAACCAGGGGCTTTCCATCAAAGAGATCGCAGAAATGATGCAGACGGCGGAGGGTACTGTTAAAGTGCATCTGCATCGCGCGGTGACGGCGCTCCGTCATAGCCTGGCGGAGTTCGCCTAGGAGGTCATGATGGTCCACTACGACAAATCGCCTGCCATAGCTTGCAAACCATTCGAAGAGGATCTCGTGCTTTACTACTACGGCGAACTGGACAGCCCTGGGCGCGCGGCGGTTGAAAGCCATATACAAAGTTGTGAACCCTGCCGCTCCTACGTGAAAGAGATGCAGGTGATTCTCCCATTGACCGTCAAGCCCGACGAGCCGCCGCAGGCGTTCTGGGAGGAATACAGCCGGGAGATGCGTCGTAAGCTCACGCAAGCCGGCGAGAGAAAGTCGTGGTGGCGGAGCCTCACTTCATTCTTGCAGCCCTGGGTAATCCCTGTCACCGCCACGGCGGTTGTGGCCGTCCTAGCAGTGACTCTGACTCTCGGAAAGGGATTTTGGGGCTCCAAAGAAGTCCCCCAAGATGATGAAGCGTTCATGGAGATTATGCCGGCGGCGGAGAATTTGGAGTTTTTCAAAACCATGGAGGTCCTCGATGCCATGGATCTGCTGGAAGATATGGGTGGTCCGGCGAAGGGCTCAGCCTGATGAGATCAAACCACGTGAGACAGACACGGTGGCTGATATTGCTTCTGTTCCTGCTCCTGGCGCTCCCGCCAGCCGGTTTGGCTGCTACCAAAGGTGTCGAACCGCCGGATAAGGAAATGCTCCGCATGATGGATTTTTTGCGCGAGATGGAAATGATCAAGCAAGTGGAAATGATGCAGGATTTATCGCAAGTGGAGCAGGGGGGAGATCCCGGTTCCGATAATCGCTTGCAAAAACCTTTGCCGACCAAGAAAAAGGAGGCGGCGAAGTGAAGCCGTTTGTAAAAGTCCTTCCGCAGGTCGTGATTGCGGTTTTGTTTTCATTGCCGCTTGCGGCATGGAGCCAGCCAGCACCGCAACGGGAAGTGCCCGCCCAGAGTGACCAAGAGACGCTGGAGCGTTGGCAGCGAATGACCCCGGAGGAGAAACAAGAGCTGCGGGAGCGTTATCAACGCTGGAAGTCTCTCCCGCCGGAACAAAAGGCTGACCTCCAGAAACGATTTGACAACTGGCGGCATCTCTCACCCGACGAAAAGGCGACCGTGCGAAAGAATTACGAGCGTTGGCAGCGACTCTCCCCCGAACAGCGGGAGCGGTTGCAGCAGCGCTGGCAGCAGTGGCGGGCGCTGCCACCGGAGCAACGTCAAGCTCTGAAAGAGCGCTTTGAGCGCTTTCGCGACCTGCCTCCCGAAAAGCGGCGCGAGCTACGGGAAAAGTTTCAGGAAAGATTCCAAAACCTTTCCCCGGAAGAAAAACAGGCAATGCGCGACAAATTCCGCGAGCGAGTAGATCGGCTTTCCCCGGAACAGAAACAGCAACTGCGCGAAAAACTGGAACGACTCTCACCGGAAGAAAAAAAAGCTTTACGGAACCAGTTCAGTGATAAATCTAAGGACTAGGTCATGAGCACAGCCCTAACCGAGGAGCAAAAGGTCGTCCATCTCTTGAACCGAACCAGCTTCGGCCCGACGCGAGAAGCAGTTCAAAAAGTCAACCGCGATCTCAATTTAACCACCGACTTCCGTACGGTTTGCAGTGAGGTGATTTCGCGGCACCTGGGACAGAAGGATCTCTCCAAGATCTTTCCGGGCTTCCGCGCGGCTTCTCCATCCCTCGGGTTGATCGCTTAAGCTAAGCCGACTCTGAGGCTCGATTTGATAGCACCGGGCTACTGTCGGGTTTTTCTCCATCCCGGAATCGATATTGCAAATCGTAGAGTCGAGAGTACAGCCCGCCGTGCGCAAGCAGTTCCTCGTGAGTTCCCTGTTCCCAAATTTCACCCTTGTGGATCACTAGAATTCTGTCGGCATTTTTAATCGTCGACAGGCGGTGCGCGATGATCAGCGCCGTCCGATCCTTGAGAAGTTCTTGCAGCGCATCCTGAATCAACATCTCTGTCTCGCTGTCGACCGAACTCGTAGCCTCGTCGAGAATCAAAATTTTTGAATCAAACGCCAGCGCCCGCGCAAAGGACAGCAACTGGCGTTGCCCCTGCGACAGGGTCGAACCTCGCTCCTGGACCTCTTCGTGGTAACGATTCGGCAGCTTCTCAATGAACGGCGCGATGTGAACGCGCCGCGCCGCTTCGATCATTCTCAGTTCACTGATGCGGGCGTCTCCCAGGGTAATATTCGTGGCCATATCGCCGGAGAAAAGGAACACGTCTTGCAGCACCAGGCCAAGATGGCGCCGCAGCTCTTGCTTATTCCAGTCGCGAATATCGATGCCGTCCACCAAGATCGCCCCGCGCGTGACCTCATAGAACCGGCAGAGGGCGGAAATGATCGATGTTTTTCCGCCGCCAGTCGCTCCAACCAAGGCGACGTTTTCTCCCGGCCGGACCCGGAACGAGATTCCTTTCAGGATCGGCTCTCCCGGATGATAGGCAAGCCACACGTCCTTGAATTCGACGGCTCCTTGAAACTGTCGCGGCGCGCTGGGCTGTGAATTATTCTTGATCGTCGCCGGAGTATCGAGCAAGGTAAAGATCCGCTCCGATGAGGCCATGGCCGCCTGCATGATGTTGTACTTCTCGGCCAAATCGCGGATCGGCTGATACATGCGCTGAATATATTGGATGAAGGCGACGATGACGCCGGCTTGGATCGCCTGCTGCAAAATCAATCCTCCCCCGTACCAGAGGAGCAGACCGAGGGTCAGCGCGCTAAAGATCTCGATGATCGGAAAAAACACCGCGTTGTATTGCACGCTGCGCAGCAAGACATTGCGATAGCCGTAATTGATGTGTTGGAAGCGGTTGTACATCTTCGCCTCTTGGCCGAAGGCCTGAATAGTTCCGATTCCGGCGATGTTCTCTTGTAGCTCCGCATTGAGCCGCGCCAAAACCAGCCGGCTTTCTCGATAGACCTCCCGCGCGCGGCGGCGATAAAATCGGCTCAGGTAAAGAATCGCCGGAAATGCGGTCAGACACACAAGGGCCACTTTCCAGTCCAGCCAGAGCATGGCCGCCGCAATGCCGACGACAGTAAACAAATCCCCCAACAGCCCCACCACACCGGTGCTGAAAAGTTCGTTGAGGGTTTCGACGTCGTTGACGGTGCGGGTCATGAGACGCCCCACCGGGTTGCGGTCGAAGTAAGCCATATCTTGAGTCTGCAAATGAGAAAATATCTCCATTCTGAGATCGTGCATGGCCCGTTGCCCCGTGTATTCGGTGGTGTAGGTCTGAACGAAGAGAAAGAGAAATCCTAGAACAACAGCGCCCAGGTAGGTCAATGCCATGAGATCCAGTCCGTGGATATCGCGGTTCAAGATATACCGATCGATGGCGATCTTGGTGATGTAGGGACCCGCTAACTGTGTTCCGGTATGCAACACAAGAAACGTAAAGGCCACCGCGAGCAGTTTCCAATAGGGACGCAAGTAGCGCAGGATCCGACCCATTAACCGGGCATCGTAAGCCTTACCCAGGATCTCCTCTTCCCCGTGAAATTCCGCAGTCACGGTCTTTCCTCTTGCTGATGTTTCATGGCCTCGACTTCTCGAGCCAGTTGCTGCCGTTGATACAGCTCGTAGTAGGCTCCTCGGCGCGCGAGCAGTTCAGCATGCGTGCCAAGCTCGATGATCCTGCCGCCCCTTAGATAAACGATCATATCGGCATCCCGCACGGTGGAAATGCGATGCGAGATGAGCAAAGTGGTCCGCCCCTTCATGAACCGTTTCAGCTCCCTCAGAATGCCTTCTTCGGTCTCGACGTCGACACTGGAGAAAGCATCGTCAAGGATCAGGATCGGCGGATTCTTGACGATCGCCCGCGCGAGAGCCGCCCTTTGCTTTTGGCCGCCTGACAAACGGACGCCCCGTTCGCCGATGACCGTATCGAATTGATTGCTGAAGGACTCGATCGCCGGCAACAGTTGCGCGACGCGCGACGCTTCTTGGATCCTTTGCGCATCGCCGTTTTCAACACCAAACAGGATATTGTCCCGGATCGTCCCGGAAAAGAGAAAGATGTCTTGAGAGACAAAACCGACAGCGCCCTCGACTGCGGAAACAGGCAATCGCTTGATGTCGGTGCCATCGATAAAGACCGTCCCGTCGGGCGGTTCGAAAAGCCTCAGCAACAAACTGACCAACGTGCTCTTGCCGGAACCCGTTTCCCCCACGATACCGCAGACTTTTCCGGTAGGAATCTTGAGACTGATGTTTCTCAGCACCGGTGTATGATCGGAGCTATATGCGAAAGTAAGATCGCGAAACTCGACTGAGCCTTGAGTTAACGCTGCCATGGTGTGCGATGCCATCGCTTGATAGCGCGGTGAAGGGGACGCATCCAAAACCTCACAGACCCTGCTCAGCGCGGCCGTGCCCCTTTGATATTGATTGGCGACATAGCCGACCGCCATGAGCGGCCATGTCATCATCCCCAGATAGCCGTTGAAGGCGACGAATTCTCCGAGGGTCATGGTGCCCTGTAAGACTTGGCGGCCGCCCAGCCACAGAACAATCGTCGCCGCGATTCCCGCCAGCACTTGCATCAGCGGCCAAAAAATCCCCCAGAGAGTCGCGAGCCACATGGTATTGTGCCGGTAACCGCTGCTGATGGCGTCAAACCCGTGGATTTGCTCTTGTTCCCGGGCATAGGCCTGGATCACCCGAATCCCCGCCAGATTCTCCTGCACATAGGCGCTCATGACACTGAGCTGTTCCTGGGTGTTGCGCGACCAACGGAAAATATGCCGGCCAAAAAAACGTACGACCACCGTAATTAGCGGCATGGCCAACATCGACCAGAGGGTAAGCCAAGGATCGATGGTAATCATGAGAGCAAGACTAAAGAGGATCACGACCATGGCATCGACGATAGCGAGGGAGCCAAAACCCATCAGTTCGCGCACCGCCTGAATGTCATTGGTCATGCGGGACATCAGATCACCGGTCTTAGTGTGCTGGAAATAATTGAGGGGCAGTTTCTGCAAGTGGGAGAAGACGCGGTCCCGCAGATCCGCCTCACAGCGTCGCGAGAAACCATGAATATTGATCCGCCAGCAATAACGGAAAAAACCCTGGACCATGGCCGCGCCCAGGATCAACACGGGGTATCGCAGCAAAGACACCGAACCGTCGGCCTTGTACAGCGTCGTATCGATGGCGTCCTTGATCAGCCAAGGAAGCGCCATGCCGGCAAAGTCCGTAGCGACAAGAGCAAGAATGCCGAAGACTAGAAAACGGCGGTAGCGGTCAATGAGAAACTTGACCCGGTAGTAATAGCGCAGAATCTTTACTTCCTCTTATTGGAGCGAGCTATTCCTTCTTGATGCCGTGCTCTTGCGCCACGTCGACCCACTTTCCGGCCATGAGCTTTTCCATGACAGGCTCCAGCGCCGGCAGCGAAACCCGGACCTGCTCCATCGTATTCCGGTCGCGAATAGTAACTTTTTCATCCGCCGGTGCCTTTTCGTCGCCCACCGTCTGCACATCTACGGTGATGCAAAACGGCGTGCCCACTTCATCTTGACGGCGATAGAGACGACCGATGGATGCCGTGTCGTCATAGACTGTGTACCAGCGCTTGCGCAGGTCAGCGGTGAGTTTTTTTGCTGTCTCCACGATCCGATCGTTCTTTTTCAGCAACGGCAGCACCGCGATCTTGATCGGCGCCAGTTCGGGATGAAATTTCAGGACGACTCGCTTTTCTCCCCTGACCTCTTCCTCGTGATACGCGTCGACCAGAAACGCGAGGGTCGATCGATCTGCTCCGGCCGAAGGCTCGATAACATAGGGAACGATCTTTTGTTTGCTCTCTTCGTCGAAATACTCCAGCGCCTTGCCGCTGAACTCAGAGTGCTGTTTAAGATCAAAGTCCGTGCGGTTTGCGATGCCTTCGAGTTCGCTCCATCCCATAGGAAAAAGGTACTCGATATCGGCGGTGCGTTTGGCGTAGTGCGCCAACTCATCTTTCTCATGCTCGCGGAGACGAATATTTTCCTTGCGAATGCCATATCGAGGGTACCAGGCAAAGCGCTCGTCGATCCACTTTTGATGCCATTCTTCATCCGTTCCCGGCAGGACAAAGAACTCGATCTCCATTTGCTCGAATTCTCGCGTCCTAAACGTGAAGTTGCCGGGCGTGATCTCATTCCGAAACGCCTTGCCGATCTGGGCGATACCAAAAGGCAATTTCTTTCGCGAAGCCTGAAGGACGTTGTCGAAATTGACAAAGATTCCCTGGGCAGTTTCGGGTCGCAGGTAAGTTTGCGTTGCGGTTTCGTCAACGGGTCCTAAACCGACCTTCAACATTAGACTTGCAGGCTTCGGGTCGGACAGTTTTCCCCCGCAGTTTGGGCATACTGAGCTACCATCTGCGACGATGTTCAGAAGCATTGCGTCAGTTAAACCTTGTAGTTCCGGAAGCGCATGAGCATCGGGTCCAGCAACAGAAGTCAGGTTCGGACCGAACCCCCTCATTTTTTGAAAAATCTGATCCGGATTCTTTACAAGGGGCAGATTTGGTGCCAGCTTCTTTCCTCCCTTGTCACTCTGGACCCACTTTTTAACATCAGGCCAGTCGTTTAGCTCCTTCAAGCTTTGCCACCATTTACTGTTCTTTCTCGCCTCCTCGACGTGATCTGCGCGGTAGTGCCTGCCACAATCAAGACAACCTGTAAAGGGATCGGAGAAGCTTGCCAGGTGCCCGCTCGCCTCCCAAACTCTCGGGTGCATAGTAATGGCAGCATCGAGCCCGACCATGTCGTCTCTCAGAAGAACGTTATCGCGCCACCAGAGACGCTTCACGTTGTTCTTGAGCTCAACACCCAAAGGCCCGTAGTCCCAGGCTGAGCCAAGTCCGCCGTAGATTTCACTCGACTGAAAAATAAACCCACGCCGCTTGGACAGCGACACGATCTTGTCCATGTCTACCATTAGCCCGCCTTAACTGATCACAAATGCATTTTAATGTAATCGATGACGGAGGAGGAGTCAAAAAGCGACTTATCGATCGGCACGCCATATTTCGCGTACCAGGCGCGGACTATGTCAGGCGGAGCACATCCTGCATGCCATAGAGACCGGGCTTCTGTTTGGCAAGCCACTGGG
>WNFO01005543.1_pt1 | contig 11053 bp, 8 predicted proteins | sample 5400251 | NCBI WGS metagenome assembly WNFO01 (sample SAMN13153354, study PRJNA577476) | soil metagenome | isolation source: 100 cm saprolite under Madrone tree | place: USA:California | collected 2016-06-14 | reverse complement strand
AGCGAAATCGAGAAATGGGCCGGCCCGATCAAGGCGAGCGGCGCAACGGCGGATTGAGTTCTTCTCCCTCCCCGTCTTCGGGGAGGGTTGGGGTGGGGCCTTTTCCACGACATTGCGCTACGTCATTCCCCACCCGACCTCGCTCCGCTCGGCCACCCTCCCCGAAGACGGGGAGGGAAAAGAATAGACGCGCATCATGTTCGAGAACTTTACCCGCCGCGAGATTGCGACCAGCGGCGCCCGCATCGTTACGGTGCACGGCGGCAGCGGACCACCGCTGTTGCTGATGCACGGCAATCCATTCACCCATGCGAGCTGGCACAAATTCGCGCCACGGTTGGCGGAAGAATTCACCGTCGTGTGCACCGACCTGCGGGGCTACGGGGATTCCGAAAAGCCACCGGGCGGCGACGATCATTCGGCCTACTCGTTTCGCGCCATGGCGCAGGACCAGGTCGAGGTGATGGCGGCGCTCGGCTTCGACCGCTTCATGGCGGCGGGTCACAACCGCGGCGCCCGGGTGCTGCATCGCATGGCGCTCGATCATCCCGACAAGGTCGTGCGCGCCGCCATCCTCGACATCATCCCGCAGCACCATTTGTTCAACCACGTCACCCGCGAGTGGGGAAAGGCCTCATATCACTGGTTCTTCATGATCCAGCCGTTCGACCTGCCGGAGCGGCTGATGGGCGCGGATCCGGACTTTTTCATCACCCGCAAGCTCGCCAAAACCGAGCAAGGGCTGAGCTTTTTCGGCAAGGAGGCGCTCGCCGAATACGTGCGCTGCTTCCGCAATCCGGCCACCATCCACGCCATGTGCGAGGACTATCGCGCGACCTTCGGCGTCGACTTCGACATGGATACGCAGGATTTTGCTGCCGGACGCAAAGTCGAATGCCCAGTCCTGCTGCTGTGGGGGGCTACCGGGGCGGTCGGGCGCAATCACAAGCCAGCCGAGGTGTGGCGGAACTATGCGTCCGACATTCGCGGCGCAGTGGCGCTCCCATGCGGCCATTACCTCTCCGAGGAGGCGCCCGAGGAGACCTATCGCGAGCTGCGCGCTTTTTTTACGGCGTAGTAGCCCGGATGGAGCGCAAGCGTAATCCGGGTGCAAGCCTTCCGCGCTTGACAGCGCTGCCCCGGATGACGCGACCACAGGCGGTCGCTTCATCCGGGCTACGAATCTGCACCATCGCAAATGCATTGCCGGGGTGCGACTTTGCGCTCGCTTAGCCGAATTGATGATAGTCGATGGCGCGTGCGGCAGGCATGAAATGAAGCTGCAGAACGGCTGCTCGGCAGGGAGGAATTGACCGATGGACGCCACAACGCCTGCCCGGGCGCCCGCGCCCATATCCGCCCACCATCCCTGGTATAAAATCCTCTACGTCCAGGTGTTGATTGCGATTGCGGCCGGCGTTGTGCTTGGGCATTTCTTTCCCGATGCCGGCAAGGCGATGAAGCCGCTTGGCGACGGTTTCATCGCGCTGATCCGAATGATGATCGCGCCGCTTATTTTCTGCACCGTCGTGCACGGCATCGCCTCGATGAGCGATCTGAAGAAGGTCGGTCGAATCGGCGTGAAGACGCTGTTGTATTTCGAAGTGGTTTCGACTTTCGCGTTGGCGTTCGGCCTCATCGTGGGCGAGCTCATACATCCTGGCAGCGGCTTCAACATCGACGCCGCCACGATCGATCCGAAGGCCGTTTCCACCTATGTGACGCGGGCCAAGGACGAAAGTTTGGTTGCGCACCTGATGGCGATCATACCGGACTCGTTTTTCGGCGCGCTGGCGCGCGGCGACCTGCTGCAGGTGCTCCTGGTCTCGATATTGTCAGGTTTTGCCATCTCGCTGATGGGCAAGGCCGGCGAAGAAATCGCCGGCGCCATCGACAAGGCGGCGCGGGTCTTCTTCGGCATCATCCGCATCATCGTGCGGGTGGCGCCGATCGGTGCATTCGGCGCCATGGCTTTCACAATTGGCGCTTACGGCGTCGGCTCGCTGGTTAATCTCGGTGCGCTGATTGCGACCTTCTACGCCACGTCATTGCTGTTCGTTCTCATCGTGCTCGGCACGATCGCGCGGCTCAGCGGCTTCTCGATCCTGCGTTTCATCGGCTACATCAAGGACGAGCTTCTGATCGTACTTGGCACCAGTTCGTCCGAAACGGTGCTGCCGCACATGATGCAGAAGATGGAGCACCTTGGCGCCTCGAAATCGGTGGTCGGCCTCGTCATCCCGACCGGCTACAGCTTCAACCTCGACGGCACCAACATCTATATGACGCTGGCGACGCTGTTCCTTGCCCAGGCGACCAACACGCCGCTCACGATCGGCCAGGAGCTTGGCATCCTGGTCATCGCCATGATCACCTCCAAAGGCGCCTCGGGCGTGACGGGTGCCGGCTTCGTGACGCTCGCCGCAACGCTTGCCATCGTGCCGGACATTCCGATCCAGTCGCTGGCGATCCTGCTCGGCATCGACAAGTTCATGAGCGAGTGCCGCGCGCTCACCAATCTCGTCGGCAACGGCGTCGCCACCATCGTGATCAGCCGTTGGGAAGGCGAGCTTGACGCCGACAAGCTGCACGCCACCATGGCGCATCCGATCACCGTGGGCGAGGAGATGGAGGCGCAGCCGGTGTAGAGGCAACGAAAGACTGGCGTTTCCGGCCGATCGTCACTAATTATTGCTTACCGCATTCTGATATTGCGGAGGATTGACAATGACCGCCAGTGTTGAGTTAGGCAACCAACTCGAAGAGTTCGTGGCAAACTTGGTTGCATCCGGCCGTTACAGGTCAAAGAACGAGGTGCTGCAGGAGGGGGTGCGGCTTATTCAAGAGCGGGAAGCGCGCCTTGCAGACCTCGACGCTTCAATTTCGCGCGGCCTCGCTGACATAGAAGCCGGACGGGGAAAACCTACCGCTGAAGTCTTCGATCGACTAGAAGCCAAATATCGAGCCATGGCGTAAACCCAGGGCTCATGATTGTTATCATCGGCCCCGAAGCTGAGGTTGACTTGGAGCGAATCGGCAATGCGATTGCCGAACATAATCCCGTACGGGCGGTTACCTTTGCGAATTACGCCGGAAGTGCGAGGCGCTTGCCGACGCCCCGAAGGGATATGCGCTGGTCCGTCGCTACAAGCACGACGGAATCCGCCGCGTGGTTCACGGCAACTATTTGATTTTCTATCACGTTGACGTTCATCAGATTGACGTGATGCGTATCCTGCACGGCGCGATGGACTACGAAGCAATTCTGTATTCCAAGGATGAATGAAAAAATAGCCCGGATGTTGCTGAACGCGTCATCCGAGCCTTTCAGACTTGCTGAATTTCAGGGGCCGTGCCCGTGTTACGACGCCACCTGCGGCGGCATCGTCAGGAACCCCTGCATCACATGGTTCGCCATGTGCCGGTTGTTGGCGTATCCGATGCTGTGGGCAACATTCGGGAGAATCACGAACTGGCGGTCGCCGTTGGGGAGCTGGCGGTAGAAATCGAGCAGGTCTTCGTTGGTGGAAATGCCGTCGTGGTCGCCGCGCAGCATCAGCACCGGACAGAGCACTTTGGTGGGATCGACCAGCGGCAGCTTCGAGGTCATATCCAAATAGGTGCCGGTCGGCACCTGGTCGCCGAACTTGAGCTCAACGTCGGCGAGCGCTTCGGCAACGGACGGGTCGTACGCCGACGGCAGCCCGTCACGGGTGAAGATCGAACGGATCATGGCGCGGTCACGCAGGCGCGTGTTGTGGGTCTTGTAGTATTCAAGCTGCTGGGCGCGCTGCTGCAGCGTCGGGGCGTTCTCGCCCTTATACGTGAACGCCGCAAGCACCAGGCGGTCGACCCGGTCGGGCTGCGCCTGCGCGTAGGCGGCGGCCCGGATGCCGCCCGAGGAGGTACCGTAGAAGTGGAACTTGCTGCGTCCGGTTTCGCGCGCCACCACCGGAGCTGCGGCCTTGAGGTCCTCGACGCCGCTCGCAATGTCCGAATTGCCTGAGGTGCGGGACGACTTGCCGTAGCCCTCGTGGTCCATGGTCCACACGTCGTAGCCGAGCCGTGCATACACGTTCATCATCGAGTAGTCGCTCTTGCCCGGCACGGTGAGGTCGTAGCTCGACAACGCCGCGTTGGACGACCCGTGCACCAGGAACAGCACCGGCTTTGCCGGCTCGCCGGCCGCTGGGGCGCCGACGCGCTTGCGATAGATTTGCAGCGACACCTCGCCCTTCCTGGCGGTGTATTCGGCGGTCCAGAACTCACCGGACTGGGCCGCGGCGGGCTGGGCGCTCCCGCCCGCCAGAAGGCCGGTCGCGAGGCCGGCGCCGGCCGCCAGGATCATGTCGCGGCGCGCAATGGAAGTGTCAGAAGTCATCGGTTCCTCCCGTTCAGGCCGGCCGCGGGTTGCGGAGGCGGAATTTGGGCGAAGGATTTTAGCAGATCGTAAGGAGGAGGGCAGCGGGGGTCGGCGACGGACTGTATAGCCGCTGGCACGTGTGGACCGATGGAGCCCCTCAGCTGTTACTTTTGTTACTTTTAAGAATGCAGCAAGTGAGCGATCGTTGTCCGATGCCCACATCAGGAGTCTTAAATTTCAACCCGCTGCCGTCTCTTATCCTGGTTGTATCTCTTTGACAACATAGAGGCTAAATTTGTATAAATGAGTGAAAAAGGCTTACCATCGTCACAATGATAACATTTTTGATAGTGCCCGCAAAGGACGCGCGGTGGGCCGAACGCTCCTTATTATTCAGTTTTTTGCAACGTCGATGCGAGTTCCACCGGTTTTGCGCGGCGAATGCTTCAAGGCGGTCTGACAGTTGGTTGAGCAAATGAGCGGTAGCTGACACAGGCACTGAACGGGAGGAGGCGAGCACCATGACATCGATCGAGCATCTTCCGCGGCCCGCCCGCCCGAGCGGCGACGTTGCGGCGTCGAGCGGTGCGCCGCCTGCGTCTCGAGGGTGGTGGGCGTGCATCATCAATATGGCACTGGTGCTCTGGATCCTCCGCGTACCGGTGGCAACGACCGTGCTGGGATGGTTGCTGCTCGGCGCCACCACGCAGGCGCAGGACCTGTTCACTGAGTTTCTGGATCTGTCGTTATCGACGTGGTTGCGGATGCTCTGGTTCGTGCTGGTGTTGACACTGTTCTGGGCGCTGCCGACGCATTATGCGGCACGAATGCTGGTCGACACTGATCCAAGAGCGCCGGCGTCGAATGGTGCGCCATGCCTCACGCGATCGGCCGTGTGGGCGCCGCGCCTTTTGGGATTGCTGACATTTGCGGCCGTCGAGTTTGCAATCTGGCGTTCTGACGCAAACATGCCGACCCTGGACGAAGGCCATGTCAAACAGGGGGTCGAGCACGCGCTGATCGCGATGGCGGTGCTGGTCGCGGCTGGCGCCGTCGCATACTCGGTCTGGGTCTTCAGGCGGCCTCACGATATCGGGCCGACCAGCCGGCTGGGCCGGCTCAATGCCAGTCTGGCGCCCTTCTGGCAAGCCACCTCTCCGGGGCGCGTGCAAGGATCGGCGGATGAAGCGAGCCGCGATGTCGGCCGGTTCATTCTTGCCGGCGTATTCATCATTTTCCTGATCATCTTCGCGTTCGGCGGCGATCACGTGGCCTGGCTGTTTCCGCGCGCGGCGGCGGTTCCGCTCATTCTGGGTGGATGGCTGCCGTTTCTGTCCTACGTATCCGGCGTAGGGCGGCAAATTCGCGCGCCGCTGATCGCTGGCCTGATCGTGCTGATTGCGCTTCTTGCGACCGTGCTCGGCGACAATCATTCGGTGCGCCGCGTTGCATCGAAAGACCCCGCGCTCATGCGGATCGAGGATGCGGTCGATCTCTGGATGACGGAGAACGGGTGCAATCCGAAAGCCCGCGACGGCGCGACGGTGGCGGCCTGTCCGCGCCCGATCATCGTGGCGGCGGCCGGCGGCGCCAGCCGCGCCGCCTTTATGATGGCGAGCATCATCGGCTATTTCCTCGACACCGGTGAGGCGGCGCCCTATGGCGTGACGGGATTAAGCGTCCAGGATGTGCGCAACCGCATCTTCGCGATTTCCAGCGTATCGGGCGGATCGATGGGCGCCGTGATGGTCGCGGCAGCGCTGAACGTCGCGCCTCCCGGCAGCGACAAGCCCCCTTGCGCGAATGCCCCCGTCGACCAATGGTGGGGCGTGAAGGTCAACAACTGGCGCGACTGTTTCGAAGCCCTGACCAGCGGCGATTTCCTGACCGCCGATTTCTTCGGCCTCGCCTTCAACGATGTGCTGCCGTTCGCGTGGCGCGACCGCGCCGCCGTCCTGGAAGACAGCTGGCGCAATCGCTTTCGCGAGGTCGTCCCCGCGATCAAGGACGCCGATGCGTCGTCATCGTGCCAGGGCTTGGATTGTCCGTTTCTGTCATTGCGGCCGCGGTCAGGGCATTGGATTCCGCTGCTGGTTCTCAACGGCACGTCGGAAGCGACGGGCGGCCGGATCCTGACGACGCCGCTGGAGACGGCCTACACGCCCCGGGGAAAATGCCCGACTTCCGTTGCGTCTGGCGCCTGTCCGCTATTCGTGGAGGCCGACAGCTTTCATCAGCTGCTGAAAACGAAAGTGACGGCGGAGCGCTGGAAGGATTGGCTGGGTTTTCTCGAGCCATACCTGCTGCGCGGCACCGAGGGCGACGACGTGCGCTTGAGCACGGCCGCCCACAATTCTGCTCGGTTCCCGCTCATTTCGCCGCCCGGCTCGATTCGCAACCAAAACCATATGCTCGTCGATCGCATTGTCGACGGCGGCTATTTCGAGAACTACGGCGCGCTTGCCGCCAAGGAATTGGCGTTGGCCGTGCACGCGGTTGCGCCACAACTCAGGCCGCTGGTGATTGTCATCTCAAACGATCCGGCCGATCTGCTCAGCCCCGCCGACGACTCCACGCCCGATCAGCAAGACCTGCCGCGCCCGCACGTGGCCGGGGGCGAAGTGCTGACCGAAGCAACCGCTCCGGTCACAACCTTCGCCAATGCGCGCACCGCGCATGGCGTGTTGGCCGTCGACCAGCTGCGGACGACGCTGCACGCGGCCATTCAGGACTGCAACAAGCTCGTGATCCAGGTGCGGATCTGGCCGGATGGCGACAAGCAACTGTCCCTGAGCTGGTGGGAGTCGCCGCTGGTGCAACGCCAAGTCCACCAGCAGACCGAACAACGCGATGACGGCGGCAAAGATAAAAATGAGAATCGCCCGCACCTGGAGGCCATCTGGCAAGAAATGCAGGCGCCGAGCTGCGGAGCAGGAAATCCCGGTTAGGCGCCGGCGGACGCTGCTTTCACCGCGCTGTCACGCCCAGCAATGGCGGACGGCGTGCGATGCTCACATCGGAAGTCTTAATTTCAATCCGCGATTGGCTCTTGTCTTAGTTGTGTCTCTTTTGCGACATAGAGGCGAAATTCGTATAAATGAGTAAAAAAAAGGCTTAACATTGGGATAAGGACGGTTACCGTCAACGTAATACTGCCGTGATTCGCTGGTCGTCGACGACAATGCTGGCACTAAGCGTTGGATATACTATTTTTTGAGGGGCGTGCCGTGGTGTTGCGAAGGTATTGCGTCTTTCGTCGCGGCGGCGGCGTGTTTTTGGGTTGGCTGCCATCCTGGCGGGAGGCTGTAGCGTCGATACTCAGCATCGACCCCAAGCAATTGTTTATGGCCGTCGCCAATCGCAGTTCCGACGACGATGACGACCAGCGGAAGGTGGCGCGCACTGAGCCGAGCCTGGACACCCTGGTCACCAAGGCTGCGGCCATCGCTGCAGCCTCGATCGCGTTTCGCGATCACATCGTCCAGATGCTGCGCGACGGCCATTACCGGCTGTGCGAGGCGCATATCAACGGCGGGTTCAGCGAATTCCACGCAGGCGATGGATCATACCCATTGTTGGAGGAGGCCTCGGGACTGAGGTCAGTGGCGTAATGCACCACTTGTCCGAATAGTAGAGATTTCGATGATTCTTATAGAGCTTGCTCCTGCTCTTATAGAGCTTGCTCCTGCGGTTGGGCGGTTCAATCGCTCACCGCTTCTGAGCTTGGTACATGGGAGGGGGTTATGTTTGCGTATGTTCTCCGATCGGCCTGCGTGTGCGCTGCGGTTCTGAGTTTGTCGTTTCTGACCGGTTGCGCCAACTACATCTTCAAGACGTTCGATATCGATCAAAGCAACGAGAGCCTCAGCCTCGATGCTAAGCAGCGAGTCGTTCTCGTTACCCAGCAAGGCGGCAAGAACCGCGACCAAAAGATTGTGTGCGCGGAGCCGAGCCCCGACGCACTCTCCGCGATCGCCGCATCGGCCTCAGGGGCCGCGGCCGTCACGATTCCGGGCACAGGCGGCGGGGGCACTACCGGCGGAACCGGCGGGTTCGCCGGAGGGGTGAGCGAGAGCGTCGCATCGCTCGCCATGCGCACCCAGACCATCCAACTCCTGCGCGATGGTTACTATCGGCTCTGCGAAGCCTACATGAACGGCGCCATCGACAAGCACCAGTATAACGTGGTCCTGGTCAATATCGACAGGCTGATGGAAACGTTGCTTGGTATCGACGGAATCGCGGGGACGCGCAATGTTGCTCCGGTGACGATCAGTGCAGTCGCGCCGACGACGCAAACTACGGCTTCGCCGACGACAGGTACGAGCGCAAGCGAAGCCGCAAGCGCGCCGGCGTCGACACCCGCGGCCGGCGGGGGTGAGAATCCGCCTAAGCCACCCACCATACCCCCAAGTCCAGCCGCCCAGCTAAATATCGGGGAAGTCACGGTCACTCCGGCCGGTGCCGTTCAGTCTGAGGCGATCGCCAACATCGTTTTGGCCGCCAACTCGGGCACCTCCTTCCCAGCCCTTTGCATCTCGCTGCTGGCATCTGGCGAGATGGATCCGCACAATCCCGGCCAAGGCTTGGTGCTGAAGCGCTGCGGCTACCTGCTGCACGGGGCGATCAACAAATACGTTGCCAGTCGGGCGCAGGCTCCCGCAAGCTACCGCGTGTCGAAGCACGCGGCGGACGCGCAGGGCTATCCCAAGCTATGCCCGAATGGCAAGCCGGCACCTGCGTGCTGAAGCTCCTGGCTTAGGCTGCATACGAGCAGGAGGAGCCCGTGGCGGCTCGCCTTTGGCGCACTGCGATATCCAGTGTGACGGCGCCGGCTATGGCGGCACTCGCAATGATGCCGCTGACGGGCTGTGCGAACTACATCTTCCGCACGTTCGATATCGATCAGGGCGAGAACTTGAGCATCGACGCTCGCCAACGGACCGTGCTTGTCACGCACAAGGGCGGCAAGACGCGCGACCGGACGGTCGTGTGCGCCGAGCCGAGCCCGGATGTGTTGACAGCGCAGGCTGTGTCGGCGTCGGCGCGTGGCACCGCGACATTACCCGCTGCGGCAGAGGGCGCGACGGGGCAGAGCAGTTTCTCCGGCAGCATCGCGGGAGCGTCGAGCGAGGCGGCGGCGTCGATCGCGATGCGCTCCCAGACCATTCAACTCCTGCGCGACGGGCTGTTCCGCGCCTGCGAAGCCTACATGAATGGCGGCATCGACCAGCATCAGTACAATGTCGTACTGCTCAACATCCACAAGCTGATGATCACGCTTCTCGGAGTCGATGCGATTGGCGGCATGCCAACCACGCCGGCTGTCGCCCTCGGCGTTGCGGGCAAGGCGGGTGACCAGGTTGCGATCGAAAGTCGCGCTGCCGAGCAAGCCGACACTAAGTCGGTCCAGGCCGAGGCGGCAGCCAACATTGTGCTCGCGGCCAACGCGCGCTCATCCGCCCCGGACCTGTGCATCTCGTTGCTGGCCTCGGGCGAACTGCGCCTCGACGATCCAGGTCAGCGCGCCGTGCTGGAGCGTTGTGACCACCTGCTCGCTGCTGCGGTGAAAAATCTCGTCAATGGCACGCGGCAGCCGGTCCGGTCATACAAGATGTCGCAGCCGCAAGCTGCCCCGGCGGCTGCGCCAGAGTTGGCCGCAACCAAGCTGCCACAGAAGAAGGTGGCCGTCAGCACGGCGCGGATGGAGCGTGCAGTGGGAAGCAGGGCTGCCGATATCCCCTCTGCCCCGGAATTGACTTTTCAATCGAGATGGCCCGATTTCTCCACGAGTCCATCGCTCCCGTGTGAAATCGCGATCAACTGTGCCCCCTCCTTCAACTGATTCATGCAACTGTTTATTCTTCCGTATCCTGTGTAGCGTCACTGGCGGACGCCAAAGTTGACGACAAGTCGATGATCTGGTCGGCAGGGCGGGTCGGTTCCGCCACGTCGAGCCAATCGAAGCGTCAGCGCCGGTAGATCGGGTAGAAGTCCGCGAGATTGCCGGGTTGGTTCCAGTCGGTCTTCTCGCTGTGTCCTTAAAGTCGCTGAACCGGCGTCCGACTTGACGAAGCTGCAACGCCCCCGGCAGGCCACTGCCAGATCCAGACGCACCGCTGCCTATTGATGCGCCAGCCCCGTGGAGGTCGAAATGGTCCGTGGCAGACGCGACCAAATGTCCTTTCGCGCAAATGTCCTTCCGTGCCAATGGCCGCCCGGGCTAGAATTTTGCAAGAAGCATGTCTGGAGCACGTATGTATGGCGACCTCTATTCTTTCGCCAAATCCTTCGATGAAAAAATCGGTTGGGGTCGGGTAGGAGTTTTATTGAGCGTCGCTATCATCGCCGTCGCTGCGGTGGCGCTCTTTCATACACTGCGAGATATCAACTTCGACGAGATCGTGGATGCCATCGCGGCAGTCGAAAAGCATGATGTTGCCAGGGCCGCGCTGTTCGTCGCCGCCGGCTATTTCACGCTCACCTTTTACGACCTGTTCGCGCTGCGCACCATCGGCCGCGCCGACGTGCCCTATCGGGTCGCGGCCCTGGCGGGCTTCACCAGCTATGCGGTGGGGCACAACATCGGCGCCAGCGCTTTCACCGGCGGTGCGGTGCGCTACCGCATCTATTCGGCCTATGGCTTGTCGGCGATTGACGTCGCCAAGGTCTGTTTCGTCGCCGGACTGA
>WNFO01010735.1_pt1 | contig 11055 bp, 6 predicted proteins | sample 5400251 | NCBI WGS metagenome assembly WNFO01 (sample SAMN13153354, study PRJNA577476) | soil metagenome | isolation source: 100 cm saprolite under Madrone tree | place: USA:California | collected 2016-06-14 | reverse complement strand
CTAATAGCCGCATGAACGTGAATCTTGATCGCCGCAGGACATTCCGGAAAGTCCCTGAAAAATTTGCTTTCATCCAATTGGAGCGAGACGACGGCGGGGCAGTGTTGAATGTCTCCGAAGGAGGCCTGAGCTTTAATACATTTGCTCCCGTGGAGCAAACAGGGCCAATTCACTTCTGGTTTTCGCTCAACCTTAACGAGCGGATCGACGCGTGGGGTGAAGTTACCTGGACGGACGAAACTAGGAAGTTGGGAGGTTTGAGGTTTATCCGCCTCCCCGAGAGAGCGGAGCGCCAAATTCGCGAGTGGATTTCCAGGCCCATTGCGCGAGAGGCTCCTGACGAGAGGTACACGCCTCAAGCCGCAGGAGGCCGTCCTTCCAGAGTTGTGCCCAGAGAACCGGACGCGATTGCTAGATTCGTTTCGAAGGCTCGTTCGCAGCGCCCTGCGGCTCGTTCCAACGAGGAGGATTCCAGAGTTTCCATGGCTGCACTCTCGTCTCTTGGGGAAATCGAAGCGACAACAAGATTTGCGCCGGAGGCTCGCGCGCAGCGCTCCCCGGCTCTGTCCAGCAGAGAGGGTTGCGGAGTTTTCAACGCTCCATTCCCCGCTCTTGGGGACATGGAGGCAGAAAGATTTGCGCCGAAACCCCGTAGGCCGCGCGCTCCGATTCTATCCAGCGGCATTCTAACCGGCAGCGAGGATTCCGAGGATTCTAACGCTCCGCTTCCCCCTGCTGGAGTAGCGGTGACAGGGGAGCTAGTCCCCATGCAAAGGTTCCGTACCGCAAAGCGACGGCAGCTTATTCTGGGCTTGTTACTGGGCATCTGCGTTTCCGCGACTATCGCTGTATCGGCGATCAGGTATTCGGACAACCGCCATGAAAACAAGGGCCCCGGAACAGTGTCAAACGTTTCAGGGGCGCAAAAAAGTGGAGGAGAAACTTTGCCACCGGTTCCTGCGAGTCCATCTGCCGCAAGTGGGAGCTCTGCGGATATCTTCGGCAGCACCAACCATAAAACAGGAGTATCAGGGGCCAGCACGTCGAAGATTCTAGCGGCAGGAACGGGCGGGCATGTAAGTCCGAACAAATCGGAATCTTCGGCATTAAATCTGCCGCCGCGACCGCCTATTCAGCCAAACTTGAACAGCAAGGCAAACCAGAAAAAAACTTCCGCGACACCGCAGCAGTTGTGGGCGTCGGTGCAGGCCGGCAACAGCACGGCGGCCACGGCATTGGCTGAGCTCTACATTAAAGGGGAAGGAGTTCCCCAGAATTGCAACCAGGCGAGAGTCCTTTTGCTAGTGGCTTCTGAGAAGCGCAACGCGGCAGCTATCAAGAGGCTGCAAGAATTGGACAAGACTGGTTGTCCAACGGAGTAAGTTTCTTATCTTGCCCGCGGGCTGTTCTTATCTCGGGCGAATTCATTCCCGTGCAACAAGCCGGACGCGAAAGCGACGCCGGATATTCAAGAGACACTAAACCGGGCGGCGAATGCCCAGCTTGCGCATGCGGGCCTGGAGAGTGGTGCGCTTGATGTCGAGAAGGACGGCAGCACCCTTGGGACCGGCGATGCGCCACTGCGTTTGCTTCAACGCGCGGAGGATGTGCTGGCGTTCGGCTTCTTCGAGGGTGGAAATTGAAGCGCTTATTGAGGTAGATGAGACTAAGGAAGTAAAGGAGGAAGAGGGGTCGGCGGGTTGGGCCGTACCGGAGGTGGAAGCGGACTTTAATTCACCGAAGGGAATGCGCAATTCTTTTCCCGGAGAGAGAAGGACGGCGCGTTCAATGAGGTTTTCAAGTTCGCGAACGTTGCCGGGCCATGAATAGTGAGTGAGGGCGTCCATAGCATCTGCGGGAATGTACTCGACGTCCTTGTTGAGCTGGCGGCTAAATCGCTGGACGAAGTAGCGCACGAGGAGAGGAAGATCTTCGGCGCGCTCGCGCAGCGCGGGAATTTGGATGGGGAAAACGTTCAGGCGGTAGTAGAGGTCACTGCGGAAGGCGCGCTCGGCGACGAGTTTCGAAAGATCGCTGTTGGTGGCGGCGACAACCCGAACATCCACGCGCTGCGTGCGATTGCTGCCGAGGCGTTCGAATTCCTGCTCTTGAAGGACGCGAAGAAGTTTCGGCTGAAGCTCGATAGGAAGATCACCGACTTCGTCGAGGAAGAGCGTGCCGCGGTCAGCAAGTTCGAAGCGGCCGATTTTCTGGCTGATAGCGCCGGTGAAAGCGCCGCGTTCGTGGCCGAAAAGTTCGGATTCAAGAAGGCCGCTGGGAATAGCGGCGCAATTGACTTTGACAAAGGTGCGATCGCGGCGCGGGCTGAGGTTGTGGATGGCGCGGGCGAAGAGCTCCTTGCCGGTGCCGGTTTCGCCAAGGAGCAGAACGGTTGTGCCGGCGGGAGCGGCGAGTTCCACTTGGGCCAGTGCGCGCTTGAGCGCGGGACTTTCGCCGATGATTTCTTCAAAGTTGAATTCACTGCGAATTTCTTCTTCGAGGTAAAGCTTTTCTTCGGCAAGTTTGTTCTTCAGAGCTTCGATTTCCTTAAAGGCCAGAGCGTTTTCGACCGCGATGGCAACCTGCGCGGCGACAGGCTGAAGCAACTCGACGTCTTCCGGAGTGAAGGAATCAAGCCGCCGGCTCGCGAGATTGAGCGTTCCAAAGGTATGGGCGTGATGGATCAACGGGATGCAGCAGACGGCTTGAAGGCCTTCGGCGCGAAGGATGCGAATGACGTCCGTGTCGAAGCGAGTCGAGGAGCGCGAGGCTGGTGTAGTCGTGGTGGATGACGCGCTCGAGAGTGTTGACGATGCCGCGGAAAAGTTCAGGGAGTTCGCGGCTGATGATCAGGAGATTGTTGATTTCGAGAAGAACCTGGAGGCGGTCACGTTGGCGGGCGAGTTGCGATTGATAGGCCTGGGAAGTCTCAAGATTGAGGGCGTTATCGACCGCGACGGCCACCTGGCTGGCGACGCGCTGCATGAATTGGAGTTCGGTGTCGGTGATGCGCTGGGGAACGATGCGGCCGAAGCCCATCGCGCCGAGACGGCGCTGAGCGGTGGTGAGCGGAAGAATCGCCAGCGAACGCACATTGTGTTCACGGAGGCGCTGCATGAATTCCGCGTAGCGCGTTTCCATTTTGGTGTCTGCGACGACGTAGGGTTGCTGCGTTTGCCAGACCCAGCCGGAAGGATGGCTCTCCATGGAGTGTTCGACTTCAGAGGGTTTCGGTTTCGCGGTGGGGATGCGCGTCTCGAGGATATGCAGGCGCATGACGTTCTTGAGGGGGTCGTGAAGGACGAGGGTGAGGAAATCGAAGTCGACGACGGAATGGAGGCGGCCGGCGAGGTCGTGGAAAAGCGCTGGAAGATCGCGCTGCTGTGCGATGGCCTCGCTGACTTCGAGCAAGGCTTCGAGCTGACGCCGGGAGTGCTCGAGCGGGGAGGTAAACGCCACTTCCGGCGGGGAGATGACGGGATCCGCCATAGAAGGCAGGATAACACCGGGGTTGGCGGAGGCTCAACCTAAGGCGTGCGAATGGAGGGGATTCTGCGAATGGCAGCTAGGGAGCAATGCACTTTAGCGGAACTGTAGCAGGCGTCGTTTGCTAGTGTGCAGCGATCTCAATGAAAATGGATGCGAGCGCGTATACGCAGAAGCATAATTCTCCCGCGTTAAGCAAGCGAAACAGATAGTAAGCTCCGCCTGGTTTCCCTTCTGCTCCACGGCACCTAGTACTAGAAATCCTCTTCATGAGCAAGAGGCAAATGACCAAAATGCAGAAACAACTTCCCCATATCGCAAGCTCTAAGCCGCGCGTAACCGAAAGCTGGCGAATGCTTTAGGTCAAACTCTATATTTCATAAGCCCGAGTGTGCCGGGAGCCGGTGGCGATGAGGCGCTCGATGGTGTCGACGGGCTGGATGCCGCCGCGGGCGCCGATGGCGGTGCAGTTGAGGGCAGCGGCGGCACAGGCGAAATCGAGCTGGCGCGGCAGCGGCAAGCCCTGCAAGAGGCCATAGATGAAGCCGGCGTGAAAAATGTCTCCGGCGCCGGTGGTGTCAACCGGCTCGATGCAAAAAGCGGCGGCGTAATGGAATTGCTTCCCATCCCAGGCCAAGACGCCTTCTTCGCCAAGTGTTGCAGCAGTGAGGCGGCACCCAAATCGTTTCCAGAGAGCGGGCAAGGACTTGCGCAAATCGCGTTCTTCCATCAGCCGGCCTGGAATGTCCCTGCTGGTGATGAGATAGTCGACGTTTTTCAAGAGTTCCTCCACGTCGGGATAAAGCTCATCCAAATCGGCGATGACGGGAACGCCCGCGGCGCGCGCCCAGCCCGCCGCGGCAGCCGCCGCAGCCGTATCGTGGCCGTCGACGTGAAGGGCGCGGGAACTGATGATCCAATTCCGGTCGAGTTCCTCGGGGCGCAGAGTCAAGCGGTCGTCACGTTTCCAAAGGACGGTGCGTTCGCCGCCGTCATCCACGAGAATGAAGGCCTGCTGGCTGGGACATCCGGGCGCACTGAAAAGATGGGCTTCGACGCCGAGACGAGCCAATTCTGAGCGGTGCAGATCGGCGGCGCTGTCGTCGCCGACTTTGCCAACGTAGCGCGCGCGCAATCCCCACTGTTGGCAGGCAATCATGGCTGAGGCGACCTGGCCACCGGGCAACACTTTCGCGGAACGAAATTCGACCTTGGAGCCGCGCGAGGGATAGTGCGCGACGGGAATGAGCGTGTCGGTGGCGTTGAGACCGACACCGACAACATCCACTTTAGACGGATTCGTCATGAGCGACCCGGCCACTGTAAAGGAAGTGCAGGAGTTTTCAAAGGCGAGAGAACCGCTTCAATTGAAGCGCGTGGTGCGCCAGAGGGCTAGGCCACAAATAATAAGGAACAAGAAGAGTACGACGGTCAGCAGCGCGGCCGGTCCCCAGTGCAGGGACAGTTGCGGGACGCGAACCATCGCGGCAAAGATCACGAAGACGCCAGTGGTGGCGACGACCAAGAGCCAGTCCAGCGCACCGCGGGTAGGCTTGGTTTCACCGAGGAGCTGGCGGCCGTCCATGCGGGCTTCGACGAAGTCCGCGGCTACGCCGTAGCGGTCGCTTTCGCGAATGGCGGCTTCTTTCCAGCGCGTCTGCTCCTGGCCAGTAGCGGAAGAAAATGCAATGGCACCGACCCCCAGCATCATAAGGAGAGAGCCGCCGATGACTTCGAGATAGATGGAAGAATTGCGGCCGTGCAATTCTCCGAAAACAAGAATGCCCCAAAACAAACCCCAGAGCTGATTCGAATTGGAAAGCGGGATGCCGCGGCTGATACCCACATACTTTGCGGCGTATTGCTGGAAGATGTCGCCGATGACCCAGACAAAACCGCCAAGCATCAGCCAGAAAATAACGCTGCGGGCGCTGAGCAATTCCTGCCACAACGGACGCAGACCAAGAGAACTCACGGAAAGGACCGTCATCATGCCCAACTCGCCGAACGAAAAGAAAGTCACAAACGAAAGTGGATTCATACCGGTCAAGTAGGCTTTGCGGTAAGGGATGTACATGGTGCCCCAAAGAATTCCCGCCCCGAGGGCGGCCCAGACCCCGTGTAAAGAATCTGAGATTGGGCCTTGTCCTGACGAGGAGGCGATTGCCAAGAGCGTGGCACCGATACACATAACAAGGGCGCCGCCCAAAACACCGGCGCGACGGCGCCAGCCTGCTTGGCGCAGCTCATTGAAGAAAAGAAAACCCCAAAGAATGCCAAGAATGCTGTTTGAATTCCACAGAGGGAATGCGATGCTCAAGCCAATGTCACGAATGGCGAAAATTGTGAGCGTGTTGGCCACCGCCCAAAGGCATCCGGCGAGCAGCGCCCAAATGACCAGATGAGGCGCGCGTCGAACATCGGCGCGAACTGAGGAGGTGCCCAGGATCAGAGCGGGTAAGCTCCAGCGCGCAAGAAAAACACCGAGGACCATGATGAGCGAGATGACCATCGGCGAGATGCCGATGGAAACGAGTTTGGTAGGCGCTTCCGCGGCGCCGAGCCAGGCTCCCGCGGCAAAACCGGAAAGAATGCCGAGCAACTGAAGTTTTTTCGAACGTGACACTTCTTGGATTGCTGGGGGAGACTGCGTAGACGAGTCAGGCGGCATTTTGCTCCAATCGGAAACTCAGCGAATGAAACGAAGAAGAAGCAATCCACCCAGCAGCACAGCGACGGGGACCCAAAAGTGGATGTCGCTGAGAATGCTAGTCCACCAGCCGCCGCGTGGGTTCGAGCTGGGTCCAGGCGCGTTCATTTTCGTGTCCTTAGTAATCCAAGCATGAACAGGCTCATTTCTTTTTCAGCGCAGCGGGCCAATTGACCACCAGGGTGATAGCCGCGCTGGGTTGTCCCGCTTCGTAGGGAATAGCAAATCGCTGACCGTCAGGGGAGACATCGAATCTCCCGAAGACGCCATAAGGGCGAGTTGCAAAAAGTGCATGAGTAGCGCCGACTTCAAAACTGGACCCGCTGGCCTTCACTTCTGTGGCCATCATTTTATTATCCGAGGAAAGGTAGAAAATCTCCTTGTCGTCATGCCGCCAGCGCGGGCCGCAGCCTCCGGCGGGCGAGACTTGCCACTTGCCTCCCGGACCCGGGAAGGGCACAACATAGACCTTATATTCTCCTGATTCATTCGAACAGTAGGCCGCCCATTTGCCATCCGATGAGAAGCTGGCTTCGCGTTCAGCGAAATCGGATTTTTGAAAGAGGAAGGGCTTGCGTTCGCCTTCGAGGGGAAGCATCCAGATTGCCCAACCACCCTGGGACCCTTCGATGTAAGTAAGGAACTTGCCGTCGGGGGACCAATCAGTCGAGAAACGGATGCGGTCCACAGCGTCCAAGAGAAGCTCTTCACTGCCCGACCCGTCGGAAGCTTTCAAATAGAGACCGTATTTGCCGTTGCGATAGGAAGTGTAAATGATCCGGCGGCCGTCAGGAGACCACACCGGATAGAGGTTTCCTTGCCCTGATCCAGCGCCGAACGTCAGCGGGGTTTTCACGCCGCGCGCAATGTCGTAATTCCAGACGTCGTAGCCGGAAGAATCCAGGTAATATGCGATTTTCTTTCCATCCGGTGAGAGGCGCACGCCGGCATAAGCATCGGCGCCAGGGATCGCTCCTATCTGCTTTCCGTTGCGGTCAAACCATTCTAGCTGCCGGTCCGCACCACTCGCGCCCTCCACATAGGTGAGCAGTCCATCCTGTGAGGCGGAGAATACGCCCTTGGCAACGCTGCGTCCCTCCTGAACTGGATCGGCAATCGGAACCGCTTCGCCGGTCAACTGCAGGCTCCGGGTGTCGAACGGCTGGGCCATGAGCGTGAACTGGCGCAGGAACAGGACATAGCCTGAAGCGTAGATGGCGTTGGCGTGAGTATGAAGCAGGAGCGTGCTCTGTTTTGAATCGAGCGAACCCAGCATGACGGAGTTTGTAAGCGCATCCCTTGGAGAGAAAACACTCCCCGTAAAGTAGAGAAAGTGACGGCCGTCAGGCAGGAAAAAAGGCCACCGGTGGGTGGTTTGAATTTTGGAGGGGTCCAGGGTGGTCACTTGAACGAGCGGGCCGCCGGACGAAGACACACGGAAAAGAGATGTGTTGACAGTGGGAGTTAAGAGAATGTCGCCATCCTGGTTCCAGGTCGCGCCGCGCCCATCAGAAGCATCGCAAATCGTAAATGGCGGGCCACCTGAGGACTCGATTTTCTTGAGTTTGCCTCCGGCAAAAAATCCAATGAACCGGCTGTCGGGTGACCAGAAAGGATACGTGGCCCCGTCGGTGCCCACTAGGGGCTGGGCCTGCGAGGAATCGATGGGACGAACCCACAAGACTGATTTTCCATCCGGCGTGGAAGCGACGTACGCGAGAAGCCGACCGTCGGGGGAGAGAGCAAATCCCGCGGCAGTGCCGGTAAATATAAAACTTGAATCCGGCATCGGCCTGATGTAAGCGCGCGCTACGGGTGCATCGTTTGCAGGCCGTCTCGCGTACAGAATTCCCAGAGTCAGCGCGGCAGCGGTAGTCCCAATCAATGCGGCCAGCAGCAAACGTCCGGAGTTTCGGCTACGTTGCTTGTCGAGGGTCTTTGCGCTCAATTGCGAACCTGCTTCGGCGATCCATTTCAGCTCGATGGCGATGTCGCGGGCGGTTTGCCAGCGCTCTTCGGGGTCTTTTGCGAGGCAGCGGCGCATGGCGTGATCGAATGCAGGCGGAGTCATGGGCTTCACGGCGCTGATCGGCGCGGGCTCTTTTTCCAATATCGCGGAGGCCACACTCAACTGGCTCTTGCCTGGGAAAGCGCGCTGGCCGATGAGCATTTCGTACAAAACGGCGCCGAGCGAAAAAATATCGCTGCGGCCGTCCAGTTCCTTGCCCTCAATCTGCTCCGGAGACATGTACTGAAAGGTGCCGAGAATTGTGCCTTCCTGCGTCACGGGCGTGCTCGGCGTCGCGGCTGCTGTGAGGGTGGCGCCGGTCGTCAGCGGCACGGCAGGCTTGGCCAGGCCGAAGTCGAGAAGTTTCGCGCCCGTCGGAGTCAGCATGATGTTGCCGGGCTTCAGATCGCGGTGGACCACGCCGTTGCGGTGCGCTTTGTCCAGCGCATCGGCAATCTGGCCGCCGAATTTAAGAACCTGCTCGAGCGGGACCGGACCCTTCTCCAGGCGCTTCGCCAGCGTCTCGCCTTCGAGACATTCCATGACGAGGTAGTCTGTTCCGTCTTGATGGCCAACGTCGTACAGCACGCAGATGTGCGGGTGATTCAGGCTGGAAATGGCTTTGGCTTCGCGCTCGAAACGTTGCTTGCGAACGGGATCATTCGAGAGTTGCCGCGGCAGGATCTTGATGGCGACCGTGCGGTCGAGCCGCGTGTCCCGCGCGCGGAAAACTTCGCCCATTCCGCCCGCGCCCAGCGGCGCCACGATTTCATAAGGACCAAGTTTAAACCCGGCAGTGAGACTCACGATTGACGCGAATTATAGCCTTAAAGTATATCGTTTTCCGAACGGCCGAGACAGTTCAGTGAGCCTTGTCACTGAAAGGCTCTTGTGCGCCATCCGCACATCATGCTCGTCTATTGTTTGTCGTGTTTGGAGTGCGCCGCGTCTTGTTCGGCTTTGTAAGCTTTCCAGGCCTGGTCGATAACGTAGGCGTGGACCGCGTCAGCCTCGGCGACGGTCATGTGGGCTTTCGGGAATGCAAACTTTGGCGGGTCCGCAAGCCCAGGCATGCCTTTTGACCAATGGCTGCCGCCCAAGACGATGCCGTACCAGTCCTTATGTACTTCGGACGGGGCGTAGCGCAAATCGGGCACCGCGCCATCCTCCACCCAAGCGCCGCTGCCGTCGATAAAGGGAGAGTGGCAGCCTTCACAGTAAAACGAGACATAAAGTTTTTCGCCTTTGTGAATGATCTCCTCGCTCACTTTTTGTTCAGGGGGCTTCGGCACCGGGGGAATCACAACATGCGGAGTCGGAAATGGAACTTTGCCGCCAAGTTTGAAGGCGTACAGACGGTTGGGGCCGCGCTTGGATTCGGGTGTGGCCATCGTACGCGCCGGAGCAAAAAGGCGTGATCCGGAGCCCCACCCGACGGAAGTGATAACGTACTGTTCGCCGTTCGCGGTGAACGCGACGGGAATGGAATCGATCGCCGACTTCGTCTGAATGGACCAGAGTTCTTTGCCAGAGTCGGCAGCATAGGCTGCAAATTCTCCAGTACCTTGTCCCTGAAAAACCAGGTTGCCAGCCGTGGAGAGGACTCCACCATTAACGGAGATTTGTTCCTCGACGGACCACCGCGCGGTTTCCGCAATGGGGTCCCACGCGATCAGCCTTCCGAAGAGTCCTTCTCCGCCTTCTCCAGCTTCCACGGCAGCCTTTGTGTCGGCTCGGCGGTCCGTCGTTGGAATATAAACAAGCCCTGTGAGCGAGCTATAACTCATGGGCCACCAATTGTGGACCGTCCATTGTCTGCCGCCGCCTTGCGACGCGGGGATCAAAATTGGTTTGGCTGACTGAAGCTCGTAGGCGCTAGCCCAGGTGGTCTTGACCAGCGGCTTGGCGGAGAGCAGCTTGCCGGTTTTGGCATCGAGAATATAGAAGAAGCCATTCTTGGGAGCGGTCAATGCGACGTGGCGTTTTTCCCCGTTGATCAGGAGGTCAGCCATCATGATCTGATTGTTTTCGTTGTGAACGTTTTCCGTGCCGGTCTGATAGTGCCAGACGTATTCTCCCGTGTCTGCCTTCACGGCGACGATGCATTGCGTGAATAGTTTTTCTCCAGCAATCTTGATGCCGGTCATCTCACCGTAGCCGACATCCGCGCCCGCCGTGCCAAAAATCACCAGTCCCGTGGCATCGTCATACGTAATGGCGTGCCATACGTCGCCGCCGCCAATCTTCCACGAATTTTCGCCGATCCACGTTTTGGAGGCCATCTCCAATTCTTTCGTTTCGAAACCTTTCGCGGGATCGCCCGGAACGGTCCAGAACCGCCAGACTTCTTTGCCCGTCTCTGCGTCATAGGCAGCAATGGCGCCGCGCACACCATCATCCGAGCCGTTGTAGCCCATAAGGATTTTCCCGCGGGCCACGCGGGGCGCGCCGGTAATTCCCGTTTGCAATGGTTCGCAGACCGTCGCTTCCCAGAGTTTTTTCGTCGTTGCGGCATCGATGGCAATCAGGCGGCAGTCGCCCGTGCCAACATAAACTTTTCCGTTCCAGACAGCCACACCACCATTGGTGCGCGCGGAATAAGAGCCGTTCAGCGCCTGATCGAGCCGGATTTGCGGATTGTACTTCCAGAGCAGCTTACCTGTGGATGCTTGGACTGCGTAAATCTTGGAGAGCGGAGCGCTGACGTAGATGACACCATCAACAACGATCGGCTCGGAGACTACTCCCATCAAGCCGTCGTAATCCAGATACCAGGCGAGGCCCAAACTGGCGACGTTCTGATCGTTGATCTGCTTGAGCGGGCTGAAGTGTTTCGAATCGTTGGTGCGCC
>WNFO01005539.1_pt1 | contig 11056 bp, 9 predicted proteins | sample 5400251 | NCBI WGS metagenome assembly WNFO01 (sample SAMN13153354, study PRJNA577476) | soil metagenome | isolation source: 100 cm saprolite under Madrone tree | place: USA:California | collected 2016-06-14 | reverse complement strand
CCAAACGTGTCGCGCCATTTTTCCGTCAGCTCGGGAATGCCCTTGATGATCTCGCCGATCGAGGGGCGGATCGTCTTGAGGTCGTCGAGCTTCTTGTAGCCCGCGGGCAACACGGCATCGCGCCGCAACGGCAGCCCGAATTCCTCGACGTCCTCGATGGCGTTTTGCGCCGAATAGCAGAATTCCATGAACAGTTTTGCGGCGTTGGGATGCCTGGTGTCCTTCATGATCGCCGAACCTGATATCATCAGGACCGAGCCCTCCTCGGGGTAAGACACCGCAATCGGATTGCCCTGCGCGGCGTTGCGAAGCACCAAGGCGGTGGGGCTGGCGCCGACGCTGCGCTCGCCTGAGACGAGCACGGTGACAGTGTCGATGATGGAGCGGCCGACATGCGGCTTTTGCGCGGCGAGCTGCTCGAAATAATCCCAGCCATATAATTTGTTCATCTGCACCACCCAGGTGCCGACAAAACCGCTGAATCCGGGATGGCCGACCACCGACTGGCTCTTCCATTTGGGATCGATGAACTCCTTCCAGCTTTTCGGCGCCTGCTCCGGCTTCACTTTATTGGTGTTGTAGGCGAGGCTGACGGTGGTGGCATTGACGATCTGGTAGGCGTCGTCGGGATCGACGCCCCTAAAGCGCGCGTCGATCGCATCGATCGACTGCATCTTGTAGGGCATCAACAGGCCGCGGTCCTTCAGCGACACGTATTGCCCCATGTCGGTGGTGGCGAACACGTCGCAGTTGGCGGCGCCGGCCTGGATGTCCTGGCTGAGCCGCTGATAGGCGACCTGCGCGGTCGACCGCACCACGTTGACCTTCACCCCGGGGAAGGTCTTGGTGAAAATCGCCGAATGCTTCTCGGAACGATCCGACGGCCAGTACGCGATGTACCAGGTCAGTTCGCCTTCCAGCCTGGCCTTGGCGTAGAGTTCGGCGATGTAGTCGCTCTGCGCGCGCGCAGGGCGCAGGCTCATCAACGCGGCGGCGCTCCCGGCCACAAAGCCCCTCCGATCCATCGGCATGCGCGCTCCCTGACAACGCTGCGGACGCTCTTCGGCGTCTCGGCGAATTTCAGTTCAGCATTGATTTAGCGCGCGCGCAAATGGTGTTGCATGCCTAACGCGGAAACCCGGCCATGCAGACGCGGTGATCTCAGGCAGGGCCGCTTTACTGCGCGAGGTGCGCCGTCAACGGATGATTGGCCGCCTGACTGAAGAACGCCGCCTCTTCGGCGGTGGCCTCCAGCAGCTGTTCGTCCTGGTCGTAGATGTCGTTGCGGAACTGAACCGTCTGGTCTTTGGTCATCCACCCCGTCAGATAGATCCAGGCTACCGGGACTTTTTTGGGCAGGACGATATCCTCGCGCTGGCCGGTGGCGATGGCCGCGTCGATGGCGGCGCGGTTCCATTTCGGCATCTCCTCGGACAGCAGCCAGGCGGCGAGGTCGCGGACGTTGTCGACGCGGGAGCAGCCGTGCGAGTCGAAGCGATAGTCGTCGCTGAACAGATTCCGCTGATTGGTGTCGTGCATGTAGACCGAGTACGGGTTAGGCATGTCGATCTTCACCGCACCCAGCGCATTCCAGCCGCCGTTTTGCTGGCGCACCGTGAAATTCGGGGTGTGCGCACCGGACCAATCCACCGATCGCGGATCGATCGGAGCCTCGTGCGCATCGAGCACCTCCATATGCATGCGGGCGAGATAGCCCGGATCTCTCCGCATATGCGCCGAGATTTCGGTTTTCGCGATCGATGACGGGACGGTCCAGGTGGGGTTGAGATTGACGCTGGTGATTTCAGCGGTCAGCGTCGGCGACGGCTTTTCGGTCTTGCCGACGATCACGCGATAACGTCGCACCACATGATCGTTCTCGACCGCCTCGGCAAATGCCGCGGGCAGGTTGACCACGACGTAGCGCTGGCCGAATGCGAAATTCATATTCTCGAGGCGCTCCAGCGAAGCCTCGAGTTGCTTGATCCGTTTCTGCACCGGGACATTGAGGGCGGCGAGGGTGCGTGGCGTCACCGTTCCCGTCGGCGCGAGACCGTGCCGCGCCTGAAAACGCTTCACGCCTTCGGCGAGGACGTCGTCGTAGGCACCGGACGCCTTGTCCGGGTCGAGATCGCCGCTGATCAACAGGCGCTGGCGCAGCAGATCGTCATGCGGACCCTGCGTGCCGGATGCGAATTTGGCGTCGGCCGGTATCGCCGGCCACCCGCCGCGCACCGCAAGGTCCGAATAGCTCAGCGCCGCCTCCCTGATCCGCTGCGCGGTCCCCTCGTCGAAGGTCGGTTCGTGCGACAGCGCCAAGGCCGCGGCAGAGCGCGACTCCGGGGTGGATGCGGCTGCCGGCTTGGCTGGCTTGACCGGTTTGGCCGGGTGCGGTGCGGCGCCGGAGTCGGCCATATCCGTGCCCGCGTTGCCTGCGCCCTGGGCAAACGCCGACGCGGTCGCAAGTATCGTGGCAATGGCAATGAGTGTCATTCTTCGCATGTTGGATGCCCTTGTTGGGTGCCCCTGGGACGCGCCCTGACGGCGCTGACGTTGAAATCAACAAGCCCGGCCGTGGAGCCTAACGAATGGGATCGGACCTGACCTAAAAATGGGTTTTCGTAAAGGGTGCCTTGCGAGCGTTGCGTTCCGATCAGGTTGGTATTGCGGCTATTGCATTGCCGCAAGTGCCGTATTGGATTTTCGCGGCTTTCGGTATGTCGCCGCGGCGGCTAATGTGGTTCGTGGGCGCACCCGCCGGCTGGAAAATAAGCGTGCGTTTTGGGAGGACCTATGTCGTTGACGCGCCGAGCGGCGCTCGCTGGCGGCGGGCTGGCCATGCTGACGGGACTGCCAACCGTTTCTCAACCAGGCGTTGCTCAACCAGGCATTGCTCAACCAGTCCTGGCCCAACCAACTCCGGCCCGGGCAGCCTATCCCAGCCGAACCATCAAGATGATCGTGCCCTATCCGGCGGGCGGCACCACCGATTTTCTCGGCCGCCTGGTCGCCGATCAGCTCAAGACCGGTCTTGGCGCCACCGTCATCGTCGAGAACAAGCCCGGGGCCGGCACCACCCTCGGCGCCGATCAGGTGGCAAGGGCGGAGCCGGATGGCTACACGCTGCTGATGGCGACCTCGACCACACTGGCCATCAACAAGACGCTCTACAAGAAACTGCCCTACGATCCGGTGAAGGATTTTACGCCGATCGCGCTGGTGGCCGGCGTGCCGTTCGCGCTGATTGTCAATCCGCAGGTTCCGGCCAAGACGCTGGCGGAATTCATTGCCTACGCCAAATCGACGCCCGGACTGGCCTATGGCTCGGCCGGCAATGGCAGTCCGCAGCATCTCGGCGCCGAGATGCTGAAGGAGGCCGCGGCCATCGATATCCGTCATGTGCCGTACCGCGGCAGTGTGCCGGCGATGCTCGATGTGATCGCGGGGCATATTCCATTCATGGTGGTGGACCTGCAGCCGGCGTTGCCGCAGATCAGGGAAGGCAAGGTGAGGGTGCTTGGCGTGACCACGCCGAGGCGGGTTGCGATCGCATCGGATATCCCGACGCTGGCCGAGGCGGGGCTGCCCGGCTTCGAACTGGTGGCGTGGCAGGGCGTCGTCGCGCCCGCCGGCGTGCCACGGGCGATCGTCGACCCATTGGCCGCGCAGATTGCAAAGCTGATGGCCGATCCGGCAACGCGCGAAAAACTCACCACGATTGCGCTGGAGCCGCTGGCGGGGTCGACCCCGGACGGTTTTGCGGCCTTCATCAAGACCGAGGTCGATCGGTGGGGCGATATCGTCAAAAATTCGGGCGCCGAGCCGGAATGACGAGCACCATGTCCTCAGGTCAAGTCTTCCGCACCGAGCGCGATCGATGCCCGAAATGACCGAGCCGGATGTCCTGATCGTTGGCGCCGGACCGGTCGGGCTCACGCTTGCGATCGATCTGGCGTGGCGAGGGATCGAGGTTACGGTGGTGGAGACGCGTGGCCGCGCCGCGCCTCCGGAGCCGAAATGCAACCATGTCGCCGCCCGCACCATGGAAATTTTTCGGCGGCTTGGCCTTTCCGAAAAGGTGCGCAACGCCGGGTTGCCTGCGGATTATCCGCACGACGTCGCTTATCGCACCACGTTTACGGGTCCGGAGCTGGCGCGAATTCCGATCCCCTGCCGTCGCGACCGCTTCACCAGGACGGATGGGCCGGATTGCAACTGGCCGACCCCGGAGCCGCCGCATCGCATCAACCAGATATTTCTCGAGCCGATCCTGTTCGAGCATGCCGCCGCCCAGCCACGGATCCGCATCATCAACCGGACATCGGTCGAAGACGTGGTGGTGGAGGATACGTCCGCACATGTGACCTTGCGCGATCTCGACACCGGCGCTGTCAGGCGTTTGAGCTGTCGGTATCTCGTCGGCTGCGACGGCGCGCGCTCCGTGGTCCGCAAGGCGATTGGCGCGGAGCTGGCCGGCGACGCCATCGTGCAGCGCGTGCAGTCGACCTTTATCCGCGCTCCCGGCCTGATCGATCGCCAGCAGCACGCGCGCGCCTGGGGCACCGGCGTCATCAATCCCAGGCGCTCCGGCATGGTGTATGCGATCGACGGCCGCGAACGATGGCTGGTGCATAATTATCTGAAACCCGGCGAGATCGATTTCGAACAGGTCGATCGCGACGGCTGCATCCGGACCATCCTCGGCGTGGGAGCGGACTTCGACTACGACATCATTTCCAGGGAGGATTGGTACCGGCGCCGGCTGATCGCGAGCCGGTTTCGCCACGCTTGCGCGTTCATCGCCGGCGACGCGGCGCATATCTGGGTGCCCTATGCCGGCTACGGCATGAATGCCGGAATTGCCGACGCCATGAACCTGTCCTGGCTGCTTGCCGCGCATCTCAATGGCTGGGCACCGGCCTCGATTCTCGACGCCTACGAGGCGGAGCGTTGGCCGATCACCAGCCAGGTGTCGCGATTCGCGATGTCGCACGCCGAGGCTGAAATTCGCCGCCGTGGCGCGGTGCCCGATGAAATCGAGGAGGCGGGACCGAGAGGCGAACATGCGCGGCGGGAAGTCGGCCGTCTCGCCTACGAGATCAACGTCCAGCAATATGCCTGCGCCGGTCTCAACTTCGGCACTTACTACGATCGCTCGCCGATCATCGCCTATGACGGCGCCGAACATCCGGCCTATACGATGAACAGCTATACCCCGTCGAGCGTGCCGGGTTGCCGCACCCCGCATCTGTGGCGCGGGGATGGTGGCTCGCTTTACGATGCAATGGGGCCGGAGTTCACGCTGCTGAGGTTCGATCCGGCGCTGGATGTTGTCGCGCTGGAGGCCGCGGCTCGCAACCGGGGCGTGCCGCTAAAAATCCTCGACATCGAGCCGCCATGTACCGCCATTTTCCATGGCGGCGGGCTGGTGTTGTCGCGGCCGGACCAGCATGTGGCCTGGCGCGGCGACAAATCGCCGGCCGATCCGCCAGGGTTGATCGATCGCATTCGCGGAGCTGCAAACCAAGAATTTGCAAGGGCGAAGGATCGGCCAACCCGTCGTACCTAGTCTTCGTTCGCGGCAATCGATTCCATCAGGGAGACCAGCTGGCGCTGCACGGTCTGATCCTTGATCTTGCTGTAAGCCCGCAATAGCCTCAAACTGAATGCGCTGTCGAGGAACAGCAGGCTCTCGACTTCCCGTGCCTTGCCGTCGCCGTCGTAGAAGAATGTGACGGGTACATCGAGCGCGGTCGCGATTTGCTGAAGGCGGGCCGCGCCGACGCGGTTGACGCCTTTCTCGTATTTTTGAACCTGCTGGAAGCTGACGCCAAGTTTGTCGCCAAGCTCAGCCTGCGAGATTTTTTGCTCAACGCGCCGCAGCCGAATCCGTTTTCCCAACTCAATGTCGGGTTTTCCTGCACTCCGCTGCTTCATCTTTTTTGCTGCTGCCTGTTTCATTCTGCTTTTACCGTCCTTCGGTCGAGAAGCCCCCGAATAGATGGGTCAGGGATTCACCCTTATATACCGCTTTAAATTCGCTTGGATGGACGAATTCGTCCTTGAACCACGGGAATTTTGCGGGATTGAAAGCCTCCACCAGCCAGTCGATCATGCGCCGTACCCTGGGGATACGGCCGCTACCCGGATGATAGGAGAGCCAAATATCGAACGGCCGGCGTAACTCGATCTCGAGCGGAATGATTTTTCCCCCGAGCTCGCAGGCGTAGGAAGGAAACACGCCGATGCCGGCCCCATAGGCGACCGCCCAGTAATTGGCGCTGCTGACGTTTGTTTTCATCACAAGCAGCTCCTGTTGGGAATAACCCGGAAAGACGCTCTCAAAGGTCTCTTTTGCGGCGGTCTGGTCGGCGACCTGCATTACCAGCCGGTGCTTGGCGAAGTCGTCCACCGTTCGCGGGACGCCGTAAGTATCGATGTATTTCTGGCTGGCAAAGAACATCAGATGCATTCGGCCGAGCCGGACCAGCTTGACGTCGGGCGCGGCCGGTCGCGACAAATGGATCGCCACGTCGGCCTCATGCCGCGACACGTCGGCAGAGCGCATCGCGCAATGCAGATCGACCAGGATGTTGGGAAACGATTGCTGGAATTCGACCAGGCGAGGGGCTAGCCAGAATGTACCCAGGCCCTCGGTGACGGCGACCCGGACTTCGCCCGAAAGCGTATGGGTGACGGATTTGCTGGCGCGCAGCAGGTCGAACGAAGCGGCCTCCATGCGTTCGACCGCCGAAACAACCAGCGAGCCTTCGTCGGTCAGGCGAGTGCCATGGACGTCGCGCGTGAACAGCGTGGCGCCGATCTGGCGCTCAAATTCGTCAATTCGCCTGCGAACGACGTTGATGGAAAGATCAAGCCGCTCGGCCGCGGACCTGAAACTTCCACAACGGACCACCTCCAGAAAAACTCTGGCCGCATCCCAATCCGTGAGACTTCCTATCGCGAGCTTGTGGCGTTCCTCCTGAGGAACGCCCCTTTCCAGCACCAGACGCATACATGACCCTCTCAGCCCGCTAAACTTGGCAGAATTTCCGATGAACCACAACTATCGCGGGTCTAGGGATTTCCATTTTGACGCTTATACTTACCGACCGGGGCGGCATCCCCGGGATTTTACCGACTTCGGCCTCCCGCCGTCTTAACCATTGAAAGACCATCGAAAGGGCAGCCGTGAGTTCAATTGTTAGCCTTCGGACCTTCGCAAACTCATCGAACGTTCCGATTGTCGTCTTGGCGGACATGCAGCAGGAATATCCGGCGAAACCGCGGCCGCTCTCGATTTCAAAGATCAATCGCGCGCTGGACAATTGCCGGCGGGTGCTGGATCATGCGCGCGATATCGGGCTGCCGGTTGCATTCATGCGCCAGCTCAATGAGTCGGCGTTTTTCAACCGCGCAACACCCTTCGTCCGCTGGATCGAGGGCTTTGAACCCTATCGCAACGAGATGGTATTCGAACGCAGCAATCCGTCGTGCTACTCTTGCGAGCCCTTCGCCGCCTTGATGAACCAGAGCCGGGGCGGCATCGTGCTCGCGGGATTTGCCGGCGAGTCGGCCTGCCTGTCGACGCTGATCGATGCGTTCCACCGCAATCACAGGGTCACTTATTCATGCGATGCGTCGGCCAGTCATGCGCTCGAGGACGTGCCGGCGAACGAAATTCACCGTGCCGTTTCGAAGATATCCGGACTTTATGGAGAGGTGTATGAAACGACCGATTGGATTGCCTCGACTGTACCTCGCAAGCTCGGTGTCGGATAAGACGCTGGTGGCTAGTTCGGAAGAAAGATTGCATTCGGTCCTTGCGGCCCTCGAGCAGTGCCGGGCGGTTCTCACCGACAGCGCTGACCGGGAGACGGCGCAATTGCTGTCGGTTGCAATTCTTCAGCTTCGGATGAAACTCAATCAGGTCTCGGACCAGGATTTGAAGGCGTTGTGCGATGCGATGGTGCCGGATGAAGATCCCGCGGAAGCAACGCAAGATCCGAAATCCTCGCAAAACGAGCGGCGGCGTGCCTCGCTGAAGCTGGTCAAATAGCAACATGCACGGGTTTCCGGCCGGCGCCGCTCATCGCTGGTTGCCGAGCCGCGGCGTTAGAGCATGATCCGGAAAGTGGAAACCGGTTTTCCGAAAAGATCATGCTCAAACAAAGAGATGAGATCCTGATCCGATTCAATCTATTCGGATCATGATCCAGTGCTAGCGCGGAATAGTGTACCCGCACCTCCTGGTGCACTGAGGTGATCGACGCGGATGCAAGGTTGCGCACCTGCCGCCGCGCCTGATCAAAATCTCTTGTCCGCGGGAGCCTGCGGATCGTCCCTGATCTCAGCCCGCCGTCACGTCCACCAGTTCGTCGCCGTGGAGCACGCGGTGCGCCTTGGCGCGGTCGAGATCGCCTTCCCAACCCGCAACAACGACGGTAGCCACGCAGTTACCGATCAGATTGCCGAGCGCGCGGGCCATGCCGATGAACCAGTCCACTGAAAGCACCAGCACGAGACCGATCGCGGGAATACTCGGAACGGCATTCAGTGTGGCGGCGAGGATGACAATCGCCGAACCGGGAACGCCATGCGCGCCCTTCGACGTGACCAGCGAGACGCCCAGCACCAGCATCAGGTCCCCGAAGGAAAGCGGCGTATTGGTGGCCTGGGCGATGAAAACGACCGCAAGCGTCAGGTAGATCGAGAACGCGTCGAGATTGAACGAATAGCCGGTCGGGATCACCAGCCCGACGACGGAATCCTTCACGCCCAGCCGCTCAAGTTTGCGCATGATCTGCGGCAGCACCGCGTCCGACGACGCGGTCGCCAGAACAATCGTCAGTTCCTCGCGCAGATAGCCCAGGAACTTGAAGATGTTCAGTCCGACCAGCGCCATGACGCTGCCGAGGACGCCGAGCACGAAGACCGCCAGCGACACATAAAACAGGGCAACCAGCGAGATCAGCTGCTTGAGCGAGCCGACACCGTATTTGCCGACCGTATAGCCAACCGCTCCCAGCACGCCCAGCGGGGCCAAACGTACGATCAACCCCATCGCCCGGAACAGAACGGTCGATACCGCGTCGATCAGCGAGCCGATGCGCTCGGCCTTTTCTCCTCCGACCAGCGCGAGGCTGACGCCGAAAATGATCGCGAAAAACAGCACCTGGAGCACGTCGTTGCGCGACAGCGCGTCGAAAGAGGTGGTCGGAATGATATTCATGAGGAAGCTGCCGATGCCGCCGCCCTGCAGCTTGTGGGCGTTGTCGGCGTAACTGCTGAGCGCCTTGGGGTCCAGCGTCGAGGTATCGATGTTCATGCCGTGGCCCGGCCCGAACAGGTAGGCGAGCAACAGGCCGACGACCAGCGCGACCGTGGTCATCACCTCGAAATAGATCAGCGCCTTGACGCCGACCCGGCCGACTTTCTTGAGGTCGCCGGCGCCCGCGATGCCGTGCACCACCACGCAGAACACGATCGGCGCGACGATCATCGAAATCAGCTTCAAGAAGGCGTCGCTCAAGATCTTGAGCTCGACGGCAAAATCCGGCACCGCCATGCCAAGCACGATGCCCAGCAGCAAAGCGACCAGGACCTGAACGAAAAGTGATTGGTAGAGAGGTTTTCGGACGCTTACCGCAGTCGCAGAGATGGTTGACATGACTTGCTCCCCCTATCGATTGGCCTTACTTCGAGCAACAAATGTGCCAAACGGGCGCCCAAATCGTGTAGCGGAAATATTCCGCGACACCATTGCGATTCCAGCGGGTTTTCTCGCAGATTGCAAAATCGCCGGGACCGGGAAGCCGTTGGACGGTGCCACCGGCCAAGGCCCGGATCTTCACGCCGGTCCCGCTCAACAGGGTGCGACGACTGCATGATTCACGATGTCTCGATTCCCGCCGCGCTGATTGCCGGTCTTGTCAGCTTCCTGTCGCCGTGCGTGCTGCCTTTGGTGCCGCCCTATCTGGTGTACCTGACCGGCGCGACCATCGAGCATGTCGTCAATGATGAAACGGTATCGTCCTCGAAGCGCGCGGTGATGGGTGCGGCCGCGATGTTCGTGCTCGGCTTTTCCACCGTGTTCGTGGCGCTCGGCGCCAGCGCCTCCCTGATCGGAGGGTTGATCCGCGCCTGGTCGGGAGAACTCTCGATCGTCGCCGGCATCGTCATCATCATCATGGGCCTGCACTTCCTCGGGCTGACGCGGATCGGCTTCTTGATGCGGGAAGGGCGGTTGCCGATTCCAAAGCCGGTGGGCTTGTGGGGGGCCTATGTGATGGGGCTGGCGTTTGCGTTCGGCTGGACGCCCTGCATCGGCCCGATCCTGGCGGCGATCCTGTCGGTGGCGGCGGCCGAGGCGACCGTGACGAAAGGCGCGGGCCTGCTCGCGGTCTATTCCGCAGGGCTCGGAATTCCATTTCTGTTGGCGGCTTTCATGGTTGAACAGTTCTCGTCGCTGTTCTCGCGGATGAAGCGGCATCTCGCCGCCGTCGAGCACGCCATGGGGGTGCTGATGGTCATCACCGGGATCGGCTTTCTCACCGGCGCCGTATCCAACGTCAGCATCTGGCTGTTGGAGACGTTTCCTGGCCTGCAGAATTTCGGCTAGGGCGCGGACTCACAAGCACTTGGCGCCTGCGATGCAGGCTCCATGCTGCTACATGCGCACGACGGATGTATCAATCATCCGCGCCGCGCCGTCGTGAGCGGCGGAGCATCGGTTCGATGCCGCTTCATTCATACGCGCTGAGTTCGTAGCGCATGATTCGAGGCTCCAGTTTGAGCGCTTGAATCAGGTCACGGCGTACCATCAACCTGCAAACGCCCGTCGCGGACGCTGCTAATGCTGTGAGTTTACTTCGGCTTTCGGGCATAGTGGACATGGCCGGACCTTCCGCTGGCTAGCCCAACTTGCGCAGAATCGCACCCTGACTATAAGCAAATCAATGCCTTAGCCGAAAAGTTGGCACTACATTTTCTTGGGAATTGTGATCAGGCGCTGTGTTGGAGAGCAGGCAAATCTTGCTCGGTGAGGCGCATTCGC
>WNFO01005538.1_pt1 | contig 11056 bp, 7 predicted proteins | sample 5400251 | NCBI WGS metagenome assembly WNFO01 (sample SAMN13153354, study PRJNA577476) | soil metagenome | isolation source: 100 cm saprolite under Madrone tree | place: USA:California | collected 2016-06-14 | reverse complement strand
CAAACACAATCAGGACATCAGACTCTATGCCGACGCGATTCACTCCGAAGCGCAAAAAAGAGGGCTCATTTTTTTGGATTTGTTCACGCCTCTCCAAGCCGAAGCTCAAACGTCGTCTTACCAGCCGCTGACCGACAACGGCGTTCATTTCACGGTTCTCGGCTACTGGCGATCGGCACGACTATTGGAGCAGACGCTCGCCGGTTCCGCGCGGTCTTGGCGAGTCGACATTGATAAGGATGGAATCATGAAGAAAGTCGAAGGCGCTCAAGCGTCCAAAATCCAATCCGCCCCGCTCCGGTTTCAAGTGCTGGATCGGAAGCTTCCATCACCTGTTGTTCCCCTGGAATCAGTGACGACGAAACAAACTCCGGAGGGGAAGAGTGGGCGAGTGATTCACGTCGATGGTTTGTTGGCAGGAAAATATGCGCTACAGATCGATGGTCGTGAAGCTGCGACGGGTAGCGCTAAGGAATGGGCTGCCGGCGTCCAATTGACTCGCGGGCGGGAGTTCGATCAGGTCGAAAAGCTGCGGCAAACCATCATGGAGAAGAATCGTCTCTTCTTTCATCGCTGGCGGCCGCAAAACGAAACCTACATCTACGGCTTTCGCAAACATGAGCAAGGTCAGAACGCCCGCGAAATTCCTGAATTCGATCCGCTTATCATTCAATTGGAAAAGAAAATCGCCGAGCTGCGAGTGCCCGTGCCGCATCAATATGAGTTAATCTCAAAGGACCAATAGGTGCTGATAGGTGTGAGAGGGAAAATGAACAGAAGCAAACGGAGAGAACAAAGATCGCTAGCCCTCTGTTTTTTTTGTTGCCTCCTGTTTGGATTCGATGCTCGCGCCCAGTCAGCAAATAATCAAGTTCCCGACCCCGATCCGGAGATTGAACGGCGCTCCTTCCAAGTCGCGGAAGGGTTTGAAGTCAACTTATTTGCGGCCGATCCGCTCTTAGCCAAGCCGATCCAAATGAATTTCGATCCGGCCGGCCGGCTCTGGGTCGCCTGCAGCGCCGTTTATCCGCAGATTCAGCCGGCGCATGAGGCCGACGACAAGATCATTATCCTGGAAGATCGCGCCGGCAAGGGCAGGGCGGATAAGACCACCGTCTTCGCTCAAGGACTTCTCATTCCGACGGGGGTGGTGCCCGGCGACGGTGGTTGCTACGTCGCCGAAGGGACCCGAATTCTTCATTTCACCGCTCCGGGCGCTGACGCAACCCGGCTCGCCAATCCGGGCAATAAGGCTTCCGGTTCCGAAGAGAACAACACCAAAACCACCCATCGCCGTAGTGTCCTCTCCGGCTTCGGCACACAGGACACCCATCACTTGATCCACACGCTGCGTTGGGGTCCGGATGGCATGCTGTACTTCAACCAATCAGTATACATTTACAGCGCCGTCGAGACTCCTTTTGGCGTCCGTCGTTTATTAGGGGGCGGCATCTGGCAATATCGGCCCGAAACCGAGCAACTCGAGGTTTTCGCTCGCGGCTGGGTCAATCCGTGGGGACATGAGTTCGATCGGTGGGGCCAGTCTTTCGTGACCGACGGAGCAGGGGACCAGGGCATTAGTTACCTGGTTCCCGGCGTAACGCACGGGCAGACTTTCTATCCTGCCCCGGTACCGCCTTGGCTGCTGCAGGGCCTCACGCCGCATAGTCCGAAATACTGCGGACACGAAATTTTGAGCGGCCGGCCTCTGCCGGAGGACTGGCGCGGCAACATCCTGGCCAACGACTTCCGAGCTCATCGCGTCTGCCGTTTCGTTCTCCGCGACGAGGGCAGCGGCTACACCGTTCAGGAAAAAGCGGAACTCATTAAGACCAACCACCCCGGCTTTCGGCCCGTGGATGTGAAGATGGGACCGGACGGCGCGATCTACATTGCCGACTGGTACAACCCGATTATCAATCACGGCGAAGTGGACTTTCGCGACCCGCGGCGGGATCACGTGCATGGTCGCATTTGGCGTGTGACGGCTAAGGGCCGGCCTCTGGTATCGGGACCAAACTTGGAAGGCGCGGCCGCGACCGTCTTGCTTGAGGCGCTCAAATCTCCCGAAGATTGGACGCGCCAACAAGCCAAACGCGTCTTGAAGGAACGCGGCAGCTCCGTTGTCCCGGCTCTGCAAACCTGGTTGCGAGACTTGAATCCCGCCGATTCAGATTATGAGCATCATCTTCTGGAAGCTCTTTGGACGTATCAATCCCTCGACGTAGTGGAACCGGCTCTGTTAACGACGCTCCTCAGCGCGCGCGATCATCATGCAAGGGCAGCGGCGACTCGAGTGGCCAGCGCTTGGCGTTCGCGGCTGAATAACTCCTTGGAGCTGTTGGCGGCGCGCGTCCAGGACGATCATCCGCAAGTGCGACTGGAAGCGGTTCGGGCACTCGCTCAAATTCATCAGCCTCAAAGCTTGGAGTTAGCGCTGCAAGCGCTGGATCGTCCTATGGACACGAATCTGGATTATGCTTTGTGGCTCACGACGCGGGAGTTGCTCCCTGACTGGCTGCCGACTTTGCAAGCGGGGCGAATGGATTTTCGAGGCAACACTCGACATCTGGCATTTGCCCTCGAGGCCGCAGGCGCCCAAGCGCCCCTTCGCCCGCTGGTTGAACTGCTTCAACCCGGAAAGGCAAACCAGGGTCGGGACAGATTACTGACTCTCTTAGCGGCACTCGGAGGTCCCGAGGAATTAAGATTGGTGTTTGATGAAGTACTGGGCAGCAAACAGACGTCGCAAGTTCAAGGCCATTTGCTGCTGGCGTTGGACCAGGCCGCCGGGCAACGCGGCGTGCGTCCCAAGGGCGATCTCAACAAAATCGAGTCACTCTTGAAATCTGACCAGGAATCGATTCGGTCGTCGGCCGCACGACTGGCCGGCCGCTGGCATTTGGAATCGCTTCGGCCTCATCTCGACCGACTAGCGGGGGAGGAGAAAACGCCCGAGTCGGTTCGTCGCGCCGCTGTGGACGGGCTGGTTTATCTGGGTGGGCCTCAAACGCTTGAGCGACTGAGCCAATTAACGGATCCCGCCGAGCCTGCGGCCGTCCGCCGACCGGCCATAGTGGCTCTCACGAATTTGGACTTGAAGCTCGCGGCAGCGCGTGCCGTTGACTGGTTGTCGAATGATAAACACGCCACGGATCCGGTGGAAATCGTGAGCGCGTTTCTCGAAAGAAAAAATGGCCCGGCTATTCTGGCCGAAGCCCTGGCCAAGGCCAAGTTGCCGCCCGATGTCGCCAAGTTGGCCGTTCGCACCGCCCGAACTTCAGGCCAAGAGTCGCCCGCTTTAGTGGACGCGCTCACCCGCGCCGGAGGTTTGAGTCAGGTTAAGCGTGCGCTCAGTCCGCAAGAATTGCAAAATATGGCGGTGGGCGTACTCAAGAGCGGCGACCCAGCCCGGGGCGAGGCGCTATTTCGCCGTTCGGACTTGGCGTGTCTTAAGTGCCATGCCATCGTCGGGGCCGGCGGCCAAGTCGGGCCCGATCTCACCAGCATCGGCACGAGCGCTCCGGTCGACTATCTCATCGAGTCCATCTTGCTTCCAAACAAAGCGGTCAAGGAAAATTACCACGCCTTAGTCGTTTCCACCCAAGATGGCCGATTCTTCACCGGCATCAAGGTTCGAGAAACCAACACCGAAATTATCTTGCGAACTGCGGAAGATCGGGAACAGGCCATTTCCGTGAAGGATATCGACGAGCGCTCGCCCGGCGGCTCCCTGATGCCCGAGGGTTTGGCAGATAACCTGACCCGAGCCGAGTTGATCGACCTGGTGCGGTTCTTGTCGGAACTGGGTAAGGTTGGTCCATATTCCGCGGGCCGAGCGCGCCTGGTGCGCCGCTGGCAAGTCCTGGACGCAACCCCAGCAGCGCTCGCTCGTGTAGCCGCGACGCGCTTAGCGGAGCGCTCCGCTCAGGGCGTCCCGGCCGAACTTCGCTTGGATGATTCCGCTCTCACTTGGAGTTCCGCCTACAGTCAAGTTAACGGGACGCTTCCGCTGGATTCGCTACCTCGATTGAAGACGGGCAATAATTCGCGGTCTTTCGCTTTCGCCCGTTTTCAGCTGGATGCCACCGCAGGCGGACTGATTAAGCTCGTGCTAAACTCTTCGGTCGGTCTCAGGACCTGGCTCGACGGCGAGTTGGTTAATGCACAGAATCAAATGGATCTGGATCTGAAGCCGGGACTGCACACCATCACCATCGGTGTCGACCTGGAAATGCGAAAGGACCTGCTCAGCTGTGAGCTGGAAGATATTCCTTCGTCTCCGGCCAGGGTGCGGATCGTCATGGGGAAATGAGCACAATCATCGTTTCCCCTTCGGAGCTCTAGCGGTGTTTTTCTTTGACCGGAACCAATTAGCCAAGGACGGGAGCCTGGGCCGCTTCTTGACAGGAGCTGAACAGGCAGCTTCCACAACCTCTTCGTCCGGCTCGATTCCAGCGACCTGGTAACCAGCTTTGTTGACATCTCGGACGGCGCTCGAGACGGCTTCCGCGTACGAAGGGGCTTCTCGATCAAAATCCAAGTACACTACTCCGTCTTGAGTCCCCAAGAGGGCGTCATTACACCCGGCTTTGAAAAGACTATTTTCCAACTTGTCGGTCAGGGTGGACAACCCTGAAAGAGTTAGAGTAAAACTATGGGTTTCTTTTCTTCGGGGTTTTCTGCTAGTTCGCATTGCTAAGTTCTCACCTGATGGGGGCACTGATCCACTCGTTGCCGAATGCGAGCCGCATGGTTTTGCGGGTTTTGGGGAGTCGACCAGACCGAAAATTGGCATCCGCCCCTTTGAGCAAAAGGACAGAGAAGTCTACCCCAAGCATGACCCATCGCACGTCGCCATTGCCAGCCGCGAAGTTCCGCATATCGAACGGCGGCCTCAATTTCCTTGTTCGGGTGCCTGGGCCTTGCCACAAACCTGAGTCTACCTGCCCTTGCTGAAAAATGTCAACCTTTGGTCCGTTGGCGCTATTTTCTCTTTCCCGTCACCCGAAGATCCAGCTGCCGTCTCTGAAGATCGACGCGCACCACCTGCACATGCACCTTGTCACCCAACCGATAACGGCGTCGCGTTCGCCGGCCGATTAAAGAATGCGACCGTTCATCATAGTCGTAATAATCTTCGGTCAGCGTGCTGACGAGAACCAGGCCTTCAACCGGCAAATCCTCGGCCTGACCAAAGAAGCCATAATCAGCTACCCCGGTGATAACCACGTCGAGCTCCAAGCCGACGCGCTCGCTTAAGTAAGTCAGCAGCTTCAGTTTAATCAGCTCGCGCTCGGCTATGTCGGCGCGACGCTCGGTCTTGCTGCAATGTTCGCCGAGCGCGGCGAGCTCGGTCTTGTCGCTGCCAAGACGCGCTCCTTTAGTCGAGTCGCGGCTAAATGTGCGTTCCAGAAGGCGGTGCACGGTTAAATCGGGATAGCGGCGAATGGGCGACGTGAAGTGACAATAGTCTTCGCTGGCCAGGGCATAATGGCCCTCCTCCTCCGGGCTGTAGACCGCCTGTTTGAGGCTGCGCAACAGGGCATAGTGGACGGCGTAAGCCTCGGGCTTGCCGGCCGATTGACTCAGAACTCGTTGCAACGCGAATCGATCCAGCTCGCTCGTCATCTTGTACCCGAGGCTGTGAGCAAAATCGGCAAAGGCCTTGAGTTTGTTCGGTTCGGGTCGCGGATGCACACGGCGCAGGAAGGCGACCGGAGGATTTGCGCCACCTCCTCGCCCGGCCAAATGCTCGGCCACTGCTTCATTGGCCGCCAGCATGAATTCCTCGATGATTTGATGGCTCACGTCATGCTTGAGGAAATGGGCGCCGGTGACTCGGCCCTGGTCGTCATATTCCAGCTCCGTTTCAGGCATGTTCAGTTCCAGAGCGCCGCGCTTGAGCCGACGTTTTCGCAAGATCATGCCCAACTCACGCATGCGCAGAAGTAAATCCATTACTTCCGCATCCACATCTTTGATGGGTGGCACGCCCTGAGTCTTCGAAGGGCGTGGCGCGGCAGAGCGAGACATACTCACGCCCTTCGAAGACTCAGGGCGTACCACCCGACTTTGGACTTCGGGACTTTGCAGCAGCTCGGACACTTGCTCATAGGTGAACCGCTTGAGGACGCGGATAGCGCCGTTGGTGAAGCGCGCCTCGGTTTTCTGACCTGTCGGAGTGAAGTCGATCAGCACGCTTTTCACGTAGCGCACTTTGTCTTGCTGTAAACTGGCCAGGCTGTTGGAAATGATTTCCGGAAACATGGGGATGACGCGCTGCGGCAGATAGACGCTGGTGCCACGCTTCCGGGCTTCGCGATCGAGGGCACTGCCGGGAGGAGCGAAATAAGAGACGTCGGCGATGTGCACGCCCAGAAGCCAATGTTTGCTGCGACTATCATGGACTAAAGAAATCGCGTCGTCGAAGTCGCGAGCGTCGGCCGGGTCAATGGTGATCACGGTGTCGCCGGTGAAATCCTCTCGACCTTCGAAGTCGTCTTCGCGAAAGACCGCGGCCGCTTCGCGAGCCTCTTGCAGGACGTCGGGCGGAAACTGATCCGGCAAATTGAACGAACGGATAATCGACAACGTGTCCACGCCGGGTTTACCCCGCGGGCCGAGCACTTCGGTGATCACGCCCTCGCCCCGATCTTCCAGGGTCGGAAAGCGAAGCATTTCAAAAACAACCTTGTCCTCGTGCTTGGCGCCCTTGGCGCCGGGATCGCCGACGTAAATGCTGTGGCTGAACACGGTGCCATCGACGCGGACGAACCCCGAACCCTCGCGTTCGAAGTAGGTGCCGACGAACTGCCGGGTGGCCCGCTCCAGAACTTGCAGAATTTCGCCGGCCGGACCGAGATGAGGACGATTCGGCTTGCGCGTAATGCGGACCAGCACTTCATCACCCGTGACGGCGTCAAGAGAGTCTTCCGGCCGGATGAGCACTTCCGGGCCGGCCTGACCGTCAATCACGTGCGGCCGAACATATCCGGTGCCGGTACTCGTTCGCCGATAAATGCCCGTGACCGTGCCGTGCGGCGGCGTGGGACGGACGGTGTGGTTCTTGCCGAGAACGACCCGGCCTTGCTTCACCAGCTCCCGCAGACTCCAGCGAAAGGCGCTATATTCTTTCGCCGTTATGCCCAGCTTTCGAGCCAGCGCCTTGGGCTTGAGCGGCTGATAATTCTTCCGAGCCACCGCCGTCAGGATTTGATCTTCCAAACTCATCGATTCGTGAAAATTCTTTTTTAACAGAAGGAAACAGAGGGAACAGAGAATCGAGGAGAAGTTATGTTCTTTGTTTTCTCTGTTGCCTCCTGTTTGGAGTTCCTTTACCCGTTCTAATCCACCGCTTCCAGCGTAGGCGAGTAGGTCGTCTCTTCGCCGTTGGTGGCGCCTTTGAAGAGTCTTCGCTGAAGGGATTGATTAAAGGGCGTCCATGTGGATGTCGTGTTTCGATCCTCCCGGATTTCGCGCGTAAAGTTATGGATCTTGGCGTCGAGATTATCCAGGTGGTGGAGCGCAATGGCTTCCGGAGTCATGGGCAGGCGGGGACTGCCGAATTCATAGGTGCCGTGGTGACTCAGGATCATGTGTCGGAGCCGCAAGAGCAGTTCCTTGGGGAACGGTTCGCCGGTCAGGTCGGGTACCTTGGCCGCCTTTTCGTCCAGCATTTCCACGCCGATCACCAGATGCCCCACCAATTGCCCCTCGTCGGTGTAGGCGAAGGCCTTGCCGTAACTCAATTCCCGAATCTTGCCGATGTCGTGCAGGAAAACTCCGGCGAGCAGCAAGTCGCGATCCAGCTCCGGATACAGGGGCAAAATGCGCTCGGCCGCATCGAGCAGTGTCACGACGTGTTCCAGCAATCCGCCCAAGTACGCATGGTGATTGCGGACGCCGGCCGGCGCCTGACAAAACGCCTGCAGAAATTCTTCATCCATGAGAAAGCATTCGGCCAAGGCGCGCAGATGGGGATTGCCCAGCCGTAACAGCACGCTTCGCAGCCGATCCAAGAGCTTGTTGACATCGTGCTCGGTGTGGGGGAGAAAATCCGCCAGCTCGACTTTTTCCGTCTCGACGCGGTCGATGTGACTGAGAATTATCTGCAAGGCGCCTTGGAAGAGCTGCACTTTCCCCTTTACCTGCAAGAAATCGCCGGTCTCGAACGACCGGAAAAGATGCTCGCTGGCATTCCACAAGCGGGCGCTAATGGCGCCGGTCCGGTCGCGTAGCTCCACTTGCAGATAAAGGTTGCCGTTGCGATTGGCCCGCAATTGCTTATCCGAGATCAGGTAAATCTCCTCGATGGTGTCCCCGTCTGTCATCAGCTGCACGAAACGCCGACTCATTTTATTAGTCCTTAGTTCTTAGTTCTTAGTTCTTAGTGCTTAGTCAGTAGTCAGTAATTCGTAGTCAGGATACATTATTGTAGCTAAATGCCCAACCAAAAAGTTTGAACTTGGATTATCAAACACCTTGCTACGGACTACTGCGGACTATGGACAAAAAAATCCTGGCTTTTGATTTGGGAGCCGAAAGCGGCCGGGGGGTACTCGGCCTTTTTGATGGCCGCAAGCTCCGACTCGAAGTTATCCATCGGTTTCCCAACGGCCCGGTTCGGACGCTGGATACGATGCACTGGGATGTGTTGCGGCTCTATAGCGAAATGCTGGCCACCTTGCGTCGCTGTGCTGCGGACCACGGGGAAATCGCCAGTCTGGGCGTAGACACCTGGGGTGTGGATTTTGGCCTCCTTGGGAGGGGCGGCGCTTTGCTTGGCAATCCCCGCCATTATCGCGATCCGCACACCGAAGGGATCATGGAGGCGGCCTTCGCCAAGGTGTCCCGCGAGGAAATCTTCCGTCAGACCGGGCTGCAGTTCATGCGCTTTAATTCCCTTTTCCAACTCCTCGCTCTCCAACGAGATCGCTCTCCTTTGCTGGATATGGCCGAGAATTTGCTCTTCATGCCCGACCTGTTTCATTACTTTTTCACCGGCATCAAAGTCAACGAGTTCACCAACACGACGACGAGCCAGCTTTATGACCCGACCCAAAAACGTTGGGCGTACGGCTTGGTGAAAGCCTTCGACTTGCCGGGGAAGATATTGGGCACGATCGTAAATCCTGGCACTGTGTTAGGACCCCTTAGAACTTCGGTCGCTTCGGAGACGGGCGTGAAGCCGATTCAAGTGATTGCTCCGGGTACGCATGACACGGGGTCGGCTATCGCCGCCGTTCCGGCTAAGGGCGGTTTCGGTTTCGCGCTAGACGCACATAGCGATTCGGAGCGTCCGGCGAGCGCGAAACGGCAAGCCACGCCTCAATCGAATGACTGGCTCTACATCAGCTCGGGCACCTGGTCCTTAATGGGCGCTGAGTTGAGCGCGCCTCTCATCAACGACAAAGCGCGCGAGTACAACTTCACCAATGAGGGAGGCGTCGGAGGCACCATTCGCTTCCTGAAGAACATCATGGGACTCTGGCTGGTGCAAGAATGCCGCCGTTCTTGGGAGCGCGAGGCCAAGACCTACAGTTATGACGATCTTACCCGACTGGCGGAAAGCGCACCGCCCTTGGTGAGTCTGGTGAATCCGGATGATGCAAGCTTTATTTTGCCCGACCACATGCCGCGAGCGCTCGCCGACTTCTGTCGAAAGACCAACCAACCGGCTCCCGTCGAGACGGGCCCCGTCATTCGCTGCGCGCTGGAGAGCTTGGCCCTCCGCTATCGCTGGGTAGTGGAGCGACTGGAAGAGCTTCTCGATCGCCGCTTCGAAACGATACATGTGGTCGGTGGAGGCTGTCAGAATGCGCTCTTGTGTCAGTTCGCCGCGGATGCTTGCAATCGCCCAGTCTTAGCCGGTCCGGTTGAAGCCACTGCCATCGGCAACATCCTCGTCCAGGCGGTGGGACTTGGGATCTTAAGCTCCTTGTCCGAAGCTCGCGAGGTGGTGCGGAATTCGTTTGATGTGAAAACCTACACGCCTCAGCAATCGGACCGTTGGGAAGCGCCCTATCAGCGATTCCTCCAGTTATTGTGACGTGGTGAGTATGGCGGATTGCTTGTAAAATGCATTGGACGAGCAACCCAGGGTCCTAGAGGAGATTTCGACGTGGAGAATGCAACGATGGGCAGAGTGATCGTTTCCGCCAAGATGGAGAACATCGCTGATTGTGTGGAAGTCATGCAAGGTAAGAGAAAGCCGGAGGACATTCGGACGCTTGTCATTGACGATGCTTTAGTGGACACCGGCGCCACGACTCTTTCGATGCCGAAGCGATTCATCACCCAACTAGGATTACTCCCTTTTGGCTCGCGGCCTACCCGCACGGCCGCGGGATCAAGAATAGTGCAGGTGTATGGCGGCGTCCGCTTGACCGTGCAAAATCGAAAATGCAATTGTGATGTCGTCGAAGTTGCCGATGATTGCCCGGTTTTGATCGGTCAAGTCCCGTTGGAGCTGCTGGACTTTGTGGTGGACCCCAAATCGCAAGCTCTAATCGGCAATCCTTTGCATGGAGGCGTGCAAACGCTCGAGTTGTACTAGCCCTCCCTTCTATAATGAAGTGGACCTCCCCATGAAATCACGGATGTTTTCTCCATATTGAAAACCGGGAGTAACCATATGGCCGCCGCCACCAAGCCGTCTATCAGCCGAGTCAGCGGAGAAGACCGTCCCGTGACCGTGCCGGATTTCCTGGCCGCCAAGAGCCGGGGCGTTCGGCTGACAATGCTGACGGCCTACGATTACACCATGGCTCGGCTGCTGGATGCCTCCGGGGTGGACGGGCTGCTCGTCGGCGATTCTCTGGGCATGGTGGTCCAGGGCCATGAACATTCGCTAGGCGTCACGCTCGATGAAGTGATCTATCACACGAAAATGGTCGCCCGAGGAGTCCGGCACGCCTTGTTAGTGGCCGACATGCCTTTCATGAGCTTTCAAGTGAGTCCGCAACAAGCCTTGGAGAACGCGGGCCGGCTCGTCAAGGAAGGCGGCGCCCATGCCGTCAAGTTGGAGGGCGGAGTCCGCAGCGCTGCGGCCATC
>WNFO01005536.1_pt1 | contig 11056 bp, 9 predicted proteins | sample 5400251 | NCBI WGS metagenome assembly WNFO01 (sample SAMN13153354, study PRJNA577476) | soil metagenome | isolation source: 100 cm saprolite under Madrone tree | place: USA:California | collected 2016-06-14 | reverse complement strand
CTTCGGCGCTCTGATCGGCTTTTGGTTGGCCGCCACGGCCTTGGTACTCGACATGAAGAAGGCGGAATAGTGAACGCGAGTCGCTGGCGAAGAACGGGCTTTGGGGTCGGTGGGCTGATCGCGCTCGCCGTGTTGTTCTTGGGCGTAGTGATGCTGTCGAACGTGGGTCTTCGCGGCATGCGCGTGGACCTCACACAGAACAAGCTCTACACCCTGAGTCCGGGCACGCAGCAAGTTCTCGCGGAGCTCAAGGAGCCGGTCAATCTGTATTTTTATTTCTCGCGCGAAGCCGCCGCCAAGCAGGCACCGCTGATCATGCCGTACGCCACCCGGGTGCGCGAGCTCCTCGAAGAACTGGCGGCCCGTGCCGGCGGCAAGATCCGTTTGGTGCTGGTCGATCCGCAGCCGTTCTCGGACGACGAGGACCGCGCCGCCGAATACGGACTGCAATCGCTCCAGGCCGGCGGCGGCGATGCCCTCTATTTTGGATTGGCGGGCACCAATTCCACCGACGGCCGTTCGGTGATACCGAGCTTCCAGGCGGACCGCGAGGGGTTCCTGGAGTATGACGTGGTGAAGCTCATCAACGAGCTGGGCACGCCGAAGAAGCCGGTGATCGGCCTCATGAGCTCGATCGGACTACAGGGACGATTCAACCCGATGACGGGTCAAATGGGCGAACCCTGGCCGATTTTCACCCAGCTCCAGGAGCTGTTCACGGTTCGTACCTTGACGGCCGACGTCGATCACATCGACAAAGACGTCGATGTGTTGATGCTGGTCCATCCGAAGGGGCTGCCGCAGAAGACTTTGTACGCCATCGATCAATTCGTGATGCGCGGCGGCAGAATGCTGCTGTTGGTCGATCCGAATGCGGGCGCGGACACCAGCGGTCAGGATCCGTCGAATCCCCTTGCCGGGATGATGGCCAGTCACTCCTCGGACCTCGCGCCGTTGCTCGCGGCCTGGGGCGTCGACTACGACGCGACCAAAGTCATCGGCGACTTACAGCGCGGACTCGAAGTGCGCACCAGCATGCAGTCGCCGCCGGTACGGCACATCGGCATCCTCGGCCTCGGCCATGACGACATGACTCAAAAAGACGTGGTGTCGGCGTCGCTCGACAAGATCAATCTCTCCACGGCCGGCTGGCTCGCCGCGCGGCCCGGCGCCAAGACCACATTCGAGCCTCTGCTGCAAAGCTCGACCAGCGCAGCGCCCATCCCGGCGCAGCGCTTCAATGCGCTTAACGATCCCGCCACCTTGCGCGACGGATTCAAACCCACAGGTATTCGCTACGCTCTCGCCGCGCGCGTCACCGGACCCGTGGAATCCGCGTTTCCCCAGGGAGCGCCGCCGGATCAGAAAGCCGCCGCCGGTCCGCCGGCCGCCCATCTGGCGAAGTCCCCTTCCGCCAATATCGTGATCATCGCCGATACGGATTTACTGATGGACTACCTGTGGGTGCAGACGCGCGAAGTGTTCGGTCAGCGCGTCTCGCAGGCGTTTGCCAACAACGGCGATTTGGTGGCCAACATTCTCGACAACCTGAGCGGCACCAACGCGCTGATCAGCGTCCGCGGCCGCGCGACGTTCTCGCGGCCCTTCGAGCGCGTGGAAGCGCTCAGGCGCCAGGCGGACGACCGCTTGCGCGGCAAGGCGCTGGAGCTTCAGGCGGAGCTGCAGCAGACGGAAACCAAGTTGACCGAATTGCAAGGCAAACGCAACGATCAGTCATCGCTCATGCTGTCGCCGGAACAAGAGGCGGAGCTGAAGCGATTCGTCGCCGAGAAGGCGCGCGTGCGCAAGGAGCTGCGCGAGACTCAGCGCGGGCTGGATGTCGATATCAACCGCCTGAATTCCTGGCTCAAGGTCATCAACATCGGCATTGCGCCGCTCTGTGTGGCCGTGGCCGGCGTCATCATTCTGGTGCTGCGCCGACGGCGCAGAACGGCGGCCACGGGCGCGGGCAGCGCGGCGGCAGCAGCGGTATCGAGAGCGACATGAGCCGGCAGCGATTCATCGCCCTCATGGTCGCTGCGGCGCTCGCAATCTCCGGCGCGCTGTACCTGAGCGCCCAACGCAATCGGCAGCGGGATACGCACGGCGCGGCACTGATACCAACCCTCGCGGGCGAGTTGAATACGGTCACTGCCCTGAGCGTGCGCCGGGGGAGCGCTGCGCCCACGGTGACGGTGCACGAAAAGGACGGCCGCTGGACCGTGGCCGAACGCGGCGACTATCCGGCCGATGTGGCGAAGCTGCGCAAGCTGCTGCTGGCCTTGAGCGACGCGAAGATTGTCGAAGAAAAGACGTCCAATCCGGCCAACTTCGCGGTCATCGGCGTCGAAGATCCGTCGTCGCCGGCCGCGACCGGCGCGGAAATCAACGTCACCGCGCGGGACGGCAAACATGCCGTGATCATCGGCAAGCCCGTCGGCGGGGGCAACTTCGCGCGCCGCAGCGGCGGCAACGCGAGCTACAGCGTCGAACCCGGCATTTCATTCGAATCGGAGCCCCGCCTTTGGATCGACTCGCGGCTCTTGGACGTCGCGGTCGGCGGCATCCAACGCATCGAGGTCAAGCCGGCGGCGGGGCCTGCTTACACCGTGCACCGCATGGCCGCGGCCTCCACCAATTCCGGCGCCGCGGCCCCCGCCAATTCTGCGGCCGCGGGCGCCAGCCCAGCCGCTTCCAAGAGCGACGATAATTTCACGCTCGACGGCGTGCCGCCGGGGCGAAAGGCGGCCGACTCCATGCAGCTCGCGCCCTCGCCCACCGCGTTCAGCGGATTGACCGCCGACGATGTAACCCCGGCGGGCGATGTCGATTTCAGCAAAGCGACGGTCGCGACCGTCACTCTGTCCGACGGCAATGTGATTACCGTGAGCGGCGCGGTGGTTGGCGACAAGCACTGGATTCTGGTGAAGGCGAGCAAGGACGCGGCTCTCGATGCGAAGACCGCAGGCCGCGCATTCGACGTTGCGGGATATCGATTCGATGCCATTTTCCGGCCTCTGGAACAATTGCTGGTACCGAAAGAGACGCCCGCCGCGAAGAAGACACCCGCTACCACCGCCGCCGGCGACTCCGCCAAGCACCCGGCGGCGTCCAAGAAGCAGTCGTCCACCCCGACACCGTGACTAGGAGCCTGTCTCAGGCTCCTGGCGGCACCAGCGCCGGATTCGGTCGACGGATCGCCGCGCTGGTGTACGACGCTGTGCTGCTGGCGGCTCTCCTCGTGGTATTCACTTCCGGCGCCGTCTTCTTGAACCATGCCCAAGCGTTGCAGCGCGAAACCGCGGGTGCTTGGGTGTATCTCTACCGCGCGGGCCTCGTCGGCGTGATCGCGGGCTACTATTTGCTCAACTGGACTCGCAGCGGCCAAACCTTGGGGATGCGCGCCTGGCATCTGCGCGCGGTCACTCCGGCGGGCAAGCCGCTGGCGCTGAAAGACGCGGCACTGCGCTGCGTCTTCGGCGTGCTCGCCTGGGCGCCGGCGGCGCTCGGTGTGCTATGGCTGTATGTCGATCCCGAGCATTTGGCGCTTCATGATCGATTATCGAAAACGCGAGTCGTCCATTTGCAGTAGGAGCCTGTCTGTCAGACAGGCTCCTAGCGTTCTCGTCGAGACGCTAGCGCGTTCTCGATATTGCAATCAAGGTACACAAGCCGATGGCGGCCGTCGGCAGCCAGCCCACGAGAGCGGGATTCAGGCCGAAGATCTGGCCGCCTTTCTCGATGGTTCCGGTAATGAGGAAAAATATGACGCCCAGCATGACGCCGATCACGGTGCGCGTGCCGGCTCCGGTGGTGCGCAGCGGGCCGAATACGAAGGGCAGAGCCAGGAGCGTCACGACGATCACAGCGAAAAGTCTGGCGATCCGCGACCAGTAGCCGATCTCATATGACGCGGTATCCAGGCTGTTGCGGCGCAGATGATCGATATACGAAGCCAGGCCCCGCAGTGTGAGTAGCTGCGGATCGGTGGCGGCCAATCCCAAGAACGCCGGATTGACTTTCGATTGCATCATGATTCCGCTGGTGAGGTCGCTGTCGATTCGGTCGTCGCCGAAATGGGTTGTCGCCACATTGTGCAAGCTCCAACGACCGGGAGTCGCGACCGAAATCCGCTCGGCTCGCTGGATCGACCGCAACCGGGTGGGACCATCCAGCTGGAACAGCGACACACCGCCGAATGCCCGGTCGACCTCGCCGGTTTGCACCCGCAGAATGAGGTTCCCGTCCTTCACCCATGCGCTGCTCGACCCCGCAAAGCTCACGTCCGCCAGCTTGTCCGTGGTCTTTTCGCGCTTCGCGAACTGCGCCAGCGGCGGCGCCGCATACTCGCCTATGCCGTACATCATGAGGGCAAGCGTCAGCCCGGCGAGGCCCACCGGCCAGGCGATACGCCAGACCGATACACCGGAAGCGCGCGTCACCACCAGCTCGCTGCCCGATGCAAGGTTGCCGAGACCCATCAGCGCCCCGATCATTGCGCCGATCGGCAGCAGTTCGAACGCCTGCTGCGGAACATTGAGCAGGGTGAAGAGAAACGCGTCGCCGGCGCTGTAGCTGCCGACGCCGATATCGCCTTGCTGACTGATGAACACGAACAGCGCGCCCAGGGTCAAGAGCACGGCCATCGCCATGGCCGTGTAGACGAGGACGGTGCGAAACAAGTAGCGATCGAGAATATTCATGCCGTCCTCGCTTCACGCACGACCAAGTAGAGGCCGAGCGCGAGCGCCGCCAGGTGAACCCACCACACTCCGATCGCCGGCGACAGATCGCCCTTCTCCAGCCACACCTTGGCGGCGGACAGCAGATTCGAATACACGAAATACACCACGATGGCGAACCCGACTCTGGCGTATCGGCCCTGGCGCGGACGCAGGTGGCTCAAGGGCACGGCGACCAGGGTGAGCACAAGCGCCATAATTGGCGTGGATGCCCTGAATTGCAATTGCGCTATGTCGGACGGATCGCTCGAGCCGATCAATTCGCGGGTGGGCTTGGTGTCCGGATCCTTGGTCCCCACCGCGTCCGCGGGCGCGGAAATGGGAATGCCGTGCTCGCGAAATTCAATGACCCGAAAGTCATCGTGCCCCGGGACGCCTTCATAGCGGCGGCCATTGAACAGAGTCACGAGGTGCACACCGTTCGCCGCCGCTTTGGAATAGGTGGCTGTATCGGCGAGAGCCAACTCGATCCGACCCGCCGACTCGCGCTGCACGAACACATTGTGCAATACGCCCTCTGCGTCGACTCGCTCGGCGTAAAACACCGCATCGCCGCCGCTGAACGATTTGAATCGGCCGGCATCCAGCTGGCCGAATTGCGCCTCCTTGATCGCCGATTGACGCAGCAACTGCGCCTCGCTGTCGGCCTGAGGCACCTGAACGAACACCAGCCAGCCGAGCCCTAGGGCAATCACGGCGGCGAAGGAAGACAAGGGCACGAGCAGTCGCGCCGGGCCAAAACCGCATGCCTGCAGCGCGGCCATTTCGCTGTCGTGGTACATGCGGCCCAATGTCAGCACGACGGCCAGCAACAGTCCCACCGGCACGATGACCGACAAATTCATGATGGCGCCGAGTGCGATCAAATCGAACACCACACGGCGGCCGTACTGGTAGTCCGCCGCCTGGCCGAGCACCCTGGACAACTGGTTCGATACCAGGATTGCCACCAACACGCCGGTCACGGCGAGCCAGGTCTGCACGACTTCGCGCAGCACATACCTCTGCATGGTCCATTTCATGGCATCGAGCTTAGAGCCTTCCCAATAATCTAGTAAACTATTTACTCAACCCCGAGGAGCCTGTCGGACTTAGGGCCATCGTCGCGAGACGGTGGGAGGCCGAGGCCAGATTGGCGCGAATGCGAGGCGCATAGTGGGCACTATGTAACGAGCAGTCGCGCCAATATGGACCGGCGTCCCGCCGTCGCAGCAGATGGCCCTAAGTCCGACAGGCTCCTAGGCACGGACAGACAAAAACGGAGTTTGGGACATGGAATTCAAGGCAATTATCGATGCAAAAGCGCGCAATGAGGCGGGTTGCGCCGTCGTGGGCGTGTATGAAGAAGGCGATCTCGGCATTGCGGCCGCCCAGATCGATAAGCAATTGGACGGGCTGCTCGGCAAACTGCATGGAAACGGCGATTTCTCCGGAAAGCTCGGCGATGTGATGCTGCTTCCGACGCCGGCGGGGACGGTGGCCGCGCGCGTGCTGCTGATCGGTCTCGGATCGCGCGCAGCCTTCGGCCGCAAGCAATACCGCAAGGCTCTGCAGTCCGCCGTTCAAGCGCTCGCCAAGACGGGATCAAGCGATGCGGTCGTGTACCTCGCGCTGGAGGTGATCGGGGGTCTCGATGTGCAGTATCGCGCACGCACCGTTGCGGAGGTCTTCTGCGCGCAATTGTACAAAATTCCGGACCTGAAAACGAGCGCCAAACCCAAGGCCCCGCGCTTGTCCAGCGTCAGTGTGGCGGTGGCCGACGCGCGCGGCGCGAAAGCGGCCGCGGAGGGACTGCGCATAGGGGCGGCGGTCGGCAGCGGGCTCGCGCTGTCGCGAGATCTGGCCAATCTGCCGCCCAATCTATGCACTCCCAGGTACATGGCCACTCGCGCGCAAGGCTTGGCCAAGGAATTCCCCAGCATCAAGACCAAGATATTGGACGAAAAGGGCATCAAAGCGCTCAAGATGGGCGCGTTTCTCGCGGTGACGCAAGGATCGGATCAGCCTCCCCGGCTGATCGTCTGTGAATATCACGGCGCCAAGAAGGGCGCGGCGCCGGTTTGCCTGGTCGGCAAAGGCATCACCTTCGACTCGGGGGGAATTTCCTTGAAGGACCCGCCCGCCATGGATGAAATGAAGTTCGACATGAGCGGCGGGGCCGCCGTTCTGGGTGCAATGCGCGCGGTCGCCGAACTCCAATTGCCGATCAATCTCGTAGTGATCGTCGCCACGTGCGAGAACATGCCGAGCGGCGGCGCCGTAAAGCCTGCCGACATCGTCACGACCATGTCCGGCCAAACCGTCGAGGTTCTGAATACCGATGCCGAAGGGCGGCTGATCCTGTGCGACGCCATCACCTACAGCCGCCGCTTCAAGCCGGCCGCGGTGGTCGACGTGGCGACGCTGACCGGAGCCTGCATCGTCGCGCTCGGCAACCACTTCAGCGGCTTGATGAGCAATGACGACGCGTTGGCGGATGAATTGGAATCCGCGGGCGTCCGCGCCGACGACCGCGCCTGGCGGCTGCCGATCGGCGAAGAATACGTCGATCAGCTGAAAAGCAATTTCGCCGATATCGCCAATGTCGGCGGACGCGAGGGAGGCGCCTGCACCGCGGCTTCATTCCTCTGGAAATTCGCGAAGGATCTGCAATGGGCGCATCTTGACGTCGCGGGCACCGCCTGGCTCAGCGGCGCCCAAAAAGGCAGCACCGGCCGGCCGGTGCCCCTGCTCGTCGACTTTCTGATCAATCGCGTTCAGGCGAAATGACCGAGCGCGTAGATTTTTACGTACTGAAAAGCGCCGCCGCCAAACAGCGCTGGGCGTTCGTCTGCCGCCTGACCGAAAAAGCCTATCTCAAGGATTTGAGCGTCGTCATCGTCAACGACACGCTGGCCGATGCGCAGGCCCTCGACGACTTGCTGTGGACATTCAACGAGCGCTCGTTCATTCCGCACAAGGTCTGCATCGATGAGCATTCGGTGGATCCCGCCACCAAGGTGCACCTCGCCGCCCTGCCGGTGGCCCTGCCGGCCGCCGACTTGCTGGTGAATCTGACCGCCCGCCTGCCGGCCCATTGGGAACGCTACCCGCGTATTGCCGAGGTCATCGACGCCGACGAGGATCGCCGCCGTCTCGGCCGCGAACGTTTCAAGACGTACCGCGATCTCAAGATTACCCTGGAAACGCATCAACTGGACGAGACAGCGGAAGTCTGAACCTCCTATGCCAACCGAACCACATGATCCGCGCGACATTCCCATTCTCACCGAGGCGGTGAAAGAGAGTGCACCGTCGTTGTCGCTCGAAGCCAAGGCGGTGCATGCCGCAATCCTGAGCGAGACCTTGGAGCTCGCCGACTCGCTGCTGCACCAAGCGGTCAAGGATATCGAAGCCACCTTGTTCGAGCGCGTGCTCGACCGCCTGCGCGCTCAGCTCCCGGAACTGGTGGATCGCATTCTGCGCGAGCACGCCGCGGCACAGGAAGATCCGCAAAACCATGGATAAAGCCTTCTCGCCCGCCGACATCGAACCGCGAATTTACGCGCGCTGGGAAGCGTCGGGGTATTTCGCTCCGAGCGGCCGGGGACCGGGCTATTCGATCGTCATTCCTCCGCCCAACGTGACCGGTACCTTGCACATGGGGCACGCATTTCAAGACACGATCATGGATGCGCTCATCCGTCATCGGCGCATGCAAGGCTTCGATACCCTGTGGCAGCCCGGTACCGACCACGCGGGCATCGCCACGCAAATGGTGGTGGAGCGGCAATTGAATGCCGTGGGCCTGAGCCGTCTCGATCTGGGGAGAGACGCGTTCATCGACAAGGTCTGGCAATGGAAAGCCGAGTCCGGGGGGCAGATCGCCAATCAAATGCGCCGCCTCGGCGCTTCGGTCGACTGGCAGCGCGATCGATTCACCATGGACGCCGGGCTGTCGCGGGCGGTGACCGAAGTCTTCGTGCGGCTCTACCAGGAAGGATTGATCTATCGCGGCAAGCGCCTGGTGAACTGGGATCCGGTGCTGAAAACCGCGCTTTCCGATTTGGAAGTGGTCGCCGACGAAGAGGTCGGCAGCCTATGGCATTTGCGCTACCCGCTCGACGACGGCGACGGATTCCTCGTGGTCGCGACCACGCGGCCGGAAACCATGTTGGGCGACGCCGCCGTGGCGGTGCATCCCGACGATGAACGATATCGGCATTTGATCGGCCGCCGCGTGCGGCTGCCGCTCACGCAGCGCGAGATACCCGTCATCGGCGACACGTATGTCGACCCGAAATTCGGCAGCGGCTGCGTCAAGATCACGCCGGCGCACGACTTCAACGACTATGAAGTTGGGGCTAGGCATGGCCTGCCTCTCATCAACATCATGAACCTGGACGCGTCGCTCAACGACGAAGTGCCCGAAGCCTATCGCGGCCTCGACCGCGCCGTCGCGCGGACGCGCGTCCTCGCCGATTTAGGAGAGCTCGGGCTCGTCGAGCGGGTCGAGCAGCACCGATTGACCGTGCCGCGCGGCGACCGCAGCAACGCCGTCCTCGAGCCCTTGCTCACCGACCAGTGGTTCGTCGACATCAAGCCGCTGGCGGAGCCCGCCATCCGCGCGGTGGAAGAAGGGCACATCCGCTTCGTACCCGACCATTGGTCGGCGGTGTATTACGAGTGGATGCACAAGATCAAGGATTGGTGCATCAGCCGGCAGCTGTGGTGGGGGCACCGCATTCCGGCCTGGTACGACCCCGACGGCCGCTGGTATGTCGCCCGCGACGAGGCCGAGGCCCGCGCCGCCCACGGCATAGACCCGTCGGTGCCGCTGCGGCGGGACGATGATGTGCTGGATACCTGGTTCTCCTCGGCGCTGTGGCCCTTTTCCACCCAAGGCTGGCCCGAGAAAACGCGTGAGCTCGACACCTACTACCCGACCTCGGTACTGGTCACGGGTTTCGACATCATTTTCTTCTGGGTCGCCCGCATGATCATGATGGGCTTGAAATTCACGGGAAAAGTGCCGTTTCGCGAAGTCTACATCCACGGACTCATCCGCGATCATGACGGCCAGAAAATGTCCAAGTCCAAGGGCAACGTCATCGATCCGCTCGACATCGTCGACGGAATCTCATTGGCCGACCTGCTCGCCAAGCGCACCAGCGGTCTCATGCAGCCGCAGATGAAGCCGGCCATCGAGAAGGCGACCCGCAAGCAATTTCCGCAGGGTATTCCGGCATTCGGCACGGATGCATTGCGTTTGTGCTTTGCGCGGCTGGCGACGCAAAGCCGCGATTTGCGCTTCGACATGACCCGGGTCGAAGAGTACCGCAATTTCTGCAACAAGCTGTGGAACGCGGCGCGCTATGTGCTGATGAACGTCGAGAATCAGGAGTCAAGCGCCGAAGGCGCGGAATTCAGCCTGGCCGATCGATGGATTCGGGCGCGGCTCGGGGGCATGCTCGCGCGCGTGGAAGCGGGATTCGCCGACTACCGCCTCGATAACGTGGCCAACGCGCTGTACGAATTTACCTGGCATGAATTCTGCGATTGGTATCTGGAACTCTCGAAGGCCGTGCTGCAGTCGGAAACCGCAAGCCCCGCGGCGAAGCGCGGCACGCGCTTCACCCTGATCAACAGCCTCGAAGTGCTGCTGCGTGCGCTGCATCCGCTCGCACCCTTCATCACCGAAGAAATCTGGCAGCGCGTGCGCGGGAGCGCGGGGGCGGCCGGCGACACCATCATGCTGTGCGCCTTCCCGAGCGCCACCGACGTCGAGACAGACTCCAGTGCGGAACCGGAAATGCGCTGGGTGATCGCCTTCATCGAGGGCGTGCGTCAAATCCGCGGTGAATTGGACATAGCGCCCAGCCGCAAGCTCGACGTGCTGCTGCAAAATGCCTCTTCCAGGGATACCGAGTATCTCGACCGCAACCTGCCCTATTTGATGCGCCTCGCCGGCGTCGACGTGCCGCGCACGCTGGGACCGGCTCAAGCTGCGCCGATTTCTGCCGTTGCATTCGTGGGTACGCTGGAAATATTGGTGCCCATGGCCGGCCTGATCGACCCCGCCGCCGAGCTCGCGCGGCTGTCGAAGCAGCAGCACAAGGCCGACGCCGATCTGAAGAAAGTGGAGAGCAAGCTGAGCAACGCCGAGTTCGCCAAGAATGCGCCTGCGGAGGTCGTGGCCAAGGACCAGCAGCGGCTTTCCGAGCTGCGCACGGAACTTCGGTTACTGGCGGCCCAGATCGCAAGGGTCACGGCGCTCAAGGACCAATGAACGCGGCGCAACCTGAGATCGACGCCGTTCTTGCCCAAATCAATCG
>WNFO01007377.1_pt1 | contig 11057 bp, 10 predicted proteins | sample 5400251 | NCBI WGS metagenome assembly WNFO01 (sample SAMN13153354, study PRJNA577476) | soil metagenome | isolation source: 100 cm saprolite under Madrone tree | place: USA:California | collected 2016-06-14 | reverse complement strand
CGAGTCTCTTCCGGTCGGCCTCCGCCTCCAACGGAAGCTCCTCGAGCCGCGAGAACCGGACGACAAAACCCGCGAGCAGGTGACTACCGATCCAGGGACAGATATCGCTCGTCAGTACCATCGGCGGTCCGAGCCCGGCGCGGGTCCACGAATGCGTGGCCCGCCGGCCGTCTGTTCGCTGATCCCGCTCGGTCAAGATGGCCCGGTCGAAGTCGAGCTCTTCCCCCACCCGCTTCAGCATGCCCTCGACCAGCCGGTCGACGTCGGTCGTGGGGAGCATGAGCAAGGTGGTCGACAGCTCGGACAGGAGGGTCTCGAAGCGCAGGCGCTCGGAGAGCGTGCGTTGCGCCCGCCGTCGCAGGCGGTGGTTCACCAGCAAGCCCGCGATGAGGGCGGTCTGGGCAACGAGCAGCGCCGCGCCGCCCAGGATGTACCACTTGTAGAGGTCCCAGACCGACGGCTCGCGAAATCGTACGATACTGTCCGGCGGCAGCCGACGTTCGTCGAGCGACCAGCGCTTCAGCTGCTGCCAGTCGAACACGTACGCGTTCGTCCCCTCGGCCGTCGACATCGGACGCTCGCCCCGTAACACGCGGGCCGCCAGCTCTGCGCTGAGGACACCGTGTGCACGGAACCTCACGACGTCGCCACCGATGACGCCGGTGCCGATCGCATTTTCGTTCAGACTGAAGGCGGGGACGCTGGCCGCCCTCGCGAAGACACCCGCGACCTGCTGGCTGACAAAGTCGCGGCTGTCGGCGTCTCGGCTGAACGGGCCCAGGAGCAGCACCGTATCTCGGTCGAGAGCGCCGAGGCGCTTGAGGACATCGGCGAACGGCAGATCGGTCAAGTAGCTGATCTCGATCCGGTTCCGGTACGAAGCGAGCTGGGCTTTCGCCTCAGCCAGCCATACCCTGTCCGGTAACCCGGTGCCGGTGACAATGACCGCGCGGCGCGCATTCGGCTGGAGCCGCAGGGCCGCGTCCAGAGTCCGGGCCCAGCCCTGTCGCAACCATGTACCGGTGACGTCAGGATCGAGCTTCGTGTCGGCAATCGCGGTGGGATCCACTGCCGTGAAGACGATTGGGACCCCGGGAAAGAGCGCGCTCCGGCTTTGCGCGGCGAATCGGAGCGCCCGGCTGCCGACCGCCAGGACGAGGTCGAGGTGCCGGCCCGCATACTTCCGAACGAGCAAATCGCGGAGCTCACGCTGCGGGAGGTTGCCGACGAACAGCGAGAGGTCGAGGTATTCGGTGTAGAAGAACACCTGCCCCTGCGCACGCGACTCGAGCGTCGTCCGGCCCGAGCCTCGGCTCGGTGTAGACGAGCAGGACATTGATTCGTCGCGGCTCCGCGGCGCCGGACGGCATCCCAACGTCCGGGGCCGCGCCGGCCGCCGTCGGCGCAAGAATGACAAGCGCGAGCAGGACTCCCAGCAGAACCACCTCGGGAGCCCGTCGTTCCTTCGTCAGGACATTGACGCCGGCCTTCATCGGACGTCCTCGTAGAACTGATACAGGCACTCCGCCTCGATCACAAGCGCGTTTTCGCATCCAGCCACGGGCTAGCGAACCTTGTTCTCGATCGCCGGCACGGTCTTGAGGTACCTGGCGATCGCGGCGGCATCGGCCTCGGAGAGGTCCTTGAAGCCGGCGGAGGTGCCGATGATGACCGTCCGCATCAGCGAGAACGCCTCGTGCCCCGAAGGCTTCACGCCGGTTCGCAGGAACCGCGCGATCTGAGCCTCGGTCCAGCGTCCGATCCCGGTCTCGATGTGCGGCGTGATGTTGGCCGACAGGCTTCGCTCGGGCCCGGGCCCTCCGGCGAGGAATTTCGCGTCGTCCGGTGAGAAGTCGAACCGCCGCGGCGTGTGGCACTCGGTGCAATGCCCCGCTCCGCCGGCGAGGTACGCGCCTCGCGCCAGTCCATCGCGCGGCGCCGTCTTCGCAGCGTTGGGAATCGTCAGCGTGGGCACGGGGATCTTCAGGGATCGCGCCGGAACGGCTGACGTGATCGGCTTGACGCTTTTCAGATAGGCGACGAGCGCCTCGACTTCATCGTCGGCGATGCTGCCGAGGTACTTGTAGGGATGGATCGGAAACAGCTTCGAGCCGTCGGGGCGCTCGCCGCGCCGGATCGCGTTCGTGACCTGCGCGGCGGTCCACTTCCCGATCCCCGTCTCGGGGTCCGGGGTGATGTTGCGCGAGTAGACGACGCCGATGAACAGGTCGAATTTCTGGCCTCCCGCATTCAATCCGACCGCGTCCGGGGGGGTATGGCAGGCGCATCCCCCGGCGGTCGCGAACACGTACTTCCCTCTGGCGACGAGCTCGGGAGTGGATTCGCCTGCGGAGGCGATCCCGGCCGGCAGATACAGCGCGAATACCGCCGCGATCACCGCCGCGACGCGGCCGACGATCATCGAGCCGTGACGGTGTGGGCCTGCAAGGCCGGCAGCACTTTGCTGCCGAACCGATGCACCTGCTCGAGGAACATCTCCTGCGGCATGGCGCCGCGGTTCATGTTGACCAGCACGGTGCCGGCGCCCGCGTGGTCGGCGGCGGCGATGATCCGCTCGATCACCTCATCCGGCGTTCCCCAGGGCCACTGCTCCGCGTCGCGCTCGACGTCGGCCAAGGTCATGTCGCGATAGCGCTCGCGGGAGCCGGACACCGCGGGCAGGTTCTCGGGCCGCACGTAGTCGAACGACGCTGGGCTCAGGTACCCGGCGTCGCGCTGGAGAGAGGCCTCCGTGATGTTGCCGTGGCTGAACAGGGTCTGGTTGAAGTAGAGCAGGTACGGCCCGGCCTCGCGCACGGCCTGAGCCTTGCTCTCGGCCACGTAGGCGCTCGCCTGAATGATCAGGTGGTCGGGCGTAAGCCGGTGACCGTGCTCGGCGAGGCATCGCGTGTAGTAGCGGATGATGTCCTCGCGCAGACCTCGGATCGGCGCCAGGCCCGGCGTGATCGGGATGTTGTGACGGCCCGCCCACTCGATCGTTTCCTTGCTGCCGGTGACCGGCACCCACACGGGCGGATGCGGCGCCTGCACCGGTCGCGGCCAGATCGCGACGTCGCGATAGGACCAGAACCGGCCCTCGTAGGAAAAGACCTCTTCGGTCCAGGCCCGGCGAATGATCTCCCAGGCCTCCTCGAAGCGAGCGCGCGAATCGGCCAGCGGGACCTTGTAGACGTTGTGCTCGCGCGGGATGCCGCGGGCGAATCCGGAAACGATGCGCCCGTTCGACATGCAGTCGAGCATCGCCAGCTCCTCGGCGAGGCGCAGCGGGTCGTGGAGCGGGAGGAGGTTGCCGTACACCAGGAGCTTGAGGCGCTGGGTGCGCTGGGCGGCCGCGGCGGCCAGGAGGTTGGGCGAGTTCATCAGCCCGTACGGCGAAGTGTGATGCTCGTTGAAGCCGACACCGTCGTAGCCGAGCTGGTCCATGGCCTCCCAGGCCGCGAGATGCTCGGCATAGGTGCGCACGGCCACCTCGGGCTTGAAGTGCCGCCTCGGCAGGGGCCACGGCAACTCCTTGCCGCTCTTCAGGTGGTCAAGGTGCTCGGCGTAGGGCAGGAGATCGAAGACGAAGACCTTCATGGGCGTTGACTATGCCACAAGCGCGAGCCCGTCGACACCGGCGACACCGGCCCTGGCGCCATCGTCGTTCCCGGACGCGCATACGACCTTCGTCCAATAGGGGCGCCGACAGTCCGCGTGATAGTCATTCGACGGGGCCATGACTACGGCGGTCGCGTCGGCCAAGGCGTTCCTCGACCAGGCGCGCCCGGATCGGCCCGCATGTCTCGTGCTCGACATTCGGCTGTCAGGTCCGAGCGGTCTCGAGCAGGCTCGGTGGCCGACCTGGTCCGGATGGCCGAGAAACGGTGGCAGGAGCCGACGACGCAGTAGCTGGCGCATACGACAAAGGCCTCATTTCCTTTCACCCCTCGTGGGAATAGGGTCGGATCAGATGAATCCGCTCATCGGGGTCGTCGACGATGACGCCTCCATTCTCAGGGCGCTTCAGCGATTGCTGGGATCGGCGGGCTTCACCGTCCGTACGTTTGGCTCAGGCGAGGAGTTGCTCGCCTGCGACCAGCTCGCCGTGATCAATTGCCTGGTGCTGGACGTCCATCTGGGTGGATTGAGTGGCTTCGAGCTTCAGGAAAGGCTCCGCGAAGCGTCTCTGCCGATTCCCATCATCTTCATCACGGCCCACGACGATACCCCGACGCGGGAGCGAGCGCGCCGGGCAGGCGCCGTGGACTACCTCCGCAAGCCTTTCGACGAGTACGCACTGACCTGGGCGATCCAGAAAGCGCTCGACCGAGCCTGAGCCGGCCGCTTCCATAGGAGGTGCTTCGCCGCGTTCACCGTCACGCCGAAACCGAGGCCCTCGCTGCCCCCAGATTTCGAGATGTTGTGGCTGACGATGCCGATCACCTCGCCCGCCATGTTGAACATTGGCCCGCCGGAGTTGCCCGTGTTGATCACGGCGTCGGTCTGGAAGAACTCCGCCAGCGGCATCACCCGGTAGATGGTGTTCGGGGCCCACCGCGCGTTGATGGACCCGACGGTCATGGCGTGCCTGAGTCCATAGGGCGCGCCGATCACGATGACCTGGTCGCCGATCTCGACCGAGTCGGAGTCAGCCAACATCGCGACGCGCGCTCGCGCCGGGACCTGAACGAGCTCGAGCATCGACAGGTCGGCGCCCGGCTCCGAGGCGACGACGCGCGCCTTGATCGTCTCGCCGCCGAGGAACTCGACGTTGATTTCGTTCATGGTATGAACGACGTGAGCCGCCGTCAGGATCTTGCCGTCCCCCGAGATGAGGACGCCGGAGCCCGTCTCCGTGAACTCGACTGGCCGAACGCCGGCGACATCGCGGCCCCTGGCCCGGATCACGACCACGGACGGGTTGACCATTCGGAAGATCTCGCCCACGATCTGGGCGTCGGCCGGGCTCCACGACGCCAAGGTCACTCCAGCGAGCACTCCACCGAGCACGACGCGACGCATCGCAGGCTGCGTGCGCCCTCGTTTCAGCCGGCGGCCGCGATCCATGGCCGGCTCACAAAGAACTTCCCGAGGCTCTTCGTGTCGCGTCGCCTTCGGCCACCCACGCCCCGAGCAAGGTGTAGGTCACTGCGAGCACCACCGGGCCAACGAAGAGGCCGATGAGGCCGAACGCCAGCAGACCGCCGATCACCCCCGAGAGGATCAGGATCAGCGGCAGGTCGGCGCCCTTCCTGATGAGCACCGGGCGCAGGATGTTGTCGAGGCTCATGGTCACGAGCGACCACACGACCATCACCGTGCCCCAGAACGTCGCGCCGCTCGCGTAGAGCCAGATCACAGCACCGAGCAGCACCGGCACCGGTCCGATCTGTGCCACCGCGAGCAGGAACATGACCGATGTCAGCAGCGTCACATAAGGAACGCCCGCGACGGCGAGCCCGATGCCGCCGATGATCGACTGGACCAGCGCGGTGACCACGATCCCAAGCGCGACCGCCCGAATCGCCCGCGCGGAGAGGACGGCGACCCGTTCTCCCGACTCTCCCGCCAGCCGGCGGGCGAAGGCCAGCACTCCCACGACGACCGTTTCGCCCCGGGCGTAGAGGATCGCGGAGACCGCGACCGTCATGAGTAGTTGGACGAGCAGCACGCCGAGACTGCCCGCGCGGGTGATCACCCAGCCCGCGGCGCCCACGAGGTAGGGCGTGACGCTGGCGACGAGGTCGTCGGGCCGGGCTGACGAAATCTGCTGCCACTTTTCCGCGATTCTCTTCCCGACCAGCGGCAACTGCCCGACCCACTCGGGCGGTCCCAGCAGCGAGCGCGCCGCGAGCGATCTCGACCAGGCTACGACGTCGTCGGCCCGTTCGACGATGGTGACGATCGCGATTGTCAGCGGCGCTGCGATGACGACGAGCATCGCCAGCGTCATGACGGCGACCGCGAGACTACGCTTGCCCCAGAGTCGCGCCTCGACGGCCCGAAGGGCGGGCCAGGTGGCCACGACGATCATCGTGGCCCAGATCACGGCGGGCAGAAACGGTCGGAGCACCCAGAAGCTCGCCGCAATCAATCCGCCGATCGCCACGACGGCGAGCAGGATGCGCGTGAGATCCCAGGAGAGCAGAGGTGCGTTCGATGGAGCTTCGGCTTGGCCCACTATCGTCATCCGCGGAGTGCGAGTGTCGTCCGCTCCGAGGACCGGTCGCTATCGGACCTTGGTCGTAGGCCCGGTCGCGCCGCTGGCACTTACCCTGATGTCGCTGGAAGACCTCCTGAAACAGCTGCTCGGCATATTGTTGTAAGGCAACCGCCAAGAGGCGCGCCGGCAGGAGGCGTCACTCCACGGGCTTCCACGTCGAGTCGGGATCGAACGCGGTCATCCGACGCGCGACGAGCGCGGCGTTGGGCCCGAGATCCTTCTGGTAGACGACCCCGTCCTGGTTGACGATGAAGGTCATCACTCCCGACGTTCGGTACTCGGCGGGATACGCGACGAGGGCGAAACCGCCGATCATCCGGCCCTTCGCCACGTACGAGAACGCTCCGCCCGGCGCGTGGCCCCCCTGCGCCTTGAGGATCCGGTACAGGTAGCCGTGGAACGGGACGGGCGTAGCCTGGCTCTTGCCCGGCTGATAGCCGTCGCCCCGCGCCTTGGCGGCCAGTGCGCCCAGCGGGCTCGGCGTCTCGTTCGCCTTCGTCTCCCAGAACAATCCGTCGCGCTTCCCCGGAGCGCTCGTGACCTTCTGCGCGTACTGCCGCACCCCGTCGCCGTTCCAGTCTTGCGCGGCGTACTCTCGCTGAGCGTCCACGTAGGCCAGACATACCTGGATCGTCTCCAGCTCGTTGCGGCCGATCCGGCGCCGGAGAATCTCCTCTCGCCCCCGCGGGACATCGAAGCCCCACCCCTTGGCGTCCTTCACGAGAGGAATGGGGAACGGCCAGTCGTCCTTGCCCAGATAGAGGACAGCTTCTGCCTCCGTGACGGGCTCCAACCGGCTCGCCTCGTCGTAGGCCTGGACGAAGCGTTCTCTCGCTTGCCGGTCGCTGACGGGGTCACCGGAGGAAACGATGCGTTGGCTGCCCGGCCCCAGGAAACGAACCAGCGCAGCGGTGTCGTGCGCGCGGGCCGCTTGCACGAGCGCCTTCACCGCGTCATCCGCGGATTGAAATCTCGGTTCCTTGCCCTCGGCCGCGAAGAGGCCGGATGGGATGCCCGCGAGCAGCGGCGACATCAGCAGGATGACGACGGCAATCTGCAGCGCACGGCACCTGTTCATCTCCGCCCTCCTCCCCCGCCAGAACGGCCGCCGCCACCGCCCGAACGGCCAAGGCTCTGGCGTCCCCGGTCGCTGGCGCGCTTCGCCTGGCCACCACCTCCGCCGATGCCCTCGAAGGCCGACGGTTGACCCCCGCCGCGAGTCGCGGCCTGGCCGGACGCCGCCTTCACGCCTCCACCGCCCTGGCGATCCATCGTGGCCGGTCGCTGACCACCAGCGCCCTGGGCTCCGCCAAGACTCTGGGCTCCCCCAGGCCGGTCCATCGTGCTCGGGCCTGCACCGCCTTGGCCTCCGGCTCGTGAGCCCGGAGCCGCACCACCGCGCTCCAGCTGGCCCGGTCCCTGCTCGGTGCGACCGCGGAACGCTTCCCTCGACTGCACTGCCGCCTGCTGGCTCTGCCCGCGGCCATAGGCCGTGGCCGTCGCCGGGTCGCGATAGGGAACGGCGCCCCGCCGCTCCGCGTTGTGCTGCCATCCCGTCTGGCTCCCGCCCTGCGCCGTCGAGCCGCTGTAGTGAGAGACTCGCTGATTCGCCGTGGCCGCGGTGTTCACGTTCTTCGAGTAGCTGTTGTACTGGTTGATGTTCACGTCGGCGTGGCCGCTGTTCCAGTTGCAGTCACCCCACAGCGCGGCCCCTACCGCCATCCCCGCGCCAAACGACAAGAGCGCCGTCCCCGCGACATAGCCAGGCGGATAGTAGGGCGCAGGCGGCGGATACGCCGGATACGGCCAGCTCCCGTAGACGACCGCCGGATTGTAGGTCGGGACGTAGACGACTTGCGGGTTGGTCGGCTCGATCGTGATCACCGTTGTCGCCGGCTGCTGGACGACCACGGTTTGGGGCGCCGGCTGGACGACAACCGTTTGAGGAGCCGGGGTGGCAACCGCGGAGGGCGGGGCCGGCGCCTCGGCAGGCACGACGGTGACCTTCTGCTCGGCCGTCGTCTTGAGGTTGCCCGTCTCATGCGCCTTGGCTCGGAGCCGTTGCACGGCCGCCAGGACGTCTTTTTGCTGGGCCAGGAAGGCGTCGCCGAGCTTCTGCGTCCAGTCCAGCTTCTCGCTCATCATGGCCAGCACCTGGGGGAACGACACCAGGGACTTCACGCTGTCATCCCAGGGGTGCTGCTTGAGAGCCTCGCTCAGCTGGTCGCCCCCGAGCTTGGCATTCTCCTTCGCGAAGCGCGCCGCGTGGACGATGTCCAGCGGGTAGGTGGAGGCCATGAGCGCCTGCGCTACCAGCGCGTCCGGGTACAGTGCGATGGGCGCCACGAGCTGCTCCAGCTCCTCGGCCTTGAAGGCGGTCTTGCCGGGCTCCTGGGTCGCAGCCTCCGGCGGCCAACTCACCAGCACCACCAGCAGTAGGGCCGCGGATTTCCAGAAAGTGGGGCGCATCGTCATGTCCTCCCTCGGGGGTGTTTCGATGACCGTCGTGATCCTGGGTCCGGAGGGGCGGCCTGTAAATCCGACGATGGTCGAACCGGAGTACCACCTTGGTCGCACCCCACGAGAGTTAGGCCCCGCGCGTGGCCGGATCCTTCATGTCCACGGCGCCCCGTTCGCAGCACATCAGACGAGGCTCTGCGCGACGCGGGCCGCGCCAAGGAGGGCGGTGCGGGACTCGAGGACGAGGTGGACGGGCATCGCGTCCATGAGCTGGCTGAAGCGCCCCTTCGCGCGGAAGGCGGCGATGAAGGTGCCGTCCTCGATATTGGCGAACGTGAGGATTGCGGCCAGCGTGCTGTTCTGCAGCTCGGCGAGCACGAGATACGGGATCATCGCCCATCGCGGCCAGGACGACCTGGCCGGCCACGGCAAGATCACGGGCCGCCAGAAAAGCAATCCGATGGTGAAGAAGCAGGCGTGCTGGACGTGATGCAAGGAGTCGGAGCGCAGGCTCCGATCGTAGAGCGCGGGGATATGCCACGCCCAGAACGCGATGACGAGCGCGACCCAGCTCACTCGCGGATCCGCGAGAACGTGAGTCAGCCGGCGGAGCGGATTCGACGCCAGGACGATGGCCACCCTCCGGCGGATGGGCTTCGGCAGCCCGAGCAGCATCGGAGCCACCGGCGCGCCCATCTACAGGAGCGGAGGTGCCGCCGCCATCAGGAGGAGATGCTGGATCATGTCAGCCAGCAAAAGCTGGTGGCCTAGCGCGTCGAGCGGCGAACTGAGCGCGAGAATTACGCTGGCGAGCCCGGCCATCACGGCGATCAGACGGCCCGCGCCGAAACGCTCCGGCATGCGGTGCGCAAGCGGGATCCATCCCGCACGTAGAGCGTCGCGGCGGCGACCACGGGCACGATCACTGCCGGCTCGACCGGTCCATGACGGGAGAGAAATTTCCGGTCGCGCCCCGGGGACGAGCGCGATCGGGTGGCTCATTGCGCGTCGAGAATCAAGCGTGAGCCGCGCTTTCCCCGGAGATACGTAGCGCCCCTGCTGCATCGCAACCTGGGCCTCGCCGTGGAGCGGCTTGCCGTCGTGCTCGAGATGGGCGGTGTCGCCGACCACGAACACCTCGGACCTTGACTCAATTGCGCGAGAGTCATTCGCTTAGCTGGGATGCGCAGACCACGAACGAGGACTTCAGCGCCGTGAGCCGCATGCGGCCGTCATCCACGACGGTCATCTCGATGACGGCCGGGGGTTCTGTTTTCTTCCACGGCAGTTCCGAAAGGATGCTGATCGAATAGACGACACCCGCGCCGACTCTCCTCGCCTGCGTGTCATAAGCCCAGAACGAGCGTTGCTCGCGCTCGTACGGCTGGTAGTTGCACCGCGTCTCGATCACTCGCCAGGCGAACTCCTGTACCGACCGCGGCACGGTGGCATCGCCAGGAAACAGGATTCTGGAGTTGATGGGGGCAGCGGCGCAACCGGCCAAAGCACACAGCATCGGCACGAAACTCACCATCCGGCGCATGACGTCGCCGCCGCGCTGCCGCGCTGCCGAGCACGGACAGATCGTGTCCATGAGTCCAGGATCATCCCAACACCCCGGTTCTCGGTCTTCTTCTCAACGGTCGTCGACCCGTCGCGCACGACCTTCCCAAGGGCGGCGCGGGAAGCCCGGCGCATAGCTCGAACTTCGCCTCCGGATCGTACGCTGTCTTCAGGGTCCTCCTGTCGCACCATGCGAATGAGCGGGGGTCGACCACAGCGTCGATACCACAGGCACGCCGGCCGCGCCCAGCGCGGTCATCGCCTTGAGCAAATCCCGGCGTCCCGACTGCGCTAACCTTTCGGCTGAGCGCCGGGCCCGAGCGGGCCCGGCGGGGCCGTTGGGCCAAAGTAGCGGCCGGCCGCCGGATGCATGGGGATCGTGATGCCACGCAATCCGCTCCGTCTCGAGATCTTCGCTCCCTGGGCGCTCCCCGCGGGGAGGTAGTCGGGGTTCTCGAACACCAGTCTGAGGACGACCACGGCCTCCCCCTCCGGAACATCAGCGTGAGTCACGAAGAGGGCGGTCGCGGCGATGGTCGTCACGTCCTCCCTCTGGCCGGGGTAGGTGTTGGCGGGGACCAGGAGACGGACGAGACCTGGATTCTGGGTGACGAGGCGTTCGACAGCAGCGGCGTCCAGCGATACTAGATGGATGAGATAACGCGTGGCGAGGTCCTGGACCTCCCGGGTGGGGGCCCCGACCGTCGCGAAGAACGCGTCGAGCCGACCGGCTCGGAGCTGACCGGCCGCGGCCTCCAGGCCTTCCTCCCGGACTTCCGCGAGATCTTTCACTGTGAGTCCGTGGACCGCG
>WNFO01005535.1_pt1 | contig 11057 bp, 8 predicted proteins | sample 5400251 | NCBI WGS metagenome assembly WNFO01 (sample SAMN13153354, study PRJNA577476) | soil metagenome | isolation source: 100 cm saprolite under Madrone tree | place: USA:California | collected 2016-06-14 | reverse complement strand
CGGTCATTCCCTCCGCAAGGGCAGTGATCTCCGCATTCGCTCCGCTGTATTCGAACGGTAGGACGGCAACCCAGAATCCATCCCTGGCGCGAGTCGCGCCTGAATCGGCTTCGGCCCCGCTGGTAACACCACGCAGTCCACTGCGGAGTTCGTGCGCCGTCGGAAATCGGTCGGTGGGGTTCTTCTCCAGGCAACGCTGGATTACGCACTCCAAGCCCTCAGGCAATTCAGCCCGCACCTCCCTTATTTGGCGGGGCGTGTCGCGAAGTATCTTGGAGGCAAGCTCGGCCGAGGACCGCCCCTGGAAAGGCTTCTCACCCGTCGCCATTTCGTACAACAGTGTGCCCAGTGAGAAGATGTCCGTTCGATGGTCGATCTTGCGGCCCTCGACCGGTTCGGGAGACATGTACGCCGGAGTTCCCAAAATCACACCCACTTTGGTGAATTCGCCCGGGGCCAGCGTCGCGTCGCCGGAATTGGTTTCGAGCACCTCCTTCGCGAGGCCGAAGTCCAGAACCTTGACGCGGCCCTGATCGGTCACCATTACATTGGCGGGCTTCACGTCGCGATGAATGATGCCTTTGTCGTGAGCGGCTGCCAACGCCTCGGAGATCGCGGTGGCATACTCCAGGATTCGATCGACAGGCAGACCACCTTTCGGAATCAAACGGTTCAGCGACTGGCCCTCGATCAGCTCCATCGTAAGGAAGTGGACGCCTCCCGCTTCCTCAATCGTAAAGATGGTGACAATGTTGGGGTGATTCAACGAAGCGAGCATCCTGGCCTCGCGCTGGAAGCGAACGAGCCGCTCGGGATCATCTACGAATGCAGGCGGAAGAACTTTGATCGCCACGCTGCGGCCAAGCTTGCTATCGCTTGCTCGGTAGACATCGCCCATGCCGCCGACACCGATGCGCGCTAGAATTTCGTAGGGACCGAGACGCGAGCCAATCACCAGCTTCTTTGGTGGAGCCAGGAAACTCGTCTCGGCTTGTTCGTGCGTGGCTATGAGGGATTCCACCTCGCGGCGCAAAGCCGGTTCGGCGCAGGCCTGGTCAAGATAGGCATTTCTCTCGCCGGGCGCCCGTTCCAGGGCGGCGGCGAGCAAATTCTTGACTTCCTGCCAGCGTTCGGGCGTCACGATCCCTCATACCGCCTTAATTCGCGGCGCAGCCAGGCGCGGGCTGTCGCCCATTCCCGCTTTACGGTGGCCGGTGAAACCCCCAGGACCACGGCAGCCTCTTCGACGGAAAGTCCTCCAAAGAATCTGAGTTCGATCAGGCGGCCCTGCTGCGGATCTAGAGCGGAGAGTTTGCCAAGGGCATCATCGAGCGCGACCAGATCAATCCCCGGTTTCTGAGCAGGGACAAGTTCCGGATCGATGACGAGCTTAGGTGCTCCGGCGCCGCGCTTGGCAGCGAGGCGGTTGCGCGCATGATCGACTAAAATGTGCCGCATCAGCTGTGCAGCTACTCCGAAAAAGTGTGCGCGATTTTGCCACTGTGGCGTTCCCTGGCGGACCAGGCGCAGATACCGTTCGTTGACCAATGCAGCGCTCTCGAGAGTGTGGTCGGGACGTTCGCCCCGCCAATGGCGGCGCGCCTGCCGGCGCAATTCATTGTAAACCACCGGGCCGAGCTCTTCCCGTGCTTCCTTGTTGCCCTGGCCCCAATCGGTGAGCAGACGGTTGATACGCGTCGAGGAATCTGCGCCCACGATTACTCTCCAGCCGTGAAGCAGCCATCAATTGTTGATCGGGAAAGTAGCTCCCCAGGAACTCAAAGTCAACTTGCCCGCGATGGAAATGTCCCGCGATGATGCTCCTCAGGTTGGGGACGCGCTGCGACACAATAAATCTTGGATTCTCGTGAGCCAGTTTGTTGCTGGTTGAAATTCGACGTTTCCGAGTAACACATCCGTACCATCCGCTTTTCCAGCAAGAGTTCGAGCTGTTTGCTTTGAGGAGATAAGTTTGCGAAAGGCTCATGTGAACAATATAGAGACAGTAGAGCGCCACCGTGAAGTGAGCCTCGTTGAGAGAATTTAATGGGAGAGAGTCGCACCGACCCGTTCCCGAAATCTCATGCCCTGGAACGTCGGATTGGATTCAACTTCAAGTTGCCCGTCCGGGGCGGACATATCGGTAAACGCTGGCCGACCCGCATATCCCAATCTGGATTACTTCCGGTTTAACCAACCGGGAGCAGCTGAGCAAGTCGGTAGAATTTCTCACCCAAAGAAACCGCGACGGCGCATGCACGTAAGGCTACCGGGACAGTTAGCTGAATCGAGCGTGTGGGCCATCCTTGGCCGGTGTGTAGACGAACCGATTCAACGCATCAGTTAGTGTCGGTCGCACTTCCGAATAACCCGCCCAAACGCCTCCCGAGAGGCATCGACTCAGTGATTCTGATTGATGTCGATGGCTGTCGTTACGTCGTACTCGACGCTTGGCACGAACAGGACGACCAGAACGCTCTTGCCCCTACTGAAACGGGCCTTCGCGGCCTGCTGTTCCTGGCATTTCGCCCCCACCGATCAATATAGATCGTGGCGGATCCGCGACCTACGCTTCGGGTTTCTTTTGGGCTGCGATCCAGCGACGCCTGTTGAGCAGTGGTCGTGGCAGCGATGCCGTGGTTCGTGGCGAAAAGCTGAAAGGGGGACGGCTGCTGCTCCAACAGCAACCGTCACCCTTCCTCACATGTCCTATTCGTTCGTTTCGTTCCCGTGATGCCTAGCGGGACGGAAGAAGTGCCTCGTCGTAAACCTGGATACCTGCTTTCCCAGGTGCGCCCCGACGCGGGTCGAATTTCTGTAGTGCATTCCGCCATAAATCCGGGCGTCGAGCACTTCCTCCAGTGCTTCTGAGAGGCGATTATAGGTTCGGATAGGGTTAACGAGCCCAACGACGTTGCTGTCCATCGACAAGCCGACCTCGTCGCTGCCAAACAGATAATTCAGGGTCTCAGTGGAGGCGGCGCTGAAGCAGCCGTGGGCTGCGGGGTACTCAGGATGGTTTGGGGTGATGACGAGTCCTATCCACGCCGGATCCGGCGCGGTTTCCGGGTTGCCGTCGGTATCGCCTGCCCGAATGGCGGTAACGGGCCGCCAAAAATTGTAGAAATACTTCGCGTCCCAGCAAGCCATGAGTGCATCGGCCGATGCCGTCGCGAGCATGGCGAAGTAGCGTGCATTGTCGGCCAAACCGAGGCCTTTGGCCACGGACAATGCACGCCACGCACGATTCCACTGCAAGGGCGGATTGTCGCTCCAGAACCGAGCGATGTCGGTCTGTTCTGGAGTTCGGATGCTTCCGATCGCAGGCCCGAGCGCCTTGATCTCGTTATAGTCGCGCGCCCAATCTTCGCTGCTGAGGCTAAATGGGGGCTCTGGACGGAATTGGGATGCGGAGTGTAGGGCAAACGGCTGCACGAACGGGATTTCCGGAGCCAGCGCTGCAAGAAACGCTGGCGGCGTCGGCACCCAAACACCCGGACCCGAGCCCGGCGTGTAGTTCATGGTGGCATCCCGACCGTCTCCGGCACGCTTGATCAAGATGGCGCTCGCCGCCTGGTGGCCGACAGCGATCCCATTTGCCTTGGCGTCGTCGTCATGTAGTGCTGCGAGCGATGTCGCGTACTTTGCATCAAGATCAGTCGCTTGCGCGGGAAACAACGCCACGAGGACATCGTGGGCTGCGGTAGCTGCGGCCGCTTCTTCTGAGGCCGGGCGATCCACAGACGGGACGCTGGCATAGCCCTCAAATGGCGCTCCCTCGATCGCATTCACGGCGTCGTAGATCGCCAGGTGGACCATCGCGAGCCTGATCAAGGCACGTGGTGGCACCTGGCCGCCGACGGTCACGATCGCCTTAGCGGCATGCGCGTTCCAGTCCAGCACCTCATCTGCACACACGGTATTCACCGGATTCATCATAGTAATCAGACAGAGTGCGATAACGGTGACCGCCATTCTGCTCATAAAATCCTCCTCGCCTGACCGTTCGTTTCCTTAGAATGCGTGAACGGATACAATAGGCATCGCAAAGGTCGCTCGAGAGGGCGAAAAAGTCCTGACCGCGTTCGGACGAATTGCGGAAATTTTTCGGATGTCACGCAAGCGCCTATTCGTCTTCGATCGGTACCGCCTCGATGAGCAGGAGCGCCAGCTTCTGCTCGGTACCCAGGTCGTCCCACTTCCTCCGAAGGTGTTCGATCTACTGGCCGTGCTTGTTCAGAACGCGGGTCGTCTGCTCCCGAAGCAGGATCTGCTCGATCGGGTTTGGTCCGGCGTTGCCGTGGAAGAGGGCAGCCTGACCCGTGGCATTTCGTCGCTGCGACAGGTGCTCGGTGCGACTGCCGATGGGCAGAACTATATTCAAACGGTACCGAAGCGCGGATATCGTTTCATCTCAGAAGTTCGCGAGACATCCGACGATGAACTCGATGGCACACGATTGGGCATCCCGCTACCGCCCTCGCTGCTTGCGACCGCTTTGGTTGATTTCGTCGGGCGCGAAGGCGAACTGGGGCAGATGCAGGACGTGTGGCAGCGTGCGAAAGATGGTCGGCATCAATTGCTGCTCGTCGCGGGTGAGCCCGGCATCGGAAAGACGCGACTCTCGCTGGAGTTCGCCCGCAGTCGCGCCGCCGAAGGGACTACCGTCCTCATGGGCTACAGCGATGAGGAGAATCTGGTGCCGTACCAGCCCTTCGTAGAGTGTTTAAGCTGGTATTTTCGCCATTGCCCAGACGCCGATCTCCGTGCCCAACTGGCCGCCATCGGCGGCGGGGGCGAGCTCGTGCCATTCGTACCGGAACTTCGCAATCGGATTCCTGACCTTCCGAGCCGTCTGCCGATGGATCCTGAGGGACAGCGATACCGTCTCTTCGAAGCTGTGGCGGGCATGCTTGCTGTTGCGTCGAGGGCGCGACCGATCCTCCTCTTATTCGACGACCTGCACTGGGCTGACAACCCAACGCTATTGCTACTGCGGCACCTCATGCGATCTGCAAGCATGGCCTCTCTCGCCATCGTCGTGACGTATCGAGAGAGTGAGCTTGATCGGGCGCACCCGCTGGCGGGAATGCTGACCACTTTGCGGCGCGAGCGGGGTATAACGCGATTCGCGCTCCGTGGACTCAAGATCACGCACGTCAAGGCACTGGTCAATTCGATCGTCGGACCGAATGCTCCATCGCAGCTATCTCAGGTGGTAATGGACAGCACCGACGGCAATCCGTTCTTCGCGACCGAAATACTCCAGCATCTGAAGGAGACGGGAGCGATCGCCAGAGTTAGTGGAGTGACGGGAAGAACGATCGAGATCGAAGATCTTGGGTTGTCCGAGGGAATCAAAGAAGTCATCGGCCAACGGATGTCTCGGCTAAGCGAAGCGTGCAACCGACTGCTGAGCATTGCAGCGGTCATCGGTCGCGAATTCGATGCCACTCTCCTCGAAGCCATTGCGGATCTGCCAGGTAGCGAGCTGTTCGACGCGATTGAGGAGGCGACCCGCGCGCAGCTCGTCAGCGAGTCGCAAGAAGTGAGCGGTCGCTTTGAGTTCATGCACGCGCTGATACGGGAGACGCTGTACAAAGAGCTGAGTTCCCCACGTCGAGTGAGACTGCATCGGCTCGTCGCCGACGCCATTGAGCGTCTCACGCAGAACATGCCGAATCCGCCACTGGCCGAACTAGCTCACCACTTCTCGCAGGCGGCATCGGCCGGTGCGGTCGACAAGGCCGTGGATTACGCGACACGGGCTGGCGATCAGGCCGCTGACGGGCTGGCGCACGAACAGGCCGCGCGGCTGTTCGACTTGGCCCTTCACTCCCTCGAATTCAGGCCGACTGGACCCGAGACCGAACTGCGACGGGTCGATTTGCACACACGACGCGCCTCTTCCTTCGGCGCGCTCGGACAGTGGACGCTGGAGGTACGCGAGCTAGAGGCAGCCCTGCATCACTTGGATCAGCAGCAGATTGAGCGGCGGTGCGAGCTCGTGCTGGCTCTGGCGCGAGCATGGTTCCTCCTCCTCGATGTCCGTCCAGTGGAACAGTACGCGACCGAAGCGTTGCAGCTTGCCGAACGGTTGCAGCGCGCCGATCTCGCCGCAAACGCAATCGCTTGGCTGGCACGCTGCCGGCAGGCTACTGGGGATCTCGAAGCGGCCATCGACATGGACCGCAGGGCCATGTCGCGGGCGTCCGGCGTGATGACGGCAGCCCACACGATGGGGCCGCTCACGCTGTACCTTGCTGGACGATCGACGGAGGCTCTGACATTCGCCGCTGTGGCTGCGGATTCCGCAAAGTCTTCTCGCGACACCACGTCCATCATGTACTCCCTCACACACCTCGGCTTGAACCTAACTGCCGCGGGACGCTACGACGAAGCAACAAAGACGTTCCACGAAGCTCGCAGCTTTGGCCGAAAGTATGGCGCTATCCCGATGCTCGCTCGTGCCACGGCGATGGCGGCTGGACTCCACTTGACCTTGTTTGACTTCGAAGACGCAGAGGCGCTTCAGTCGGAAGCGTGCGAATTGGCCCGTGGCGTGGGTTTTGTCCCCCCAATCGTGAGCGCCGGAATTGACTCACTGTTGACGTTTGCCCGGCTTCACGAGCCCGGGCGAGCCGAACGACTGCTGGACGAGACTGCCGCTGCCGCAGCGAGCACCGCCGGCTGGCACCAGTGGCTCTGGCAGCTCCGTCTAACTCAGGCCAGGGCCGAGCTGGCCCTGGCGCGAGGCGCCGTCGACGAGGCCGTCGCCACGGCAACCGACAGCATCGAGCAGAGTCGCGCGCGAGGGCGGCCGAAGTACGAGACGCTCGGCCTGATCACTAGGGCGCGTGGTCTGCATGCGCTCGCGCGAACTCGCGACGCTATCGCCGACGCCAAGACTGCTGTGAGCGTCGCGGACAAGACGGGCGACCCGGCGCTCCTGCTACTTGCGCTCGATGCGCTGATCGGGCTCGACGGCACCGAAGAATTGGCAACCCGAGGGCGTGCTGTGACCAACCATATCTACGATAGCCTGCCCGACGAGGTGATGCGGCGGTGCTTCACGGAGTCGGAGGTCACGCGACGCATTCGAGCACCTCATTAACCGGCATCCTGGCGCCTGAAGGTCTACCTAGCGCAGCTTCCCGGAGCTCGGAAGGGTGGTGGAGCTTCCCGAGGTCGGCGGACTGCATCACCGATATGAACGCCGGGCAGCCTAGCGTGCCCGGCTCTGTGCTTTCCTACATCTAAACTTGGCGGAGAACTTCGCTTTGTGGCGCGGCGACCGAACTCCTCGCGCCGGTGTCAAACAACATCGCACACGCAAAGGTCGCTCTGACTTCTTCGCTTCCGTCTCGCAGCAGCTTTTGACGACTCCGACGGAATTATTGGTAGGGACAGCCAGACAGGCGTCTGCGCGCTCAGACCACCAAACGCAAACACAACACAGACAGCAAAGATCAAAGGCTTCATCACAATCCCCCCAGAGGATTCAGCAAGACGAACCTCTCGTCCCAAGATAGGTCCGGAGCAACGCCCATGCTGTTAGAGGTGTCAGTCCCCTCGAAGCCGACGCGTTACCGATCGGTTTGAGTCGAGAGGCTCTGATCTGAGTCGCTCGGCCAGATCATCACAAAACTTGGAGAAAATATCTATTGTCGTCTACAATCCGTAATGCCAAACGCAGTTCAATTCGTGTAATCCCGAACAAACCGATTGTTACAGTGGAGGTATCAATGATTCGACGTTTCCTCGCCGTCGCCCTTTTCGTTTTGGCAACAGGTTCAAGCCAAGCTCAGCCTTCCTTGCCTTCCAGCTTTCAAGCAAAGACGATACATAGCCCGGAAGGGGCAGACATTTTTGTGCGTTGGGGAGGAAGCGGTCCCATAGTGGTACTCATCCATGGGTACGCAGAAAATAGTGATTCGTGGGCTCCTCTGGCCGCAGATCTCGTGAAGGACCATACGGTAGTGGTGCCGGATCTCCGTGGCATTGGGCGCTCCTCCAAGCCTGCCGACGGCTACGAGAAGAAGACTCAGGCCAAGGATATGCGCGCCGTTGTGACCTCGTTGGGATACGACAAAACATTTGTTGTTGCTCACGACATCGGCAATATGGTGGCATACGCCTACGCCGCGATGTACCCCGACAAGGTTGCGAGGTTGGTTGTTATGGACGCACCGATCCCTGGGATTGATCCCTGGAATGAGATTCTCCAAAATCCCGGAGTTTGGCATTTCAACTTCCATGGACCTGATGCGGAACGGCTGGTGGCAGGCCGAGAGCGTATCTACTTGGACAGGATATGGAACGACTTCACCGGCGATCCGGGTCAACCCGACGAGGCTACCAGAAATTTCTTTACTGCTACGTACGCGCAACCAGGTGGAATGCGGGCTGGGTTCGCGCAGTTTGCCGCGTTCTCCCAAGATGCGAAGGACAATAAGATCTTCGAACAAACCAAGCTGACTATGCCTGTGATGGCGGTAGGCGGAGAAAAGTCCTTCGGTTCTCTCCAGGCTGTGATCATGCGTCATGTAGCGACCAACGTGCGGGAGGAAGTCGTCGCAGGTTCAGGACATTGGCTCATGGAAGAACGACCGGCTTACACCGTTGCGGTGATTCGTAAATTTCTCGACGGTCCGCCCGTTGCTCATACAGTTGCACGCAGTGCTGGCGACTCGAACGAAGAGCGCTTTACCCCTGCGGAGTATAGGTTCCCGCAAGTAGGCAATCCGGGTACAGGAAGCTCTGGCATCGGCGGTATCGCTCCGAGTGATCTACTATTACTTCCCAGGCGAGCAACAAATCCGGCTGATTACGCTCTACGACAAGGACGAAGCTTCAGACCTTACCCCGAAAGAACGGCAAGCTTTGAAGAGTGCCATTGAAATTGAGCTTCAGGCTCGCCAGGCCGAGAAGCTTGCGAAGCAGAGGAAATCGCGGAGGTGAAGGCGATGAGCAAGAGAAAGATTTTCGACGAAACGATGGAAGGTGTTCGAGCGATGAAAAACCATCGCGAGGGCAAAATCACCCTGCGCACCTACAACGTTGAAGCTACCCCGCTGCCCAAGGTGGATTCGAAGCTAATTCGGGATACGCGTAAGAGGCTGCACTGTTCACGAGCCGTATTCGCTCGGAAGCTGCGCATTAACGAACGTACGCTTGAGAAGTGGGAACAGGGCCGCGCAAAGCCCAATCCTCAGGCAGCAGCCCTGGTCTTGTTAGTTCGCAAGTATCCCGACACGCTCGAACGATTGGAACGGGTTGCCGTAGGGAGATAATGGGTCAAGTGTGTGTGTAGCAACGATGCCTGAACTGCATTGACGCCAGGTGTGTGGGCACTTAGATCGATTCGTCGGCGTCCAAACCATAGTGAAACTGATTCAGCGACTATTGCTTTTCGCCATCGTCCTCGCCGTGCTGCCAGGTTGCACATTCTGCATCTATTCAAACCGATTGAAACGCAGTGCGCACGCTGTTATCCGTGTCGCATATGAGCTTTCACAAAAGGGGCAGGCTCCAACACTTCAGGACGTTCGGCGGCGATTTGGTAGCGCATTGCAGCAGCCTGATCCATGTACGGCTTATGGTTGCGGATATCAGATCATGTTGTACAACCGAGTGCTGGCGACCGTTCATCTCCCCTTGGGACGCAAAGGGGAGGATCGCAACGAGGCCGCCGAGTTCAGCATCGCTGCAAGCTGGGTCTTCGAATGCCTGCGTTGCAGGAATAGGTGCGGCAGGCTGAGGCCCCGGCTTTATTTGACCGGGGGGGACGACCTGGGCGGTCGCACGCGCGCTCTCTTTCTCTCGCGTGCCACGGGTCATTTCACTTCAACTTTCACGCGCATCCAAGGATGGATGCAGCACTCAAAGAGATGTTCACCTTTCGACAGACCGGTGATCTGGGTATGGCTGCCTTGAAGGATGCGCGTTTTGGCCACCGCGAGGTTCGAAAACCCGTCGGCACATTCGGGAACCGTGTTCTCCCCTGGTGCATTGAGTATCGGTAGAAAGCCGCCGCCGAACTGCGCTACCTCGGTGAAGGTGTGAGGCTCGCCGCCCTGGTCGACTACGTCAAGAATGGTTCCTTTCTTCATGTGGACCGTGTCAGGCTCGAAGTCCCAGCCCGGATCTGGAGTTCCAGCCTTTGCCTTTGCAAATAGGTCGGTCAACTTCGTGAATGCTCCAAGCGTGACGTTCTTGCAGAAATCAGGCCCAAGCGCGGCGTTGAAGGTGGCCGGATCGCATTCGTCCAAGGCCACGACCTGTACAAGACTCGGCGGATCTTCTTCGGGCGTCCCTCCAGCGAACATCAAACCGCCAGCGAACACCAAACCGCCAGCGAGTAAACCGAGCTTCGCTACAGTAGTCTTCATCATGGTTTTCCTTCCTTCTTGTTCAGGAATTCGCTCGGGAAAGCGCCGGCGGCTTGTGGTGCGCATGTCCGTCGGTTAGTAAGTCTCGAGCGCAAAAACAGTGGCAACTCTCGTCGGGAAGGGCGAAAGTGTCAATCCTTGCCGCCCCTATCTGTTCCCAAAGTTTTCTCCATTCCTAACCTAATGAAAAGCAGGGACTTCGCCGCTCGCGCAGAGAAGACTCGCAGAGCAAGAATTGTGATACGCTTCCAGGAACTTCCAGAGGTTCCTATGTCCGCTCCGGCTCCAGCGGCGCGCGTACTGCGGTTCGATACTTTTGAACTGGATCTGCGCTCGGGCGAACTGCACAAACGCGGCGTCAAGCTGCGTCTGCAAGGTCAACCCTTACAGCTGCTTGCGATTTTGCTGCAATCTGCCGGCAATCTTGTGACTCGCGAGGAACTAAGCAGCCAGCTCTGGCCGGCCGATACCTTTGTAGACTTCGACCACAGCCTCCACAACGCAGTCGGGCGCATTCGCGAAGTGCTGGGTGATTCGGCGGAGATACCCCGGTACATCGAAACACTGCCGCGCCGCGGATACAGGTTCATTGCTCCTGTAGAGCAAGTTGAGGCTGAGGCGCCCGGGATTTCCGCAGGAAATGGCAACAAAGCACGTGTAGCAGTG
>WNFO01005530.1_pt1 | contig 11060 bp, 7 predicted proteins | sample 5400251 | NCBI WGS metagenome assembly WNFO01 (sample SAMN13153354, study PRJNA577476) | soil metagenome | isolation source: 100 cm saprolite under Madrone tree | place: USA:California | collected 2016-06-14 | reverse complement strand
CTTGTTGAAAACTTGTATCCCAAACACTCCTCAAACGCTCCGTCCGCGATCCGGATATCTTCTTGCATAAATTCCGCCTTGCCGGCGGTCTGGCTCACTTCGGCGCGCTCAGTTGCGTCGCACCAAGCTTTTTCGCATCGTCCACCTGGGTCTTGCAGGTCACCTGCATGGGCCCCGTCATGGCCGCGCATTTGTTGAAGGCCGCCACCGCGTCATCGAAGTGCGAAGTTATCTTGTTCGCCATACCTAACAAATAGTAATTCACGGGGTCCGGATTCGGATCGATCTTCACGGCTTGCTCGAGCTCGGGAATCGCTTCTGCATGCTTTCCTCGCCGCACGTAGACCAATCCCAAACCGCTATGGGCCATCGCCAGCGCTTGATTCTTCGCTGACGCAAAAGCTTCCTCGGTCATGTTCTCTGGCTTGGAGAGCGTCGGCGCAATCTCGATTGCTTGTTTGGAATACTGTTCCGCTTTGGCCAGCACTTGCATGGCATCGGGAGCACTCGACTTCCAGCTCCGAGGCAGTGTCTGCCCCATCAGCGCTAGCGTCGATACGTCATTCGGAGTCAACGCAATCTCTTTTTCTCCAACTTCTTGCATCTTTTGCATGTTTCCAACTTGCACGTACGCGAAAGTCAACGCGCCGTACACAGGTGACCTGTACCGGCTCTCCGGATATTTCAGGATAAATGCCTCACCGAGCTCAATTTTCTTGGCGGCATCATTCGGAATCACGGCAAAAAAGGCTTTGTACGCGGCATCTTCTTCCGCATTTACCGGCACCGGCGCGTCCAGCGTCAGTGGTGTAACCTCCGGCGTCTTCGGTTTGTCGCTCTGCTGCGCCGGAGGCTGGCTCTGGCTTGCCTGGCCATACCGCGAATCCCGTGCCGCGGCGACTCCAATCGCGGATACCAGCAATCCCGCGACGGTTGCCACTCCCAACCAGATATTCCACCTCTTGCTCATTCCTTTTCTCCTCGTACTTTCTTCCTTCACCCGATCTTCGTAAAGCGAGCCACCTCAGCTCATCAGCCAACTGCGCCGGGCAAGAATCGACCTTTGTTCACGGTCGCGCTATGGGTTTATCTCCGGCAAACACCGCGAGCCCCTTTTGCGCCGCCTGCTTGGCCTGCTCCGGCCCGCCTTCCACGCTCAGCACGGACTGATACTCCATCCTCGCTACCTCCGGATTCCCCTCATCATCGTATATCCGGGCCAGGTAGACGTGCGACCACGCCAGCACCATGGGATCTTGAGTCGCCGCATGTTCACCGGCGGTCAGGCGCCCGAATACCTGCTTGGCTCTTGCCGCATCGTGATCCAGGAGCGCCACCAATCCAATTCCGTACCACGCCCGCGCTTGATCCGGATATTTCGTCAGAACTTTTTGAAACGATGCCTCCGCCGCGCGCGGATTTTTCTCCGCGATTCGCCGTTCCCCCTCCGTCAGCGCCGTAATGACTTCGGCATCATTCGGCACCGTCGTCGGCGCCGCGCTTCTCCGGCGTGCCACTTCTTCGCTCGCTGTTTCGTCCTCCAGCTTGGCGGTCTCGGCCGGCGCAAATTTCACCGCCACCAACCGCTTCGCCTCAGCTCCCATATCAATGGCTCTCACCAGGTCCGGGAAAAAGAGCTTCATCGACGGCTCTGAGTTTTCGAATTTGGGCAGCGCTCCGAAGAGCGGTTTCACCAGAACGTACCCGTCTTCATCGTCCCGGCTCATGGCCGCCTCCCGTTCGCCGGGCGACATGCGCTTCAGTTTCAGCTCCACCGCGCGCACCGTGCATTCCGCAAAGTACGACGCATAGTCGTCCTTTAACTCCGGCGCAAGACGCGGGGCGGCGGCGGCCTTCTCAAATAACGGACGCTTCACTGCCGTCACGTGGGGATACATCATCGGCAGGGAGTCCAGCAGGAAGTGCAGAAAGGCGTGACGTACGACGTCCGCCGGAATCTCTTCGCCTCCGCTCAGCACCAGCGCATAGTGATCCCCAAAATTTCTTACGTTGGTGATGCGCCCCACCAGCGGCTCGACGACGATCGCAAATGTCCGCGGCCCTGACGGTTCGAGGATTTCACGCAGATATCCCGACGCGACGAAAACAATCTGCGACACCGGATCGTGCAGGCGCTCGACTTCGCGGCTATAAATCGGCTGCACTTGCCGCCACAGTTGCCCGATTTTCTGTTCTTGATAATAGTTCGAAAGGATCTCGCTGAAACCCTCGAGCGCAACGATTTCCGGCGGCAACTCATCGCGCCTCAAGACCGGCTGAAACGCGGGCGCGGGCCCAGACACCAGGCCAAACCACAAATACCTTGAAAGCGTCGCCCCGGGATCCCGCAGCTCATGCTGCCGGTAAAACTCGCGCACCGCTTCCACCGCGGGACCTTGTTGCTGCCGCAAGCGCTCCCGCATCTGCGCCCGGAACGCCGTCCAATTGTCGGAGCTGACGTTCGATTCGAAACCCGCTGCCAGCAGCGCGCAGATCGTTGTAAACATCGCCTCGCTGCCGTCCACACTTACTGTGCTCAGCGGAGCGGTCCTCGTGCGCGGTCGTGGCGCAGGCGTCTGCGCCGCTGGGGGCGTTTGTGTTTGCACCTGCGCTGGTACAGGTGCGGGCGCCTGAGCCTGCCCAGCCGCCGGTAGCGCCATCACCGCGCACAATCCAATCAACAGTATCTGTCGTTGAAGTTTTTTCATGCCTTTTGCCGCAGTCCTGACTCAGGGCCGGTCGACTTTTCTATCTCCGCCTGTCGCGGTTCTCCGCACGGAAGGGCATATCTGGGCTCGGTCTATGTCCTCATGCTACGGCATCTTGCCAATCTACAAGCCCCCAACACACTCCGTCAAGAAATCCCGCTTCTTCTCTGTGAACCCTCCGCGGCCTCAGCGTCTCCACGTTATCCTCAGTTCTTGGGCATGCAAGTCGATTGCTCGGCCGGGACAACGCTTGCCCCTGGCCCGGGCATCTGCTAACAGTGGAGATGCTTCCTGGCCCTGCGCGGGATGGCCCGCTTCTATGATTCGACCTCTCATGGCAAAAATGCAATTGATTCTCGGACTCTCCCTCGCCGCCGCTGCTTGCCCACACGCTCTTGGCGCGCAACTCGTCCGCGAGGACACGGCGCCGCCACAACAGAAAGTCTCGCCCAAGCAGGACCCGCAGAATTCCTCTTCCCCGCAAACGCCCCCGGGGAAAAAGCGTCTTTCTCAAGAAGTCCAGTTGACCGGCGAAGAATCCTGGATCGACACCAGTATCGACATTCAAGCCCGCGAACACGTGCTCATCACCGCCACCGGCAAGCTCCGTTACGCCGACGCGAAGGACGACAACGGCCCGGACGGCCTCCCGCGCGGCTTCAAAGACCTTCTCCGCGTTCTGCCGTTTAATGAAGCTGGGCGCGGCGCGCTCATCGGCCGCATCGGCGATAAAGATACCGCTCAGCCTTTCGCCATCGGCGCACGCCGCGATGTTATTGCCCCTGTGTCGGGCCGCCTATCCGTCGGCATCAATCAGACCGCGGACGATACTAGTGACGGCAACTATGCCGTGCGCATTGAAGTTTACTCGCCCGAAGCTGGCACCGCGCGCGTGGTTGCCAAGCAAGTCAGCGCACTTCCCGGCGTCGATAATAATCTGTTCTCGAAAATCCCGCGGCGCATCAGCGACAAAGAGGGTAATTCCGGCGACATGGTCAACTTTCTCATCCTCGGTCCGGAAGTCGCTATGCAGCGTGTCTTCACAAACGCTGGCTGGGTGAAAGTCGATGCTGACGTCAAGGACACCGTTCTCCACGGCATCATCGGCAGTCTTTCGAAAGAATCCTACTTAACTATGCCCATGAGCCAGCTCTACCTCTTTGGCCGCCCGCAAGATTACGGCTGGGCCCATGCCGAACCCATCAGTGTCGTCAGGTCGCGCAATCACCTGCGTATCTGGAAAGCGCCGTTCCAGGTCAACGGCGAAACCCTGTGGGTCGGCGCCGCCACCCACGATATCGGATTCGAACGCGATCAGCGCAACAACGGCATCACCCACAAGATCGATCCCGATATTGATCTCGAGCGCGACTATGTCGAAAAAACTCTCGCCTCCACGGGCCTCGTCACCGAGATCTCTCACTTCCTTCCCGACAAACCCATGAAAGAAGCCAAGACGGCCACTGGCGGGACCTTCCATTCGAACGGACAAGTTCTCATCCTGAAACTCGGGGATACCGGTAAAGATCTCTCCGGTGCCCTCAACGACGCTTGGTCCCCGCGCTAGTCGTGAGGCTTCTTGACTTCCGGTGGTCTGCTCCAATTGAAATAGCTATAATTTCCACAGTGGCTTTTTCCTGTGTGAGGTTCCGCTATGCTCCAGCGCCAATGGACTGTGCCCGAAGCCAAAGGTAATTTCAGCGAGGTCCTCGACCGTGCCCGCTCACGCGGCCCGCAAACCATTACCTTTAACGGCAAACGTGTGGCCGTCATCGTCTCGGCTAAAGAATGGGAGTGCAAGACCCGGCGTGTTGGCAACCTCGCAGAATTTTTTGCCGCCCTCGCGATTCCAATTTGCAACTGGAACGAGTATACGACTCTCCCCGATCGGCAGACGGAAGCAGCCCAAAATAGCGCTAGGCACAGCGCTCCTTATTTCGCCGCTTCCAGTTCAAGAACAATCACGCGATCCACTTCTTCCGGTTGCGGCTCTGGCAGTTTGAGCACCAGTCCTCCCTTGACGGCGCTGAACTCGGCACTGCTTCCATCGCGCAGCAGTCGCGCCGAACGAACCGGCCGCGGCATCGCCGGCAACGCCAGCACCGGACCATTCCAATCCAGGACGTGCACGTAAACCGTCGAGCCCCGTTGCGTCGTCACACCCCACGGCCCCGCCGCCACCGGGCCTCCTCGCGTTCCATAAATCGAGTCCCCATACTGCTTCATCCATCGCCCCACTTCCGTCAAGCGCTGCACGAACTCGGGCTGGATCTCGCCGCTGGGCATCGGCCCGACATTCAAAAGAAAATTCGCATTCGCTCCCGCTGCGCGCGCAAGGTATCGAATCAAATCGGCTGTGCTCTTGTAATGTTCGTCCGTCAGATTGAATCCCCAGGAGTTGTTCATGGTTTCGGCGGTTTCGAGCGGCAGCGCACTGACCGATTGTTCGGGGTTGAAACCAGTGGTGTGCTGCCCTGGCAGATCCTTCTCAAACATCTGGAAGTCCTCTCCGGGAAACGGATTCTTATGGTGGTTGCTTCCGACCATGGCCTGCGGCTGCAGTTGATGAATCAGCGCGTACGTGCGGGCAAGATGCCAGTCCGCGTCCGGCTTGTCCCACATTCCGTCAAACCAGATGCCGCCGATCTCTCCGTAGTTTGTCAGCAATTCCCGCAACTGCCCGTCCATGAAATTCAGGTAAGCATCCCAATTCCCGGAATCCGGACGGCCCGTGTGATGTCCCGTGCGCCCGCGCGGAAAATAATCCGGTGAATGCCAATCCAGTTGTGAGTGGTACAAGAACAGCTTGATGCCCTGCTTGTGACATTCCGCGGCGAGCATCCCGATCACGTCTTTGCCATACGGCGTCCGAGCCACAACGTTCCAATCCGTCAAGCGCGAATCGAACATCGCGAATCCGTCATGATGCTTCGACGTGATGGTGATGTATTTCATGCCAGCGGCCTTCGCCAGCGCCACCCACACCGAGGGATCAAACTTTATCGGATTGAAAAACGCCGGCACCTTCGCGTAATCCGTTCTATTGATCGGCCGCGTCTCCATGATCCATTCCCCATCGCCCAGGACGCTGTACACGCCCCAGTGAATGAACATCCCGAACTTGGCATCCTGGAACCAGGCGCGCGCCTCCAAGTTTGCCGGTGTGGGCGTGTATTTCTCTTGCGCGGTTGCCGCTGGTCCTGCCGCAAGTGCAGTTGCGAATAGCGCGGTTGCAATTCCGGTAGATCGCGCACGCGTAGCATTTTTCATGTCCATCTCCATTGGAAAACCGTAACTCGCCCCGGGATCAAACGGGTGGATTCTAGCGAATGCGCGCCGGAAGTCGAGCAAAATTGCAATCGAGATTGCCGCCATTCAAGCGGCTCACTTCCAGAGAGTTGCCGCAACCAGCGCCTTTGAACCGGCCGCTCTGGCATGGACTCACTTGGCGCGCCATATTCTCCGTTTTGGAGTATGATTCCTCCCCGGCCAGGATCCGACCCGGACCAAGGAATCGTGCAGGAGGTGGCTCATGGTCATCGCCAAGCCCGTCAACGAAGAGGGTAGAATCGCCGCCTTGGAGAAGTACGCCATCCTCGATACCGACCCGGAACAAACCTTCGACGACCTCACCCTGCTGGCCTCGTTTGCTTGCAAAACGCCCGTCGCGCTGATTTCTCTTGTCGACGAAGACCGCCAATGGTTCAAGTCACGGGTGGGCATCGATGCTTCAGAGACATCACGCGACATCGCCTTTTGCTCCACCGCGATTTTGCAATCCGATGTCTTCGTGGTCCCCGATGCGCTCCTGGATGAGCGCTTTCGCGACAATCCCCTTGTCGCTTCCGAACCGCATATCCGCTTCTACGCCGGCGCTCCTCTTATCAACGAAGACGGCTACGCCCTAGGCACGCTTTGCGTCGTTGACCGGACGCCGCGCGAATTGGCGCCCGAGCAAAGGGAGGCCCTGAAAGCGCTAAGCCGCCTGGTTCTCGCTCAGCTCGAATTCCGTCGCAACTTGATTCTGTTGAAAGAAGCTCTCACCGACCGCACCAAGGAAGAGCACGAACGTCAGCGCGAACTGGTCCACGTCCAGGAAACCCTCATGCGCGTGATGGGGCTGCGCCAACTCCCCGCTTCCGCAAGACCGCGGTGAGCCCTGCGGTTTCTTCAGGGTTGCCTAGAATTACTCCCAGTGAAACTAAGGGAGAGAAGGATCGCCCGGGAGCTGCTGCAACTTAACACTACATTCCATGCTTGGCTTCACGCTGCATTTGAAAATGGAAAAGTAAATGCAACGACACCTCTCTTTATCTGCGTCTCGCCTTGCATTATAGGAGTACTATCCTCTCTCCTCGTGCTGCCATGAAAAAGAAGCGCATTGTGAAAACACTCGCGATTTGCTCATCAGTTCTGGTTCTGTCCTTGATCGTCACCACAGCCGGGTTGATCGCCCACGCGGCAAACACGCCGGCACAAAGCAATGAACCCGGCCAGGAGCATCAAGACTGGCCGGCCTACGGCGGCGCGCCGGAGAACAATCATTATTCCAAGCTAGCGCAAATCAATAGGAGCAACGTCAAACGCCTCGCAGTTGCATGGAGCTTTGACACCCAGGAGGAAGGCGGTCTTCAGACGAGCCCCATCATCGTCGAGGGCGTGCTCTACGGAATCACCCCCACACAAAAAGTTTTCGCCTTAGATGCCGCGACAGGCAAGCTCTTGTGGAAGTTCGACTCTGGAATTCGTGGAACACAGCCGGATCGCGGGCTCGCTTACTGGGCTAATCGCAAAGACAAGCGAATTGTGGTCGGGGTGATGAATTTCGTCTACGCCCTGGATGCCGCCACCGGCAAACCGATTTCATCCTTTGGAAACGGCGGCCGAATCGACCTCCGCGAAAATCTTGGCCGGGAGCCTGCCAGCTCTCAGTCTGTAGATCTGACTAGCCCAGGCATCGTTTACAAGGACCTCATAATATTCGGCGGCCGCAACCCCGAGACTCTTCCCGCGCCTCCCGGCGACATTCGCGCCTACGACGTTCGAACCGGTAAGCTGCGCTGGTCCTTCCACACCATCCCGCATCCCGGTGAATTTGGCTATGACACCTGGCCGAAGGATGCGTGGAAGACCAGCGGCGCAGCGAACAATTGGGCCGGGATGGCGCTCGATTCCCGGCGCGGAATTGTTTACGTCCCAACAGGTTCTGCGGCATTTGATTTCTACGGCGCCGATCGCATCGGCGACGATCTCTTCGCTAATTGTCTAATTGCCTTGAACGCGCGGACCGGCAAGAGAATCTGGCATTTTCAGGGAGTCCGCCACGATATCTGGGACCGGGACTTCCCCTCACCGCCCGCGCTCCTCACCGTGAAGCACGAAGGAAAGCAGATTGACGCGGTAGCGCAAACAACCAAACAAGGTTTCGTCTATCTCTTCGACCGCGCCAAAGGAAAGCCCCTTTTCCCCATCGAGTCCCGGAAGTATCTTCCGAGCACTGTGCCCGGCGAAGTTGCTGCTTCCGAACAGGCGCTTCCCACACGCCTCGCGCCTTTCGCGCGCCAACGTCTCACCGAGGAACTTCTGACCGTGCGTACGCCGGAAGCGCATCAGTGGGCCGTGGAAAAATTCAATCAATTCCGCAGTGAAGGACAGTTCGTTCCTTTCAGCGTTGGAAAAGATACGGTAATTTTTCCCGGCTTCGACGGTGGCGCCGAGTGGGGCGGCCCCGCCGTGGATGCAGAGACCGGCATCATCTACATCAATTCGAATGAGATGGCATGGACGGGCGCCCTCGCCCCGAATACCGGAGAAAATAGCCCGCGCGCCATCTACATGAGCCAGTGCAGCATCTGCCACGGAGAAACCATGACGGGCTCGCCGCCCGCCATGCCTTCCCTGATAGGAGTGGGCGAGCGGCTGACTCCCGCGCAGATGGCCACGACCATCAAGAACGGAAAAGGACGGATGCCGGGCTTTCCGAATCTGACCGAGGATCAAAGCTACGCGGTGATCAGTTTTTTGTTGAGCGGTGAAAGCAAAGAGCTCGCAAGCTCCGCACCGCCTCCAGCGTCCATGCCCTACCGCTTCACCGGTTACCACAAATTTCTCGACCCGGAAGGATATCCCGCCGTGGCTCCTCCGTGGGGCACTCTGAACGCCATCAATCTAAACACCGGCGAATATATCTGGAAGATTCCGCTGGGTGAATACCCGGAACTCGCGTCGAAGGGACAAAAAAACACGGGCACGGAAAATTATGGCGGTCCGATCGTTACCGCAGGCGGTCTCCTGTTCATCGGTGCAACCAACTTCGACAAAAAATTCCACGCCTTCGATAAATCCACCGGCGAGCTGCTTTGGGAAGCGACCCTCCCCTTCTCCGGCAACGCCACTCCCGCCACTTACGAAGTGAACGGCCGCCAATTCATCGTTATCGCCGCAGGCGGCGGCAAAGATCCCAAGTCGCCATCGGGCGGCGTCTACCTTGCCTTTGCTCTGCCTCAGGAATCATCCAACACAACTTCCAGCCCAGGGCTGGAGCATTAGTCTTTGACTGCCCCATAAGTGGCCTACTTGTTTTTCAGCAGCGCACTGAGCAGATTGGCGAGCTGGGACTCCTGCCGCAGAACGGCCTCCTGATCTGCCGCGGCACTTTCCTTTTCGGTCAGCCGCGCGAGCTGTGCCGCCAGATTGCGCACGGCCACATCGTTTGGCACATACGCTCGATCCGCGGGAGTGATCGCCTCCCAGCCCGATTTTGTGCGGCGCAGCTCCCAGCGAACTTTCTCGCGTCGCCGTTTATAGTCCGTTTCTCCACCTGCTATGGTCGCTCGAGAATCAATCTGCAGACGCGCCCATCCGTGGTCCCGTTTGATTTCCAAGCTCTCCACGTGGAGTCGCTCGAAGATGACCACCGGCAGCGCCAGTTTTGAGGGGTCATCCGCGCGCAAGACACTTCCCGAGGCGTTGCTCAATTCAGAAATGCCTTCAGCAACCTGGCTGCTCGTCGGCGGCTTGTTTCCCGCCGCGATGATTATGCTCTGCGGAACCTCAAACGTAGTCGGTGCAACGGCTGGTGCAGGCAGAGCCGGCGCACCATACACGACCCTGGTCCGTTCCAAAGCCGCCTTCGGTGGCTGGTTGGAAGCGGAAGCCGCTACAGGAGATCGCTCTTCGATCGCCGGCGCAGTGTCGCGCGGCTTCTTGGACTTTGAAGCTCGTACGGACGCCGGTGCCTTGACTGCAGTCAGCATCTCCGCGTTTTCAACTTTGTACCGATAGAAGCGCGGCCTTCCGCGGGACTTCCAGTAAGACCCTTCGTAGTCCTGCGCCTCTAGGCCCGTACTCACCAAGCTGTAAAAACTGTGGTGTAGCGGGTCCACGACAATGCCGGCATGGCCCGGCCACACAATCAAATCTCCCGGCTGCGGTTTTTTCACCCGCTCAAATTTCTCGTTCCCCGCGTAGAGTTCGAACGAGCTCGCATACGGGTACTCAAAACCCGCACTGAGATACGTCTGATGAACGAGGTGAGAACAGTCCTGCGCGCCGTGCGCCGGCTGTTCCTGATCCCGCGCGGCATCCGCGATGGTCCGCCCCTCTTCCGCAGTCAACAATCGGGAATTCGACCCCGATCCCTGTGATGCAGACGCAGCCTGTGCCTGTGCTAGCGAGCGCGCATCCATGCAAGCGGCTGCCAGGCATGCCGCGAGCGCAAGACTGCGCGCCATTCTCCAGTTGAACTCCGTCTTCGACTTGCCCATCGCTCCTTCGTCCTTGGCGGTTGCACGGGGATAGTTTCCCTTTCTCTTAGGATCCGTTCAGGACTTGGGGGTGGCAATGGAACTTGCTCTGAGCGCAATTGGCCATATGGCCAGTCGCAGCTAACAGTCAAAGACAGATGGCTTTTTCTCGCTGAATTCCAGAAGAGGGCTGGAGACTCCAGAGTTCTTTTTAGTGCACCGTAACTTGGACCGTTGTGGAGTGGCTGAGGGTGCCCGAAGTTCCCGTGATCGTGAGCGTGTAAGTTCCAGCAGGAGTGCCTGGAGGCGCTACGGTGAGTGAGGCCGTTTTGGTCGTGCCAGTGTAGGACGCGGAGATGGTGACCGGAGTGGACGTGGTAACGGCGCTGGTGCTCACCGTGAATGTCGCGCTGCTGGCCCCCGCAGCGACAGTCACGGTGGCCGGGACCGTTGCCGTGGACGTGCTGCTGCTGGAGAGGGAGACGACCGCGCCGCCGCTGGGAGCTGGCCCGCTCAGCGTCACCGTGCCGGTTGAAGGAGACCCGCCAATCACGCTCATTGGGTTGAGCGCTATCGAGGAAAGTGTGGCGGAACCCGGCGTTACGGT
>WNFO01019658.1_pt1 | contig 11061 bp, 12 predicted proteins | sample 5400251 | NCBI WGS metagenome assembly WNFO01 (sample SAMN13153354, study PRJNA577476) | soil metagenome | isolation source: 100 cm saprolite under Madrone tree | place: USA:California | collected 2016-06-14 | reverse complement strand
ACAACTTTCGTCGCGCCGCGAGCTACGTGGATCGAATCTTCAAGGGAGCCTCACCGAGCAGCCTGCCCGTCGAGCGACCGGCGCGATACTACCTCACCATCAACTTGAAGACCGCCAAGACCCTCGGCCTGACGATCCCGCCGTCGCTCTTGCAGCGGGCGGATCAGGTGATCGAGTGATGGATCGCCGGACCTTCATAGTTGCCATGATTGGAGGTCTTTCCGCAGTGCCACTCCGGGCCGGCGCTCAGCAGGACGGGAAGATCCTGCGCCGGGTGGGATTTCTTGGGAACGGTAGCTCGAACACCGGGACGGAGCCGCTCGACGCCTTTCGGGGGGGACTGCGCGAGTTGGGTTGGATCGAGGGGCAGACGCTCACCATCGAATACCGCTGGGCAGGTGGTCACAGTGAGCGTTTGCCGCAGTTGGCGGCCGAACTGGTCGAAGCCCGGAGCGACATCATTATTGTATCGGGCGGCGTCGGGGTCGAGGCGGCACGACGAGCTACAAAACAGGTCCCGATCGTCATCGCAGCGATCTTGGCCGACCCGGTGGCTGCCGGTTACGTATCGAGCCTTGCGCGCCCCGGCGGGAACATCACGGGCATCGCAGCGGAGTACGAGGACATCGTCACTAAGGAGCTTCAGCTCATCGTTGAGGCGATTCCCGGCCTGTCTCGGCTCGCCCTCCTGTGGAACAACGTCAGCGCGCGCCGCGCGACAGCCGCGGCCGTGGTGGCGGCAGCCGAGGCGCTGGGTCTTAAGGCGCGGATGCTCGAGGTCGGACAGGCGGCCGAGTTTGAAGGGGCCTTCCGCACCGCCCGTGATGGGCGGGCGCAGGCGATCCATGTGCTGCCGAGTCCCTTCTTCAACTTTCATCGGCGCCTTTTGATTGGGCTGGCTCAGCGTTACCGTCTACCTGCGATGTACGAATTCCGCGACTATGTGCAAGACGGGGGGCTGATGTCGTACGGAGTGGATCTGTCCGCCATGTACCGGCGCGCGGCAAGCTACGTGGACCAGATTCTGAAGGGTGCAAAGCCCGGAGAACTTCCGATCGAGCGGCCGACCACGTTCGAATTCGCGCTCAATGTGAAGACGGCCAAGGCGCTGGGCCTCAGCATCCCGCAGTCTGTGCTGCAGCGGGCGGACCAGGTGATCGAGTAGTGGACCGGCGAGCGTTCATCGGCACGCTTGCCGGCAGCCTTCTCGCGGCGCCGCTCGCCGCCGAAGCCCAGCCGGCGGGGAAAATCCCGCGGCTCTGCTTCCTTACGTTCAGTCCAGGTATACCCCTGTCGACATTTGACCCGTTCTTCCAAGGCCTGCGCGATCGCGGCTATGTGGATGGGCAGACCATCACCATCGACTACCTGTCCGCAGATGGCCAGGCTGAGAGGTTTCCCACCCTCGCCGCCGACTGCCTGCGGCTCAAGGCAGACATCATCGTTGCAACCACCACCCTCGCCGCTCAGGCCGCGAAGAAGGCAACCCGCACCATCCCGATCGTCATGCACGCCCTCGGCGACCCGGTGGCGAGCGGGCTCGTCGTGAGCCTCGGCAGACCCGGGGGGAATGTCACCGGGGTGTCAATGATGTCGCCCGGGCTTGCCGCCAAGCGTCTCGAGTTGCTGAAAGAGGTGCTGCCCCGACTCTCGCGAGCGCTCGTGCTCTCGGATCTCGGCGACTCGATTGCAGCGCCCCAGCTAAAGGAACTGGAACATGCGGCTCATTCCCTGGGAGTGAACCTGCTGGTGCGCGACATCCGGACCGCCGATGACATTCCGGCTGCGTTCGACGCTGGAGCCAAGGCGCGCGCCGAAGGCCTTCTGACGACGGCCGAGACTAGCTTGACTGTTTACCGCAATCGAGTGGTGGAACTCGCGGCCCGACACAGATTGCCCGGGATGTACACTTACAGGGGCTGGGTCGACGCCGGTGGCCTGATAGCCTACATCTCACACACGGCTAGTCTCCAGGCGCGCTCCGCCTTCTACGTCGACAAGATTCTCAAGGGCATCAAGCCCGCTGATCTCCCCATCGAGCAGGCGACGAAGTTCGAGCTCGTCATCAACCTCAAGACCGCCAAGGCCCTCGGCCTCACGATCCCGGCCTCCCTCCTGCAGCGGGCGGATCAGGTGATTCAGTAGTGGATCGGCGGGTATTCATCTTCGGCGCAACGCTCGGCCTTCTCGCCATCGCCGCAGGCCCGGCGCTCTCGGCGAGTGATGGCGGCGCCCTGAGCCGCCGCGGCACCTACGAGGGTGGGCGGTATACGATCGAGGTCCCGGCCGGCTGGAACGGGGGCCTCGTCCTCTACGCCCACGGGTTCCGCGGCACCCCGGTCTCGCCCCTGGCCTTACATCTCCTCGACCATGGGTATGCTCTGGCTACCTCGAGCTATCGCGATGAGGGCTACCGGGTTGACTGGTTCGTGGATGATATGCGCACGCTGCTTGAGCTGTTCATCCGAGAGGTGCGCCGGCCGCGATGGACGATCATTCACGGGCAATCCATGGGCGGGCACGTGGCGATCGTCTCGCTCGAACTCCACCCTGGCCTGTATCAAGGCGCGCTCATCGAGTGCGGGGTTATCGATGGAGTCGGGCTCGCCGACTTCTACGTGGCCGCGCGCGCCGCCGCCGAGTACCTCAGCGGTATCAACCTCTTCGAAGCGCCGGATCGCGAGACGCTCGTGCGTCAGGTGAACCAGCAATGGCTGCGGCTCATGGGGACTCCGCCCGCCTACACAGAGCGGGGCCGGCGCTTTGACAGTGTTCTCAAGTATCTGATGGGCGGCGACCTGCCGCTGCGGCTGCAGGGCATGCCACCGTACTACATCCGCTATATCGCGCCCGATGCGGGCCCAGACACCCGAGAGCTCTTGCGCGCCGCGAGCACCGTGCACGTGCGGTACCGGATCGATCCAGGCCTCGGTGTGGATGAGAATGAGCTCAATGCTAAGGTTCGTCGCATCGTGCCGCTCGCGGACGCGCGGTCACGCAGATTGAACCCCGCCTTCGCTGAGCTCACTGGGCGCATTACCGTGCCCGTCCTCGCGATCCACGAGACCGGGGATGGGCGCGTGCCATGGAGCCTCCAGCAAGCGTACCGGCGGCGGACACTGGCCGTGGGCACGGGCCATTTGCTTGTCCAGCGCGCAGTGCGATGGCCGGGCCACTGCGCGTTCGACGGCGAGGTGCGCGAACAGGCCTTCGATGACCTCGTCGCATGGATCGAGCGGGGGGTCAAGCCGGACGGCGACGATGTGCTCTCAGCCGACATGGCGACGCTGGGCTTGCGATGGACGCCCATCCTGCATCCCGACGATTCGGCAGCACGGCGAGCGATTCCCACGCGATGACCCGCCGATCTCCCCGTGGAGCAGCCCACCAAGTTCGAGCTGCTCATCAACCTCAAGACCGCCAAGGCCCTCGGCCTGACGATCCCGCCGTCTCTCTTACAGCGGGCGGATCAGGTGATCGACTGATGAACCGTCGCGCATTCATGACTGGCCTGGGAGCCGTTCTCGTCGCGCCTCTGGCTGCGGAGGCTCAGGATGCGAGACAAATCCCGCGGGTGGGTGCGCTGGGTGGTCAATCGGCCGAGGGTTCGCCTCCGATCCTGGCACTTCGCCAGGGGCTGAGAGAGCTAGGTTACGTAGAGGGTCAAACTATCGCCCTCGAGTGGCGATGGGCGCAACGTAAGAGAGAAGCGTTAGTCGACCTCGCTGCCGAGTTGGTGAAGCTCAAAGTCGACGTGCTCGTCGCGGGGCCGACCGAAGCTGTAAAGGCGGCGCAGATCGCGACAAAGACGATCCCCATTGTCATGGCATTCGTCAGTGATCCAGTTTCCAGCGGTTTCGTTGCCAACGTCGCGCGTCCGGGCGGGAATATCACCGGGCTGTCGCTACAGTCACCGGAGACAAGTGGCAAGCGTGTCCAACTGCTCCGCGAAGTCACGCCGACTCTCGCGCGGATCGCCATCCTCACTGATCCTAGTCACCCCGGGATCTCAACCGATGTGCGAGGGACGGAAGCTGCCGCCCGAATGTTGGGCTTGCCGGTTCAGGTTGTAGAAGTGCGACGCGGCAGTGATCTTGAACGGGCTTTTACCGTAATCGCCGAAGGGCGCGGGAGCGGTGTCATCGTGCTGCAGAGTACGGTCTTGTTTGCTTCTCGAGCACGCATCGCGGAACTGGCGATGAAGCATCATCTGCCGACAGTCACATGGGTGGACGCGGGCTGTCTGATGTCGTACGGACCCAACTTGCCCGACCTGGCACGACGTGCGGCCTACTTCGTGGACAAAATTCTGAAGGGCGCGAAGCCCGCTGAGCTTCCTGTCGAGCAACCAACTAAGTTCGAGCTCGTCATCAATCTGAAAACCGCTAAGGCGCTGCGCCTCACGATCCCCCAGTCGCTGCTGCAGCGGGCGGATCAGGTCATCGAGTGATGGACCGGCGGAGGTTCCTTGGGACGGTAGCTGGCGGCCTCCTCGCCGCGCCGCTCGCCGCCGAGGCGCAACAGGCGGACAAGATCGCTCGAATAGGCTTCCTGTCGCTCGACGGGGCAACTTCCGCCGTCACCCGAGAGGCCTTCCTCCAAGGACTACGTGACCTCGGTTACGTCGAGGGTCGCAACGTCGTTATCCAATACCGAGATGCCAAGGGTAAGCCCGAGCGGCTCCCCGCTCTTGCGGCCGAACTGGTTGCGCTCAAGGTTGATGTCATCCTGGCCGGAGGCACACCCCATGCCCTGGCCGTGTTCACCCAAGAGGAGCTAGTCGGCAAGCGTCTGGAACTGCTCAAGCTGGCCGTTCCGGGGGTCAGTCGGGTCGCTGTCCTCTGGCAGCCAGGTGGCTACGGCGAAGAACGCGCGGAAAAGGACATGCTGAAGGGAGCAGAAGTTGCGGCACGGGCGCTAGGGGTGCGGGTTCAATTCGTCGAGGCGCGAGGTCCCGCGGATCTCGACAGGGGCTTCTCGGAAATGACCGGGGCGCGCGCGGGTGCTCTCACTGTGGTGACAAGCAGCATGTTCTTCAATGAGCGAAGCCGCCTCGTGGGCCTGGCGGCCAAGAACCGGCTGCCAGCCGCGTACGGAGGGAGGGAGTTTGTCGCTGCCGGGGGCCTTATCGGCTATGGCTTGAACACTTCGGATCTGTTCCGGCATGCCGCCACCTACGTGGACAAGATCCTGAAGGGCGCCAAGCCGGGCGATCTCCCCGTCGAGCAGCCGACCAAGTTCGAGTTGGTCATCAACCTCAAGACCGCCAAGGCCCTCGGCCTGACGATCCCGCCGTCGCTCCTGCAGCGGGCGGATCAGGTGATCGAGTGATGGAGCGGCGAACGTTCCTCACTCTGGCCACTGGCGGCCTCCTCGCCGCGCCGCTCGCCGCCGGGGCGCAGCCGGCGAGCAGCGTCCGTCGCATCGGCTTTCTCTCTGGTAGCTCGCCTGAGGCGGCGAGAGGGTTCGTGGAGGAGTTCCGCCACGGTCTTCGTGAGCGAGGTTACGTCGAGGGACAGAATATCCATGTCGAATACCGATGGGCCGACGGCAAGGCCGACCGCCTTCCAGGGCTCGTCGCGGATCTGATCAGCCTCAGGGTTGAGCTGATCGTGGCGGTCGCCTCGCCCGCGGCCGGTGCTGCCCATCAAGTGACACGAACGATTCCCATCGTTATGGTCGCCGTGGGCAATCCTGTCGAGCTCGGCCTGGCCGCCAGCCTGGCCCGGCCGGGCGGTAACGTCACGGGGTTTACGTCCTACGGTCCAGACCTCACTGCGAAGCAGCTGGATCTCCTGAGAGAAGCCGTGCCCGGCATGACGCGCCTGGCCGTACTGTGGACGTCGGCCAATCCGTTGCATCCGGGAACGGTGCGAGACTTGGAGGAACTGACCCGATCGCGTGGCATTCAAGTCCAGTCCTTGAAGATCGTGAGTCCCGACGAGATTGAAGGAGCCTTCCGTGCCGCCGCAACCGGGCGCGCGGCGGCGGTGTGGGTCGTCGGCGATCCGATGTTCTCTGTCCATCGCGCGCGGCTCGCCAAGCTGGCTATGGATGCGCGGCTACCGACGTCGTTCTTTTGGCGCGGGTTCCTCGAGGCCGGCGGCCTCATGGCTTACGCTCCGGACTTCAACCACATGTACCGGCAGGCGGCGACGCACGTGGACAAGATCTTGAAGGGCGCCAAGCCGGCCGAGCTTCCCATCGAGGAGCCCACGAAGTTCGAGTTGGTCATCAACCTCAAGACCGCCAAGGCCCTCGGCCTGACGATCCCGCCCTCGCTCCTGCAGCGGGCGGATCAGGTCATAGAGTGATAGACCGACGCACGTTCCTCGGCGTGCTCACCGGCGGCCTCCTCGCCGCGCCGCTCGCCGCTAAGGCGCAGCCGGCGGGGAAGGTGTACCGGATCGGGTGGCTGGCGATCACCCCGCCCACTTCGGCGCCTTTTCAGAGACTGTCAGAGTCTTTCCTCCAGGGTTTGCGTGATCACGGCTTTGTCGAAGGTCAGAACGTCATCATCGAACGACGATACTCGGAAGGTCGAGAGGACAGGCACACGGCGTTCGTGGCCGAGTTGGTCCAAATGAAGATCGATCTCATAGTCACCGCGACCTCAGCGGCAGCCCATGCCGCCAAGCGAGCGACCAGCACGATCCCAATCGTGATGCTGGCTGTTGCGAACCCAGAGCGACAGGGTCTGGTGGTGAGTCTGGCGCACCCCGGCGGCAACCTGACGGGGATATCGAACCAGATCGGTGGAGAGACTTCAGGCAAGGTGTTCCAGGTGCTCAAGGAGACCGTGCCCAAACTATCCAAGCTCGGCATCATATGGAACCCTGACAACCAGGCTTCGGCGATGAGCTTCAGAGAGGGTGAGGTTCCGACCGCGAACGCGTTGCGCGTGGCGCTGGTTTCCCTTGAAGTCCGCGGTCCCGGAGACCTCGACTATGCCTTTACGACCATCGCTTCGGAGCGGCCTGATGCGCTCTGGGTGCACCTCGTCGCCGCGTTTCCGTTCCGTGTACGGCTCCTGGAGTTCGCCGCGAAGAACCGGCTCCCCACAATCGCGCAGTCTTCGGCTTGGCCGGAGGCCGGAGGCCTCATGAGCTACGGGCCGGATTCCGCCGATCTATTCCGGCGGGGCGCAGCGCAGGTGGCGAAGATCCTCAAAGGCGCGAAGCCGGCCGACCTGCCCGTGGAGCAGCCAACGAAATTCGAGTTGGTGATCAACCTCAAGACCGCCAAGGCCCTCGGCCTGACGATCCCGCCGTCGGTGCTGGGGCGGGCGGATCAGGTGATTGAGTGATGGACCGGCGGGCATTCATCTTGACGGCCGCTGGCGGCCTCCTCGCCGCGCCGCTCGCCGCCGAGGCGCAACCGGCGGCCAAAGTTTACCGGATCGGTTTTCTCGGAAACTCCACCCCCGCCCTGGAGGCCAACCTCGTCGGCCCATTCCGCGAGGGCTTGCGCGAACTGGGTTACGTCGAGGGGCGAAATATCGTCATCGAGTATCGCTGGGCGGAGGGCCCGTACGAGCGGTTTCCCGTCCTCATCGCGGAGTTGCTTGCCCGAAAGGTGGACGTGATCGTCACGGCCGGGACACCGGCCACCCAGGCTGTCAAGAAGGCGACAACGTCGGTCCCTCTCGTCATGGTGGCTGTCGGCGATCCCGTCGCCACGGGGATCGCCGCGAGCCTCAGGCGGCCCGGTGGGAACATCACCGGGTTGACCTCGACCGGGACGGCCGGATTGCCGCCCTCTGCTGTGCGACGTCCTACGCGTGGCGGTCCAGCCCTCGACGACCGCACCGAACGTTTCGCCCAGCAGCATCACGAGAGCTTCGGCACCACTTCGGCCATCAGGCGCTCCATCTGCTCGGCCTCGTCGAAGACGGGGTTGAGCAGGATCAGCTCGGCGCCCGCCTCTGCGACCTCGCGCAGACCTCGCACGCAGGCGTCGGGTGGCCCGTAGACGGCGACGGCCTCCAGGCCGCTCAACTCGAAGAACGGGTAGAAGCGGTGCAGCGTCTCACCGATTCGCCCACGCGCGCGCTGGCCATCGTCGTCGATGGCGATGTAGACGCGCTTGCCGATCTTGAAGCTGGCAGCGTCGCGTCCCGCCTCGGCAAGTGCCTGCCGCACGATCGGCACTTGTTCGGCGAATTGCTTCGTGTTGGACGACCCCGCCCCGAAGAAGCCGTTGCCCTGCCTAGCGGCGCGCCGCAACGCATCGGGATGGCTGGCGCCGAACCAGATCGGGGGATGCGGCTTCTGGAATGGCTTGGGCTCCATGGCTGCGTTCCTCAACTGCCAGAAACGCCCGTCGAAGCTGACGCGAGGCTCGGTCCAGAGTGCTTTCATCAACCGCAGTCCCTCGTTGAACCGGGCCACCAGACTGGTGGGATCGACCTGGAACGCGGAAAACATTCGCTGCCGCCCGCCCGTGCCGACGCCGATCTCGATCCGACCGCGACTCAACTGGTCCAGAGTGCTCAGGTCCTTGGCTAAGTGGACCGGGCTGTGCAGCGGGGTAACGAACACGGCGCAGCCCAGTCGGATTCGATCGGTGCAGGCGGCGGCATAGCTCAGAGTCTGCAGCGGGCTCAGGAAGGGCATCGAGCCGATCGGCGACTCCAGCGTCCAGGCGCTGTCGAAGCCGAGCGCTTCGGCCCTGGCCATGTACGCTCGGAAGCGGGCAGGATCGAAGTCACCGTCGGAACGGAACTGAGGAATGGAGATCGCGAATCGCATGTCCTGGCTCCTGTCTCTTCGCCGCCCGCCGACTCTCGTTTAGTTAAATTAAGCCCCGTCAGGACGGTGACGACATCGTCGCGCGCGTCCAGGGGCAGAGGATCGTGCGGCGTGGCCACCTCTTCCCGGAATTCCGTCCGTGGACGATCACGAAGTGAGCCTCGGCGAGGACCACGGCGGACTCATATTTCAGCGTCGACGGACTCTCGACCAGCATCGCTCCGACATCCCAGATATCGAACATGCTGTGGAAGCTTGTTTGACCTCCGGGGCAGTTCAGATAGCTCCATCGACGTCAAACATCACCTTGCCGCCCCGCTGAACGTGGGCGACGGCTTCGCGGAAGGCGGTGAGCCGATAGGTCGCTGCGATAGGTACTCGAATCATGCTGAAGCGACGAGCGGCGCCGTCTTGCGCAATGCGCTCGGTATTTTCAATTCCGCGGTGGAGCCCGTTCCGACCGCGAGTCTGGCATGGACCCCCCAGATTCATCTCCCGCGCCCCGTGCGCTGTCGCTACGCCACGGTCAATCGCGGGGTCGAATCGCCGGGATTCCTTGCTCTCCACCGCAAGGACCTTACGCCAGAAGAGAATGGCAATCGCCCATGACGGTACATTGTAGGCATTGCGCGTCATCATTCGCGACCTCCCTCACCCGTAAGAGGGCGGCCGGACGGAGAACGTTGCGGCCCTGCTCGTTCGGCTGACCTCGCCCTGAGCGTAGCTCGCGCACCCGCCCAGCCAGATTACCACGAGGGCAACCAGGATCCGTTACGCCGAGCCAGGTGATGGCTCACGCTACGCATCGGGTTAACCGCCGCAACCCTCCACTCTCATGAGAGACGCGCGCTAGGGGCCCGTACGAGCTCCAGGGTGCTTTCCCAAATCCCGAGAACGCCAGGCAGAATCCGTCGAACCGATCTCGGCATCCGAAGTGGTGGCTCCAGTGAATGTATATACATGTATAATAGGTCGAGCGCCGGGCAAGAATCGATCAGGTCCCCGATCGACCGGGCGATCGCGTCCACGCATCGCCGACGAACATCTTCGCGGGTGGCGGTCAGGGATGACGCGGTTCGTCGTGGGTAGCTTTCTACTCGCGCTCGTCGAGTCGATCGGCTTCGCCGCGTACACGGCGACGCATCGCGTCGAGGCTGGCATCGTCGCGGTGCGGCCGGACAGGGGTGGTCTTATGGTTCATCAGTGCTGGCCGGCGCGCCCGCGTCGCGTTCCCGCTCACCGGTTCCGAGAAGACATTCGACCTCGGCCCTCCGCGACAACGGAGCAAGAGCCAATCTGAATGCATCGGTACGAGGTATCAAGCATGCAAGACCCGCCGTTCTTCGAGGGCTCCCTGGCGTGGGAGTCGTCCCCGTCACTGCCAGGTGGCTGCGCGCTGATTGCCGCGTCGACGGAGCTCGACGACCGGCCCGGACCTTCACGCGCCTATCTCGTCCGCGCCTGGCGCGACCTGCTTGATCTCCTGGTGGGGACTGTTCGCTCCGCGATCGAGGAGTTCCGCCCCGACCTCGATGTGGCCCTTCTGGCGCGCGATCCGGGTGCGTCGGAGCGCGTCCTCCGAGCCCTCGAATCGCTCGTCCGTGTGGCGCGTGCCACTGGCGGCGTCACCTTTGTGGTCGACCCGGCGGAAAAGCACTACAACCCGATCAGCATGGTCCACGGCGGCTCGGCCGCCTCCCTCGTCGACCCCGTCATGGGCTGGGTGCGCCCGCTCCTCCCGGCCGGTGCCGGCTGCACGACGCTCGACCTCGACATCCGCTACGTCAAACGGATCACCGTCGCGACCGGCACGATCGTCGCGTCCGGCACCGTGCTGCACCATGGCCGGCGTACCGCCACCGCGGAAGGCCGCCTCGGGGCCGCCGACACCGGCGCGCTGCTCGCCCACAGCCCCTCGACGCTGCTGGTGCTGTCGTGACCGCGATCGTTGTCACGGCGGCCCCGTCGGCCGACCGCGAATCGAGCCCCGGCGCCGTGCTCGCGGTGCTGTCGCTCGCCGCGTTCATGGCAAGCCTCGACCTGTTCATCGTCAACGTCGCGTTCCCCGAGATCGGCCGGAACTACTCGGGGTCGTCGCTGTCTGACCTCAGCTGGGTGCTCAACGGCTACGCCGTCCTCTACGCCGCGCTGCTCGTGCCGCTGGGCCGCCTCGCCGACCGCTACGGCCGGATGGCCGGCTTCCTCGGCGGCCTGGCGCTGTTCACGATCGCCAGCGCCGCGTGCGCCGCGAGCCCCAATCTGTGGAGCCTCGTCGCATTCCGCGGGCTGCAGGCTGTCGGCGCGGCCGCGC
>WNFO01014804.1_pt1 | contig 11061 bp, 8 predicted proteins | sample 5400251 | NCBI WGS metagenome assembly WNFO01 (sample SAMN13153354, study PRJNA577476) | soil metagenome | isolation source: 100 cm saprolite under Madrone tree | place: USA:California | collected 2016-06-14 | reverse complement strand
AGCCGCCTTCAACCGCTGGTACAACTACAAGCATTGCCCGCAGTTCCTGCGTTATCCGGGAGCGGTGAGCGCCCGGCGTTACAAGGCCATTATGGGCGAGGACAAGTTCCGCTACATGGCCGTGTACGAGGTGCAGGACGAGAGGACGTTTCGTGCCCTGATGAAATCCGGCCACATGAAGGCGCTGCGCCGCGACTACGACCGGTGGTTCGGCAAAATCTCGGAACGGGCCCGCTTCGCCTACACACAGGTCTGGCCATAGCGACGCCACGGAGAGTGCGTGGGCTCGGGGCGGGGCGCCGCACCCGTCGTAGCCTCGAGAAGGGCGGCACGGGCACGGCCGGCGCGCTCAACGAGATTTTGGGCGCGTGGCCCCAGGTCAAGATCACACCTATGTTCGGGCGCTGGGGCTACTTCGTGGGGCCGCGGCTCTTCGCGTGCTTTCCGTTGCGGGCCAAGGACACGGATCTCTGGCTCCGGCTCGCTCGCGACGATCAGCGACGGGCGGTGGAGTCGGGCGCCTTCACACCGCATCCGCGCATGGGCTCGCAGGGCTGGGTGATCTGTCATATCGATGGGCTGCGCGCGGCGGGGCGCACCCTGTCATGGCTCAAGAAAGGCTATGAGACGGCCAGGCACGTGGTGGAGCGAGGGGAGCGGGAGGAGCCATGATCGTCGTCACGGGATTCGAGGCCTTTGGCGGGCATCCGTCCAATCCCTCGGAGGAGATTGCCAAGGCGGTGGATGGCCGCACCATCGATGGCCACACCGTGCGCGCGGCTATTCTGCCCGTACATCACGCGGAGGCCGCGCGCGCCGCGGCTCGACTCCTGAGCGAGCACGAGCCGGTGGCCGTCCTCCACGTGGGACTAGCCGCGGGGCGCGCGCGGCTCGCGCTCGAGCGCGTGGCCGTGAACGTGATGGACTACGAATGCGCGGACAATGCGGGCTATCAGGCGCGCGGGGAGCCGTGCGTGGCGGGGGGGCCCGTCGCATACCTGTCGACGCTGCCCCTCGCGGGCATTCTCGACGCCCTCGGGCGCGAGGGCATTCCCGGCTACCTGTCGAATATGGCGGGTACCTACCTGTGCAACCAGACGCTCTACTCGACCCTCCACACGATCGCGGCTGAGCGGAGACGAACGATCGCCGGCTTCATGCACGTGCCGCTCTCGCCGGCCATGGTCGCCGCGTCCGGCCTCGATCAGCCGAGCATGGACCCGGGCATCGGCGTGCGCGCCGTCGAGGTCGCGGTGCGGGTGATCAGCGAGCACCTCGGCGCGCGCGAGGATCGAGCAAGCAATACGCACGAAGGCGCGCCACCCGCACGCTCACCGAGTCCTTGGTGATGGGTGCGGGCTACGCGTCGTCGGTGGACGGAGGAGCCTGGGCTTTGAGGGGCGCTAAAAGGAGAAAGCCGAGGGCCGTCCAGGCAGCTTCGCGGACGCGGCGGATCAAAGTGAAGGAGAGACCGGCGGGGGCGCCCAGGCCGAGGGCGGCGAAGATGGCCATGTGTCCGGCTTCGAGGGCACCCAGGTAGCCGGGAACGAGGAAGGCCGCGAAGCGGATGCCGGTGCTGAAGGCCTCGATGGCGGCAGCTTCAGCGAGCGAGACGGGCAGGCCGATCCAGCGCAGGATGAGCCAGGGCTCCAGCACCCCGATCAGCCAGGCGAGGAAGTGGTAGATGATCGAAAGGGTCAGGCGCCGTGGCTCGCGCCGGTAGAAGTGAGCGAGCTCGTCGTTGATCTGGGTGAGCGTCTCCACGGGGCGGTCCGAAAGCCAGCCGATCTTTTGCAGCCACCGGGTACTGCCGCGGAGCGCCCCCCCCGCCTGCACGACGACGAAGCCGCCCACGGCCAGCACCTGGACCACGAGCAGCCACTGCATCCCGAGGATGACGAGCGAATCCGTGGGCAGAGCGACGTGGGCGGCCAAGAGTCCCACCACCAGGAAGAGCGCTTGCCCGATGACGATGGTCGTCTTGGCGACGATCACGGAGGGCAGGCCCTCGGTGATCGGTACCCAGGGTCTCACGAGCCAGGCCTTGACCGCCTCGCCGCCTACCGACGCGGTCGGGGTCGTGAGATTGAAGGCCTCTCCGGCCAGCCGCGCGGCGAGGAGCGAGGGGAAGGGCACCGCGTTGCGTCGAAACGCGTAGCGCCAGCCGAGGGTGTCCAGGAGCGTGGTCAGGCCGAAAGGAAAGACGAGGATGATGAGGAGCCGCCACGAGAGATCCGTGAAGGCCTGGACGACGGCGCCGGGCCCGATGCTGACGAGGAGCCACAGAAAGAGCGCCGCTCCGCAGAGGAGCAGGCCCAGCCGAACCAGCCGCATCAGGTGGCGGGCATGTCGGCCCGCTTCGCCTTGGCCTCGATGTGGTCGATCCGAACCATCGGCACCAGCACCCACGCCAGTGCGGTGAACGCCGTCGAGACGAGGACAAGCGGAGTGTAGCCGAACGAATCGTAGAGCCGGCCGCCGATATTCTGCGAGATCTGCGTGCCGCCGTTGTAGATGGACATGAGGAGCGCGAAGAACGTCGCCTCGATGTGGCGGGGGCAGGACTTGGCCGCGAGGTCGAGGAAGGCGAGCTGGGTGGTCATGCCCACACAACCGAAAACGACGTCGATGATGAGGGCGGACACCGGGCCCTCATAGAACAGATAGGCGAGGGTTCCCGCCACCCCGATGCCGATGGAGAGGTTGATGAGCCGTTTGAGGGGCACGAGGCGGGAGAGCGGCGCGTAGATGAAGGCGCCGACCACGCCCGCCACGGCGGCGAGCGCCCCCAGATGGCCGATGAACTGTTGCGAGAAGTGCAGCACGTCCGTCTGATAGTAGAGAAGGGCCGGCCCGAAGGACGGGCTGAACGTCCAGAAGAAGATGAAGCCTCCGACCACCCAGATCTCGCGCTCGCGCAGCGCCCTGCGGATGGCCCGCCACGTCGTCCGAAATTCTTCCCGCTCCGTCCGGGCGGGCGCCTCGTGGACGAAGAGGGCGGCCATGAGAAGGGAAACGAGGGGGAAGCAGGCGGCGATGAAGAAGGCGGCGTGCAGTCGGCGGTGCTCGGCGAGATACCCTCCGATTTCTCCGACAAGGATCGAGGCCATGGTGATGGCCCCCCACTGCACGGACTGAAAGGCGCCCGTCAGTCCGAGCGGCTTGCCGTTCTCGACCATCAGGGCATCCACCAGCACATCCGTGAAGGCGAGTCCCAGCGCCATGCACGTGAAGAAGGTGGCCATTCGCGCGTACGAGTGCTCTCCCGTCAAGCTGAGGAGAAGGCCCGCCGCCGCCGCGGTCGCCGAGGTCAGCATGAGGTAGCTCTTCCGGTGATAGCCGAAGAGGGGCACGAAGTCCGACAGGAGGCCGTAGACCGGTTTGATCAGCCACGGCACCGTGGTGATAGCGAAAAAAGTGGCCACCTGGCCCGCGGACAGCCCCGCATCCTTGAGGGAGATGGTGATGGTCTGGTTGGGCAGATACCACATGCCCTGGGCGAAGTAGACGATGCCGAAGAGCAGCGCGAGGCGCTGGGCGGCCGGCGTCGTGAACGGATGAAGCTTCTTCAGCCGGCCGCGCATTTGAGCACTATACCCCGGGGCGGTGACGAGCCGCCCCGAGGATTTTCAAGCGGTTACGGGCACCAGCGACCAGATGGCGTGAGTCAGTTCGAAGCGGTCGGCTTCACCTTGCCGTTGCTCTTCTCATACGCCTCGACGGCCTTCTTGAGGTCGCGGTACTGCTCGCAGCTGAACAGGCAGAGCTTGTCGAGTCGCTTGAGGTGCTCCTTGGCGTTGGCGAGGTCGTCGAGGGCCAGGTAGGCCTCGCCGATGTACTCGTGGGCGCCGCGGTGCTTGGGATCGATCGCGTTGTACTCGGGATCATCCGCCTTTCTCGGCTCGGCGCCGCCACCGCCCCCGCCTCCCCCTCCGCCACCACCCCCGCCGCCGTCGGCCAGCGCAAACGCCGGGATCATCAGCAGAGCGAGGAGGGCGACCACGAGCTTTCGCCACGTCGTTGTCATGACAGCCTCCGTGTCGGCCTGTGCTGAACGGCCCATTTCGGCCAGTGAACCTGCGACGATGCCGTCGAGTTCCCGACCATGGCGCGACCCTCAAGAAATGGTCCCTGCGAGTCGGCCGTACTCGTCGCTTCGAGGATAGCAGGCTTCTCGGATAGTTCCAGCGCACGTGGGCCTGACGCGCGTGTCCGCGCCATACAACGTGTGCTACTCTGTGGCCTCGATGCGTGAGACTCGGCACTCCGTTTGTCCGCACGATTGCCCGTCGCAGTGCGCGCTCTCCGTCACCGTGGAGAGTGGCCGTGTCACCGCGGTGGCCGGCGATGCGACGCATCCGTTTACGCGCGGCGTCGTCTGCGGCAAGGTCCACGACTACGCGGAGCGCCTGTATGCCCCCACGCGCGTCTTGACGCCGCTCAAGCGCGTGGGCGCCAAGGGTGAAGGGTGCTTCGAGCCGGTCAGCTGGGACGCCGCCATCGAGGAGATTGCCCACCGGTGGCGTCGCGTGATCGCCCAGTGGGGCGGCGAGGCCATCTTGCCCTTCTCGTACGCAGGTACTCTCGGGCTTGTCCAGTACTGGGCCGGACACCCGCTCTTCCATGCCCTGGGCGCTTCCCAACTCGACCGGACCATCTGCGTCGCCACCGCGTATGCGGGTTGGGCGGCCACCGTGGGCACGGTGGCGGGCAACGACTCGGAGCAGATGGCGGACTCCGACCTCGTTGTCCTCTGGGGCATCAACGCCAGCTACACCCATATCAATCTCATGTCGCTGGTCAAGAAGGCGCGCCGGCGTGGCGCCTTCATCGTGTGCATCGATCCCTACCGGACGCAGACGGCGAAGCTGGCCGATCTCCATCTCCAGCCGCGGCCCGGCACCGACGGCGCGCTCGCCCTCGGCATGATGCACGTGCTCGTGGGCGAAGGGCTGGTGGACCACGACTACATCCGGCGCGCCACTGTCGGCTACGGCCCGCTTGCCCAGCACGTCAAGCAGTACCATCCCGAGCGCGTGGCGGCCATTACCGGGCTCAGCCCGGAGACCATCGTGAGCTTTGCCCGGCGCTATGGGGCGACCCGGGCTTCCTTTCTTCGCGTGGGCATCGGGCTGTCGCGCCACGACAACGGCGGCGGAACCTGCCGCGCCATCGCCTGCCTGCCCGCGCTCACCGGCGCCTATGCGCATCCGGCGGGCGGCGCGCTGCTCTCCTCCTCGTACTCCTTCGGGGTCAATCTGGCTGCCCTCGAGCGGCGCGATCTCCTGCCCACGCCGACTCCGCGGACGCTCAACATGATCAAGCTCGGCCGCGTGCTCACCGAGACGCAATTGAATCCGCCCGTGAAGGCCCTCTACGTTTACAATTCGAACCCCGCCTCGATCGTCCCCAACCAGGAGTTGGTGCTGCGGGGACTCGCGCGCGAGGATCTCTTCACCGTGGTTCACGAGCAGCATCTGACCGACACCACGGACTACGCCGACATCGTGCTCCCCGCCACCACCTCCATGGAGCACGCCGATCTCTACAAGTCGTTCGGGCACCTCTATGTGCAGCTCGCCGACCCGGTGATCGAGCCGGCCGGCGAGTCACGCTCCAATTGGCAGGTCGTGCGACTCCTCGCGCGCGCCATGGGCCTGACCGACCCGCACTTCGCCAAGGACGAGCCCACCCTGATGCGCGAGGTCCTCGGGTCGGGCCATCCGTCGCTGGCCGGCGTCACCTACGAGCGCCTGCGCGCGGAGCGCTCGGTGCGTCTCGAGATCGGGCGGCCGTATCTGCCCTTCGCCGACGGAGCTCCCACGCCGTCGGGCAAGGTCGAGTTCGTCTCCTCCGCCTTCGCGCGCGCCGGGCTGCCTTCGCTGCCCACGTGGACGCCGCTCGTCGAAGGTCCGGAGAACGAGGCGGTAGCCCGGCGCTATCCGCTGCAATGCATCGTGCCCCCCAACCGCTTTTTCCTGAACTCGTCCTTCAGCCAGTCGGAGATGCTGCGCCGTCGCCAACGGGGGCCGTCGGTTTTTCTCCATCCGGAGGATGCGCGGGATCGCGGCATCGCCGAGGGAGATTCCGTCGAGGTGCGGAGCGCCCGCGGCGCGGCGCGCTTCACCGCCACGGTCACCGACGATACCCGGCCCGGCGTGGCGGTGATCGAGGGCATCTGGTGGTCCAAGCACCAGGCGGGCGGGCGCGGGGTGAACGCCATCACCGACGATCGGGTGGCCGACGTGGGGGGCGGCCCGGCCTTGCATTCGAACCTGGTGCAGATCGCCAGGCTCTAGTCCCATCACTCGGAGTCCGGAGCATTGAGATGACGGCACCGACGCGAGTCCGCTTCGCCCCCGTCGAAGGGGCGGCCCAGCTCTTCACCGTCGACTTCTGCGACTACCTCGGCAAGATGCACGATGACTTCACGCCGAGAGTGCACGCGCTCCGCAGGCAGCGGGATGCCGTGCTCCGGCGCGCGCTGGAGCAGGGAACGCTTCCCGGACCTCAGCCCGCGTCGGCCGCCACCGCCGGCCATTGGACCGTGCCCCCGGTGCCCGAGGATCTCCGGCGCCCCGGCATCGAGATCTCGGGCCCGTGCTCCATCACCAGCATGTTCATCAACGCCCTCAACCCCGGCCCCGAGGGCGAGCGCGCGGAAGGCGACCTCGACGACGATGAGGACTCCGCGGGCCACCGGCTCGTCGATACGGTGCGGGCCGCGCACAACCGGCTCGCCGCGGTCAATGGCGAGCTCGCCTTCACCGACACCGCGCGGGGCAGGGAATACCGGATCGCGCCGGGCGAGCTGCCGTTCTTCATGCATCGGGAGCGGGCCCTGCACCTCGACGAGCCCGAGGTGAGCGTGGACGGCCGGCCGGTGCCCGCGGCCATCCTCGGCACGGCGTTGACGCTGTTCTTCGCGGGTCGGGCACAGGCGGGCCGGGGACAGGGCATCTATTTCTATCTGCCCAAGGTGGAGAGCGCGGAGGAGGTTGCCTGGTACCGCGACTTCTTCGACGCGAGCCGACGCCACTTGCCGTCTCTCTCGGAGGCGGTGATCCGTGGCATTCCTCTCGTCGAGTCTCTGCCCGCCGTCTATCTGATGGAGGAGATGCTCTACGCCCTCGGCCCCTATGCCGCGGGGCTCAATGCGGCGCGCTGGGACCTCAAGGCCTCCATCTTCGAGTTCGTCATGGCCGACCCGAAGTCGGTCTGGCCCGATCGATTCGGCGTCGACATCAAGACCACACCCTTCCTCGCGAATATCTTCAGGCGCCTCGTGGCCATCTGTCTCAAGCGCGGCGCGGTGCCCATCGGCGGCATGGCAACCGCGCTGCCGAGCAATGACCCGGAGGTGAATCGCGCGGCCGCCGAATCGATTCGCGCCGACAAGGAGTGGGAGGCGGAGCAGGGCTTCATCCGAGCCTGGGTCGCCCACATCTTCCATATGAAGACGGCGGGCGACCCCTTCAAGAAGATGGCGGCCTCGGGCGGAAAACCCACCCCGGCCATGGCCGATCCCGCCAACTATCCGGTGAAGATCGACGTGCCCGCGGGACCGGTCACGGTAGGGGGCACGCGCCGAAACGCGCGCATGGTGATCGAATACGTCGAGGGATGGCTCGGCGGGCGCGGCGCCAAGGCCATCGACAGTCTCGCGGGCAAGCCGGGCATTCATCCCGCCCTCATGGAGGACCTGGCCACGGGGCGCATGTCGGTGGCCCAGATTGCCCAGCGCATCCGCCATCACGCCAAGGACTCCACCGATCCGTCGCAGGTCCACGACTTCCCGATGGTCAAGCGCCTTCTCGAGGAGGAAGTCGAGGACATCCTGCGCCTGATGCCGAAGAAGGATCCCGAGACCGAGACGCGCTACCGAAAGGCGGTCAAGGTCGCCATGCGCTGGATCAAGAACTACGCCGACCTCGATTTTCGCAGCCTGGGCTCCTACACCCACGCCGACCTGGAACGCATCGCCACCGCCCCCGACGCGTTCTAGCCCCGGCCACCGATAAGGGCCCATCTGCTTCGTTGGCGCCCTCGGCCGCGCGCTCAACGTAGAGAGACTACGCCTCGCGCGGGCCTTCGGGCGCCGCCTCGCATCTGGACCCTTCTCGCTGGCCTGTTCCGCCCGCCACCTCCCAGAACCGAGGACTACGCGGCGGTGGAGCGGGCTACTGCTGATGTGGCAGGGACGGCGACGCGCTTGGTGATCAGGCGGAGGATGACAGGGAGGACGGCGAGAGCAGCGAAAAGGCCGCAGGCCGAGCCGAGGGTGAGGAGAAGCCCCAGGCTGTAGATGCCCTGGTGGCGCGCGATCATCAGGCTTCCGAAGCCCACCATGGTGCTGACCCCGCTCAGCGCGACCCCCATCACGGTGCTCCGCGCCACCAGGGGCCCGCCATGGTCGCGTCCCTCGAGGTAGCGCACCATCACGTTCAGGCCGAATTCCGCCGAGACGCCGATGATGAGGGGCAGGCCCCAGACATTAGCCATGTTGAACTGAATGCCGAAGACGCGCATGAGGCCCATCGTCCACAAGAGGGCGAGCATGAGGGGCAGAAGCGCCAACAGGGTTTCTTTCACCCGTCGTATCATCAGGAAGGAAAGAATTCCCACGGCGAGGAACGCATAGATCGTGCCCTGGTAGTACGCGCGCTCCATGTAGCCGATGGCTTCGTAGGTGATGATGGGCGCGCCCGTGACGTCGGGATCCACCGATCGCAGCTCCCGCACGAAGGTGCGCGCGCCTTCACGCTCCCAAATGTCCACCCGGGGATGGATCTGCAAGAGGAAGTCACCCCGCTTGCCGATGAACTTCCGCTGGATCTCCTCGGGAACGTCGGCGAGAACCACCGGGCGGGGATTCAGGTTGCGCTGGAGGTCGAAGAACTTGCTCGTAAAGTCCCGGTAGAGCTGGGACTGCAAGTGTGACAGCGCGGGCTCCGCGACCTCCCGGTCGACGGTCTTGAGGGTCTTGAGCAGGGCCGCCGTCCTCGCGCGGAGATCCTTGAGGTCCGCGGGCAGCTTGTCGCCGGCCTCCGTGGCGAAGATATCCAGGCGCCGCTGGAGCTCCCCGAGCGCGCGCGCCAGCCTCTCGATGTCGACCGGGCTCGATCGGCCCACGCGCACGGGAGAGACGATGGGGGCAAAGGTATTGACGATGGCGATCTTTTCCGGCTGATTGTCCGGGATCACGCGTAGCACGGAGTCGACATCCGACACCGAGGGCAGCTTCTCGAAAGCTTCCTGCTTCTTCCGTAGCTCCTCGAGGGTCTTGGCGGAGGCGAGGCCGTTGAATCCGGAGCGCCCCGTGGTGGCGAGGATGCGCTTCTCCCACAGGACGGACTCCGTTCCCTTCGCCTGGAGATTGAGGAGGTTGTAGTCGAAGCCCACGTAGGGAACGGCCCACAGCGAGGCCAGGGTGGCGACCCCCGCCACGGTGAGGACCGTCCTGGGATAGCTGGTGACGCGATCGAGGACGGGCACATGCATGCGCTCGATGGCGTGGGCGCGCGGCGCCTGATTCCTGGGCCGCTCGGCGTGATGCCTGTCCACCAGCATGAGGAGCGCGGGGAAGAGCGTGATCATGCCGAGCCAGGCCATGAGGATGGCCGATCCCGCGATGAAGCCCAGCTCCTGAATGCCGCGGAAGTCGGTGAGCATCAAGACGTAGAACGTACCGCCCGCGGTGAGGGCCCCGATGAGCATGCCGGGTCCGGTGCGGGCCGCCGTGAGCTGGAGGGCCTCCTTCAGATTGCGCCCGAGGAAGATCTCCTCCTCGTAACGGAAGAGGAAGTAGATGCCGTAGTCGATGCCGATCCCGATGACGATGGAGATGAACATCACCGAGAAGATGGTCAGGTGCCCCACGGTCAGGGCGATGATTCCCATGGACCAGGCGAGGGTGACCGCGAGCACGGCCAGCATGAGCAGCGGCTTTCCCACCCGCCAGAAAGCCAGCATCATGACGAGGAGGGTGAGGGCGAAGGCGATCCCCATGGCGACACTGCTGTCCTCGAAGGCGGCCGTCATCTCGTCGTTGGAGAGGGTGGGGCCCCCCGTCACCCCCGCCTGCACATTGGGGAAATCGGTCTTGAGGTTCGCGATCACGCCGCGGATGACTTCGATGGCGCGGCGGTCGCCCATGAAGCTGCCCTTGTCCGACGCGGGGGTCTCGACGAGGGCGAAGAGCAGGCTCTTGTCGTCCGACAGGAAATAGCCCGCGTCGGCCGGACGCTCACCCAGCGAGAAGAGAGTTCCCCACGGCGAGCGGTAGGGCGTGGGGCGGTTGAGCCGGTCGGATATCTGCTCGAGCACGAGCTGGAGGAACCGGGTGTTCTCGCCCCCGCCTTTTTCGAGACCCAGATCGAAGAGATTCGACACGAAGGCCGAGGCCATGGCCGCGTTGGCGCCTTCGACGAGGCGGGCGAGGCTCGGATCGCCCGCGAAGCTCTCCATGAATTCCTGGTAGTCGAAGATCCTGTCCCGCACTTCCTTGAGCTGCTCGGTGGGCAGGTAGAGGAGCTGGCGGCCCTCGAAGCGCTGGGGATCCACGCGGTAGGTCACGCGGGGGAACTTGATGGGGGAGAGCCGCAGCTCGTGGACGAGCCGCGCCGCATAGGCTTTGGCCGCTTCGAACGTCCGCGCCTCGATGACGATGACGATGTCCTCGAGCTCGCCGAACTCGCTGGCGTACTGGTTGTAGCGGACGACGTATCCGGCGTTCCGGGGCAGGAGATCGCGTCCGGACGTCCTGAAGCTCAGGGTGTGGAGCGTATAGGTGATGCCAGCCACGGCGAGGAGAAGGGAGATCGCCGTGGTCACCGCAGGCCGGCGGCAGGAGAGCCGCACGAGCCGGCGCAAGAGCCGGCCGGTCCGGGAAATGGCGATCATGCGATGGCGACCATTCGTTCGCCCAAGTGTATCACCGAGGGCCAGCGCGGCCTGAAGACGAGATGGGGATCTGGCTAGACGCCGCCGTCGATGAAGCGCTCGAGCCGGACGCGCGCGGTCTCGTCCGACCACTGCTCGGGCGGCGACTTCATCAGGTAC
>WNFO01007836.1_pt1 | contig 11061 bp, 11 predicted proteins | sample 5400251 | NCBI WGS metagenome assembly WNFO01 (sample SAMN13153354, study PRJNA577476) | soil metagenome | isolation source: 100 cm saprolite under Madrone tree | place: USA:California | collected 2016-06-14 | reverse complement strand
GCAACTTGATCCGCTCTCAGCCATCGCCAACGACAATCTTTCCGCCGTCTTATATTACGCCGGACAATACGACCAAGCTGTCGAACAATGCCGGAAAACGCTGGACATCGACCCCCTGAGCCCTCAAGCGCACCGTCATTTAGGGCAGGTCTATGTCCAAAAGCAGTTCTATGGGGAAGCGGTTTCAGAGCTAAAAAAAGCGATGGAACTTTCGCGCGGAAGCACAGAAGCCATAGCGGAGCTCGGATACGTTTTCGGTGTCTCGGGAAAAAAAGACGACGCCCGACACGTATTGCTGGAGCTCAAGTCCGCCACTGATGCTTCGGCTTACCGGTTGGCCATCGTATACGTGGGCCTCGCGGAAAAAGAGAAGGCACTGGAGGCATTGAAAGAGGCGGTGAACCGCCGGTCTCCTGGAGTGGTCCATCTAAAGGTCTCGCCGCTGTTTCAAGAGCTCCGCTCTGACGAGCGATTTCAGGAGTTGCTGATCTACATGGGCCTCACTGATAGAGCCCGCAGCGGAAACTAATGGAGAGAAACTCTTGGCCTGGGTTTGTCTGAGACGTTTGCTCCCGAGAAACTTCGTAAGACATCACACGCGGCCATACCAAGGCACACCGAACAGACTTCCCGGCAGAATACTTAGTACATGGCAAACATACGCATCCAACTTCTCAGCTGGAAGGGGGTGATGTGTGGACCTTTTACCGCGCATGAACTCCAGGAGTGCCGGGTTGCTTCCGAAAACGGACTCAAGTTCTTGCAAACTAAATTCGGGCGGCTTCCTGTTTCCAAGAACATCGAGACTCTTTCCTTTTCCATCGAGAATGCTTTCTTTCAGATTTTCTGTATCCATGAGTTTAACTTTGTCGACCCTAAAACTATCTGGAACTCCCACGTCATTCCAAACTACCAGCCGCCCGATTTTAGGGTCCTCCGTCTCGCTTAGGACGAGCGTCGTCGAATGGTCATGGTCCCTGAGCAGGGCAAAAACTGTGCGATCAGAGTAGTAACTGAACATCGCGCAGTACAACTTAACGGAATCCAATATAGCTTGGATAATAAGTGCTCGATCCTTGCCTTCGATAAAATCCTGTGCTTCCAGCTTCAGCACCCCTGCTTTCAATTGTCCTTTGAGGCGCAGGGATCCGGTTCCACCCTCGAATTCTCCACTCGTGGCACCGCCGGAGGTCTGCGCGTATGCCGTTCCGGGTTTGACAAGGCCGAAGGCTAATCCTGTGGCTGTGGTCCTGATGAAGTCGCGACGTTCAAATGTCATTGGTTTTGTCCTTCCTGACATACATAGAGGCTAGTCCGAGTCTTTTAGGATAATCTGCCTTTTAATCGCGCAGTCTGGGGTTGTCAAGCGAATGTCTCCTCGCCCGGCGGTCGTAAAACCACCTCCTCAGCCGACGCCTGCATGGCGTCGTGGTTTCGTTGCTGTTGTATTTACCCAGTAGTGACGAGCTAGTGCCCAACAGGGGGTGCAAACGAGGGCCGGGGATAAGATTCTCTTCACGATTTTTCCCCGTTCACACAGATCGAAACCCACGTCGCAGGGACGATTTCGCTCCTTCGCGTCATGGTTTTCTGAATTAGAGTCCTTGGGCACGTATTGAGCAAATCGGGTGAGCCTGTTCGCGGAGAGCCGCGAATCCATCGTGTGCGAAGAACATCTGGAGAGGCGTTAGCGTTGGCCCTTGGCAGCATGTTTCTTGCCGGCGCCACTCGGTTTAGCGCGGAGCTTTTCCAGGAATTGTGCGGTGGGCAGGGTATTGATGACGTCGTGTTTTTCCAGCCAGCCTCGGCGGGCCATGGTTACCCCATATTGGATGAAAGAAAGGTTTCCGGTGCTGTGCGAGTCGGTGGAAATGACCACCTTGACGCCGCGGTCCTTGCACATGCGCAGGTACACGTCCTTCAGGTCGAGGCGGTCGGGGTAGGAGTTGCACTCCATGGCCACGCCGTGCATGGCGCAAGCCCCAAGAATCTTTTCCATGTGGTAGTCGATGGGATCGCGCCGCAGAAGCAGCCGCCCCGTGGGGTGAGCAATGATTTGAGTGTAAGGATTCTCGATGGCCGCGAGCATGCGGTCGGTCATGGCGGCGCGATCGAGATTGAAATACGAGTGGATCGAGCAGACCACTACCTCGAGCTGGGCAAGGATTTCGTCGGAGTAGTCGAGGGAGCCATCCTTGAGGATATCCACTTCGGCCCCTGCTAGCACCTGGATACCGAGGCCTTTGTCGTTGGCGGCGTGAATTCTCTTGATGTGCGCGGCCATGCGTTTTTCGTCGAGCCCGTTAGCCACGGTCACAGCTTTCGAGTGGTCCGTGATCGCGATGTACTGGTGCCCAAGCGCGCGCGCCGCTTCGGCCATCTCTTCGATGGAGTTTTTCCCATCGCTGGCTGTGCTGTGCATTTGCAGGTCGCCCTTCATATCCTTCAGCGTGACGAGATGCGGGAGCTTATGCTGTTCCGCCGCGGCGATCTCGCCCGTGTTCTCGCGGAGTTCCGGCGGAATGTAATCCAGCTTGAGCTTGGAATAGATTTCCTCTTCCGTGCGGCCCGCAACGCGCTTCTCGCCCTTCAGAGTCGCCAGTGCGTATTCGTTCAACGTGTAGCCCATGTCGTTCGCCCGGCCGCGCAGAGTGACGTTGTGTTCCTTAGAACCCGTGAAATACAGCAGCGCCGCCCCGAAGTTTTCTTTCTCGAGCAGCCGCACGTCAACTTGCAATCCATCCTGCAGCGTGAAGCTGACCTTGTTTTCGCCGTGTGCCAGCGTTTGATCGATGCCGGGAAAAGTCAGGATGTGTTTGGCGAGCGCGTCCACGTGCTTCTGCGAGGTGTGCCCGTCGGCGAGAGTGACAAGAAGATCCAGATCCCCCACCGTTTCTTTTCCGCGCCGCAAAGAGCCTGCGGGCGTCACCGAATCCACGGCTTTGCGCGCCGCCTTGATGTGCGCCGCGATCTGGTGTGCGGCGGCTTCCGCTTTGTCCAAATGAAAGCGCCCCGAGGATTTCTTAAACACCTCCACTGCTTTGAGAATGTTCTGCTCGCTCTTTTCCCCGAAGCCGGGCAGGTCGCGCAGCTTTCCTTCCTTCGCAAGCTTCTCCACATCCGCTACGGTGCCTGCTTTGAAATTTGACCAGAGGAACGCAACCTTTTTCGGACCCAGCGACTGCAGCTGCAGCAAATCCAAAATTGTCGCGGGATATTTCTTCAGCAGTTTCTTGCGCAGCGCGTAGTCGCCGGTCTTCACGATTTCTTCGAGATGTTCCACCATGCGATCGCCGATGCCCGGAAGTTCCTTGAGCTTCTCCGGTTCCTTGACCAACTGTTCGATGGATTCCGGCAGGCCGTCGATCAGTTCCGCGGCCTTCTCGTAGCTGCGATACCGGCCGATGATCGCGCCATCAATTTCCAGAAGCTGCGCGGTCTCGCGGAGAATACGTGCGATTTGTTTGTTGTCCATGCCCAGAGATTATAGAGCCATACACCGCCGCGAAGAAGGGTGAAGGGAACCGTATACGCTCTGCCGACTCCAGCTGGCGCGCCGCACGACTGAGTTCTTGGGCCCGCCCGCGTAAGCTATTTTATTCAGAACACTATGACGCCTTGAATTTCAGCCAGCCGCATGCCCGGCGCGGAACCTTCCCAGCGTTCCGAAGTGCGTCATAGCACGACACTTCTACAGCGCACGCGATTGTCGCTCCTTGTCGCTTGCGATGTTCGAGCAGACTCCGTAGGTTTCACGCAGGGTCCACATTCGAAAATCTGAATCTATCCGGAGGCTTACAATGAAGCGCATCTGCATTCTATTGGTCATGGCTGGTTTGGCCGCTCTGGGCGCGAATGCCCAGACCGTCACGGGCAGCGGCGTTATGGCTGGTGCGGTCGTCGTGAATTGCGACCAGGGCCAGTCGCTCAATAGCACCCTCTCCAGACTGGACAAGCACTCCCCGGTCACCGTTTTGGTGAAGGGGACCTGCACCGAATTCGTCCAGGTCAACGGATTCGAGGGCCTCACCCTGAAAGGTCTGCCGGGCGCCACTTTACAACAGCCCAGTACGGATCCAGGCAATGGCCTCATTATTCAGGTCTTATTGATCGAGGCTTCGCGCAGCATCACCATCGATGGGTTCGCCATTCACTCTAAGGCATCCGCGTTGTGGGACATCGGGATTGGACGGAACAGTATCTATGTCCAGCTCCGCAACCTGACCGTCGACGGCCCCAGCGCGTTTGGGATCTTTGTCTACGAGAGTAGCCAAGTGTCGCTCGCGCGCGTGACCGCCCGCGACCCCGGGTTTGCCACGGTTGGCGTCGTCGACGTCTCCGACGTGCACATCGAGAGCTGCCTGTTTGAGAACTCGACAGGCGCGCTCTGGCATGAGGGCCTGTTTATCGGCTCGGGACACGTCACTATGCAAACCACCACCATTCGCAACATGCAGGTCGGCATCGACATCGGGAAAAGCGGGAACGTTGATATACAAAGCTTCAGCTCCTACTTCCCAATCAGCATGCCAACTGATGTGATAATCGAGAGTCCCGCCGGGACCAACTTCTACGGCGTTTCGGTTGGAAGTGGCTCCGTGCTCGGCCTGGGCGACACCAAGCTCCGCATCATCAATCCCGGCCAGCCCTGGGGTGGGAACACTGCGGGCGTGTTCGTTTCCGACGGCGGCACGCTGACCGCTGGCGCCAACCTGGTCATCTCGGGCAGCCATGGTCAGGGCGTCTTCGTGAGCAACAACTCTCATGCGAGTTTGGCCGGTTCAAGCATTACGGGGAGCAGTCACGGTGGTTTGGTTGTCACCAACCTGTCCACAGTCGCAGTGGGGACGGGGACGAATCCTTTGACCCAGATCAGTGGGAACGGGACGGATCTGTTCTGCGATTCGAGATCGTTGATAACGGGCGGAGCCAACATTGCCAATGCCACTACCGTGCAGTGCGGCAACCTGCTCGCTGGCGACACCGTGCCCGTACCGTAATCGTAGACACGCTGTTCGACAACGTCTACATCGGCCAGTGACTCATCACGCTGCAGTAGAGACGATTCGGCGTCCCCATGGGTGAGATTTTGGGCGGTTGCAGCGAACAACGCAACCGAAGCGGCTGCAATCGCCCAGTTGTCCCAAATTTAGTGATGAAGGAGTTTTCGTTGAAAGACAGCGGCGCAAGTCATCGACTAGAAGTGCAAGCCTTCCTGATCCTCGAGAGAGTAGCCGACTCGAAGGAGTTCGTTGTATCGGTTCTTCTTCAAGCGGAAGGGCAATTCATCGGGAAAACTTCTCTTGGAACTGTCGCTGAGGGTAAGGAAATCAAGCTCTCCCTGCGCTGGGACCAGCCGAACCAGCGATTCGTGGCCAGCTCTCAAGTACGCGGGGCCGTACCCGTCGTGTCGTTCATACCATTTGGCGCGCGAGGTGCGGACGTCACTTGTCATGTGACTTGCACCCAGCACTGCGCTTTTGACAACGCGCATCGCACAGAGTAGAAGCAGACAATATTGAATCCGAGCGGGGTTCATTCCTGGATCCAGAAGTCGCTCGCCCACAAGAGACGAAGGCGTCACTAATGCCCCGAGCGGCAGATGTAGCGCCGCGACGCCAATGCCGAACGAATCTTAGGTGCTCGTAAATCAATGGTAGCTCAGCACAGTCCGACACAAACAAAAATGGCCGGCAGAGGGGCGCTCGCTGCCGGCCGAATGATTCCTGGCGCTCTCAACCGCCAGGTTTCGAAACATTGGCCGCCTGGGGACCTTTCGGCCCCTGGACGATTTCGAACTCGACGGTGTCTCCCTCTTGCAATGTGCGGTATCCATCCCCGGTGATTGCGGAATAGTGAACGAAAACGTCTGGGCCATCATCGCGCCCGATGAAGCCATATCCTTTCGAATTATTAAACCATTTTACGGTTCCTTGCACTTCGATTGCCTCCTGACAGGCATTCATAAATTTTCGTCCCACGGCGGCGAGTGGACATTCTCAGCACCGTTTTATGAATACAAATTGCGCGGAGTCTACCAGAATCAAAGTGCGAGTCAAGAGAACATTCTTAATTTATAGCAAAGATAAGTACTCACAAATGTGTATAAAATCGATTTAACGAACGTCAGCGAGGAAATCGTTTTCCCGTGGCAAGGAACCGCAGATAGTAGAGAATCCCGGCGATGGATTTTGCGTCGCGCAGCTTGCCGCGCCGGATCATCTCTTCCAGTTGCTTGCGGTTATAGGCACGGGAAACAATTTTCTCATCCTCTTCGGGTTCGGCCACCCCGGCGGTCAGCCCTTCCGCCAGGAGGATGAACATGCGTTCTTCCAGAAAACCAGGGGTGGGAAAGACGTCCAGGAAGATACGAAATTTCCGGGCGCGGTACCCGGTTTCCTCGATCAACTCGCGGGCGGCGGCCTTGCGGGGGCTCTCCCCCGCATCGATCCGGCCCGCCACCAATTCCCAGAGGTATTGCCGCGCGGCATGGCGATATTGGCGAATCATCAGGATGCGCCCGTCGGGCAAAACGGGGAGCACGACGACGGAGCCCGGGTGTGTGATGACTTCGCGTATCGCGCGTACGCCGCTGGGCTCAATGACTTCATCCCGGCGGATTCCGAAGATTTTGCCCTGATAGATGATCTTGCTTCTCAGAATTTTTGCGCCGCGCGGCAGTTTGGTGGGCATGGGTCCTCGTTAATAGCCGGTGGCATTTTAGCCGAAGACGAACTGAAGAACACACCTGGAAGTGTGTGCTACTGTAACTTCCTGGCGCCGGGCAGGAATCCGGCGTGTGCACGAGCAAGCCGAGATGCCGATAAACACCATCATCGTGGATGACGAAAAGCCGGCGCGCGACGAGCTGGCCTTTCTGTTGAAAGGCTTTCCGGAAATCAACGTGATCGGGCAGGGAAAAAACGGCGTGGAAGCCGTTGCCTTGATCAAGGAGCACTCGCCGGACCTGGTATTTCTGGATGTGCAGATGCCAGGACTCGATGGATTTGGCGTTTTGAAAAAGCTCGTCGAACGAAAAATGAAAGTGCCGCACGTGGTTTTTGCGACCGCGTTCGATCACTACGCCGTGCAGGCGTTCGACGTGAACGCCGTGGACTACGTTTTGAAACCGTTCGACAAGGCGCGCATTTCGAAAGCCATCCAGCGCGCGCGCCGGGAGATCGAGGCGCAGACGAGCCCGACCGAGCGGCTGGAACAATTGGTGCTGCAGCTCGGAGCGGCGAGGCAGACGTCCGCGCCGCCGGTGAAGCTACTGGTGAAATCGCAACAGAAGCTGCTGCTGGTGGACGGGGATGACATGGTGTTTGCCTCGATCCAGGATGGATTGATTTCCGTTTCCGCGCGCGAAATCGAAGGCACCTCGAATTACCGCACACTGGAAGAATTAAACGCCGCGCTCGATTCCGAATCTTTCTGGCGCCCGCACCGTTCGTACCTGGTGAACATTCATCACATCAGAGAAGTCGTGCCGTGGTTCAAATCCGGCTACATGCTGAAAATGAACGACAAGAAGCATACCGAAATTCCCGTCAGCCGCGCCCAGATCCGCCGCCTGCGCGAACTTTTTAAGCTGTAGAGCACCTGTGCTACTGTCTGCGTCTCGTATCAACAAGACAAAATATCTCTTGCAAAATGCTTCAGATCTGGTATGCTATTTGTAGGGCAAGTTGCGGCTCACGCGACTTGCCCTTTTTCTTTTTGCGGTTGGCCTGCCTCAGTTTCCTTTTTCCCTTGTAGGGGCGCAGCGTGCTGCGCCCCAGCTTGGCTAGCCGTCAACTTCACCTTCTCGGCCCGCTCCCGTACTCTCTCGCCGTGCCCGGGTGTCCCAAATCGTTGTAGGCACGTTGTAGGGGCACGATAAATCGTGCCCTGCTTTTTTCTTCTCTTGGACTGTTAACCGTCGACTGTCAACTTTTCTTCGATATTCCCGCTCTGGATCGGAATATGAAAAACAAAAAACCGAACGCCGAACAACTCTGGAAACACCTGGAAGACGATCTCGTGCCGCGCCTGCGCCTTTCCGTGATCGACCGCGCCGTCTATTCTCATCTCCTGCGGCACAGCCGCCTGGAAGGGCGGCTCCGCCTCCGCTTTTCGATTGCCCGGATCGCCCACGGAACTCGCCTCGGCGGCACGGCTACGCGCCGTGCCGTGCGCCGCCTCGTGGCGCAAGGCGCTTTGCGTGTTGTGGAACGGGGGAAGGCCGGCCACTTGTTCGAGGTGCGCTTGCCCGAGGAGATTCGCGCTGCCCGCGGACCAGTGCGGCTGCGGCCGCCCCGTGCCATCAACCTCGAGGAAACGGATTTCCTGCAAAGCAAGACGCTGCGCCAACCATCCACGTGCGGGAGAGAGGCCGATGCTTTTATTGTCTCCGCCTGCTCACCGCCCGGACGCAGTGCCTCGACCATGTTGTGCCAAGCGTCCGGTTCGGGCGCAATTCCTACCGCAACCTGGTCTCTTGCTGTATGGAATGCAACTCAAGAAAGGGACAAAGCCCCGCCGAGGATCTTCTTCGCTGGCTCTACCGCGAGCGGCGCTTGACCCCCATGGAACTTGCCCAGCGCCTCCGCGCCCTCGACGCCCTCGCCTCCGGCAAGCTCCCGCCTCCGTTTGCCCTGCCTGACCCGCAGGCAGGCTGCGCCCGCAATGCGCTCCCCCGCAAAGGCCGCCCGCCACTTCGCCTTGCAAACCCGTAGCAGACTATACTGTTTTACTTTGAGGCTGGCGGGAGTTTCGCAGCCTCACCTGCCGCGCCGACATTCGGAGCGGCCGGGCATGAAGTACGTGGGCTACTGGTGTTTGCCCGAAGGAGAAACAATGCAGAAGCGCAAACTTGGAAATAGCGGCCTGGAAGTTTCGGCCCTGGGGCTCGGCTGCATGGGAATGAGCTTTGGCTACGGCCCGGCCGGAGACACGCAGGAAATGATCTCAGTCATCCGAGCAGCCGCGGAACGCGGCGTAACATTCTTCGATAGTGCGGAAGTCTACGGCCCATTCACAGACGAAGAACTCGTGGGTGAAGCCCTCGCGCCCTTCCGTGAGCAAGTGGTGATCGCCACCAAGTTCGGGTTCAAACTTGATCCGAACACCGGCAAACAGGCCGGGCTAGATAGTCGGCCAGAGCATATCAAGGAAGTTGCCGAGGCCTCCCTCAAGCGGCTCAGGACCGATGTCATCGATTTGTTCTATCAGCACCGCGTTGACCCCAACGTGCCGATCGAAGACGTTGCAGGAGCGGTGAAAGAGCTGATTCAGCAAGGCAAGGTGAAGCACTTCGGACTTTCGGAAGCAGGCGTGCAGACCATTCGTCGCGCACACAAAGTTCAACCCGTCACCGCACTGCAGAGCGAATATTCGCTCTGGTGGAGAGAGCCTGAAGCGGAGGTGATCCCGACACTGGAGGAACTCGGGATCGGGTTCGTACCATTTAGCCCTTTGGGCAAGGGCTTCCTCACAGGACAGATCAGCGAAGATACGCAGTTCGACAAAAGCGATTTCCGCAACGTCGTCCCGCGCTTTACGCCGGAGAACCGGAAAGCAAATCAGGCTTTAGTGGATCTGGTTCGCAGGATCGCGGAACGGAAGAAGGCAACACCTGCTCAGATCGCGCTCACTTGGCTGCTCGCGCAGAAGCCGTGGATCGTGCCGATCCCGGGGACGACCAAGCTGCATCGGCTCGAAGAAAACATCGGAGCAGTTAATGTGAAGCTTTCGCCCGAAGATCTGCGCGAAATCGAGGACGCCGCCTCGAAGATTAAGGTGGTAGGCGCTCGGTACCCCGAAGAGCTGCAAAAAATGGTGGGCCGGTGAGCGGCAGAGTGACAAGAGTTGCTTGGGAGAATTATTAGAACCGGAGGGCACATGCCAACGCGAAACGATGCTCTAAGAAACCGCCTTTCCCGTTCTCGCGAAATTAACATCAGCGTGACCGGCAGAAAGTCCGGACGCCTTATCTCCATCCCCGTCTGGTTCGTATTGGACGACGACAAGCTTTGCCTCCTGCCGGTACTGGGGTCGGATACACAGTGGTACAAGAACGTGCTCAAGAAGCCGTCCATTCGGATCGAAGCGGGGGGAGCAGAGGCTGAAGTCAAGGTTGTTCCTATCACTGAGGCCAAACAGGTCTCGTCCGTAGTCGACAAATTCCGCAACAAGTACGGGGCCAACGATGTGAAGAAGTACTATTCAAAGTTCGACGTTGCCGTTCTCGCTCAGATGCGCTGACGGTGCGCCTTCACCGTTGCCGATCAGGCCCGCCGCAAGGCCCGAGGATTAGCGATAAATTGTATTCACGTACGTTTGCGTTCTCCATTCGCTGTATCACTTCGGCCGGTGGCGGCGTCGCCAGCCATGACGCACATCGCCATTCAGGAAAAGCTCGACGGGAAGGTTGTCGACTGGATGGAACAGGTCGGTGACGAGCAATATCGGAAGTGATCGGTTCCCATGAGCGTCACCGCCGATTGCTCCCGCCTCCCTTGCCCTGCCTGAGCGGCAGGCAGGCTGCGCCCGCTAAGCCAGCGGCCAACTAGAAAATAGAAATTAGAAATTAGAGAAGGGACAAGAGAAAGACCACACCCTTCGATCCTGAAAAGTCATCCGGGACGCAAAATACGCACTGCGACGAAGGTTCAGCGCCTACTTCGCCAACAATCCATGGTTGTGGTTGTAGCTGATCACGCGCGTCACCTTCCATGCGCCGTCCTTGTTACGCAAGTGCCGATATGGCCGGGGGCCGCGCCTGATCCGCAGCCTGTCGCGGGGCCGGAGGAGAGTCACTGGTGGCCAACAGGCCCTGGTGGGCCTGGTGGGTTTACTGTGTACCACGTATCTCGGCCTACGATGACGGTGTATTCGCCAGAGGGAAAGAATACGGGCGCTGCGGTGGTGGTGTTTCCTGGCGGGGGCTATGAAGATCTGGCCATCGACCTGGAAGGCACGGAGATCTGTGACTGGCTGGTGTCCAAGGGGATCACCTATGTACTGCTGAAATATCGCGTGCCGGGTGAGGAATACTACCCGAAGCCGGCACCGTATCCG
>WNFO01005529.1_pt1 | contig 11061 bp, 8 predicted proteins | sample 5400251 | NCBI WGS metagenome assembly WNFO01 (sample SAMN13153354, study PRJNA577476) | soil metagenome | isolation source: 100 cm saprolite under Madrone tree | place: USA:California | collected 2016-06-14 | reverse complement strand
CTGCCTTGACGGAGCCGAGCAGCTTCATGAGGTCCCTGACTTGGATCTTTTCCACCGAACGTGCGGCATTCTTGATCTCGGCGGATAGCCCCTCGTCGACACGACCGGCCACGAGCATGTCGAACTTCTGCACCGCGTCCTCCCACGTGAACGGATGAGAAGCGAGGCCTGGGTAGTCCTGGACCTCGTGCTCAATCACGCTCCCGTCCTGCAGCCGGACGATGACCTTGGCCGGCATTTTCTTGGGATATTGCCTCGTGTACTCCTGGTTCGGCCGGACCGAAACCTTCTTCAGCAAGCCCTGCACGTCCGACTTGATGATGCGTTCTGGTTTGAATTGCACCGGCATGACGTCGCCGTCAAGCAGGGCCACCGCAAGGAGGTACGGTAGGCTATGATCCGCCTGTTCTTTGGTACGGATGACTTTATCCGTCCCGTAGAGGCCGCCACCGGCGAAGTCAAAGGCGAGTTGGAACACCTCTGCCTCAATCGAGACAACCTTGTCGGGATCGATTTTGTTCTGCTTGGCGAGTTCGACCATGCAATGGACCGCGGCCTGCGTGTGGATCATGGAGTTGTACTTCTTGATCGTGCTCTCCACGACGCCCTCGTACCCCTGCTTGTCCCAGTCGATGTTGATCTTCATCCTCAGAAGGTGGTCAATGCCCAGCGGGCCCTCGATCACTTGGAGTGGGCCTTGCACCCCGCGGCGAGCCAGGAACAAAGTGTTCATGGCACCGAGCGCTGACTGCGCTGAGGCCAGGCCCTTCCATTGCGACAGAGGCTTTGCCCGAACAACGGCGAAAGAGGCATCGCTGACCGCAGCCATCGCGATAGCGTTCGCAATTTGCTCTTCGCTCAGACCGAGCAGCCGGCCGGCGGCGGCGTTGAGCGAGAAGGCCAGTTGTGCGGTGTGGTCGAAGCCGCTGGTCATGAAGTTGGCTTGATCAACAAGACGGGACTGCACCGTGTAGCCCAATGCCACCGCGAGCATTAAATCGCGTCCGCTACAGCCCACGTAGTCGGCGATGGTCAGCGCCACGCCGAAGTTGTCCGCCGTGTGGCAGGTCTCCGTCGGCGCAAGGAAGTTGTCCATGAAATCGACGTAGCGCACAAGTGCGGTGTGCCAGAAAGCTGCGTAGATTGGGTTGGCCTGTCCGCCCCCGATCAGCGCGCATGGGCCGACGCTGCCGAACTCCCCGACCTGCGCGCGACATGCATCGACCGGACCCGCGCCCAGAGCGGCAATGCTGCAAGCCAGCGAGTCTAAAATGTGAATTGGCAACTGCCTGCGGGATTCGGCCGAGAGGTCGGCGAACGAAGCGCGAGCGGCATACTTGGCGAGAGCTTCAACTTGAGTCGTCATTTCAATTCTCCATTTCTCATTAGTGAATTTATTTTGTTAGTGCGTTAAAGCGATGAAAGCCCCCATCGTAACGATCGAGCACATCACGCTGAGGAACACGACGGAAGCTGCCTCCGCCTGTGCGATGCGATACTGCAGAGCAATCATGATTACAATCGGCATGGCTGGAATCGCCGTCGTCAGCGCCGCCTCGCTGAGAATGGGGTTGCTATAGCCGATCCATCGCAATACAGCTAGGACCAGGGCGGGCTGCACCATGTTTTTGAGGAATACGAAGAACAAGATAGACTTGTTGACTTTGAATTTGCCGCATGCGAGGACGATCCCGCAGGCAAACAGGGCAACGCCCCCGGATGCGTGTCCCAGCAGGGAAAGCGCGTGGACGACGAGTTGAGGAACGCGGAAGCCGCTTAGCACGATAATGAAAGCGAGAACGGGCGCCCAAACGATCGGTTCTTTGACGGTCTCCACGAGTTTGGCAGTGAAAACTGAAGCGTAAGAACTGGATGACGGGACCGAGTGCCCCGCGTCCTGCGCGACCGGAGCGTTTGCCTGTGGTTCTCCGCCTGTCGTACTCAGTGCGAGAAGCAAGATCGTGACTGGGACGACCGTGAGGTTGATGACGAGACTGGCTATCGCGATCGGAATCGCGCTGAGCCCTCCGAACAAATCACCAAGGACGGCCGGACCTACGAAAGGCACTGCTGGCGCGGAAGCCGTCAGCGCAAACAAAGCACTGGTGCTCACTGGCATGCGGAAAACGAGACGGGAGAACAGAAACACTAAGCCGTAGAGGCCAATGATGGCGACGGATAAGGCGATGACCAGCGGGACGTCCTGACTAAGCGCCGCACGCGACGTCGTAACGGTTCCGGCAAACAGCGCCAGCGGCACGGCGTAGACGAGCACCATCCGATTTAGGGTTGAAGCATCCTTTGACCCAAAATCGTGCCGCCAGGCCGCCACGAAACCGAGCAGGAAAGTAACGACCATTGGCAGAAGTGCGCCCAAGATTGTGCTTAGCATGGCTGTTCTAATCTCGAAGATGCTCTTGGGCTGGGTTGAGTGAGCGGTGCGGAAATCGCATTCTTTTCGTCGTATCGCGCGGCACTGGTGCTGAAAATCTTCGGGTGGGCATCGAAATTGAATGGATATGTCACTCGAACGCCCACTTTCTGCGCTGTGTCCAACTTTCTCAGACTCATAAGAGGTGTATCTCCTTGGCAGCTGCCGTCAGCCCGTCTCGAAAGTCTGGATGGGCCAAACCGATCAGAGCCCGGGCTCTCTCAGTAGACGAGAGCCCCTTCAGATTTGCGCTGCCGTTTTCGGTGACTACGTAATGGACATCTGTGCGAGGTGTCGTGACGGGGCCAGAAAGCCGAGGGACAATCTTGCTGATCTTGCCGTCTTCGATCGAAGATTGGAATGCGATGAACGACATTCCTCCCTTGGAAGCGTATGCGCCTCTGACAAAATCGAGTTGGCCGCCGGTGGAGGTAAACTGATGGCCTCTTACGTACTCCGAGTTGCAGGCCCCTGTCAGATCCATCTCGATCGTAGAATTCACCGACACCACGTTGTCGTTCTGCGCGATTACAGCGGGATCGTTCACGTAATTTACGGGGTAGCTTTCGAGCGCGAGGTTGTCATGCAGGAAGTCATAAAAGGATTGATCGCCCATTGCGAAGGTGAAGACGGACTTTTCCTGGTTTATTTTCTTCCATCGATTGGTGACAACACCGCTCTCAATCAGGCGTGCTAAGGCAGGGTTGAGCACTTCGGTATGAATGCCCAGATCCTTGCGGTTCATCAGTGCATTGCAGACTCCACTGGGTACTCCGCCCACCCCGATTTGTAGACAAGCGCGTTCCGGAATGAGTTCAGCAATACGCTGGCCCAGCTTTCGCTCGTGCTCCTGAATCGGTCGCTCAGTCAAGGTCAGCAACGAGGCATCGTTTTCTACAACCGCATCTACTTCTGAGATATGCAGTGAAGAACGGCCGTATACGCGCGGCATACGCCGGTTAACTTCCACGATCAGCCGCTTGGCATTGCGCGCCGCGGTGCTGGTGTAGTCATTGTTTGTTCCGAAGGTAAAATACCCGTTGCGATCCATAGGCGACACGGTCACCAGAAACGTATCGACACGAATGTGCTCTGAAAAGAAGCGGACCGATTGACTGAACGAGTTTGGCACGTAGTACACGACCTTACGATCGCCATCCTCCTGGCCCTTCTTGATGAGATCTCGCTCGACCTCCTGCAGGAACATGCAATGGGGCTTGATGCGACCCATCAATTCGTAGCGCAGGAGAGACTTCTTCATGTTCTCCTCCGCGTGCATGTAATACACCTTCAAGTTATCCACGGTCCCCGCTTCCGCCCTGGCGGCAAGTGCTTCCATCAGCGCTGGCGGCTGGCACACTGCCTGGCCTATCGCGACGATACTGTTGCTGGCGATCTGCTCGATGGCGCTGTGGCTGTCGACAAGCTTTGCTTTGTATTGGCGTTCGTAAGACATCATTTCTCCGCTCAACGAGATAGCGCGTCTCTTTTCTTATCGTTTTCCCAACGGAAACTTGAACGTGGCGCCGGCGAAGATCTGCCATTTAGGCGACGCAACACCGGTGTGGTATACGGAGTATTGCGGCTCGATGTAGAAATTCACTATGTCGCCATTCGAACGCTTCCATACTTTGCCGGCTCCGAATCCAAGAGGGATGTACTGGACGTGAGTAAAACTATTGAATGTCCACACTCCCGTAGACCGCAGGTAGAAGCCATGATGGAAGTTGTAATGAGCAATTGGTTGTGCGGTTGTTACCTGGCCGACAGGGCTTGAACTGTTCCCGGAGAAAGAGTGCTGGTAGTTGATGAGTACGCCCAACAATCCCCAGTTGAAGGGCTTGAGCACAATTCCCGCAGCGCCGGCCTGCCATTTCCCAGAACCGTAGGCTTCACTTCTTGCCGTTGGCGCCGCAATAAGCGGCCCGACTCCGATCGTGATTCCATGCACTTTGGAAAGCCCCAAGTCGTAAATCGTCAAATCTCCAACTCCAGCAGTCGGCCCACTTTGCGTACTCACAGGCGTGTTGATCGGCAGGATTGTGCGTACGAATTGATGAAGACCGAGCAAGTCCATCGGCACCGACACTCGGAACAGCCCCTGATCACCAAATCTGCCGGGATATCCTTCCGGCGAAGGCATGACGTAATTCTGCAAATCGATCGTGAGCTGCGGATTAACCGGGTTATTCGCCGCGTTCGTGTCACTCGCTGCGCCAGACTCGGTAGAGGCTTCTTGAGCCTGGGTCCCACTGGTTTCTTGTGGCCACGCACTTCCTGCAAGGAAAATAAGAGCCGCTACCACAATAATTATGTGTCTTGAACGCAATCCTTTTACCCCCTGAAAATGTTCTCTATTGCTGCTCTCGTACTCCGTTCCGTGAAATACGGTTCCGATTAATAGTTCGCAGCAGCTTCGGGAGAGTGGCCTCGTTTGTAGATCAACATGGTGCGTTCGAAGCTCATCACTTCTTTGCCGTCTTGATTCAACCCGCGAGTTGAAACAGTTACAATTCCCTGCGTAGGACTGCTCTTTGAGTCGCGCTTCGACAGCACCGTGGACTCCGCATAGAGGGTGTCCCCGGCGAAGATCGGATATGTCGCCTTAACTTTGTCCCATCCCAGGTTGGCGACGACTTTGGCACTGACGGTTCGGACGCTCATGCCGGTTAGGAGCGCGAGTGTTAAAGTGCTGTCGACCAGCATCTTTCTCCATTCTGTTTTCGCGGCGTAGGCGGCATCGAAATGGACGGGTTGCACGTTCATGGTCAGCAACGTCATCCAGATGTTGTCTACATCTGTGATCGTCCTTCCGGGTCGGTGCTCGAATGTGTCGCCGATTTCGAAATCCTCGTAGTAAAGACCGGATGTTTCCCGGTACCGCGTTGGGCCCAATTGCCGGTATGCCGAAAGCGTCTTTTCCGTCATGTCTCCCTCAATCTGTTTCATTCGCTCCTCTTTATTCGTCATTCCGCTCCGCCTTCTAGCGAGTCACCAGATTCGCAGCAGCGATAGCTGCCCGTTCAAGAGTGAGTCTTGCCTTGCGCGCAATTGCTTCATCCACCATCTGATGGTCGACCGAACCCACACCTTGCTGATTCACGGCCAAGATCTGGCGCGCCTTCGCAACCTCTTCGTCACTTGGCGCAAAAACATCATTAATCACGGAGATCTGCTTAGGATGGATTGCAGCCTTGCCGTGAAAACCTAAATCCCGTGCTGCCGTTGTTTCTTTCTTCAGCCCTTCCAAGTCAGCGATGTCAAAAAAGGGAGAATCCACGGCTACGATGCCCGCAGATGCAGCGACCTGCACGATGCGCGAGCGAACAAATAACAGCGGTTCCCACCCCCTCTTCGCACCAAGATCTGCTTCCATGTCCGCAGAGCCGAACAGCAGGGCAACCGGTCTGACATCAGCGCTCACGATTTCGGGTAGGACTTCAACTCCTTTTGCCGATTCGATGAGGGCGATGATCTCTGTTTCTTTTCCAGCCTGGTCGAGCAGCATCCGCACCATACTGATGAACACAGGGGAGTTGCACTTCGGCAGAATGACGTAGTCCGGCGCACCTGAAGATTCGAGAAGCGCTTTCAAGTCTTCAATTCCCGTCCGAGTTACGGGAGCATTGATTCGAAGCGCGCACGGCAACCTACCTTCGGCGGACTGTTCAAGATATTGAAGAGCAGCGATGCGAGCCTTCGGCTTGTCCGAACGGGCCACGGCGTCTTCGAGATCAATGATGAGTGCGTCGGCATGTACCTCAGTCGCGCGCTCAAACCGGTCGGCTTTCGTCGCGGGCGTGAACAGCCAACTTTTTAAGGACTGGATTGCGTGCCGTTTGTCGCGGATTCCCATTTTTCCTCACCGTTTCCCTCGAAGCAGCCTGCTCTTGCGAATGCAAGAAACGGGCCATTCACAATTCGCTGAAAGGATGCGACTTGGAGTTTCCCGCTCGTGGCGAATTTTGAGGAATTCCTGCTCGGTCACAAAAATACAATCGATTGGCGACTTCGCACGATGAAATCAGGACTGGAAGCTGTTGCCCAGCGAACTGCCAGGAGAAGAATCTGAAACAATAGCGCTTGTGTTTCTACTCACTTGGGACGGAAATGGTTCTGCGGCTGATGCGAGTCGGAAAAACATCCTGCAAACCGTTCAACGCCGGCTGTCGTCGCGGAGGTGATAACAGCCTCCCGCACTGCAAAGCCTGGGCTTTAGATCACGCAGAAGGTTCATGCGGAATTTCATAAGATGCTGGCCGGTGCGCTTCGGTAATCCACTTCCACATCGTGTACTCTTCACGTCCGAGTGGCCGCCAAACCGATTTAGCTTGCGTGAGGCTTTCATTGCGCCAAATCAGGCGTTGACATTATCGCAGTCAGATCGTTAATGAGTCTTTTTGGCCCCTCGTTCCCGCCACATCCACTCCCGGATATAAGGCGAGCAATGCAGCACTGAGATGCCCTGCGCCACGCAGGCATTGAGAAAGCGAACGCCCTCGACATCCACGCGATTCACCTCGTCCAAATCCAAAGCTACCCGTGGTCCGGCACGCTCGATCTCAGCCTTCAACTGATCGAGGTACTCAGCTCGAACCTCGCCGCTCAGGCGAATCAGCGTTCTGCGCTTGCCAGAAATCGATTCAATTTTCAGCGTCATGGGGGGCCGCTTTTTCAAGTGCATCTAGGAGCCCTTCACAAATCGCTGAAAGGATGTGGCTTAGGGTTGCCGCTTGTCCTGAATTTTGAGGAATTCCTGTTTGCTGAGGAAAATGCGGGTGGATTAGTGGGTCCTCGGCCAATCAGCCGGCGTGGTGGGCCTTGAACCGAAATTTGTTGATCCCCAAGCGCTTGATTTTTGACTCGAGCGTCCGGGACGGAAGTGCTAGTTTGGCTGCCGCGCCCGCTGGTCCTGAGATACGACCGTGGCTTTCTGCCAGTGCGACTTCAATCATTTCCTTTTCCTGGCTGAGTAGCGCTCCACCAAGTGCGACTGTGGGAGCAGTAACGCGCGTTGGTTCCCGCTTGAGCCAGGTCCCATCCACAGAAAAAGTATCACCGTCGCTCAGGATTACAGCTCGCTCAATTACATTTTGTAGCTCGCGAATGTTGCCCGGCCAGCCGTACGCTTGAAACAGTTTGAGAGTCTGTTTATCGATTGTTCGGAACTTCTTTCCAATCTTTTTCCCAAAACGATCAATGAAGTACTCAACAAGCAAGGGAATGTCATCCACGCGCTCGCGCAACGAGGGCATCTCAATAGGCACAACATTCAGCCTGTACAGAAGATCTTGGCGAAACTTGCCTTCGGCCACCAGCGCGTCTAAATCGCGGTGGGTGGCGCTCAGCACCCTCGCGTCAACCGGAATTGGCTTGTCACTGCCGACGCGTTCGATTTCACGTTCTTGCAGCACGCGTAACAGTGCGATTTGGACTTCTGGTGGCAAGTCGCCGACTTCGTCCAGAAAAATCGTCCCGCCATTGGCCGACTCAAAACGCCCCCGGCGCGCTTGTGTCGCGCCTGTGAAGGCGCCCTTCTCGAAACCAAAGAGCTCGGAAGCAACCAATGACGGTGGGATTGCGGCGCAATTCACACCAATAAATGCCCCTTCCGCGCGGTTGGATCGTTTGTGGATAGCACGTGCAATCAACTCCTTACCCGTGCCGGTTTCGCCTAGAATCAGAACCGTGGAATCGTAAGCTGCCACCTTGGCGACTTGGCCGAGCACTTTAGAGAGCGCTGCCGAGGAGCCGACGATGTCCTCAAACATCGAGTCACGATCGATCTGCTCTCGCAACGCCAGGTTTTCGTTGCGTGTCCTCTCCTCGGCCTTCCTGCGATCGTCGATGTCCGTTCCCACCGAATACCACCGCGTGATGCGACCTTGTTCATCCCGCATCGGATTAATACAGAAATGAAACCACCGATACTGTCCGTCTCTTCTCTTTAACCGCACTTCGAGCTCGAACGGCAATCCGTCTAGGAATTTTTTTGGGACTTCGCGCAAAAAGCCTTCCGCGTCCTGTGGGTGAACCCACGCATTCAACTCCGACGCGACCGACCACCATCGACAGCTAGTGCTCTTCCACTCCTCAAGAGTAATCCCGTGATACTCGAGCGCGACCTGGTTGCTATAGAGAGGAATTCCATCAGGGCCAATTTCGGAGATGTGTACCGGAGAGAGATCGAGGAGTTGTCGCGCTTCCCGTTCGCTTTGTCGGATTTTCTCTTCCGTCTGCTTGCGCTCGGTGATATCCGTGGTGGTCCCGACAAATTCCACGAGGTCCCCCGACTCGTTCAAGACAGGATGCCCGACAGAATAGAGGTGTTTGATGGCTCCATCCGGAAGAACAATTCGGTACTCCACGTCAAAGTCGGAGCCTTTGGCCGCCCTCTCTGGAAAAGCTTCTCTATGCACCCTATCTCGATCCTCGGGATGAATGCACTGGATGAGCGCTTCGTCTGATGGTAGCCCTCGTTCCGGATCGAAGCCAAAAATGCGGTACAGTTCCTGTGACCAATAGACCCTACGACTAGCAGCCACGTTCCAAACCCAGCCGCCTGTATGGGCTAACCTCTGTGCTTCAGCTAAGTAACCCTCGCTCCGCCGCAGGGCCTCTTCCGCCTGCTTGCGCTCGGTGATATCCATATTGGTCCCGACAAATTCGACGAGGTCGCCCGTCTCGTTCAAGACCGGATGCCCGATAGTATGAATATGCTTGACGTTGCCATCTGGAAGAGCAATGCGGTAGTCCGCGTCATAGTCTGTTTTCTGGATTTTGGATCTTTCGAAGATCTCCAACATTCGCTTCCGATCCTCGGGATGATTTCTGCCAAGCCAAAATTCAACGGTCGACGTATCCTCATCAGCTTTGACGCCGTACATTCGAATCATTTCCGGTGAGCCTGTGACTATTCCCGATGAAACATCAAGTTTCCAACTACCTGTGCGGCTTATTCTCTGTGCCTCAAGCAAATGATGTTCGCTCCGCCGCAGGGCCTCTTCCGCCTGCTTGCGCTCGCTGATATCCATGGTGGTCCCGACAAACTCTACGAGATCGCCCGACTCGTTGAAGACAGGACGCCCGACAGAATGGAGGTGTTTGACGGTTCGATCGGGAAATAAAATGCGGTAGTCCAAGTCAAAGTGGGAGCCCTCGGCCATCTTCTCAAGAATAACTCCGCGAACCCGGTCTCGATCCTCAGGATGAATGCGCTGGTAATGCTCCTCAGGTGACGGTATACCCAGACCCGGATCGAAGCCAAAAATGCGATAGGTTTCCTCTGACCAGTAGACCCTTTGACCGGTGACCATGTTCCGAGCCCAACAGCCGATGTGCGTTAACCGCTGTGCTTCAGCTAAATAACCCTCGCTCCGCCGCAGCTTTTCCTCTGCGCATTTCCGATCCTCGATGTCCGTGTTTATCCCGAACCACTTGACGATGTTGCCCGATACATTTCGTAACGGGTTAGTACGAAAAAGAAACCATCGATACTCGCCGTCGAAGCGCCGCAGGCGCGCTTCGCGCTCGCCAGCCTTACCAGAATCCATAATGGATCGCCACGAACCTGCGAGCCCGTTAAGGTCGTCCGGATGAACCGCAACCGTCCAGCCCCAATCCTGCGCCTGTTCCGCGGAGAGACCCACAAAGTCAAGGTAACGCTGGTTAAAGAAATCGGCCGATCCATCCGGGCGAGCGGACCAAGCTAGAGCTGGAATCGTGTCGATTGTCTCTCGAAGCGCATCCAGCACCGCCTCGCTAGACTGAGCTTCCGCGGGCGTGGCCGACAAAAGAGGTGCTTGGTCCTGTTGGGATGTCGGAGTGGGGGCGTCGTCTGCCATAAAATGAGCCGCCTATCGGCAGGCCATATAAGTATGGCACAAGCACAACCAGAACGTGGCCGATCATCAGGCTGGCTTGGTCCGACTCGGGAAATTACTTCGAGATCGCTCCGTCTGCTCCCATGATGGACAAGGGATTTTGGCGAATTCACCGTGACGAGTCGAATGATGATTTGGTGAACGGTTTTCTCGCGTCGGCCATATCACCGGTCCGTTAGCCGTTGCAGCAGCAGAGAACAAACCGTTTCCTTAAATGACTTCAGCTTTTTTGCGCGTACGACCTGAAGTTGTGCCGACGATGATCTCTAATCAAGTCGTTGAATATCGACAGGCTTGTCTCTCAGCGGCAACATGGCTTCGTCGCCATTTCCTTCGCCATCGCCAAAAAATCGGCACTTCCGACTCTTCGTCATTCACTTCTCGCTCTAACTCTTTGTTTTCAGTCGCTCCTATGTGGCCACTGGATTGCACCTTGGCAAAGGGCAGCGATGGCAAAACTGCTGCGATGCCATCACTGGCTGGGCCAATCAACATAAGGCAGAGCTTGAGGCATCGGTGCTGCAGGGCTTTATGGTGTATACGCGGGGCGGGCGCATGCACGCGGAGCAGAAGACGCTCTTTGATACAGGCTATCAAACATATTTGGGACTTAGGGCTGACGCAGAAATAACTATACTTCAACAGTCGTTTCTTGATCATTAAGAAGCGATTGACAGCTCGCTGTTCCGTGTAGCTTGGTGGTTTCCTGATCAATGCTGTAGCGGTCTGTACGCTCTCTCGACGTGG
>WNFO01005527.1_pt1 | contig 11062 bp, 12 predicted proteins | sample 5400251 | NCBI WGS metagenome assembly WNFO01 (sample SAMN13153354, study PRJNA577476) | soil metagenome | isolation source: 100 cm saprolite under Madrone tree | place: USA:California | collected 2016-06-14 | reverse complement strand
CGTGACCGGCCAAGTGGATCATGTGGGCCACGTGCACATTTCTGGCCGCGGCGTCGGGGTTGTTACGACGGCATAATTTGTCAGGGAAACTCCTTATAGCATCGACTCAGAGTAATAAAGACGGTTGATGACACATAGAACATGCACCCTCCCCGCGGCTCCTTGGTCTGAACTACGGGGTTTTTCGGAAGTGACTATGCGACAGAGGTGTCCAATGTGATATGACATAATATGAGTTTTTATCTTCGGCATTTGCCAAACAGTCACAAGGTGTGACGCGTGATGCATGTGACTGCCAATGTGTGAGGAACTTTTTTTGTCATTTTGTTCCTTTTCCTTCCTTATTTCAGTGCCATGTTTGATAAACAGACCTGTTGTACTACATGGGGTTCTGGGCCCTAGAGTGGATGTTAATGGAATTAAGAAAAAATTGAGGAATTCCCGAGCTCAACCAGGCAGTTACATGCATCACGCATCACGCACCTTGTGACTGTCTGGCAAATGCCGAAGAAAAAAACTCATATCATGTCATATCACATGGGACACCCCTGTCACATAGTCACTTCCGGAAAACCACGGAGTTCACAGACAAAGGTGTGAACTCGTGCTGTACGGGACTTATAGTGATGAGCAGAATGTTCCATCCTCCGATCACCAATATATCGCATGATACTGGATACTTACAAATGCACAGTCATTACAAGTATTTAAATGGCAAAATAGACACCGTCCTACTCTCCCCACTCACATCTGGATATGCCCACAGTTCAATACATCCTCCTTTCCCTCTTTGGCATATCTCTCTTACACCTTCTGGTGCGACTCCGAAGGGTCGCTCGCAATGTCGGGTCAGTATGAAGACACTGACCTCATCATCATGACTCGTGGATTAATTTTCGACTGACTTTCACAGCAACCTCTCTGGACCATTCTTCCTTTTTAGCCCATTTTCTACTGCAGGATTCATGATTGCACGGATGGTCCGCCAGATTCGTTATATACATGCGGGAAGTACGTGGGCGCTCAAAAGGAAACGTGAAGGTGTGTGTGCATGATAAATGATGCAGGGAGAGCTATCCGAGACCGAGACGACTTTCTACGCAGACTTTGCCATCGCTGGACAGGATGTCTTCGCCGTGGTAGCTTTTCTTGCCTATTTTATGGGGAAAATTCAAGTTAAGGCGGTAAATTTACAGATTTCAGCATTTCCTGTGCCAACTTCCATAATATATATTGCAGACGCTGCCGCTACCAAAGTATGTTCATTTGATGTCTATCAGATATAATGTCTTAATGTCTTTGACCTCTTTTCATAGGAGATCACAACTTATCGTTACAGGTTTCCCAAATCTTTATTTCGATATAAGGCGTTGACGGCTTTTGGACCAAATATCGTGGCTTCAGAAGGAGAGGAATGGAAAAAGTACAGAAAGATTACCGCTCCAGCATTCTCAGAGGTATGACCTGAACTCTATTTGTTGCCTAATTCTGAGTGAGACTCCAGAGAAATAATAAATTAGTATGGGACGAGACTATCCGGATTATGGATGACCTGTTCGACAACGTCTGGGGCGACAAGTCTGAAATTGTTGTAGATCACTGTGTGGATATCACTCTCCCGGTATGCTTCCAATGACTCGACTTTACGCATTTCCCAACATCTCCTCCAGATTGCGCTCTTCGTCATCGGTGTCGCAGGTAGTTACGCCCCATTCCAATCGCTGTGTCTCTTGACAGTCGATGTTAGGGTTCGGGCGTCGGGTGACATGGTCAAGTGACCTCGTTGTTCCTCCTGGCCATCAAATGACATTCAAGGACGCCCTTCACATTTTGTCTACTAATTTGCTTCAAAAAATGATTGCACCCGATTGGGCAAAGCATTTTATGAAGCACTCGAGGAAGGTCGAACTGTCATTCATGGAGCTGAAGGTCTGTTACTCAAAGTCGTCCTAGCTGTATATGTGCTTCATGACTCGAGTAGCAATACATGCTGGAAATGGTGGAAGCTCGCAGGAATGCGGATAAAGTGGAAGAACGCTATGACCTGTTTAGTGGCCTTCTAGATGCAGCACGGGACGAATCGGACAACGAGGCGGGGTTAAGCGATGAAGAGCTTATTGGTGGGTAGTAAGCAACATTATGATTCTTAGAGTGTGTCTGACTCATCCTCCTAGGAAACATGTTTATCTTTCTTTTTGCCGGACACGAGGTGAGATCCTCTCCTTCTTCCTTCGGTGTCACCTCAGCTATTTTCTCTACAGACTACAGCGCATACTCTATGTTTCACATTCGCCTTGTTGGCTCTTTACCCGGATGAACAAGAGCGCCTGTATCAACACATCAAAGGCGTTATGTCCAGCGTGAATGGAATGCCTGTGGGTTCCGGGGATCTCAATTCGCACCGATAGTTAACATCTCTGTAGACTTACGAAAACATGAGCCGCCTCACTCAATCATTAGCGTGAGTCTACCTAATTATTCCACTAGAGCGAGAACTCTTAGCCTTAGGTAGCGTTTTCTACGAGACTCTTAGACTGTTGTAAGTGCATATTTCGATTGTGTTACTACACTAGGCTTATGGCTCATCCACAGCACCCCGGTACGTTTTGCTGAGCGTCTTCGGACCAGAAGCCGACGATAAATTATGGTGATCAGGTAGTGCTCATCCCGAAGGTTGCCGAGCAAGATACCACTTTGACAGTGGGGAATGTTGACGGTGGAACGATGACATTCGCTGTCCCATCAGGGACGCAAATTGATATTCACGTTCCTGGCCTGCACTATAATCGTACGCTAAGTGACTTTGTATCATGGGGTCAGGTTCTGATGAATTTTCGTAGCGCGGTATTGGGAACAACCTCACAAATTCATGCCAGAGCGATTCCTTGGGGACTGGCCAAAGGACGCGTTTCTACCATTCAGTCTAGGTATGTCTTTCTCGTCGTGACGCTGTAATCATAACTCACGAGCGGCTTCGCAGGTGCCCGCGCTTGTCTTGGGAGACGGTGCGAGCTGTCGTGTTGTGTAATTCAGGGCAGAACACTCACAAAATGTATTCAGGTTCTTCGAGACTGAAGGCATAGCCATCATGACGATGCTCGTATCACGATATAAAATTGAGGTCAAGGAGGAGCCTGAATTTGCTGGCGAGACTTTCGAAGAGCGCTATGCCCGCATAACGGCGTTCGAGCAAGGTTTGATTACAACGTAAGTGGTGTTCACATCCCCATTGCGATTTTACAGATGGCCTTCCAGTCCTCTCCGCGTGCCATTGGTATTCAAGAGGAGATAATGTAAGGTGGACTGCGTGGCTGCGCTCGTATGGACTGCTCCAGAGCATCCGAGTGTCGATCTCTCCTCCAACTTGAACGCGTCGAATCATTCCCACTCCAGCCTGAGATTGTTGGACTTGGTTTAGTCGCCCTAGTTTCAGTCCATCTACTTTCAAATTACTACCATTCGTTTTTAAGTTCATGGTGTTTCGGAAAGCTCTCGGTTTTCTCGGACACACTGCCTCGACACCTTTTTCTATACATAATGTTTATTATATAGTGCAACTAGACCGTGATTGCTGTGTGCGCGCACATTTTTCGCATCAAGTGCCATGTACCACGTCGGCCTGATGATACCTGTGTCGGCGCCGGCGCCTTGTTGATCTTTTCGTTCCCTTCAGTTTCTTCCGCTCCGAGTCGCAACCATAGTCGAGCCTAATGCATTTAAACTGACTCCCTATCTATCACAATAGAATAGAATCCCTTCTGTCTCGCTTTTCGTGTGTGCCAGCCGTCTCTTCTCTCTTCTCTCCAAGTCCTGGTGGACCTTGCACGTGTCACCGATCACGCTAGACCCCTGTTGTGTTACATAACGTAGTTGGCCATAAATATTGCATTCTGCGTTCTTCTAGTTCGCTTAAATACGGTGACCGCGCCACAGCCCGGGGACGCCGTTGGGGCACAATGAACGCTTCGCCGCCACAGGTAACAAATCCTGTACTCTCGTCCTACAAAACGGCCTGACACACCCCTCCTCTATCTCACCTCAACCCCCCCGTCGCATCGCCCTTACTCACTTACCTGCGACCAACACCAACACCGACAACCGAACTCCACGAACTTTCGGACCGTTCCTCCATTTCTCCCCTTTCGACCTCAGTCAGCTTCCAGCTTCCCGCACCCCAGCCTACTAACCAACCTACCAAACAGCTCACGAACGGAAGAAGTAGATATGCACACCATGTTCACGTCCGTCACCCGCCTCTTCCGCCGCTCAGCTTCTCCGTCGCGCAGCAAGAGCAAGAGCCGACACGAACTGACCTCGGAGACACACATTGCGTACATGCAGGCGCACCAGCGGAGCTTACAACGACAACAACAGGCTTCGTCCCTGCCACTACCATCTCGATCGTCAATGTACTCATTCTCGTCATTACCGGCATCACTGTCGTCGCCGTTGTCCCCGTTTGAGAGCTTGTGTTGTGAGTTGCGAAGGGTGGAAGAGTCGATGGGTCGGCAGCTCTTTGCCCCACACGGCTGTGCAAGCGAGCCAGCCTTCCGTTAAGCGACACCCTTACCCCTTCGTACCCCACTCCACCCAATCCACAGTCCCCTCGCTCCACAATGACATATATGTGTTCTCGGTGTCATCATTCACTATCGTTATCATCATCATCATCCCTTACTGTAATGTGTGTTGGATGGCGCGTTTGTCAAGTCAAGCAGCACGACAATGTCCAACACGAACAGAGACTTTTATTTAGTTAGTTTAGTCTACAGTAGTTACAGTACATTGACCAGGCTAGTTAGCGCCCCTTCTGTAAATCGCGTCTCTTATGGCGACCTGGGAGAGCGTGCTGAGTGAGCGTCCCATCGCAAGCGCTCATGTTCAACGTTTATTTAGACTAACCCTTTTAAGTCTCGGAAACGCTAACGACAAACGTGCAACGGTACTTACACGTTTGCTGACGGGAATGCAGTGTTCAGGCGTCGTACTGCCCGCGAATAGGGGTGGCACAGGAGGTTAACGTGGAATTTTGACCGGCGATGACCGGTGCGAAACCCATTCCAGTGCACCTGAACCCATCTGCTTCGAGTTTCATGGAAGCCTCACACGAGCGCAAGCGGCTGTGCGATGCCTGGCGAACATGATATCCTTGTCCACAGCTCAGCTGCGCCGCGGTGATGAGAGATCCGGCCGAATGGATGGTTACAGTGTATGGTGCATGCGAGGTGCCTCTTTCGGGCTTCAGGGTTAAGAGAGGGATGTTCACTGCCGTTTCCGCGAGAGCCAAACGAGAGCCAAACTTTTGACAAAATTCCCAGCTTTAAGGAGAATTCCCGCATGATACAGGGGTCAGACCTCGAAGGCGGCGTTCTTTCCTGAAAGTCCGGGAAAAACGTCTTGTGGCACCTGAATCACAACTGTACCAAAGGCAAGGTTCCTTCACAATTCTCGAACGGATGACGCATTATATATCGGAGGCCATGCGTTGATGCAAGTCTCGAGTGGTATGAATTATGATCGATGATCCTACGTGCCGAGTGTGTTAAGCGATAAGCGCCAATGGTTGTCCTTGACGTCATTCGTGGCTGGTTCCAGACAACTTTGTCGACGTCTGCCTTGCTCCACTTTGTTTGGTCACTGTTGTTGCTTGTTAGCTGTTGATTGCAGCAACCGCAAAACCATCCTTTCCACAACACAACACTTCCACGACCAACTCGCTGACCCCCAACCGCAACCGACCTTTTGAAACCAAATGATCAAAGGAAGTGACAATGACGTTTTCTATATCTCCATTTTACCTACCCAAACTATTTATGACCTGAAGAAGCAGATTTATCGGGAGGCGGTCAACCGGGCGTGTTCTTCTGTATCTTCTTGAGGGTCGAGGAAAGTGGAAGAGCTCTGATGACGATTGCGCGGAAGGTGATGGCACATAATCCCAAGCAGAGTCCGTCAATGCTTAAAGTCGCAGCACCACTCTCGGACGTGGACAGCGTAGCTAGCGAGAGGAAGTCCTCGAGAGTGAAGAAGCAGAACTTTCAGGCAATACCGTGAGGATGGTGTTGGCAGAACTTCACCGTGACTGCGGCTGAGATGTAGATCACGGTCTCCAAATGAACAACAGCAGCCTCTACATTTTAATTCCAGTGAATAGATACAGATCAAAAGAAGATGGAAGAGATAGTCAGACCAAAAAAGACGAATGATACAGTTATTGAAGTGCTGTTGGGTAGTGCGAGTGAGTCTGAGAGGATAGAGATTTGGGATCTGTCATTTGGCCGCTTTCTAGTGTCTTTATAACCGTGTATATTTGACCCAGATGCCAGTAGCGATCACATTTCTGGGGCGGTTGCGTTTCTGCGCTCCCGGGTCCTTGAAATGATGCGTGCGTCTGAGAAGTGTCCCCGTCTTAGGGCAAGCCCGCCATGTCCTCAGCGACACACCATCGTCTACAGTCATGGTTCCCCTCAGATTCGACTCGTAAGTTATTCGGGTATGAGTTTTAAGATGGGTATCTCGGTGGAGAGTAGAGTGGACTTTTGTGAGCTTGAGACCCTTACAGCGGATTTAAGAAACCTTGTCATGCGCCGTTTTCAAAAAAAATCTCGGCTAATTGCTAGCAAATGCCGAGCACTGTAAACCGTGGGATAGTTGGCTTAGTCATTCACACACAAAGTGGTTTCCCACCTGCGGGAGTTTGCCGGCAAATTAGCCGAGATTTTTTTTTAAAAACGACACATGACAAGGTTAAGTGAATACGCTGTAATGAAATAGTTTTATTTTATTATTAGAGATAATATTTTTATTTATTTATTTAATATAAGATTAAATATTTTAAATAAAAGCTTATAATTAAACATCGTAGACTCGGACTGAGCGGCAGTAGGCAAAACGCATGCAATTTTCGGATCGCAGTCACGGTCGAGCTTCTCGCCTCTACACATTTCGTAGCTAATTTTCCACAAACGCTCACAACGCGGCGCTCTAACTTACAAGAAGGCTACAATGCTTCCTGACTGTGGTGTAGACTGGGTGTAGGCGACGCGCCGGCCCGGGTGCGTGCCAGTGTCAATTTTCTTGCTTCTTACAATATGCGTGGCCAGAGGCGTATCTTTAACTCGGACCTATCTTTGACGTACCAACCCCATGCAACCATGCTAGTGCCAACGCTGGCACGCTGGCTTCTCAGGGAAATCGCCCAGTCCGAAATCATGCCGTCCGCATGCGCGGCTCCCGCTGGGGTTTGATCCGGTAACCGGAATCAGTCAAATAGACGCCATATCAACGTATATCAACCCTCTGCTGTCAACCGTGACTCACACTCGCATCTGGCCATGCCCACAGTTCTATCCATCGCCCTCTCCCTCGTCGGCTTATATATCATACGCCTCCTGCTGCGACTCAGAAGGGCCGCTCGCAATGTTGGGTCAGTGTGATTTCGACTCAAATTCACCAGCTAATTAACCTTCGTGTGACTTTTGCTTGCAGAAAGCTCTCTGGTCCATTCTTCTTTTTTAGCCCACTCTCTCTTCCGGGATTTGTACTTTCACGGATGTTCCGGTTAATTCCTTATTTACATCCGGGAAGTTCATGGGCGCTCAGGAAGAAATACGAAGGTACGGGTGCATGACAAACGACACACGGGAAGCTTTCCGAGACGCATTTCTTCACAGAATTTGCGGTGGCTGGACAGGACGCCTTTACCGCGGTAGCCGTTCTTGCATAATTTTTGGGGAGAATCCAAGCTCAAAACTTGCAGACTTTCGCATATCCTTTACCAAGTTCCTTAATACTTATCGCAGACGCCGCTGCTATCAAAGTACGTCCGCTATATGTCAAACTGATTGGATATCTACAAATTTGTTTCGTAGGAGATCACAACTTATCATGCTAGGTTTCCCAAGCCCATTTTTCGATATAAGGTATTGGCTGTTTTTGGACCAAACATTGTGGCTTCAGAAGGAGAAGAATGGAAGAAGTACAGGAAGATCACTGCCCCAGCATTCTCAGAGGTATGTCCTGAGCTCCGTCCGCCACCTAATGCTAAGTACGATTGCCAGAGAAATAATAAATTGGTGTGGGACGAGACTACCCGGATTATCAATGACCTGTTCGACGATGTCTGGGGTGACAGGTCCGAAATTGTTGTGGATCACTGTGTGGATATCACCATTCCAGTACGTTTCCTGTAGCCCAGCCTTTTTCCTGTCTCCCGACAGCTCCGCCAGATGGCCCTCTTCGTTATTGGTGTTGCAGGTAGATTATGCCCCGTTTCAACCGAGTAGTCTCATGACAGCTGAGACAGGGTTCGGGCGTCGGGTCACGTGGACAAGTGACCTCGTTATTCCTCCTGGCCACCAAATGACCTTTAAGGATGCCCTTCACATTTCTTCCACTAATCTGTTTCAAACGATTCTTTTTCCCAACTGGGCGAAGTATTTGACGAAGCACACAAGGAAGGTTGATCTGGCATTCACGGAACTAAAGGTTCGTTATTCCAAGTTGTCCAAACTATGCTCGTGTCATCCATACCACTTGCCTCGACTAGCGATATATGTTGGAAATGGTGGAAGCTCGCAGGAATGCGGATAAAGTAGAAGAACGCTATGATCTGTTCAGTGGCCTTCTGGATGCTGCACAGAACGAACCGGATGCTGAAGCGATGCTAAGTGACGAAGAGCTTATCGGTGGGTACTCAAACTCGCAATCATTCAGTATTATTTAGAAGTGACTTATTCGTCTTCCCAGGAAACATGTTTATTTTCCTTCTTGCTGGACATGAGGTGCGATCTTCCCATTCTTCCTGTGGTGTTGTCCCAAAACAGTTCCCTACAGACCACAGCGCATACACTATGCTTCTCATTCGCCTTGTTGGCGCTCTATCCTGACGAGCAAGAGCGTCTGTATCGACAAATCAACGACGTTACGTCCAGCCTGAATGGAATGCCTGTGGGTTCCAGAAATATCATTTCATATAGAAGGCTGATATTTCGTAGGCCTACGAAGATATGAACCGTTTCACGCTTTCATTAGCGTAAGTTTATCTGGCCTGTATACCTAAACGAAGATTCTTATTTATTGGTAGCGTTTTCTATGAGACTCTTAGGCTTTTGTGAGTGCTAAGTTCGTTGATTATGTTGTCCCACCCGACTTACAACTCGTCCACAGCCCCCAAGTATGTTTTAATTGAATGTTTTTCGACCGAAGCCAACGGTGAATCAGGTACCGGGCATCCCGAAGGTCGCCGCGCAGGATACCACCTTGACAGTGAGCAACCGTGACGGTGGAATGACAACATTCCCTGTCCCTGAAGGGACGAATATCGATATTCACGTTCCCGGCCTGCACCACAATCGTACGCTGAATAACTTTGTATCATGGGGATAGCTTCTCATGAGGCGTCTAGCACGGTATTGGAAGGAGCCACACAAGTTCATGCCAGAGCGATTCCTTGGGGACTGGCCGAAGGACGCGTTTATTCCATTCAGTCAAGGTATATCTTGCCCAACGCAAGACCGTATTCATAACTCACTCTCCACCTTGCAGGTGCCCGTGCTTGTCTGGGGAGACGGTGCGAGTTGTTGCAGTGTAATCGGATGCAATGTCCTCACAAATTTCATTCAGATTCTTCGAGACCGAGGGCATAGCTGTCATGACTATGCTCGTGTCACGATATAAAATTGAGGTCAAGGAGGAACCTCAATTTGCCTGCGAGACCTTCGAAGAGCGTTATGCGCGTATAACGGCGTTCGATCAAGGTTTGACCCTTATGTAAGTGATATCAACATCCACATAGCGACTTTACGGATATCCTTCCAGGCCTGTCCGCGTGCCGTTGGTATTTAAGAGGAGATGGTAACTATTTTTTTTCTACCTCACCTCCTTTCGTCCATATTTTGGAGTTCGTTTATAAAGATTCTTGGAGTCTCTCTGGTTCTTCTCACGATCCGTGGTTGAGCTTCACGTTGTCAATACTGTACAGTCGATGATCGACCCTTCAAGATTCCGCCATCGGTTGTGTTTCTGTGCTTGCTCCCGTGTCCTTGAAATGATGCGTCCGTCCGAGCAGTGTCTCCGGCTTAGGGCAAGCTCGCCGTGTCCTCAGCAATTCGCTGGCGTTCATCGTTAAGGAGGTTGCCTCAGAGATTCGTGCACCTAATTTGAGTGTCAAATAACAGTTATATTAGCTACTACTGTGCTGTGGGCACCGTATATTTGGGGGCAATCGAACTGAAATCCAAGTCCATTTCGTCTTTGAACTTGGCACTCTGCATATTGCCGTGACAGTGCCAGTGTCTCGTCTGCTCGAGTACGAATAAGCTCGAGTTCGAGTTGCCGGGAAAGTCACGTGCACGTAGTGCAGCTTACACAAACAGTTTCCACTTTCGCGCATCTACGAGGTAGTTCCGTACCTCGCTACTCTCTCGCTGCCTACCTCCTTCCCACAGACCCACTCCCAGCTGGACCCGGGATTCGCTCCGCACTTTCGCCCACCGTTCTTCTGCAGCCACTCACTTGTCCCCGCCGAGCTCTGTTCAAACGTCACTCAAAGATCTGGAAGCGGTGGTCTGGCTCTTTGGGATTAATTGTATGGCTGTGACGATTGTCCTCGGCATGCTGAATTTCCATGTGAGTTTGCGTGATTTGTGTGACCGACCGGGCGGTTTTTGCCCCACCGGTTCAGGGGCTTACAGAGAACAGTTTCATCTCTTCCGTGACGCAACATTCGATTCACATCAAAGTTATCAAGAGGGTTTTCAGAAATGATAGAAAGTCGTCGAAGATGTCAGAAAGATCGTCGTCCCCCGAGAGGTGAAATGGAGTTGTGATGATCAGAAAGCTAGAATAAGACCATGCTTTGCAACTCGGCACAGTTTGGACTCGTTATCTGGCTGCTTCCCAAATCTGTGCATTCGACGCCCACATCGGTAACCCTGCAACAAACTTTTTTGGCTCGTACGAGCTCGTACGAGCTCGTACAAGCCAAAAAAGGGACAAAAAGTAGGAAAAAGTGTGAAAAGTCCAAAAGCTGACAAGTAACCTACATTTCATGGAAAGCTGC